>PDWJ01002555.1_pt1 | contig 19681 bp, 18 predicted proteins | sample 1430881 | NCBI WGS metagenome assembly PDWJ01 (sample SAMN01162460, study PRJNA174530) | Oral metagenome, whole genome shotgun sequencing project. | biome: Marine environment; feature: Marine mammal; material: Swab sample of the gingival sulcus; isolation source: swab sample of gingival sulcus...
AGGTCCCAAGGGTTGGGCTGTTCGCCCATTAAAGTGGCACGCGAGCTGGGTTCAGAACGTCGTGAGACAGTTCGGTCCCTATCTGTTGTGGGCGTTAGATATTTGAGAGGATCTACCTCTAGTACGAGAGGACCGAGGTGGACGAACCTCTGGTGTACCTGTTGTGACGCCAGTTGCATTGCAGGGTAGCTACGTTCGGATAAGATAAGCGCTGAAAGCATCTAAGCACGAAACTTTCCTCAAGATGAGATATCTTTATAAGGGTCGTTGGAGACTACGACGTTGATAGGTTACAGGTGTAAAGATGGTAACATCAAAGCCAAGTAATACTAATTACCCGTATACTTATTAATCTAAATCTATCTACTTCAATTTTATTCAAATATTTAAAATACTAAAAGTTTTAGGTGTTTATGGCGGTTGGGTCCACCTCTTCCCATTTCGAACAGAGAAGTTAAGCCAACTTGCGCAGATGGTACTGCCCTTTTGAGGGTGGGAGAGTATGTAAATGCCAATTTTATAAAAGGCTATCATTTATTTGATAGCCTTTTTTTTGTCCCCCACCAAAAAAAAATATCGGTTATTAAACTACAATTGTGGATACCAAAAAAAAATATCGGTTATTAAACTACAATTGTGGATATATCGCTATCTTTTTCCAAATATACTACTACCGAGCCTTACTAAATTACTACCTGAATCAATTGCTAGTTCGTAATCATTACTCATTCCAAAAGATTTGATTTGGAAGAAGCTTTTATTCTTAAAATATTTTGTTTGAAGTATTTTAAAAACATCAGTTAATACATTAAATTCTTGTAGAATAATTTTTTCATCACTGGTATTAGTTGCCATTCCCATTAAACCACAGATTCTTATATTTTTGAGATTTTTGAATTGTTCATTTTCGAAAAGTAGAAATATTTCGCTATTACTAAAACCAAATTTGCTTTCTTCTCGACCTATATGTAATTGAAGGAGTACATCAATTATTCGATTGTTCTTTATAGCTTGTTTGTTAATTTCTTTTAAAATTTTTAAGCTATCTACCGAATGAATTAGGTAAATAAAGGGAGCAATATATTTTACTTTGTTTGATTGTAAATGACCAATAAAATGCCAATGAATATTTTTAGGTAAAGATTCATATTTAGTTGTTAATTCTTGCACTTTATTTTCTCCAAAATCTAGTTGTCCACATTTATATGCTTCCAGGATATCATCAATAGATTTGGTTTTTGAAACAGCCAATAGTTTGATATTATCGTGTAATTTGACTTTTATTTTTTCAATATTCTTACAAATTTCACTCATTGATTTATTCGTTTAAGGGATAAATTACTAGTGCACTCCTTAATTTTGGTTCTATCCAAGTTGATTTCGGAGGCATAATTAAATTCGCATCAGCAACATCTTTTAATTGTTTAGGAGAAACAGGTGCGAGACCAAATCCGATATTATATTGTTTATTATCGATTAATTTTTTGATTCCATCCATTCCTTTACGACCATTAATAAAACCAACTCTTTCATCAGTTTTTAATGATTTTATTCCTAGAATAGGTTTTAAAATATAATGACTAAGTATATAGGTGTCTAAACTTTTTACAGGATCATCACGGTTAATAATATTCTCTTTAGCTTGCAAATTATACCAATCATTTTCTAGGTACATTAATATATTGTGCAATCCTTTAGACACTGGGTTTTCTTCTTCTAATTTAGAAATTATAAAATCTTTTTCAATAGCTTCTAATAGTTTTGTTTTACTCAGCTCGTTAAGGCCTTTTATAAGTCTGTTATAATCTAAAATATTTAATTTGTCGGAAGAAATATAATAGGCAAGAAAATGTCCTTTATTCTCAGTTTTATTTTGACTTTCTTCATAAAATCTTGCTGATGATGCAGATCTGTGATGTCCATCAGCTATATAGACATCATCAATGTCATTATATATTTTTTGGATGGCATTAATATCGTTTTCTTCAGAAATCACCCAAAGTTCATGTTTGACTTTATCTGTGGTAGTAAATTCATATTCAGGTCTTTCAAATGTCAGTTTTAGTAAAAGATGGTTTAATTTTTCACGGTTATCATGAAATAACAAAACGGGTTCAGCATTAAATTCAACCACCTTTAGATAATTACTAAAAACTGTTTCTCTTTCAGTTAAGGTCTGTTCATGTTTTTTTATGTGGCCATTATTATAGTCATCAATGGAAGCTCCACCAATTACACCAATATATTCATGATTAGGTGTTGTTTTTTTGTAAATGTACAATGAAGGTTTTTCTTCCTTTAAAAAAATTCCCTCATTAAAAAACTCCTCAAATTTATTTCTTACTTTTTGAAATCTTTCGGGTGAATTTGGTTCTGTTTTTTCAATTTCATGAAATTCTGGATTAATTATATGAATAAAACTATATGGGTTGCCTACAAGTTTTGCGTCAAGCATCAGTTTTGAGTAAACATAATAAGGACGAGAGGTTACCAATTGAGCTTTATCTCTTGTTGGTCTAATTGCTTTGAAGGGTAATATTTTTGCCAATTCTAAAAATTTTTATATGCGAATTTAAAAATAAAAAATATTGATTAATGTCAATTTAAAAAAAAATTATAAATTTGGTGTACAACAACCATGCGTATATGAATTTTACATTAACTGAGAAGCCAAATTATTATTTAATTAGATCAAATGTTGAAAAATTAGATGCTTCAAATGCCTCAGAATTAAAATCTGAAATATTATTGTTAAACAAAAAGGGAATTAATAATATGATTCTGGACTTATCAGAATCTAAGTATTGTGATTCTTCTGGTTTAAGTGCTATTTTGATTGGAAATAGATTATGTAAAGATTCGAGTGGAACTTTTGCAATTTGTGGTTTGCAAGCCAATGTTGAGAAATTAATTAATATTTCCCAATTGGATAAAGTCTTAAATATCTCCAAAGACCAAAAGTCCGCGGAGCAATCGTTAGGATAATTCATGGGAAATTCAAATCTGGATATTGCCAGAAATTATTTTTTAGATTTACTGGGCAAAAAAAATGTTCTTTTTAATAAAGAAGAAAAACAACCTTATGCCTCAGATGAAACTGAGGATTATGTTTTTTATCCATCTTTAGTTCTCAGACCAGAAAATACGGAACAAGTTTCAAAAATTTTGTCATTTTGTTATGAAAATGACTTAAAAATAACACCTCAGGGTGCGAGAACGGGGTTAAGTGGAGGCGCTCTGCCGGTTCAAGAAAGTATTGCCCTGTCTCTCGAAAAGTTTAATAAAATTCTATCGATTGATGAGGATAATTTACAGGTTACCGTTGAGCCAGGTGTTATAACTCAAATTTTACAGGAGGCTGTAAAAGAAAAAGGTTTGTTTTATCCACCTGATCCAGCTAGTAAAGGAAGTTGTTTTATTGGTGGTAATTTGGCAGAAAATTCAGGTGGACCTAAAGCCGTAAAATATGGTGTTACAGCTGATTATGTATTGAATTTGGAAGTGGTTTTGCCTTCAGGAGAAGTAATTTGGACAGGCGCAAATACTTTAAAAAATTCTACAGGATACAATTTAACTCAACTTATGGTCGGCTCAGAGGGGACGCTTGGTATTATTACAAAAGCAGTATTGAAACTCCTTCCATTACCTAAAAGAGATATGTTAATGCTCGTACCTTTTAATTCAGCCGAAAATGCATGTAAGGCGGTATCAGCTATTTTTAAAGCAGGTGTTACACCAAGTGGTATTGAGTTTATGGAACGAGATGCTTTAGAGTGGACCATTGACTTTATTGGAGATACTTCCGTTAATCTTCCAGATAATGTTCAGGCGCATTTGCTTATTGAAGTTGATGGGAATGATGAATCTGTTTTAATCAACGAATGTGAAACGATTATGCAGGTAGTTGAAAAGTTTGAATGTGGGGAAATCTTGTTTGCGGACTCCGCCGCTCAAAAAGATAAATTATGGACGTTAAGGCGAAAGGTTGGAGAAGCCGTAAAGTCTCAATCCATTTATAAAGAAGAGGATACAGTGGTTCCTAGGTATGCGTTACCGAAATTATTGTTAGGGGTTAAAGCCATAGGTGAAAAATATGGTTTTAAATCGGTTTGTTATGGACATGCAGGAGATGGAAATTTACATATTAACATTATCAAAGGAGATTTGACGGATGAGCAATGGACTCAGGAATTACCAAAGGGCATTGAGGAGATTTTTAAGTTAACGGTTTCATTAGGAGGCACAATTTCAGGTGAGCATGGGATTGGTTATGTTCAAAAAAACTACATGAAAATTCCTTTTAACAGTGTTCAATTAAATTTAATGCAATCTATAAAGGGCATTTTTGATCCTAAAGGGATATTGAATCCAGGTAAGATTTTTCCGGATTAAATTCGTAAATTTGTATCCAATCAATATTTATGACCATGTTAAAAGATTTTCCAGATCAATCAAAAGTTTTTGTATTTCAGTCTAATAAAATTATCTCTGAAGAGGGGATTGGGGTAGTCAAAGAAAAAATGGATGCTTTTGTTCCTGAGTGGACCGTGCATGGTAAAAACCTAAAAGCCACCTATCAGTTTGTAAGCCCCTTGTTTATAATTGTGGCTGTGGATGAATCTTTAGCTGAACTTAGTGGATGTTCAAAAGACAGTTTAACAAAAGCTATTAAAGAAATTGGAGAACTTTTAGACGTTGATTTTTTTGATAGGATGAGCATTGCGTATCACCCAAATGATACCGATCTAGCGATTATTTCTTTAGCCGAGTTTAAAAAATTAATGCAGTCGGATGATATTACAGGGGAAACGATTGTCTATAATAATTTGATTGAAACCCTTGGAGATTTGAAACAAAACTGGCAAATTCCCGTTAAAAATAGTTGGCACCAGAATTTAGTGCCTGCTATATGATAAGAGTTTTTTTTACCATATTAATATTTTTATCCTTTTTCAATTCGTACGCGCAAAATGAAATTGTTGTAGAGTCTGAATTTGATTCAGGCTTGTTGGATAAATATCTTCTTAATGCGGTTAATTCAGAAAGAAGGAAAAAACGTCTTGATTCTGTAAAAATTGATCCTGCTTTAAAAGCACCGTGTGAGAATCAAGTTTTGTATATGATGGCAAATGACTATACGGGACATCAACAAAAGTCTGGAGATTCAAAAACGCTTTCAAACCGATTAGAAAAATATGATTGTAACCATGACGTGGTTGTTGAGAATGTGCAATCTATAGATTTAAAGTTTTTAATTGGAAAGAATAGAAACCGTTTAACCTATTACAAATTAGCTAAGTTTATTGTTGACAATTGGAAGAAAAACTCTAATTATTACAAGAATTTAATCAACGAAAAAGTTACGGTAGTCAATCAATTTTATGGTTTAGATGAAGGTTACCTTTATATATGTCAATTATTAGCAACAAGAAAGTTTGAAGAAGCTTATGATTTTCAAAAAGGAGATGAGTTGTATATAAAGAATAAGAAGCCGTGTTTAAATTGTAAAAAAGTTCAAAAAAAATTAAACCAAGGAGAAGGACATGCGGGTTGGTATTCTGTATCCAATGATTCCATTTACTATTGGAATGTACAGCACTATTATAAAGGAAAGCGAAAAAAGAATAATATCAGATTGATATTCGGTCATAGAGGAACCATTGCAATTGATGTTATTCACAAAGAACAGTTTGATTGTAACGGAAACCCAGCTTATGATAATTCGTTGTACCATGATGGCTATTACATCAACTACGTGACGAAATCAACACTAGAAAAAGATATTCATCCCTCACCAGAGTTTTATCAAGTATACGTGGGGCAAGTTCCAGCGTTTAAAGACACATTTTATCAGGTAGATTTAAACTTAAGTAAAAGGTGGCGACCATGCATGAATAATTCGATTATTTATGTTAATCCAGATTATTTTAAACCAGAAGAATACTTTCTGTTGCCTCAAAGAACTGTGGTGAATAATTCTGAGATTATCAATAAAGATTCTATTTCAATTTCAGTGGCTTTTGAAAGGAATCAAACCAATCAAGACACAACCATTTTCTTACCTTTAATAAAGTCTTTAGATAGTATAGTAGCGGCTAACCATACTGTAACATCAATTTTTTATACCGGAGTGGCCTCCATAGAAGGTAATGAAAAAACAAATACACAGTTAATTAAAAAGCGGGGAGAAATCATCAAAAATTATCTTACAAAATATTACCCTAATATTACCTTTAAGAGTTTGTATTACGAGAATTTTGAAGATTTTAGGGATGGTATATCATTAATTGGCTTTCCGGAGGTTTCTGAATTAAATGATGAGCAAATGAGAGCTTGGGTAAACCAAAATTTAAATAACCCAAAAGTTGAAGCCCTTTTAAATAATACCCGACAATCTATCATAAAAATTAACTTTCAAGATGTTATTTCTTTTGACAATGAAGCCTATGGGTTATCTGTAAAGCGAATTGAAGACTTAATTGAGGATAACAACTATGAAGATGCTAAAATTTTGTTTGAGGTTCTGGCCAACAAAGTGTTAGAAGGGGATTATGAAAAAAAGGATTCTCTACTTAATTTAAAAATACCAGAAGCAGGTGGTTTCGGAAAAATGCATTGGGATTATTTTGTTTATGAATTAAATGTAAGTTCGCCTGAAGTGAATGCTGAACGGTTGAATAAACTCAAAAAAATGGGAGCCATTTCTGAAGATACCAAATATCTAGAATACCGATTAATGTTTAATATTTTCAATAGAAATGATAAGATTGATGTTTCTGATTTTGGAGAAATGATTGCGGCAACCAGAAGAAAACGAACAATTGCCTGGCTTGAGACTTTAGATTATATTTCAGGCGTAATAAATTCGCGATATGATGCTCAAATGGTGGCGCCATTGATCGTGCAGTCCACCTTAAAAAATAAATTTAATGTTTACCAAACGTATTTTGTTTGCCAATATTTAATTGAATGGGATTACGTGGTAGAGCCCTATTTATTGCTTTCAAAATTTGCGCGTCAACGTGGACTTTTTCCTAAGCTTTACAAGCAATATGTTAAGTTAGGCTACTACTTGCAGCAATTTAACAATAAACGAGAGTGGAAGAAAATTAAAGCAGCTTTAAAAAACTTATCAACCAATCACCCAGAGGAGTTTTGTGATTTATTTAAATGGCATCAAATGGGGGTAAGAGCTTTAGAAAATGAGGAAATGGCAGCGTTATTTTGTGAAACTTGCAATTAATTTCCCGAATCATTTAATAGGATTCTAAAAGTTGTTCCAACATTTAATTCTGATTTTACAATAAAGATTTTGCCTTTGTGAAAATCTTCAACTATCCTTTTAACCAAAGATAATCCGAGTCCCCAACCTCTTGATTTTGTTGTATAGCCTGGTTGAAAAACTGTTTTGAGTTTAGAGGCAGGAATCCCTTTTCCCGTATCTTCAATATCAATTATAACTTGATTTTCGAGCTGTTTTACAAACACGTTAATTTGACCCTTTCCATCCATGGCATCAACGGCATTCTTGCAAATATTTTCAATAACCCATTCCAGAAGTGAAGTATTGATAGGTGCAATAATATCGTCTTGTTCATTGGTAAAATTCAATTGGATATTATTCGAAATTCTTTTCCTCAAATAATCTACCGCATGTTTAATGATTGGGACTACATTTTCATCTTTTAAAATGGCTTTGGATCCGATTTTTGAAAACCTATTGGTAACCATATTTAAACGGTCGATATCTTTATTCATTTCGCTAATGGTGCTTTGATCCGTTCCTTGCGCTTCTAAGAGTTGAATCCAAGCCATTAATGACGAAATTGGTGTTCCTAATTGATGGGCAGTTTCTTTTGCCATTCCCACCCAAACCTGATCTTGTTCAGCTTTTCTAAAGGTACTAAACACCAAATAACCAATAAAAATAAATAATCCAATAATAATAAATTGAACAATAGGAAAGTATTTGAGTTGCGTTAATTCTGGTGAATGTTCATAGTATATCACTCCAGTTTTATCTGTACCTAAATCTACCACAATTGAATCATTTTTTTCGGCCAAATCCGTCAATATCGATTCAATGTTATTGGTGTCAACATCTTTAATGTTTGAACCGATAATACCTCTTGTATTTTTGTCAAGAAATAAAACAGGAACCAAATCTTCATTATTAATTAATTCATTTGAAAATGCATTAAATAAAGAATCTTTACGTTTAGAGAGGTCATCTAATTTTTTGGAGTCATAAAAATAGACTTTTTGGATATCATTTTCGAATAAATTTAAGGTGAGAGGAGGGTGACTTTTTTCCCAAAAATCAATTAACTTTTTGAGTGTATCGTTTTTTTCAGGTTGCTTTAAACTGTCTAAATGGTCTAGGTTGTGTGTGGTTTCAATTTCATTGTTTTCATTTACAATAATCATAGGTAAAGTACCGCTTGTTTGTAAGACATTAACCACAAACGAATAGTCGTTTAAATCTTTGTTTACCTCATGCATTGATTGCGTCCACAATTCGACCTTTTTTCTTTCATTCTCCCTTAATTCATCAAAAGCAGAGTTGGTTAAATTTACGAGTTGAGCTTTTCTTTTGATGGCATCTGCCCATTGTGTAACTCGTTCTTTTTCCTTGTACGCTACTTTATTAACGATTGAATTTGAAAACCATAATGAAGCCAATACCAAAACAATAGCTACACTAGCCAAAATTATTTTCCAACGTTGTTTTTTATGGTATAAATTCATGTTATAGACTGTCTTTCATCTAAAAACGAAATTAACACTAATTTATTGGATGACTAGGTATTTTTGAAAATAAATTTATAGCGGGTACCCTTTGTTTTATCCAAGGTATATTCACCATCTAATTGTTCGGTAAAGGTTTCTATTAATTCAAGTCCAAAACTATCTTCCTTTTGGTTAGGTTTCCAAGTTCCATTATCGGCATAAACCATTTGTAACCCTTTCTCATTTTTACTAAAAATGATATCAATTTTGTTATCCTTTTCATTGTCAAATGCATATTTTAAGGAGTTGGACAACAATTCGTTCATGATTAATGAAAGCGGTACAATTTGATTTAGGGTGATGATGTCAATTTCTGATGAAATGTGCAAGGTCACAAAATCATTATTTGAGTAATTTTGTATAATAGACTCCGCCAATTCCTTGAAGTATTGTTTTATTGAGATATCCTTGACTTCATCATCTTTATACATTTGTTCATGAATGAGCGCCATGGCAGAAATTCTATTTATGGATTCTTCAAAAGGTTTTTTGGCTACATCATCACTCAATTTAAATTGTTGAAGTCTTAATAAGCTTGTAATAACTTGTAAATTATTTTTAACACGGTGATGAATTTCTTTAAGCATGATGTTTTTTTCATCAAAGTGTTTTTGCAATTCTATGTTGGTTCCAGTCAGCTTTTTATTCATGGTGAGTGCATCTCTTTGTGCAATTCCGCTTTGAATCAAAAATTGATTAACCATGTACGCAAAAAATAAGGTACAAATCGTCAGGTTAATAGTAAAATCAATGTAAGCTGGTAAATCATATATTTGAGAGGCAGGTCTTAGTTCTAATAAATTGATTTTAGCGCCAAAAGTGATGACAATTAGGGTGACTATATTGAAGAAGAGGTAAATATTTCCGACCCATCTACCTAAAGTAAAAAATGTAAACAAGGTTAAATTGATAATCCAAAATAAATCAATAAAATTTTCGAAATTAGAAGCGCCAAATAAATTGTATGTATTCAACATAAAACCAAAAATGGATGCGATAAATGCCGGAATCACAAAAGATTTGGATTTGTAAAATAAAAAGATGACCACTCCAGCTGAAATTGCCCCTAAACCAGTAGTTAAAAGGTTATCTCCATCTGTAAACAAGTTTATAGAAAATAGTAACACCATTGAAATACAGGTAAAGAATAAGACATTTCTGGTCACTAAAAACTTGGCTTTTTTATAAGAGCTTATCATTCGGGTTATTTAATTGACTATCTAAATATAGTCATTCTATAATCAATGATTACTTTTTATTTTAGAAATTTTTCTATTTCTCCCCAGAAAAGAGCTGGATCAACATTTTGCAAATTGTTATGACCACCATTTTTAATGGTAACCAGCTGCTTGGGCTCACTAGCCGAGTTAAATAAGTCTACAGCCATTTGCAATGGGGTTTGTAGGTCATTTTCGCCTGCAATAATTAATTTTTTAATCTTTATCTCTTTAATTTTCTTTTTAGATTTGAACACATTACTCGCTAAAAAACTAATGGATTTAAACCCTAAAGTTTTGGCCATATCCTTTCCATTACTTAATGGGGTAATTAAAATTAAACCCTTAAAATTTCTGTTTAGTGCAATATTTATGGCTACAGTTGTACCTAAAGATCTACCTACAATTACTATGTCGTCAATTTTATAATTTAATGTCTTTAAGGCAAAGTTTAAAATGGATTCACCATCTAGGTAAATGCCTTTTTCTGAAGGAATGCCGGTGCCGAATGAATAGCCCCTGTAGCTCACCATCAAAACATTATAGCCCATTTCAAATAATTTAGTCGTGTAATCAATTCGGTTATGGCTATACAAATTTCCCGTATTACCGTGAAAATAGATTATGAGTGGTTTTACAGTCTCGTGTTTAAAATACAAGCCATTTAAAGTTTGTCTATCTTCAGTTTCTACTTGAATAAGTTGGCTAAATGCAGGCAAATTTTCTTTCTCCAAAACCACTTTATTGTGTGGATGGAAAGCAAAGCGATTTATGATTTTATTTACAATCAACTCTTATTTATTTTAAAATTAGACTAATTTCTTTAATCCTAGTATAAAAATAAGTATTTTTGTTTGTAATCGTTATCGAATATTCATGTTAAAAATTTATTTTTTATTTTTCGTTTGTAGTTTTGGTTTTATAACCCAAGCAAAAAATATGCAAACCTCCAAAGCGGGGATAAGGGTAATGTTTTATAACGTTGAAAATTTATTTCACCCTTCAAATGATTCCTTAAAAAATGATGATGAGTTTACGCCAAACGGAGAACGTTATTGGTCTTATGGGCGATATAAGAAAAAACTAGCTAATATTGCCAAAACAACAATAGCTTTAGGGGAGTGGGATGCACCTGCAGTTATTGGATTATGTGAAATTGAAAATATCAGGTGTTTAGAGGACTTAGTTAACAATTCGCCTTTGTCCAATTTTGGATATTCAATAGTACATTATGAATGCGGTGATAAAAGGGGGATTGACGTAGCACTCTTGTATAGACCAGAATATTTTAATTTGGTTCATAGTGAACCTATCGTTTTAAATTTTGGACCAGATTCTAGACCTACTCGAGATATTTTATACGTGAAAGGTACGGTGAATGAACAAGATACCATTCATTTTTTTGTCAACCATTGGCCCTCTCGTTATGGTGGGCAACTGGCTACAGCACCTAAAAGGGAAAAGGCTGCACAGGTATTAAAATCTAAATTTGATTCAATTCTTAATGTTATACCGAATGCCAATATTTTGGCTATGGGTGATTTCAACGACCATCCAGATGATGAAAGTATGAAAAATATTTTGAAGGCCAAACGTGATACCATAGCTCTTGAAAAAGAGGATTTAGTGAATTTAATTTGGCAATTTGCACCCAATGAAGGGACACATAAATATCAACATATATGGGGTGTTTTAGACCAGTTCGTGGTGTCTCAGAATTTAGTGTTTGGAAAAAATAAACTAGCAGCACCATTACCAAATGCACATATTTTTAAAGCCGATTGGTTGTTGGAAGATGATGAAGTAGGGCAAAAACTAAACAGAACTTATGTTGGCTTTAAATATCATGATGGCTATTCAGACCATTTACCCATTTTTGTAGACATTACATTTATTTCCGTTTGATTTAACAAAAAATTAAAGTCTCCTTTGTAAATTTGCACCGTTTGTCAAAATCAGGTTGCAACTAAAAGGGATAAAAATTCGTCTTATCCTTGCGTTTGAAGTTTGGTAAAATAAAAACCTTTTATATTAAAGTTTACATGAAAAAAATAATCAGTTTAACATTTCTTGGTGTATTATTTTCAATTACCAGTTATGGTCAATGTTTTGAAATAGAGAGTATTTTAGTAGATGCTTGTGGTTCTCCAGAAGGTGAAAATGAGATGGTGAGATTTAAAGTTGGAAGTCAGGATTTATGCACCAACGATTTAAGTGTATCCTGGGCAAATACTTCAAACCCATGGTTAGGAATTACGCAAAATGCAACCACTGCGCAAATTGTCTCAGATTTAAACGCAACCATTTTGTCTTGTGGCCATTTATTAGAGCCGACCTCTTGTATTTTACCGGCCAATGCCTCTGTATTGTTAATTACGAGTACCGCCATAGATATTACGGCTAATTCTTTCGCCAATTTATCGGATACCTTATATGTTATTTTTCAAACCGCTGGTAACACAAACGGACATTTTGCTAACTACAATTCAACGCCAGGTTTAAGAACATTGACCATGAATTTTTCTAATCCTTTAGGATGTACAGACCAAGTTACTTATGAAAGAAGTAATTTAGTTAATATAAATGGTACAACTGGGGGAAGTACGGCAGATAAAAATGGGTCAACTGTCGAGTTTGACGCCGCTGGTAACCCAACTTATGTTAATAATGGCTGCCAAGCCCCAATCACCCCATTTGTAATTGATATGACAGCAGCAGAAGTCATTTCTGGAACCCAAACAATTTGTCCGGGTGATGTTGTGGATGTAAACGTTAATGTAATGGGAGCGGTACAAGAAATTATTTGGAGTGGGGGTAATGGGACATTTGATGCGCAAGATATTTCTAATACCAATTACAATTCGACCTTAAGCGATAATCAAGATTTTTATCTTTATGTTGGGGTAGTTAATCCATGTAATGATACTATTTTAGATAGTGTTTTTATATCCGTTAACTCGACACCAATTTTAACACCTATGGGACCGTTTACCACTTCAAGTGGAACCCAACAAGTCATTTCTACTTTGGGAGGAGGAACTTGGACCTCAACTTGTGGAGCTTGTGTGTCAAGCACGGGTGTTTTTGACCCGTCAATTTCTGGAGAAGGAAGTTTTCAGGTGTGTCAAACTGCGGGATGTGGACAAGACTGTATTACCATTGTTATAGATAATTCATGTACCATGAGTTTAACTCCAAATTATTCTAACCCGGTTTGTTTTGGCGGTAATGATGGCGATATTACCGCAAGTGTGACGGGTGCTCAGGGAAGCGTTTCGTATAGTATAACTGATGTAAATAATGTAGCGGTAAATAGTAATTCTTCTAGTCCAACAGCCAATAGTTTAGTGGCTGGTGTGTATTATATTGAAGTAACGGATGATTTTTGTACAGTGTATGATACCATTACGCTTGTTCAACCAAATGAATTGGATATCCAGTATACTGTTAATGAACCGAACTGTTATGGCATTGCAGATGGGTTGGCGTTTGTAGATACCATTTTAAATCACCAAGGTAGTTATGATCAGGTTTCTATGCAATGGAGTCAAGGTTCATTTGGTTCTAATTTAGTTACTAACGATTCTCTTCCTAACATTGGTGAAATGGATTATTACATCACTATTTCTGATAGTGCTGGATGTAACAAAACCGAAACCTTTACGGTGACCTATCCAGAGCAAATTGTCATTACACAATTGGATGTGATTAATGAAGCTATTTGTAGAAATCAAGTGCCATTTGATAATCCTCAAGGAAAGGTGCTGGCAAACGTGACTGGAGGAGGAACAGGAAATGGGAATGAAGGTACTGATTTTTCGACAAGTTATTGGGAAAACCAAGCTACAGGACAAACTTATGGGGCAGGTAACTTTACGGTGCCGAATTTAGCACCAGGTAACTATATTTTTCACGCGATAAATGAATTAGGGTGTCAAATTGATAGTGTAATTTATTTAGATTCCTTGGCACCAATAGCTGATTTTACCATTAGTTCACCAGATTTTACAGGTCCAGAACCTTATGAAGGAACGGCTGTTGTAACTGTTGAATTAACCAATACCTCTCAAAATTATGCGTTTGCCAATGATTTAAATTATAACGGAAATGTGGTTTCAAATGTGGATACTATTTTTACTTGGACTATGGGCTTAAATGGAAGTTATGATACAATAACCGAGTCCTTAAACTCTATTTTTGTGCCGTATACCAGTGAGGGTGTTTATGAAATTTGTTTAAAAGTAACAGAAAATTTAAATGGTTGCCAAGACTCTATTTGTAAAGAAATTATAGTGCATGATCCAGCTTATTTAACTGCGCCGAATGTATTTACACCAGGTAATGATGGAATCAATGATTACTTTTATTTTCCAAATTCTGCTTTGGTAACCTTAACCTGTAAAATTATGGATAGATGGGGCATCCAGGTATATGAATTAAATGACCCAAATGATAAATGGGATGGTCAAAACATGAACAATGGAAAAGATTGTTCAGATGGTGTTTACTTTTACGTTTATGAAGCCGAATCAACCAATGGAACTCAATTTATTGGGCAAGGAACCATTCAACTTATTCGAAAGTAAAAAATTACTTTAAATCAGTAGGGATTGTACAAACAGGGATAGGCACCATTTTGTGTTTATTGGCGTTGTGAAAACTGTTGTAAATATCAATAACTTCTTTTTGTCTATCAGATAAGGTCGAAACATCACCATTGAAAGTCATAGCCCATTCCAGTTCAGGATATGTTGCGCCAAGTTGACCTTCATCTGTCCGTTCATCTTTCCATAAACCATCTGTAGGCTCTGCTGTTTGAATAGAATCAACCACGCCAAGGTATTTTGCTAAAGCAAATACTTCTGTTTTGGTTAAATCCGCAATTGGGCTTAAATCCACACCACCATCTCCGTACTTAGTGAAAAAACCTACGCCAAAATCTTCAACTTTATTACCAGTTCCTGCCACTAATAATCCATTTGCTTGCCCAACGGCATAAAGTGTGGTCATTCTTAATCTAGCGCGTGTATTAGCCATGGACAAACCATGGTTGTTGACATCCTCAGGTAAACCTGCTTTAAGCGTTTCAAAAGTATCTGTTAAATTGATTCTAAGATGCGAAACATTTTCAAAATTTTGTTCCAACCATTCAATATGCTCTAAGCCTCTGTTCACCTCATTGGGGTTTTGATGAATACCCATTTCTAAACACATTACCTTTAATCCCGTTTTAGCGCAAAGGGTAGATGTTAAGGCCGAGTCAATTCCGCCACTGATACCAACAATAAATCCATTTACTTTGGCATTTGTGGCATATGTTTTTAACCAGGTTACTATGTGGTTGATTACTTTTTCAGATTGTATCATGTTTAGCAAATATTTGGGTAAAAAAAAACCAATTTCTACAAATATAGAAATTGGTTTTAATAAAATCTTAAAAGTGATTTAGAATAATAATCCGACTTTTAATTCAATAACGTGCATTGGAGCTGTTTTTACATCTAAAGCGCCAACTGGAGTATATTTGAATACACCATTTCCAGTATCCGTATTTTCAGTTTCAACCAAGTGTCCTGAATTTGGATATAACGCTGGTGTAATTCCATAGTTAAATCCTAACTCTGCGAATAAAAATGTGTTTCCAGTGAAATTCCATTCTGCTCCACCGTAGATTCCAATTCCCATGTTAACAGGTGATAAACCTTTTTTAAACCCTAAAGGTTTCATATCCGTTTACGTTAAAGAATTAGACCCAGCTCTATAGAAATCCGTTCCATCAAAAGTAGCTTCATATCCAGTATCATCCATTCTAACACCAGCTAAAACTGAAGTTCTTAATCCAAATTTACCGTAATATTTAAACGACCCAATCATATTAGTTTGGAACTTTAAGAATAAAGGAATCGTGACGTATTTAGTTTTAAACTTTCTGGTTTGAAGTTCAAAAAAAGTAGTATCTGTTTTATCAGAAAAAGATGTGGCGTCAGCATCATATTTTTGAATGTCTGTATCTGTATAGCCATAGAATACATTTCCTAAAGATGAGTTTCCATTGTCGCCATAGTTAACTTTAAAGCTACCTAAATCAAACTGTACACCAGTAGAAACCGCAATATTATCATTTAAATTAAAATCGGCGGCCATTCCAATTGTAAATCCAGCGCCAATTCCATTTCGTTCCATTTTTGTTGTTTGAACTTTAAGCATGTTTAATTTCATTCCTGTAACCAAACCTGCTCTAAATTTTTTATCTTGGGCATTTGCTCCAAAAGCTAAACCTGTAATTAAAGCTAGAGAAAGTATCCTTTTCATAATTATTCATTTTATATTTGTTGCACAATAATACAAAATTTTGCGTAATGTTAAAAAACTTAGGTTATTTATTTCTATTCATTTTGTTCATAGTTGGTTGTAGTTCTAATCCGCTTGATGTGGATGTGAGTGAGGTTTCTGTAGATTTAAATTTTCATAGATTCGATCAAAAGTTAACCCAAGCCAATTCAATTGAGGCTTTAAAAGAAGCAAACCAAGAGATGTATGAAATAGGGGGGGAGTTGTATGAATTTTACACCATTGAAATGTTGTTGTCAGGTTCGCCAAAAGATGATTCTATTGCCTATTATTTGGATGCTTTTGTAAAGGATTCTATGATGCAAATTGTTCAAGAAAATATTAACGCAAAATTTGGAGATTTTGAGACTTACGAATCCGATATTTCAAATGCTTTTAAACATCTAAAATATCACATTCCACATGCCATGTTGCCTACCGATATTATTACTTATAATTCGACCTTTGCAAATGGGGTTATTTCATCACCCACGCAAATTGGAATAGGACTTGAAATGTATTTAGGACCTGAAAATGACATCATTTCGCGATTGCCTTATCCGGAGTATTTTAAGTTGCAAATGGATGAGCAATATTTGTTAACTGATATTGCTCAAAGTTGGTTAACCAATAACGTTATTGAGGATCAATCTGGTGATTCTTTTTTGTCGCATTTGTTGTATTACGGAAAAGTCATTTATGTGATGGAAGCCATGATGCCAGATTTACCTAAACACAAACTTTTAAAATATTCTGAATTGCAGTACGAATGGGCAGAAGTAAGTGAATACGATATTTGGCAATTTATTGTGGAGCAGGAATGGATATATTCAAAAGATATTAAACTAATGATCAGATATTTTAAAGATGCGCCAACCACCGTTGGATTAGATGGCTCACCGGCTAGAATCGGTCAATATTTGGGATATAAAATTATTAGTGCTTACATGCAAAAAAATGAAGATGTAAGTGTGGTAGATTTAATTGCCGAAAAAAATGAATCCAAAATTTTGAAATCATACAAACCAAAAAAAGATTAAACATGACTAAGAAATCACATATTAATATTGAAATAGAAACAAATGAGAATAATGTGCCTGAAGCGATCCATTGGACGGCTCAAGATGGCGGTGTAGAAAATGCTGAGGCCAAAGCTATGATTTTAGCGTTCTGGGATAAACAAGAGCAAAATGCAATGCGTATTGATTTATGGGATAAAGAAATGACCGTAGACGATATGAAAAAGTTTTTTCATCAGACTTTATTGACCATGGCTGATTCATTTGAACGCGCAACCGGTGAAAAAAATATTTCAGAAGACTTGAGAGACTACTGTTACCATTTTGCAGATAAAATGGGTATTATGCCGCCTTTGTCTTAGGGTTTTGTCCTTGATTCTTAATTAAATGAACGCCTAGTTTTAATAAGTTAGAATCAATATTTTTTGATTTTTGCGTTGAGCTGGCATTGATATTTAAAGTTTTCATAAGTTGTTTTTAGTATACTTAAGCAAACTTTATGCCGTCTTATATGTGAACTTTCAATTGCGTTAATTTGGACTTGAGTTCATTGATGCGCCTCATTTTTCCAGATTGCCTTAAGTTGTAAGCACTGGTGGAGTAGTATTTGTGTTTATTTTCCAGATATTCAATTTGGATTTCAAGCCATTTTTCTTCATTTAATTCAGATTTATAAATGCCTAATTCTCGTTTGAGTTTATTGGCAATATGATGATAGTCTGAACGTCCTAAATAGTCATGGTCCGCATCACATAAAATTTCTTCTAATAAGTTTTTAGGACTGACCCGGTTATTGGTAGCCAGAATAATATCTGAAATAATGTCAATGTCTGATTGTGGGAATCCGAATTTAGGCGCCATGTTTTGAAAGATTTTAGTGCCAATAATTTCGTTGTCATCATACTGCAAAATAAAGCCAGCATCATGAAAAAGGGCGGCCGTTCTAACCATCATAGTTTCTTTTGGGGATAGGCCTTCTAATTTGGCATATTTTAAGGCCGATTTTTCTACGTTCAAGGTATGCTCATAAGAATGGTAAAACAGTTGATCATCCAATTCAATTTTAAGCATATTTAAAATTTCATTTCTGATGCCTTCAAAATCCTGTGGTTGGAGCTGGGCTATTTGTCTTAGCTTTGGATTTGCCTTTTTACCTTTTAAATCCATGGCAAATTCTGGCTTAATATTTTCCAGAAAATGCATATTGATTTTGCCTCTATTTTTAATGATGACTTCACCTCTGTTTGTAAAATCAAAATATGGTTCAATTTTTTGGTGAAACTCGTTTGAAATATTAATCTGATTGGGTAAGCTGTTTTGTTCGCAACGCGCGGCAACATTTACCGAATCACCCCAAACATCAAAACTAAATTTATGATTTCCAATGACACCGGCAATTAAATCCCCTGTGTGTAAACCTATTCTTATATTCCAAAAATCATTGCCTAAAGCTTGTTGGGTTTGTACTTCATTTTTAATAAAGTTTCTAATTTCAATAGCGGCTAAAGCTGTATTGATTTCAATGTTTTCTTGTTTTTTAGTGACCCCACCAACAGCCATGTAGGCATCACCAATGGTTTTAATTTTTTCAAGGTTATATTTGAGGATGATTTCATCAAATTTAGAAAAATAATAGTCCAGTTTATCAATGAGTTCTTTTGGTTTTAAATCTCGTGCTTTCTCTGAAAATTTTACAAAATCAGTGAATAAAATCGTACAGTTTTTATGTTTTTTGGGTGTTGATTTCCCGTATTTGTTAAACTCATACAGTGTATCCAGTGGAAAAATGTTTTCTAATAATCTTGAGATACGGTTATTTTTGAGATAAATCCGTCTAAAAATATCAATTTTAGCCCGAACTAAATTGGGTTTGTAGGGTTTTGAAATGTAATCTACGGCGCCTTTTTTTAAACCTTTGACCAATTTAAATGCCTGGTCTGACTCTGAGGTAATGGCAATTATAAACGACTCGTTGTCCTTATTAAAGGCATTGACTTCATCAACAAACTGAAAAAAGTTAAGATTTTGGGTATCCGTATGGCACAAAATAATCCCAATATTTTTTTGTTTAACAATGGCTAATGCATCCTTCTTACATTCAGCTTTAAAGACATTTAATCCGGGTTGCTGAATAATAGAGTAGAGGTAGTCTAACTCTTGTTGATTGTCATCAATAAGAAGAATATTTACAATTTGATTTGCCATTTTCTACCAATTAAACCATCCGTAATCCAAGGCTTTTGTTCTTTTTTTAGCTCTTTTGTGGCCAATTAAATTAATACTTTCTAATTCATCTTCAATTACCTCCTCAATGGTTTTATGTTT
>PDWJ01002467.1_pt1 | contig 19665 bp, 18 predicted proteins | sample 1430881 | NCBI WGS metagenome assembly PDWJ01 (sample SAMN01162460, study PRJNA174530) | Oral metagenome, whole genome shotgun sequencing project. | biome: Marine environment; feature: Marine mammal; material: Swab sample of the gingival sulcus; isolation source: swab sample of gingival sulcus...
TAACTGACTTGGCATATACAAATGGTGGCTTGACTCATAACGAACAGGGAGTTTACCTTCTTTATCAAGCAACTGTACGGCTTTGATAATGGTCAGTTCATTGTTAAAGTTACCTGCGTCCATGACCGTGGAAACGCCTTTTTTTGCCAAGCCGTCAAGGTAGCTTTGTATGGCAGGTGCAAGCAGTGCAGGGTCAACTTGTGGCATCGCCGCCGCCATATAAGGAATCAAAGCAAATTCTTTTACCCAACCGGTTTTACGACCGTTTTCATCTTTGACAAAGAAAGATAAACCTTCTTTTAAGTCAGGGGTATTTTCGTCAATACCAAAGGCGGCAAGTGCCGCGCTATTCAACCAATAACTGTGACCACTACTATCGAGTAAAATCACAACTGTTTTAGGAAAGATTTCATCAATTTCCTTTCTATCAGGCCCTTTGACGCCCCACAGTGGATTGGACTAGGTGCCGACCATTAAGAAAGGCAAGTCAGGATTTTCTTTGGCAATTTTGCGTAAATAGTCGTAGGTGTCTTCTTTTGAGGTGGTCGGCAGTTGATATTTTGCCAATTCGCCATTACTGGAAGTAACGGCAACCATACCGGGGTGAGCGTGGCTGTCGATAAACGACGGTATGACAAATTTGCCTTTTAAGTCATCGACTTTGGTCTCTTTGCCAATGTATTCAGCCACTTTGTTGTTGCTACCGACAAAGACAATTTTGCCATCGTCAATGGCGATAGCCTCGGCATGTGGTTGTTTGGCGTTTTCGGTGAGAATGTCGCCATTTTTCAAGACCATATCAGCAGGGTCAGCAGCCAGTGCCATTTGTGTTGCAACACCTGCAACGAATAGGGTTAAAAGTGATTTTTTCATGGTTTACCTCATTGCTTTAGTTTTAAAATGATATAGTGATATTATTGTTTATGACTTTCTCTTTGGGTGGTTTATTATTTGTTTTACCTTGTAGAAATGAAGTCAATGTATTTAAGTCTTTTGCAGTTAGTTCTGGTGTTCGCCATTGGGTTGTATGTCCACCATAAAACAGCGTATTTTCATTCGTCATCGCTTGTAGTTTGCCTAGTGATTGCTGATAGGCAGTTAAACTAGATGTTGGCATTTGATCGGAGGCAAGCAATGTTCCTTTATAGAAAAAATCACCTGTAAAAACAAGGTTGTTTTCTTTATCAAACAAGCTAATAGAGTTGCTCGTATGCCCTGTTGTGTTTACGACGGTAAGTGAACGATTGCCTAAATCTAATACTTCATTATCGGTTAATAAAGCACTATAAGTAATTTTTGGTGCATCACGCCCTTCTGCCCACCCTAAAAAATCATCGTCAGTAGGCGTTAAAGTATTATTAACAACTTCTTCATCTGCGATTTGAATTTTGGCAAGCCTTATATCTAAGCCTTTATATTTATCAAAATTTCCGATATGGTCAAAATGCAAATGACTTGGAATAATTATCAATGGTAAGTCGGTAATAGATTTCACCACACGCATAATATCTTCATTACCCACGCCGGCATCAAACAAGACGGCTTTTTCTTCACCTATAATAAGGTAATTAACATTTTGTTGCCAATATCTCGGCTCACTAATGGCAATAGTATTTTTGTTGATATATTGCACGCTATAATAATCGTCAAACCAACTCACGCCCTTTGGCAATGGCACTTTATCTTTGTCGTGAAGTCCAAAACTGCCACTTGTCACATAGGCAACGATTTCTTTTTGATATACTTTTGCAGCACCGAGAGTAATGAGTATTAAACCAATCACAACCAGTATGATTTTTTTAAATTTTGTTAATTTCATCATTTGTAAGTTCCTAACTTAATTAATCAATTTAACAGATTGGTTTTGTTGATAAGCATCAAATTCTTCTTCAAAAAAATGAGAAAATTTTGCGGTGGTTTTTTCAAGTTGCTGACATTCTTCTTCGCCAATGCGTGCTAATATTCGCTCTTCCATCGCTAAGATCGGCTTGAGGACTTCATCGGCAAAGACTTTGCCTTCAGCAGTCAATGTCACCAATTTCTCTTTGTTATTGCGACCTGGTAAAAACTCAACATATTGCTCATCGTGGAGTTTTTTAATAATGGTGTTGACGCTTTGTTTAGGCAGACCCCATTCCTCAGCAATTTGCTTTTGCGTACAACTTTGATAGTGTCGTAATGCCCCTAACACCATCATGTGATTATAGGTCATGCCGTGCAATTTGGCACATTCATGATACAGCTTGGTGATTTTACCGAGGTGAACGGCAATCCTGTCCATTTGTTGGCGATAATTCATTTGGGCGCCTGTTTTCCTGCTTGATCAAAATAGTCCTATTTCGGTCTATAATAGTCTAATGAAGGACTATGTCAAGCATTTTTTAGAAATGCTTATCTCCCTCTGTCAGGCTAGTTGTCGCCTCAAGTTGGTTAGAGATAGGGGGCAGACTTGAAGCAGAAGCGTGTGCCTACCGCATTAGACAATCCTTGTAAAATCCGCTTTGTCACACCGGCACAAGATCCCCGAGTGTACAACGGACAAGGAGCAGGCGGCATGAGAACAGGGAGGACAGTGGCGTATTCCCCCAGTAGCTCCGACCCGATGACCTCGGATTTGATTATTTTTCAGAAAATGCGTCAATTATCTTGAAAAACACCGACCGCCACCATTAACATGCGCTGTTCCTCGCTTTCTACCGCAACAATCTGACCACGTAGTGAGTTGGGTAGAGCTTGGGTAATTTCTAGGTCAACAAACTTGCCTATTAAGCGCGGATGCCCAGCAAAATTGACTACACGATTGTTTTCAGTACGACCAGCTAATTGCTTGGGGTCTTTTTTAGAAGGGCGTTCAACCAAAACTCGCTGCACAGTGCCGACCATATCCGCGCTAATGGCGGCTGCCATTTCATTAATGCGCGCTTGTAAACGCTGTAAACGTGCCTTTTTAACAGCCATAGGCGTATCATCCGCCAAGTTAGACGCAGGTGTTCCCGGACGCGCGCTGTAAATAAAGCTGAAGCTATGGTCAAAGCCAATGGTTTCAATCAGCTTCATGGTGTCTTCAAAGTCTTTGTCCGTCTCGCCCGGGAAGCCAATAATAAAATCAGACGACAGACTGATAGTCGGGCGGATTTGACGCAGCTTACGTATTTTGGATTTATACTCGACGGCCATGTGATTACGTTTCATCGCCGCTAGAATACGATCTGAACCGCTTTGTACCGGCAAGTGTAAATGGCTGACTAGCTCAGGTACATGCGCATAAACATTAATGAGATGGTCACTGAATTCATTAGGGTGTGAGGTGGTAAAACGAATGCGATCTATACCATCAATGGCTGCTATGTATTGAATGAGTAAGGCTAAATCAGCTATCTCACCATCGTGCATTACACCACGATACGCATTAACATTTTGCCCCAGTAAATTAACCTCACGTACACCTTGCGCCGCCAATTGTGCGACTTCTGCAATAATATCATCGAAGGGGCGGGAAATTTCTTCGCCACGAGTATAAGGCACTACACAAAAAGTACAGTACTTGCTACAACCTTCCATAATGGACACAAAGGCCGTCGCCCCCTCAGCGCGTGGCTCGGGTAAACAGTCAAATTTCTCAATTTCAGGGAAGCTAATATCGACGACAGGCTTATGCTCAGTGCGTACTTGCTGAATCATATCTGGCAAGCGGTGTAAGGTTTGTGGACCAAAAACCACATCCACCAAAGGCGCTCGCTCACGTAAGGCTTCACCTTCTTGGCTGGCTACACAACCGCCTACACCAATAATGACATCAGGGCGCTTTTCTTTAATAGGCCGCCAGCGCCCAATTTGGGAAAAGACTTTTTCTTGTGCCTTCTCTCGAATCGAGCAAGTATTCAACAGCAAGACATCCGCTTCTTCAGGGTTATCTGTCAATTCCATACCTGCATGAGCATTCAGCACATCATACATTTTGGCTGAATCGTACTCATTCATTTGACAACCGTGGGTTTCTATAAAGATTTTGCCTGCCATGTATTGATTAAAACCTGCCTGTTACCGATAAAGTCACTTTCAAAAACAACCGATTATTATCACCGCTCTGCCCTAGCTAAACAAGCGCAGATTCGTGGGATTATTCAGGACACTAACAAATCACTCGCAAATCCTTGATTGCCAGCGCTAGTCAACATTGAAATAATGCGGGCTTCGCCTGCTAAATTAATGATGGATTTATGAAATTATTGCGCCGCCTTTTTCGTTTATCTCGCCTGCTATTACACATCCTCTGGGGCATTTTACTAACCCTCGGGATGAGTGGCCTATTGCGCTGGCAATATCAGGATGCGGCTTACCGTCGCCAAGTCAGTTGCTGGCTCAATAAAGTAGTGCGCATTGTGGGCGGACAGGTACAAGTACATGGTGAGGCTGCACCGGAAGCAACATTAATGGTAGCGAATCATATTTCCTGGCTGGATATTCCGTTGCTGGGCGGACAAGCTCAGGTCAATTTTCTATCCAAACAAGAAATCTTGCATTGGCCTATTATTGGCTGGCTGGCTGACAAATCAGGAACGCTATTCATTCAACGCGGTGGCCGTGACGCAGCGCGTCAAGCGACTGACTTGATCGCTGAACGTCTTCAACAGCGCGATAATATTCTCATTTTCCCGGAAGGCACGACAACACGCGGCGTTGATATGCGCCATTTCCATGCACGCCTATTTGCCAGTGCCGCCGAATCACAAGCGCAAATACAACCCATCGCCATTAACTACCTGAATAGTCAGGGCGAAATGAATATACTGGTTCCTTATGTTGATCAACAAAGCTTGTTGACTAATCTATGGAATATACTAGGCGAAGCAGTCATTGCAATTCATGTACATTTTTTGCCGGTGATGAGTGCAACAGGACACTCGCGCAAAGACTTAGCCCACTACAGCGAGCAACAAATCCGTGAGGTCTTGATAAATACAACGACCCGCTAGTATCTGCACCTGAGTAATTAGAAAATCAATCTTAAACTGTTAGGCGTGCTTCTGCCACCAGCCAGCGAATGAATTTTTCTGTTGAAGCTTGGTTAGCAGTGGCTGCTTCTGGACGAATCACATGATAGGCATGTTCCAAAGGCATGTGTAGGTCAAAGGGGATGCACAAACGCCCAGCATCAATATCGCGTTGCGCCAGTATATTGATACTCAACAAGACACCCTGCCCATCGATCGCTGCTTCCATTGCTAAGGACACTTGATTAAAGTGTGGACCGCGCTTAACATCCACACCATCAATATTTGCCAACTTCAACCAGCGCTCCCAACTAGGCCGCCCTACATAAGGTGTATCATCGTGTAATAGCGTATGATGGCGTAAATCATTGGGATGGCGTAATGGATGCTTTGTATCGTTAAGCAATGAGGGATTACACAAAGCCACCGCTTCCACTGAAAACAGCTTTTCCACACGACAACCCGGGTAATCGCCCGAACCAAAACGAATCATCACATCAATATCATGCGCCCGAAACAATTCATCCAACGCACCACTGTTTTCCGTGGCATCAATTAACTTAGCTTCGCCACTAATACGCATGTCTATATCCGGGTATTGTTGCGAAAAACGATGTAAACGTGGAATCAACCATTTAGAAGCCAGCGAAGGCGCTATCCACACATTAACACTGTGATTATCAAGTTGGGTGCGCATTAAATGCACTGCCTCTGCGAGACGATTAAAACCTTCTCGCAACTTAGGCAGCGCCGCCTCCCCCGCTCGTGTCAGCGTAATCGAGCGGTTATGTCGATCCACCAAAGGAAAGCCAAGGTAGTCCTCCAAATGCTTGATCTGGTGACTAATGGCGGCACGAGTCACATACAGTTCTTCAGAAGCCTTAGTAAAACTATGATGCCGCGCGACTGCTTCAAAAGCTCGCAGTGCATTTAAAGGGGGTAATTGTTGAGACATGACTGTTATTACTCATTTATCTTGCCAAACATGATACCTATTTACCGATAGATGTCACCCACCAAATAGTAAACAAATAGATTAGCTATGAAATGATGCTATTACTAAGGGAATATGATGCTGCGTCGGCGCTGTAGTCTCTACGTAGTTTTGAAGAGTATTAAAAACTGTTTTGATGGACTAGAAAAAATTTAACTATTTGATTTGACTGGTGCCCGGGGCCGGACTCGAACCGGCACGGAAGTTAAGTTCCGAGGGATTTTAAGTCCCTTGCGTCTACCAATTTCGCCACCCGGGCGGGCAAGCATTTTAAGAAATAGATTGGAATTGGAGGCTAGGGTCGGAATCGAACCGGCGTACACGGATTTGCAATCCGCTGCATGACCACTCTGCCACCCAGCCTTAACCTGAAACTACTGGAGCGGGAAACGAGATTCGAACTCGCGACCCCAACCTTGGCAAGGTTGTGCTCTACCACTGAGCTATTCCCGCTTATTAAGGCTAATAGCCCGATAAAAAAAGCCCCCTTAAGGAGCTTACTATAAGCTTTTGGAGCGGGAAACGAGATTCGAACTCGCGACCCCAACCTTGGCAAGGTTGTGCTCTACCACTGAGCTATTCCCGCTGAACAGGCTGCGAATAATAATCGCAGCCCTCCAAGCTGTCAAGCGGAATCCATCGCTATTTGAGCTGACGGACTGTTTACACCGAACAACAGAAAATAGATTACTTAAAAATAAATCACTTAGTTAGCGGCTGACTCACTCGCAACCATATCATCCAAGAGCTTTACCAACTGATCAGCCGGACGGAAACCAGAAATCAATGTACCATTAGACGCTACCAGTGCAGGCGTACCATTCACACCTACTTTACGCCCTAATTCAAACTGCTCAGCCACCGGATTTTCGCATTCTTTATCTGCTATAGTTTCGCCACTTTTCGACTTATTCATCGCCTCCAGCTTATCCTCCGCACACCATACATTCACCAACTTTTTATAACTAGGCGAACCAACACCCGCACGCGGATAGGCTAAATAGCGTACTGTCACACCCAATTCATTTAATTTAGGTACTTCACGGTGTAACCTGACACAGAAACCACAGTCAATATCAGTAAATACCGTCAGCAAATGCTTTTGTTCACCTTTAGCCTTGAACTCCACAGCATCCTGCTCAAGCACTTTATCCATTTCAAGTTTACGGGCATCTGTGCGGGCGGCTTCTGACAAATTAGTGCGTGTCTGACCATCAATCAAATCACCGCTGAAGAAATAACGACCATCCGCACTGACGTAAATCATATCCGTACCGAAAACAACTTCATAAACGCCCGCAATCGGTGTTTTATTCAATTGATCTGGAACATCACCAAACAAAGGTTTGAGCTTTTCACTCAAGGCCGCTACTTTCTCAGCAGGAACACCATTTGTTTGGGTTTCTGCCTGTACCAAACCACCGAATATCGTCACGCTGAACGCAGCCGCCAACAGAATTTTTCTATACATAAATACCAACTTATCCCAATTAAAATAATAGATACTGCACACCTAACTCTGATATGCAGCCCGTATCTTACGCACTCGCATCAAATAAGGCGCAATGGATGCCTCCGAATTGCTTAAACATAACACAGACCGTGCCGTAAAGTTCATTACGGCATGATTAACACATGATTATGACAAAGTTCTTACAAGGTTTTAAGCCCGCCATTATTAGCATCCATTCAAGCACGTGGATGATGTTGACGATGCAAATCCTGTAAACGTGCTTTGGCTACATGGGTATAAATTTGTGTCGTGGAAAGATCACTGTGTCCTAATAGCATCTGCACTACCCGCAGATCAGCACCATGATTTAATAAATGTGTGGCAAAAGCATGCCGCAAACTATGTGGTGATAAATGTTTGCTAATACCTGCCTGGCGAGCATAGCGCTTAATCAAATACCAAAAAGCTTGTCGGGTCATCCCTGCACCGCGTGCTGTCACAAAAACTTGCTCAGCAATACCCTTAGCCTCCATTAATTCAGGACGAGCTTGTTGCAAATAACGCTGTACCCAATCCACCGCATTCTCACCTAAAGGCACTAATCGGTCTCGACTGCCTTTACCGCGCACTCTAACAACACCTTGCGGCAAATGCGTCTGACTCAAGCTCAAGCCCACCAACTCCGAGACCCGCAAACCAGTAGCATACAAAACCTCCAACATAGCACGATCACGCAAACCCAAGGCTGATTCAGTATCCGGCGCAACTAGCAGTAAATCAACATCTTGCTCGGTCAAAGCATCCGGCAAAATGCGCCCTTGACGAGGCGCTTCAATTTTGGCAGTAGGATCATCCTGAATCATGCCTTCACGTAATAAATAACGATAAAAGCGCCGCATGCTGGACACAATGCGTGCCGTCGTTGACGATTTAGCCCCTTGCTTAAAGCATTCAGCCAGATAATCCTGCAAATCACTACGCTGGCTAGTGGCTAATACCCTGCCTTGCCCTTCGAGCCAAATACACAAACCTTGCAAATCGCGTTGATAGGCATCCAGCGTATTCTGCGCTACCCCACGTTCCGCCCAAAAAGCATCCAGAAAATGATCTATTAGCTCCTGCTGACTACAACGTTTACCCTGCCGATCAATCAGACTTTCCTGTCTTTTCACCGTGTTCAGTCCACACTTAAATCCGCGCATGATTACGCCTGACAGACAACTTTAGTCAAGGCTTAGCCATTAGCTCAGCTATTTTGTCTGCATCTGGACGCAACACAACCCCCTTTTCAGTGACCAATATATCCACCAAACGTGCTGGCGTAATATCGAAAGCGGGATTCCAAGCATGGGCTTGGGGTGCCGCAATACGCTGACCATTAACAGTCAAAACTTCATCCGGGGAGCGTTCTTCTATAGGGATTTGTTCGCCACGCTTAGTATTCATATCAACCGTGCTAGTCGGCGCAACCACCATGAACTTCACCCCATGAAAACGTGCATTCACGGCCAAACTGTAAGTACCGATCTTATTTGCCACATCACCATTAGCCGCAATACGATCAGAGCCGACAATCACCCAAGATACATTGCCCTGTTTCATTAAATGAGCCGCAGCCCCTTCCGCCATTAGCTTAACCGGAATACCATCCCGCACCAGCTCCCAAGCAGTCAGGCGTGATCCCTGCCACCAAGGACGTGTTTCATCCACATAAACATGCTTAATTTTTCCCTGGGCATAAGCACTACGAATAACCCCCAAGGCAGTCCCGTAGCCTCCAGTGGCTAAAGAGCCAGTATTACAGTGGGTAATAATATCGGTTTTATGCTGAATAAAAGCACTGCCTAATTGTCCCATATGATGATTAGCCGCAATATCTTCACGGTGAATTTGTTCAGCTTCGTTCAATAAACTCGCAGCAGGATTCTCAGACGGGGTATCAATGATTTTTTGCATACGTTGCAAAGCCCAATTGAGATTGATCGCAGTTGGGCGTGCGGTGGCCAGCACAGCCAGCTCGGGCATTAAGCGCTCACGCCACTGGTCTGGGTATTGCTTGTAACAACGTCTGGCTGTCATAAGCACCCCATAGGCGGCTGCTATACCAATAGCCGGTGCTCCTCGCACAACCATATTACGTATGGCTTCGGCAGTATCTTCGGCATTATAGAGATGAACATAATGCTCGGCGTGTGGTAACTTGCGCTGATCCAACAATACAAGGTGATTGTCTTCCCACTGAACGGCGCGGACAGAGTCGTGTTGGCTCATAGAATGCTTGGGCTTATTAAGGTTGAGTTAAATAAAGGATTTTACATCATTGACATGAAAATTGAATTATTGATCAAACCGCGCTGGCTCATTACAGTTAATAGTCAAAACAAGGTTTTGGAACACTATTGTCTAGTCGTTCATGATGGAAAAATCAAGGATATACTGCCAGTTGATGCGGCTGAACAAGTGTATCAACCTAGACAAACGGTAGACTTACCCGAACATGCTTTACTGCCCGGCCTAATCAATGCTCATACTCATGCTGCAATGGCCTTAATGAAAGGCTTGGCAGATGACTTACCGCTCATGGAGTGGTTGCAGGACTATATCTGGCCTGCTGAAGCTCGCTATGCTAACGAAGCTTATGTCTACAGCAGCACCCAAATAGCCATTGGTGAAATGATACGTTCAGGCACAACTTGTTTCAATGATATGTATTTTTTCCCTGAAGCAACTTTACGAGCCGTGCAAGAAAGCGGTATTCGCGCCTCACTAGGTATGATCATGATGGATCTTCCTACCGCCTATGCCGCCGATCCAACTGCTTACCTAGAACGTGGAGCCGCACTGCACACAGCCAGCCTAGCTGATCCATTAGTCAGCACTACCTGCGCCCCTCATGCGCCTTATACAGTCTCGGATAAACCATTAGCCGCACTGCAACAACGAGCACAAGCCTGGGGTGTCCCTTTACACATGCACATCCACGAAACTGCGCGTGAAGTCACTGAAGCCGTCGCCCAACAGCATGAAAGACCTTTGGCACGCTTAAACCGATTAGGCTTATTGCATTCATCCATGCAAGCGGTTCACATGACACAACTGCTGGAGGAAGAAATTGAATTAATTGCCCAACAGGGTGTGCATGTCATTCACTGCCCGGAATCCAATATGAAACTAGCTAGCGGCTTTTGTCCGGTCGCCAAACTGCTGGAAGCAGGTGTTAATGTGGCCTTAGGAACAGATGGCAATGCCAGCAATAATGACTTGGATATGATAGCTGAAATGCACAGTGCCGCCCTATTGGGCAAAGTCGTTGCTCATAATGCTACGGTCTTACCTGCCCATGAAGTACTACGCATGGCAACCATCAATGGTGCAAAAGCTCTGGGACTAGAATCCAGCATAGGCTCACTAGAAGGGGGTAAAGCCGCTGACATGATCGCCATTGATCTGGGCGGTTTGGATTCACTGCCTTTGTATGATCCTGTTTCGCATCTGGTTTACTGCACGACACGTCAGCAGGTAACGCATGTCTGGGTAGCTGGTAAAGCATTGATGGAACAGCGTAAACTACAAACCCTAGATGAAACGGAATTAACGAGTATAGCCAGACACTGGCAGAAAAAGATTGGAGAATTTTGCTAATGAACTCAAATGCGCAAACAACACTCAATGCTGATCCTGCTGAAATTCGCAAATTTGAAACCATTGCGCACCGCTGGTGGGACATGGATAGTGAATTCAAGCCATTACATGACATTAATCCATTACGCTTGAACTATATTGATGAGCGCGCTCAACTAAAAGGCAAACAAGTGCTGGATGTCGGTTGTGGTGGCGGTATTTTAGCAGAAAGTATGGCAAGACGTGGCGCTTATGTAACCGGCATTGATCTGGGAGAAACACCGCTATCGGTTGCCCGTTTACACACTTTGGAATCACAGCTTGAAATCGACTATCGCCAGATTAGTGCCGAATCGCTGGCAGAAGAAAGTCCGCACCGTTTTGATGTCGTAAGCTGTCTGGAAATGCTGGAGCATGTCCCTGATCCTGCTAGTGTTATTCAGGCTTGTGCTACTTTAGTTAAGCCCGAGGGGCATGTGTTCTTTTCCAGCATTAACCGTAATCCCAAAGCCTTTTTGCTAGCTATTGTAGGCGCAGAGTACCTTTTGGGTATGCTACCTAAGGGCACACATGAATACGGCAAGTTTATTAAGCCTTCAGAACTGGAACAGGCTGCCCGTGAAGCAGGACTACACATACAAGACATTAGCGGTATGACGTATAATCCTTTGTTCCAAAGCTACAAACTGGGGCGGGATATTGATGTTAATTATCTAATACATTTTAAAAAGGAAAACTAAACAAAATGTCGATTTTAAAAAAAATAACAATACCTCTCTTGCTGGCACTCATGATGTCTGCTTGCTCAGTACAATACAGCAATGTCACCATGACACCTCAAGGTCGTCCTTACATAAACAATATCAAACCTAAAATGCAGCGTGATATTCAGGAGCTAACCGGAGCACTGATGTCGTTGGGGCCTAATATAGATCCCCGCGAAGCCAGTGAAATAGCTTATGATGCCTATGTTTATCCATTGCATTTAGCGAATGAGTGGGGACTAACTTGGCCACCTTTATTACACAATACCCTACGCAATGCCAACTTACGCCCTAAAGGACTCTGTACAGACTGGGCCAGCGCCATGATTGATCACATGCGCCGCAAAAACCTGCGTAGTTTTGATATTTACTGGGCTGTGGCTTTCCGTGGCAATCCTTGGCGTGAACACAGTACCCTCTTAGTGACCGCCAAAGGATACCCTTTTGACACCGGCATTATACTCGACCCTTGGCGCGACTCCGGCAAGCTATACTGGCTACGTCATGTAGAAGACCCTGCTTATCAATGGGCTTACCATGCCGGTCCGTTTGGTCCTTTACCACGTCAAGGCCGACCCGTTAGACGAATTATTCGCTAATAGCTCATATAATAAATTAGGCTCACCTAAGACCTGCACTCCTCTGCCACAGCGTGACAGAGGAGTATACAAGCAAAAGCGAGACGTTTCGCTGGAAGATAAGGTGAGCGTATTGGCTTTTAATAAATACTGCTCAAACCGCATGTCGGCCTTGTCGATACCTGCCTTTTTGAGCATGTCTTCCATCGCTTTGACAAAGGGAGCAGATCCGACACATCGGCATCAGGATCAACAACCCGTTGGCAGCAATGAAAGGCATCCGCTTTTTCTTAGCGGCGACAAGTGAACACATCAACAGCTAGCTAAACAAATATTTCAAAATTCATCCAACAAATATCTACCACGATATTTAATCAGTGCGCCAGGCATCACTTGATCTTTTTGATGAGGCAATAAATTAAACGTTTTTTCACCTGGATTACGAAAACCTTCAGGAATGGCATTTTTAGTCAAGATATGTGAAGCCAGTTCTTGCCAAGAACAGCCATTACCTTGATACAAAGTATTAAACTGCGTGCCTAGCGTATGAGTCGAGAAGATAGCATTTTGTAATTCAATCGCCCCTGGGTCGAGTATCTCTTGAGCCAATATACTCGGCGAAGCCACTTCTACAATCGTGTCCGCATTCACAACCTGAAACAGCAAGTCATCCTTGCGCACTTTTTCAATAATAGTACGTACTTGAGGATTCAGGCGCTCAATCACTGCGCAAGCTGAAGTAGTATAGTCATCTGATTCCATATTGCTCGGGTCATTAGCCAGAATAAGAACCGTTTCAGCCCGCATAATACCGGCCATTTCCAAAATAGCACTAGAAGAAGCGACGCCTTTTACAAAATCGACCGCCAAGCGTTGCATCCAAGCTGGCTTTTCTGCTAACTGGTTATTAACGCAGACAATTTTCGCCAGATCAAAACGGGCATCATTGCGCAACTCCAATACAATACTTTGTACTTTTTCATTATTTGGATAACCTGCGATAATTAAGTCGACTTTACCCTTCATTTTTAATAAACCTTTCCTACGCCGTGAGCTGATATTGACCATTAACTCAGTTATTTTTGCTAGAAAAATACCCAGCAAGGCAATCCCAACGATCATATAAAACGTCACCAATAATTGACCTAATGGTGTTTTGGGCGAATAATCACCATACCCCACCGTTGTCGAGGTTGTAACCAGAAAGTAATAAGCTTCCAACGGGCTTAAGCCTTCGACCATGACCATATAAATGGCAAACAGCAGAGAAAATAGTAAAAAGACTAAAAAAACAGGCCAGTTTTCCCTGAAAAGATGCGCCTTACGAAATTGCTTAATTAGCTTATTAATTAAAAACATTAGTTCGATTTATTATTGGGTGTATAGGGGATAAACACATTTCTCCCTTATTTCTATCACTCAGTGCTCCAATATCTGACTCAGGAATAATTGACTCCTTTCATGCTGAGGATTCTTGAAAAACTCATCAGGTGAATTCCTTTCAACAATCTCGCCACCATCCATGAAGATGACAGCATCAGCAACGGTTCGGGCAAAACCCATTTCATGAGTCACACACAGCATCGTCATGCCACTGTCTGCCAATTCAACCATCGTATCTAAGACTTCTTTGATCATTTCTGGATCTAGCGCTGAAGTCGGCTCATCAAACAACATAATGCGTGGTTTCATACACAAGCTACGAGCAATCGCAACACGCTGCTGCTGTCCACCGGAAAGCTGCCCGGGATATTTCTTCGCTTGTTGAGGAATTTTAACTCGTTCCAAATACTCCATTGCTGTCGCCTCTGCTTCTTTACGGGGCATCTTACGTACCCACATAGGCGCTAAGCAACAGTTTTCCAGCACCGTTAGATGTGGAAACAGATTAAAGTGCTGAAACACCATCCCGACTTCGCGCCGGATATGATCAATGTTTTTAATATCATTGGTCAGCTCAATACCGTCCACAAAAATTTGACCGGTTTGATGTTCTTCTAAACGATTAATACAGCGAATCAGGGTTGATTTGCCCGAACCTGAAGGACCACAAATTACAATACGCTCACCGCGCCTAACATCCAAATTGAGATTTTTCAGCACGTGAAACTCACCATACCACTTATTGACAGCACGCAATTCGACGGCAATCTCATCCTTCACTGTGCTAGATTTGACGTTTTGTTCCATACGATACATACGATATCCTCAACAAGCTAGGCGCGACTTGTCTTCAATAGACTGTTCAATAGCCCGTACGCAATCTACGTTCCAATATTTGGCTATAACGAGACATACCGAAGCAGAAAACCCAAAAGACCACAGCGGCAAAGGTATAACCTTCAATCGCATAACCTAACCATTTAGGATTGGAATAAGCGGCTTGGATAATCGCTAACAAATCAAACAAACCAATAATCATGACCAAAGTTGTATCTTTGAATAGCGAAATAAAAGTATTCACAATACCCGGAATGACCAGCTTCAAAGCTTGTGGCAAAATCACTTTGTACATACTTTGCCAATAAGTCAAACCTAAAGCCTGTGCAGCCTCATATTGCCCTTGGTGAATAGCTTGCAAACCGCCACGAATCACTTCCGCCATATAAGCTGATTGGAATAAGGCAATTCCGACCAAGGCACGTAATAACTTGTCAAAAGTCGTACCCTCTGGCAAAAACAAAGGCAGCATAACGGAGGCCATAAACAAAACGGTAATTAATGGTACACCGCGCCAAATTTCAATAAAGGCAACACAGACCGCTCGCACAATCGGCATATTGGAACGCCGTCCCAGCGCCAACAAAATACCCAAGGGCAAAGCGGCCACAATGCCTACAATAGCGAGTACCAAGGTCAGCGTTAAGCCACCCCACAAACTTGTTTCCACGGGTGCCAGTCCAAAATACCCGCCTGTCAGCATAAAGTACGCTATAAGTGGAAAGACCACTAAAGCAAACAGGCGTAAGTATTTTTTACCCGGGAAACGCTCAATCATCAACAATCCCAGCATTACCACTAATACAATAGCTAGCGTATTAATTCGCCAATATTCTGAACTGGGATACAGCCCATACATAAACTGTTTAAAGTGAGCATAGACAAATACCCAGCAAGCGCCACCACTGGTGCAGTCCTCCCGTGATGTTCCAATCCAGTCAGCATCAATAACAAACCATTTGCCCAAGGGAACTAACACAGCTATCAAGAGTAATAACAGTAACACCGTGATAATGCTATTCAACCAATCAGGAAACAAATGCAGTCGCAACCACCCCATGACACCCACCGTATTAGCAGGTGGTGGCAAGCTAGGTGAGGGCGTTTGTGTTACAATAGCCATTTGGACGACTCCCTTAACGCTCGACCAAAGCCACGCGGCGGTTATACCCATTCATAATCAGTGAAATCGTCAAACTGATCGTCAGATAAACCAACATGGTAATAAAGATAATCTCGACCGCTTGCCCAGTCTGATTCAGCGTCGTGCCAGCAAAAACAGCCACTAGATCGGGGTAAGCAATCGCCACCGCCAAGGAAGAGTTTTTGGTGAGATTCAGGTATTGACTGGTCAATTGCGGAATCACCACACGCATGGCCTGCGGCACAATGACCAATTGTAATATGCGGTTTGGCTTCAGACCCAACGAGGCCGCAGCCTCGGTTTGTCCTTTGCTAACAGATTGAATGCCTGAACGTACAATCTCAGCAATAAAAGCAGCCGTGTAAATCGACAAGGCCAACCACAAAGCCCCTAGCTCAGGAATAATACTTATCCCGCCTTGGAAGTTAAACCCTTTTAAAGTCGGTATATCCCAGTGCAATGGCATACCCGTAAAAAGGAAGCTTAACAGTGGTAAACCCATCAGCAAGCCTAGCCCTGCCCAGAATACAGGAAAGATTTGTCCGGTTTTTTCCTGTCGCTTTCTAGCCCATACCCGCAAAATAAAAACCAAGGCAAGTGCCAGCGCAAAAGTGATTACCGTCCAAAGAAAACCCTCTTCTGGCAAAGGCTCGGGTAATACCAAGCCGCGCCGATTTAGGAAAATGACCTCTCCTAATGTGTAACTGCCGCGTGGCATAGGCAATAACGGGATAATCGCCATATACCAAAAAACAATTTGTAGCAATAATGGAATATTACGAAACGTTTCGATATACACCATGCTGACTTTGGACAACAGCCAATTACGTGATAAGCGCCCTATACCAATCATAAAGCCTAATATGGTTGCTGCAACAATACCTAAAGCCGATACCAATAAAGTATTCAGCAAACCAACCACAAAAGTACGGCCAAATGTACTGGCCTCAGAGTAAGGAATTAGCGTCTGGGAAATACCGAAACCAGCCGTATTCGATAAAAAGCCAAAGCCGGTATTGATACCACGCTTTTCCAGATTGCTCAGGGTGTTGTGAAACAAGTAGGCAAAAAAGGCAAAAATCGCCAGCAATAAAACAATCTGAAACAGCAGTGCCCGTTTATTAGGGTCATTCCAAAAAGAGACTTTACTCGGCATTGGCGCACTGGATGGACTTTGCGCCCTTGATACAAGCTTATTATCCGCCATACATCAGCCTTCAATCAGATTAAGCAGTAAGCAAGAAACCTCCCCCAACCAACCACCCCCTCTGTATTTAGAGGGGATATGTTACGTCCAAAACAGGCGCAAGCATTAACGGAATGGAGGAGAGTATTGCAGCCCCCCATCTTTCCACAGCGCATTCAAGCCGCGCGAAATCTTCAACGGAGAACCCTGACCCACATTACGTTCAAAGCTTTCGCCGTAATTGCCAACTTGCTTAATAATATTGTAAGCCCACTTTGGATCCAGCGGGATACCCATAGCATCCCCATCAGCGCCGACAAAACGTTGAATAGCAGGGTTATCACTCTTGGCCATCTTATCAATATTGGCAGAGGTCAGACCTAAATCTTCAGCCTCAATCATTGCATATAAAGACCAACGCACGACCTTGAACCATTCATCATCGCCATTACGCACCGCAGGTCCGAGAGGCTCTTTAGAGATCACTTCTGGTAAAACAATAGCTGATTCGGGATCAGTCATTAAGATACGCAAGGAGTACAATTGTGACTGATCAGACGTCAATACATCACACCGGCCAGACTCAAAAGCCTTAACCGTTTCTTCTAAGCGATCATACGCTACTGGCTCATACTTCATGGCCTGTGTGCGGAAATAATCGGCCAAATTCAGCTCGGTGGTTGTGCCCGTTTGAATACATACCGAAGCCCCATCCAACTCCTTAGCACTGTTAACGCCCAATTCTTTCTTAACCATGAAGCCTTGACCGTCATAATAGTTGATGCCTGCAAAATTCAAGCCCAGACCATTATCCCGCCCCAGCGTCCAAGTTGTATTACGGGACAGCATATCTATTTCACCGGATTGTAAAGCCGTAAAACGTTCCTTGGCCGTTAGGGGGGTGTATTTAAGCTTGGTAGAATCACCAAAAACAGCCGTAGCGACTGCTCGACAAACATCCACATCCAGCCCCGACCATTCGCCGTCTTCACTGGTATTCACAAAGCCCGGAAAAGGCGTGTTCACTCCACATTGCACAAAGCCTTTTTTCTTGACAGCATCCAGCGTTTCGCCTGCATGAACAGCGGGCACAGCTAAAACTGTGGTTAAAATAGTAGCTGCAATCAATCGATAGTTCATAGACTCCCCTTGAGTTCTCTTCCAATATAACTGTGTGGGCTTAAAGCGTTATGATTAAGCCCATTTCTCAAAACTAACTTACTCTCTGAAAAAACACAACCACCTTAAATATAAGTAAAATCTTATATTTATTTATCTTTGAAACAAGCTGATAAAAGCGAATACCAGTGTCAGCCACTACGAACACTGTGCTGTTAGCCGTATTTACCCTATCGAGTGAGTATGTGTATCATGTCTGTTTTAGACTGCATGACCTTATGAGTAAAACTGACACCTACCGTCACAAATTGGATCGTATCGACAAAAAAATTCTGCGCGAATTACAGCAAAATGGCAGAATTTCTTTTGTCGACCTAGCGGAAAAAGTAGGTTTGAGTACATCGCCTTGTCTGGAACGAGTCCGCCGCCTAGAGCGCTCTGGCCTCATTAAAGGCTATACCGCTCTATTAAATCCTAAAGAGCTGGAAGCGAGTTTGCTGATTTTTGTCGAAATCAGCCTTAACTACACCTCCGTAGATATTTTCGAAGAGTTCCGTTGCGCTGTAAAACGCTGGCCACAAATACTTGAATGTCACCTAGTCGCTGGCGATTTTGATTACCTGCTCAAAATACGCATCAAAAGCATGGCTTCCTACCGCACACTGCTAGGCGAAATATTGCATACCCTGCCCGGCGTGCGTGACTCACGCACCTTGGTTGCAATGGAAACCGTCACAGAATCCACGATACTAATCATTGAATAATATTGAATAATTGGGCTTTACCCGCCTAGCCTGCCTAAAAACACTTTAGGGAACCTCTAAAAACCCACTGCCTATCCTGAAAGGAACGGGAAAAACACCTTAATGCAGCAGGTTGGCAGCTCCATATCCAACGCAAAGCCAAGCGTGGCAAACCACAGTCCGATTGTCAGAAAAGGCGTAATACCCGTATCGCCAAACCCCGCGCATGGGTTGAACATGTCTTCGGGGCCATGTCGGCCCTAGGAGGCAAATTCATCCGCACGATCGGCTTAACCCGGGCAGAATTTGGCCTCACCCTCAAAGCCATTGTCTACAACCTGCAACGGCTATGCTCGCTCAAACAGCGCGCAGTTGCGCCTGTTTGACGGGAAATCCTCGGGAAATGACCGAGAACAAGCCATCAATTGACCATTAAGAACTGGATAACAGGGTGTTTTCCGCAAATGCTTCCGATTTATCAACTTTACGCTACGTATTTTGTGGCGAGATAACTTAAGCCCTGCCGCAAGATTGGCATGGTTTGTTGTTATTATATTTTTCCCTTATCTGGGTGTAGTTATTTATGGCATGTTCGGTGAAATTGACTTGGGTCGTTTCATTAATACCGATGCTTCGGAACTGCTCATATCGACACCTTATTTTGTGCCTGATTCCCTGATATTAGGGGCATTATGTACTACTGCATACCGTGGGGTTGATGTGACCTTGATTGTACCGCAACGTAATGATTCGTTTAACGCTGACTATTGATGGTCAGGTTGCCTTTTTCGGTTCGACTAACCTTGATTTGCGTAGCTTTGATTTAAACTATGAAAACAATATATTAGT
>PDWJ01002549.1_pt1 | contig 19664 bp, 21 predicted proteins | sample 1430881 | NCBI WGS metagenome assembly PDWJ01 (sample SAMN01162460, study PRJNA174530) | Oral metagenome, whole genome shotgun sequencing project. | biome: Marine environment; feature: Marine mammal; material: Swab sample of the gingival sulcus; isolation source: swab sample of gingival sulcus...
TATCTCATTAGAAAAAGGGAAACTCCCCCCACAGGCTCTTGAGCTTGAAGAGGCTGTTTTGGGTGCCATGCTTATAGATAAAGGCGCTGTGGATACCGTGATTGACATTCTCAGTCCTGATACGTTTTATAAAGAAGCCCATCAACATATTTATAAAGCTATCTTTACTTTATTCCAGAACTCCCAACCCATTGACATACTCACGGTCTCTGAACAACTCAAAAAAGATGGTCAGCTGGATGTTGCCGGTGGTGATTACTATTTGGTACATTTAAGTCAGAAAGTAGCCTCTACTGCCCATGTTGAGCACCACGCCCGTATTGTACTGGAACGGTATATCAAACGCAATCTGATTTCCATTTCGGGCAAAATAGAAGAAGAAGCTTTTGACGAAACCACCGATGTTTTTGAAGTCTTAGACGGCGCTGAAGCAAAACTCTTTGAAGTCTCTCAAGGCAATCTTAAAAAAAGTACTGAAGATGCAAAAACCCTGGTATCCCAAGCTATAAAACGCATAGAAGATGTCTCCAAAAAAGAGGGTATGAGTGGTGTGCCCTCAGGTTTTGAACGGATTGATATGATTACTTCCGGCTGGCAGAACTCTGACCTTATCATTATTGCCGCGAGACCCGGTATGGGTAAGACCGCTTTTGTACTGTCTATGGCAAAGAATATAGGCATCAAATTTAATACACCGGTGGCTATATTCTCTCTGGAAATGTCATCTGTACAGCTCATCACCAGGATGATTTCAAGTGAAACAGGTTTAACCTCAGAAAAGTTACGTAAAGCCAATCTGCAACCGCATGAATGGGAACAACTCAATGTCAAAGTCAAAAACCTGTCCAACGCTCCTATCTGGATAGATGACACGCCTTCACTGTCCATATTTGACCTACGGGCTAAGGCTCGTCGTTTGGTATCCCAACACGATGTGGGAATCATCATCGTTGATTACCTGCAACTCATGACCTCCGGCAGCAGCAGTAAAGGAGGCGGGAACCGCGAACAAGAAATCTCTATCATTTCCAGAAACCTGAAAGCCTTGGCAAAAGAGCTCAATATCCCCGTGATCACCTTGTCTCAATTATCCAGGGAAGTGGAAAAACGAGGGGGTACAAAACGACCTATCCTGTCAGATTTAAGGGAATCGGGATCTATAGAACAAGACGCTGATATTGTATCATTTATCTACCGTCCGGAGTATTACGGTTTTCACGAATGGGAAGATGATGAGCGCAGCCCCAGTGATGGTCAGGCGGAGTTTATCATAGCCAAACACAGAAACGGAAGTCTGGACAATGTAAGATTAAAATTTGAAGGTCATCTGGCTCAATTCTCTGACTTGGATGATGGCTTTTCTTCCACATCTTATATGTCAAAAATGAATGAAGAAAATACAGACATTCCCGATAGCGCCAAAAGCATAGACCCTAATGACGCCTTTGCAGATGATGGTGTACCTTTTTAAAAAAGCATATAAATCATTTTCCACAATCGCCTTTGTTCATGACAATTTAATGTATCTTTAACACCTGATTAAAAATTATAAAAGGTTTTGAGGACAATAGTCATTATCCTGTTTTTTGTACTGACCAACCTGCCATCCTATGCAGATTACATTCTGATTCCTATGGATGACACTGAACAACGTCAGCATTTGAAGGCCTATGGTATAACCTACTGGGCACTACAACAAGGACAAAAAGTACAGTGGTTACTCAACTACCGCGGAGGATCCTTTTTACTGGCTGATTCTCCTGAGACTCAAAAGGAGTGCCGGATCAGAGGGGTTGATTTTCAGGTTATCAATACGACTAAAGCCGCAGAAATACTTGAATTCATTGCCAGTCCTTCACAGAATATGGAAGCTGTCATACTGGAAAAAGCCCCTAAAATAGCTGTTTACTCACCCAAGGGTAAAGCCCCCTGGGATGATGCTGTGACACTGGTACTCAACTACGCAGAAATTCCTTATGAAGTCGTCTATGATCAGGAGGTTTTAGAAGATAAATTATTATTGTATGACTGGCTACACTTGCATCATGAAGACTTCACCGGACAATTCGGGAAATTCTATGCCGGCTACAGAACCTATCCCTGGTATATCAACCAAAAGAAAGAAGCAGAAGAATTAGCCCGGGCTTTAGGCTTTGCCAAGGTATCACAAGCCAAACTGGCCGTAGCCCGAAAAATAAAAGCTTATGTCACTGGTGGAGGTTTTATGTTTGCCATGTGTTCTGCAACAGACAGTTTTGATATCGCTCTGGCTGCTGACGGCGTGGATATTTGCGAGACCATGTTTGACGGTGACCCTTCGGAACCTGGTTATCAGGACAAAATAGACTTTGCCAAAACCTTTGCTTTTGAAAACTTTAAATTGGAACGCAGTCCGATGGTCTATGAGTTTTCATCAATAGACATGACCCGAAAAAGAACCAATGTACCCCGTACCTCAGATTATTTTACACTGATGAATTTTTCTGCCAAATGGGATCCGATTCCTACCATGTTATGTCAAAACCACACGACTTTGGTCAAAGGGTTTTTAGGCCAGACAACGGCTTTTGACCCCAAATTTATCAAACCCGGGGTACTGATTATGGGCGAAAATAAAATAAACGGCGAAGCCCGTTATATCCACGGTATTCAGGGTAAAGGCATGTGGACCTTTTACGGAGGACACGATCCTGAAGATTACCAACACAGGGTGGGAGATCACCATACAGAATTGGAACTACACCCCACTTCCCCCGGGTATAGACTTATTCTCAACAACATTCTTTTTCCCGCCGCAAAAAAGAAACGATTAAAAACCTAACAACATAATTCTTATGAAAAACTTATTATTAGCCAGTACCTCTACAGTCTATGGAAGACCCTATTTATCTTATTTGTTTGATGAATTGTCAGTCCATTTCAAAGGGGTCAAAGAAATTATCTTTATTCCGTTTGCCCGCCCCAGTGGTAAAACACACGATGAATATACAGCCGTTGCCGCTAAAGCTTTTGCAGAGATTGGTATAGGCGTCAGAGGAATTCACACGTTTGACAAACCCATTGAAGCCATCCAAAAAGCCGAGGGATTTTTTACCGGTGGCGGTAACTCATTTGTACTACTCAACGATTTATATAAAAATGGTTTGTTAGCACCACTCAAACAAGAAGTACTCAATGGGAAACCTTATTTTGGCACCAGTGCCGGTAGTAATATCGCAGGGCACAACATCATGAACACCAATGATATGCCTATCGTATATCCACCTACTTTTGACGCTATGGGTTTGATTCCTTTTAACATCAACCCTCATTATCTGGATCCTATACCCGGCTTAAAACATATGGGTGAAACCAGACAAACCCGTATAGAAGAATATTTGGTGTATAACACCATTCCGGTTATTGGTTTGAGAGAAGGCAACTGGTTAGAAGTCAAAAACGATTCAATTATTTTGAAAGGTGAACCCCAAGCCAGATGGTTTGAACCCGGTAAAGATCCTGTAGAGTATTCTTCAGGGAAAGAGTTGGGGTTGGTTTAAAGGGAAATTGAAAACTATCTCATTAGCTTTTGTCAATATATAGTAACGCAGGTAAAGACAACTATACTAGCATATAATTGTGTTTTTAACAGTTATAGACATAAAAGTATTTAGGGGGAGAAGCAACACAGCCAATTAATAGCCGTCAGAACAATAAAAAGCAGAAGCCTTTTTATCTATTTCTATTATTCTCCCTCTAAGATAATCAACATCAAAAACTTTATATTTTTTGTAAATATCACAATCAAAATTATTGTTTATTGTTTTGGTTTGATTGGTTTTTTCACCAACCCCAAACCTACCTCTTGGTGGATGATTTCCGTCATAGAGATACCAGCATATATCATATCGGGCATCAAAAGAGACTATATCCTCTATTTTTTTATTTAAAACTTCCCAATTATAATCATGATTTTCAACAATATCTTCTGCTGATATCAATAGAATATATAAAGTATTTGATTTTGAATAAACCATTATTTGAGTAGAATGACGCTTTTCATTAAGTTCTATAAACTCATAGGGCTCTGTCTCTTCCAAATGATATCCAATAAATGCATCATATTTATAAAATGTATCACCTATTTTTAACGTATCAAGCGTATTTGTATCTACCTTACTTTTATTTACTTGTACACTATCTAAAACTTCGTTGTGATGATATTTATTCTTGGGACTTTTTATTTTTACTATATTATTACACCCAATAAAAAGATAAATAAACAGACCAATAAACAAGTATTTTTTCATATTAATTGAGTTTTGGGGCATGAGCTTTTTACTATTACTTACAAACCTACCATGTGACCTGATTCAATATCAATATAACTTATATTGGTATAATACACTTTATTCTGTTGACGTTTGTACCATTCTATAGACAGATCATTTAAACTAAAACGACATCTGTTAAACACACTTGGCGATGCAATAATATGACCTTCATTATCTTTTAAAACCACATATGCTTGTGGTGAGTCACTATGCGTTCTGAAACCAGAAGACAATTCCAACTGATATACTTCTAATATATATTTATTGTCAGGGCTATTGTATGTTTTATACAAAGTTCCTTTCTGATGATGACAACAAACTAACAGGTTGGTAAAAATTATTACGAAAAACAGTTTAAACTTAGCCATCTCAACTAAACCCTTTTTGCTCATACCTCTATATTGATAATTCGGGTTAAAAAATATATCAAAATTCTTACTCATTCCTGTGATTAGTTCTATAATGATAAACACTCCAGTTTTTGGGATAGCTTTCAATCATTTTGAAATAAGTGTACTACATATTCTACAACATCCTTTTGTTTTCATTCTTTTATTTTGAACATTCCATTGTCATCTATGTAATACAGCTTTGTTATTTTACTAACCTTAGGAGGTGTTTCTTTTGGTATTAAATTATCCATCTCATCGTAATAACTAATAATATTCTCAGTTATTTTTATAGAGAAATCATTTTTAATGATGAAGTCATTTTTATAGATCAATTCAAAAGAAAATCTATTATCAAGTATTAGTGTATCTATAAGATCACCTTTTTGATCATATGAATTTAATTGCGTTTTAATAGCCGGCATTATGTCCTCAAAATCTTGATAAACAAATGTTATAAGAAAAATTGAATCCTTTAAGAACTTGTTTATAGGGTAAAAATAATTTCCTTTTTCATAACGAACTTCGTCTTTAAACTCGTTACTGCCTCGCTTGGTTTTTATATAAGCAAATCTTTTAAATTTTGACATAAAACTATTCTCTTTTGCAATAGGATTAGATAAGTTTTTATAAATCAAATCTATTTTTGTAGGCGCATCATCAGACATATCATAATCTTCAAAAATAATGTACTGATTCATATCTATATTTGAAAATGGGAAAGTAATTTCCGGGATAGAATCATAAAACTTTTTAAAGTTTACAGACACATTCCTTTCAACATGAGTTGTATCAGGGTAAGCATCATCAATTATGTTTTTTTTACTATTGATGTTTTTACAAGAACCTAAAAGAAATAATAGTATTAGTATGGTAAATTTATTCATCTTTTATTTTCATAAATTGTATTAAAAAGATTACATGTTTCTTTCCTCACTAAACATTTGCCTTCTAAGATAGACCTTATGTCAAAAACATCCATTAATCTACTTAATTAAATTACATCAACAAACCGAACTACATCAATTCTTGTATTCCCTGAGTTCTAATTCATCAGTATACTTAGCACCAATGTAGGCACCTTTATCTAGAATACTCTTTGTCTTTCTATCAAATTTAGTATACCTAACTATTATTGAATCCTTTTGATGAATGTACTCGTGCTCCAGTATTTCATTATAATTATTATAATATTTCCATACACCAATTGGCAAACCAGACGTCAGAAATCCTGAGCCTTCAGCTACCAAAGCCCCCTTATAACCATAAAACTTAACTCTACCTTCATAATCAATTGACACACCATTTTTATAGTAAAAATACGCATCCCAACCATCTTCATAATTTGTATACCAAATACTATCTTTTACACCTTCTTTATAATATCCAATTTTATGATACTTAAGGTTTGATGGATGAGTATCATTTCCAAATACTATCCACTTTCCATTGGCAATTGCTTTGTGAGGCGTTAATTCATAGAGGTTTTTAATCCTTCCTGTTTGAACAGGTTCATAAACATCAGGAGCAAACTGATATGTTGAATAATCAAAGAAGCGATAACCATAGGAAGAAGAATCTTCTATTATCACTCTAAAAAAATGAGCATCACTCTTATTTACAACATTAAAAACACCATCATCGCCTTTAATAAAATAAATGGTGTCCATACTAATATTTTCAGTTTGTTTTATGCCAACATTCTTAACAGGCATTTTTGTTTTACTTAAATCATTTCTACAGCTCAGCAGTAAAATTAAAATGCAAAATCCGATAAATACAGCGGTTTTATTTCTTTTTAATAAACTTTCTATCATATCCTTGAAGGTGTAAATGGTCATTGTGCATACATCCCTAAAAGCCTGTATATTAGGAATATTAAAAATTAGTTTTATATATTTTGTGATTGTTATGTATTTCATAATAATCTATGGCAACTCCTAATTTAAAAAGTTCATTCTTTAAAAACACACCTTTATTTACTATTAAATACATTTTCTGTTGTCTCTACTTTTAAATAAAGTTTAGACGTTTTATCACTATCATCATCGTAACCATTTTTTAATTTACCTTTTCCATTCTTTCAAATATCCCTTTTTCTGTAATAATATAATTTTCTAACTTATTGGTCATCTGCGGTTGGTTTAACTCATTTTCTAAATCTTCATCGAAATACTCTATTTCTTTTCTGTCAAGTTGAATGATAAGATTTTTTCTTATTTTAAAGTCAATTTCTAATCCATTTTCCCAAGCAAATCTATTAAATACAATTAAATAGTCGATTTGTTTTCCTGTTTTATCAAAACTTGTCAGGATAAAAAACACTCCTGGAATACCATTCTCACCAAAATATTGAGAATAACTACCAATTAAATTTATTTTTTCTAATTCTTTCTTAAATACTGGAAATAAAATTTGTGATTTTATATTGTAGTTATAATCGTTATTATTCTGATATGCAAATATGACATCATCTTTAACAACAGTATTCGATTTTTGATTAAGAAAATCCATTCTTAAAGTATCTCCGTTAAAAATCTGTATAGGCTTTTTAATATCTGCATAAATAAAAGATTTATGAACATCTATTTTAGAAAAAGTTGTATCAATAAAATAACCTCCGAATGAATCATAATACTTAACTTTTGAGACAATATCTTTACTTGAGTAAGGTAAATTAATTGTTTGAAGATTACATAAAAGTGAATCAGCATTAAACATTTTATTTTTCAACTGATTCTTACCTTTTACTTTTACAAAGTCTACTTTAGAAAGTGTAACCTGAGCTTTGTTTTGTTTTTTTGTTTGGCAACCTAAAACGGTTATAAATAAACAAATAATAATTATCAATCTCATTTTTCCTTAATTTTAGAATGATCAAATCCTGTTAAATGAATATGATGGTAATGTCTATAACCGTTTTTACCTATTTTCATTTTATGTACACAATGATTCAACAAGTGTTTGACTTTTATTTTTTTTATTTCTTTCCTCTTAGTTTTTGGATTTACAACTTCTTTTTCTTCTTCTATATAAAAATTTTCAGAATACATTTTTGCAACTCTTCCCCAACCATATTTATACAGTGCATCATTGAAACGTTTTTGTCTATCATAGTCAAAATTAGGATTCTGAACTTTAGTTGTATGATTAGTAAATAGATGAATTACTTCTCCATTTTTATTTGTGCTTAAGTATCTTAAATCCCCTTTTTCTCCATTAATATGCGAACTACTTCCTCCAGCCGTATTGCCATTTTTAATACTAAACCCATTAAATCCTAAATCTTCAATACTCTCTTCAATCATTGCTCCTAATAAACCTGCAAAACAATCTATATTGATATACCACCTTCCTGACGAACTATTCCATGTTAAAAACTTGAATTTCACATTACCAGAACTATAAGATTGAATATCTTTTGAGTAAGCAAGTAATACATCATCATTTTTTTTATTTGATAAAACATTTTTCTTAACATGCCTTTTTGTTTTATTAACTTTTGCTTTCCCTAACATATGCTTATTACCATTAACATCGTGATAAATGTATTTAACTTTTTTAGGATTTTCACACATTAACTTCTCTATTTCACCACTACTGTAGATATCATAAATAATAGTTGCTGAACCTAATTCAAAAGGTTTATTCTTTAAAAACAACCATTTATTTACTGGTGTGAATACACTCTCTGTTGCTTCTGCTTTCAAGTATAGTTCTGTCGTTTTTAATTCACCTTCATCCGGATCTAGTTTTTTATCCCAAGCTTTGTAAGTGTTACTATCAAATTTAGAAAGTTCTATTTCAGCAATGGCATACCCATTCTCAACTTTAGCTTTGACTTCAGTTACTTCTTTACCATCATGTACCACCTGCAGGGCTTGATCTTTATCCGCCAACAGAGTTTTTTTTTCAAACAATTCAAAAATCACCTCTTTACCTTCTAAATTAACACATTCAGCAACCAATTGCACTTTTTGCCCCAAAACTCCTTTATCTAACTTTTTATAATATGGCACTTCTGCAACTGGAGGTTTTGTTTTACTTGACTTCTTTTTCTTCCCTGTTTTTTTATCAGTATAATAAATTGGTTGATCCGGTGCATCCCCTTGTACTTTTTTGGTTTTAGTTTTAGCAATAAAAGCTGTCTTTAATTCTTCATCTGAGGTCAATCGTAATTGACCGTACTTTTGTTTTTCAGGTTTAATGTTTAAAGTATTACTATTGGCTATATGGATATATAACTCTAAATCTAAGGCTGATTTACTGTTAAAACTATAAAGCCCTACTATTTCTTCAGCGCTTTCATCTGATAGTGCTCCTTCATATCTGTCTTTGTTACCAACTTTAAACTGCTTGATAGTTTCCCGTTTTTCAATTTTTATCTTATTATTCTTCCACTCTACTCTGTCATCAGTACCCGTTCTTGGTGGAGGATTGGGATGAACATCTGCATCATACACATGAACTTCTAATATTTTATTGGTTAACCCGAGTGTTTTAAGATATAAATACACATCTTGTTGATACCCTGCATATTTCACTTTGACTCCTGAGGCATTAAGCCAGTAAGCCTTAATTATCTCAGGATTAGATTTTACATAGAGTGACTTGGTAGTGTTACCACCATCTCCTTTTATTTTTTCCCCCAACAAATAAGCCTCTGTTCTAACTCTATAACCATCTAACCATTTTGAAAATTTCACTTTTAAAGTAACTTCTTTTTTATCTGTATCAACAGAAATCTGAGCATAGTAATAACCGTTTTGCACCAATTTTTTTGATAAACTTTCATCTTCTGATAAATCAAAAAAATCTAATTGACTGTCTTCAGATGTTGTGGCACCTTTTTCCAAAATCCGTATTACACCTCTTTTTTTCTCGCTGGTTGCAGCTTTTCCGGCTCCAATATCTAACCGGACTGTTTTTTTATTTTTGTCTTGTAACCAAAAACAAAATTTTACGGCTTTTAAATCCTTTTCTAATGAATCCGGAGACTTGTTATCCAGTTTAACGGTATAAGTTGTTATCTCATCCGGAACTATAGACTGTTTATCTGCTGTAATTGATGCTATCTTATTCTTTACTTTTGATTCTAATTCTACAGCACCATTATTTACCGGCGAGACAAAATTAGTATTTGCTTTTGGGGCACTTTTATGCTTATTGTCTACAGTTGATGGCTCAGATGTATTACGAAAGCTAACAGCCCCGTCTTTAACAGCACTTATGGGAATTAAATTTTCTGCCATATTATTGTTGTTTTAATTTTGACGTCTCAAAACAGTCATTGAATTTTTTAACTTATTAGAAACAAAAACACCACTATTTTTTATCATGATGATGGAGTCGTTTTGTATCTTTCTCTCAATAATTCTAACATTATCACTGAACATATTGAAAGCACTATTGTAAATGACGTTAACGAGTCCATGACGATAAACGGACTCAAGATAACAGATGATGTAACATTTTCAAAAACATTACTCAAAAACCGACTAAACCCTGGGTAAAATCCCATTTTCACATCATAAATGGAAAACAATATGCCCGATAAAAATGCCCCAAAAAATAATGTTATTAAACATATAAATGGAGCAAATATAAAAATTCGTTTAAATAAAGTTTGTTCACTATACTTTTTGATAAGTAAATGATAGCTGATTGTAAAGGCGACCGCAATTAACAGAGCATATTGATAAAAATAGTTATCTAAAACAGATGTTTGATATAAAAAAACTCTTATAAAAAAACTTGTTTTAAAAACATATTTAAACACCACATACAACAACATTAAACACATATAGAAGTATGTAAATGCTAGTATAATATTTTTTTTTCTTTTCACTTATCTTATAATATATAGCTTTTTAACCTTATTATCTACTCCTAACATTCTAAATAAAAACAGAAACACTTTATCAAAGGTTGTATACTAAACTCTGTTCACAAACACACCATACTACCGGATTCAATATTAATATAACTTATGTTAGTGTAATAAACTATATTTTGTTGACGTTTATACCATTCTATTGACAAATCATTTAAACTAAATCGACATCTATTGAATATACTTGGAGATGCTATAGTATTGCCTTCTTTATCTTTTAAAACCACATATGCTTGCGGTGAATCACTATGCGTTCTAAAACCTGCAGATAATTCTAACTGATATACTTCTAATTTATATTTATTGTCCGGACTATTATATGTTTTATACAATGTTCCTTGCTGATTACGACAACTAAAGAACAAATTAATAAAAACAATTAATAAAAATATTTTGAACTTACTCATCTAAATTAAACTTTATATTCTTATTACTAACATCTATAGCATGAATGGTTGAATAAACATGAAAATCATATCCAAACCCCACATCATTTCTATAATCTGAAAAGTCTTTGTTTTTTAATTTAAAAAAACGACACACATCTGTAAAGGCCTCTAATTGTGGTGCCCTTACTTCTATAGTGTTATCTCCAATACTCCAATAACCTAATTCTTGTTCATCTCCAACATAATCATAATTATCTTTGACATAATAAATTAACTTCTTTAAATTAACATAAGTTTTATTATTTTCATAAATCAAATCTCCTTGGGCAGCTACATGAAAATTAAAATTTGCCAAGGCTCCCATTAAATCATCTAATTGAAAATTGTTATTAAAAACATGCATAACTCCATCTTTACCGCCATCTCCACCAAAAGCATAATGCTGAAAATAATATTTCTCCATCATGGGCATTTTCTCATTATTATGAGTTGTAATCGCAAATAAATCAAATGCCCCAAAAGGTGTTTTTACGTTTTTTTCATCAGGTCTTATGGTTACCCCATCATTTATCTGATCTAGTATTTCATTTTTAAGCGAGTTCTTAACTTTTGGAGTAAAAACTTGATCTATTGGCCTAAACAGAAAGCTATTAAAAGACATTAAAACATTTTTGTGAAAATTATCAAAAATTATTTTCACATGTGACGAAGCATTAAGAACCCATTGAATATCTACAACACTTAACTCAGGTAAAACAGTCTTTTTATCTGAATTACAGCCTTTTGTAAACCAAATTCTTTGCAATTTTGCTGCATTTTTCCACTTCAATATATCCATCAACTTAGCAATATACCTCACAAAATGTACAGAATAGAAGCCATCTATCTCATTTTCTTCATCGTCAATAACTACTTTAAACGAAAAATCAATAATATTTGGCAAGGGATTACCTGGGGTGGAAAGCTTTTTTGCAGCCTCATTATAAAACTTATAATCTAAAGTAATCCAGTATTCATTCTCTCCATTTTTATTTAGCGAAAACTCTTGCGAAGTATAAATATGCTTTTTACTCCCGGATTTACTTTTAGCAAATACTTTGACTGTAAAAGTTTTTGCTTCTACACCTTCTTCCGGAGTAAATTTTACAGTTACTGTATCTTGTTCGAAATTTAATACCATATTATTTTAATTATCATATAAGCTATCCAACACTCTATACTCTGATGGTAGTTCATCCAGTACTTTATATTCACTTTTGTCTAACCCAATAACATATTCTTTAGCTTTATTGACCTCAAAAACAGCCATCTTTTTTGACATGTAATACTTTCCTGATTCTTTGGAATTATCATAAGCAATCCATTCTATAGTATCTAGAGCAAACCCATTCCATTTAAACTTATAATATTTTTCAATTGGTGCGTTCGTGTTAACGTGTCCTAATAACAACTTGCCTTTTTGAACAGAATTAAAGGTCTTCACAGGATCATTAAATGCACCCTCTGCATTCTGCAAATAAAAATCACTGATAGTCGTTGCTCTATATCTTCTCTTTACTAAAACATCGAGAAAAGAATCTTGATTGACATCATAAACTGTATCTGATATAAACCTACCGCCGCCCGACACAGAATAATGAAATATTTCGTTTAATGTATTATTGTTATAGGTATAGTATGTTTTTTCTTTTTCCCTGTCTTTGTTAATAATTAGATAATTGTAATTGTTATTAAAAAGATTTCCATACCATAGTGTATTCTCATAACTCATAATCTTACTTGGCGGATAAACTTTGCCAGTTTTAAATAATTTAAGTATTCTTAAACTATCTTTTACAAATGCTTTCTCCCGAACGCCCACCTCATCTCTGTGTTGTTGACAACCTAACAATATAATGCCCAATAATATGTAATAAAAAACTCTCATCATAGTTAATAGCTTTCACCATAGTCTTTTAGGCTATAGTATTCGAAACGAGCATCTTTTGAAACAAAATCTATTAGTTCAGTTTTTTCTTTTCCTATCAAAATGTAAACTAATCCATGTTGCTTTATTAAATTCTTCATAAGAATATTCTTTTTTTGTACTATAACTATACTGTTTATTAAAAAGAAATATAGCGAGCAATACAAATCATACTAAAAGTATTATTGTTAATAATAATTTTATTTCTTTTTAGTCATTTTATATCGAACAAATAATTTTATTGCCACAACTACAACACCTAAAGAAATAGACAATACATTAGCTACAAACATAGCATAAACTTTTGTCAAACCCACATATACTGCATAATCTCCTTGTAATTCTGAAGGTTCTTTATGTATAAGTTTTGTGAGAAATAAGTATAAAACATCTATGACAGGTAAAATCAAAATAGATATTAATACTATTTTAAGAAAAGACATTCTTTTTCTAAGTATCATAAAAACCAATGTATGATATACTATAAAAAATATTAATCCTGTGATATAAATATTATTCAACACCATTATTTTAGATGATTGTTTACGGATTCATATAGGTAATCCATTGCTGATTTACCATCGGCTATTGTACTTTTAAACATTTTTCCAGCTCTTCCATGATTTAAATCTCGTTTCCTTGTCCAAATATAAAACACTGTAAAGTTTAAGATATTTTTTCCTTCTATACTTTTCTATTTTTCAAATTTTTTCTCAAAACGTTCCATAGGGGTTTTTATCAATAAATTTAATTTTTCATTATCAATTTTCTTTATTTCTTTTGTTTTTCCATTAATCCAATAACTTTTTTCTAAAAAATAATCTCCTGTCTTTGGATTAGACAAAAACCAATGATTAGAAAATATATAACAATCGTTATATATAATATCTAAACTTACAGTGACTTGTTTTTCTGAAGGATTATCTTGGAAATAATTTTTCACAAAAATTAAAGCAGCTTGCTCAGTATTTATACTTAAAGATTGTTCTTTTTCAAGATATTCTTTTGTTCCATAAAAGTAATATTCTTGCTGTTGTTTTTTACACGAAAATATATTCAGTCCCATATATATAATTATTATTATTTTAGTTAATTTCAGCATATTCTTTGGTAATTGTTAAACTTGTTCCTTTTTTTGAGCCATATGTATGTTGCCCCGATTTTATAAGTAATTCTAAAAAACCCTGTGGAGATTGAGTAGTAGTTGTCATTTTTTTGATTGTAATAAGTTTTGATGTGTATGCGTCAAAAACTGAACTATTTTCTTCAATTGATTTCCTTACTGTTGTTGTACATTATTATTCTGTTTTTAATTTATTAAAATGGGAACTGTTTAGCATCTCCATTATATGCTTTGCCGTATGTTAATCTTATTTTTGAGTCACTTAACTTTACTTCTCCTGTTTTTGAGTCCACCCAAAGCCCTTTCAAAAACACTTTAGCTTCTTTAGGATTTACAGCAGAATTGAAAACATAACTATCATTAATAACAAAAAAAAGCCAATTTTCAGAAAGTTGGTTATTTTTTTCTAAATATTCTTTTTGAATTTGCCAGGCTTTAACCAGTTTCACATTTGATTTTTTTTCAAATTCTTCAAATTCTTTCGTTCCATAATATATAACTATATTTTTTTGTAAAAAACTCTCTTCCTTGCTTTTACAACCAAACAAAGTTAACAAAGTAGTAAATATTGACATATAAATTATTTTTTTCATTTTTAAGGAAAATTATTTGCTTCTGGTTTTATAATAGTATGTTTAACTTTTTCACCAAAATGTTGTCGTGATGAACTGACAAACTTTTTAAGTTCCTCTAATAACCCAGAAGGTTTCTGGGTAATATCTGGAATTATATTAATAGCCTTTAACTTAAAAAGAGGATAAGCTTGTTGAATTGCTGTCTTTACTGTTGTTGTACACTGTTCTCCTTCCCAAGGGTAAACACTGTACAATTTAAGATGTTTATATCTTTCCTCCCACCATTCTAACATTTTATTAGCCTCACTTTCTTTTGCATAAAATTCTATTTTATGAACTTCTCCATAAATATTAGTTCTTTCCTTTTTCCAATCTAAATTAATGAAATCTAATGCTTGATTAAGGTCTACATTTTCTACTTTTATCCCCAACCTTCTTGCTATTACTTCACCCCACCAAGGACGACCTGGTGCAAATGTTTCATCAATCGTATAAAGTGGTCTTCCATTTTTATCTCTTGCCGTTAAGTCTATATTATCACTTTTATCCCCATCATCATTAAAATCATAGTCGTACTTATTTTCACTAACAATAGTTTGTCTATAATCAGGACCATAATCAAAATATCTATCCCCAATTGCCATTGCAGAATGTCCTGCCAAACCTAGCGCACTTATAGCCTCTCCTTTATCCAAATTTCTAGCAGCCCTACCTAAAGAATAGTAAGAATGTGGCAACTCTATCAAAACGGTAATCAACACCTCTTTTTCATAAACAATTAAATAATCATCTGTACTCTTTGGTAATTCGTAAGTTTTACCCTTATAGTTTATTTCAAAATACAATTCTATTTCATTTCCGTAATCATCCTCTATATCACCCTCCCATTCTTTTGGTATCGTAAATTCTACATATTCCAAATTATTTTTTATATGTATGTTTTTAGGAGCACCTTTGGGTGAATCATCAATATTTAATTTCCCATCCCAATCTTTTAATTTTAAATCCAATGATTCATTTTTTATATTTTTCGTCTTAATATAAAATCTGACTTTATCTCCTATTTTTGCTTCTTTAATTTTTTTACTATTTTCATCTGTCCAATACCCTGTTTCAACATAACCAATCGCATCTGATGTATTACCTGATTCAACAATAGTATCAACATTACCTCCATTACTACTTAACGACGAAGAAGCTATACTTTTTGAAACGGGTTTATCAGGAGTAATCCCATCTACAGCAGTTGGTGACAAGGAGGATGGTTGTGATTTTTGCAGGTCGTCTTTAATTTTTATGGTAGCCCCACCATAATTACACATAATGGTAGAACTTTCTAATAGTGGCTTACTGCCCTGAATAGAAATATCTCCAGTACCTTGCCATTGACTTGTTTGAATAACTGCTACACATGGAACAGCCTGATGAGGACTTTGTTTACAAGTCCCTTGGAAAATTAAGTTGGTTTTTTCTTTATCTTTTTCTGTAGCCCAAAATTTACCTTGCAATTTAACCATATTAGATGTCACCAACAATGTTCCTTGTGGGTTAGTACACATTTGGCACTCTATTTTAGCCTGATTACATACATATTTTTTTTCACTCATAATGTATAATCTTCTATAGCTTTAACTTGAAATATATCTTTTCTACTGTAAATGCTTCCATACTTAGTCTCAATACTAATCTCTCCTTTTTTCAACAATCCTGAAGAAGAATTAAACTCAAACAATCCGACATAATCACTTAATTCAAACCTAACATCAATTCTCCCTCCGTTTCTCTTAAAATGGTTTTCTATTTTTGTCATTAAAGTTTTATCTTCATTTAATTTACCGGATATTCGCATTACTAATTTATTGTCTTTTTTGTTAAAAGATTTAACTAAAATGCTTTCATCAACATATATAGGTATATGATTCACACAATTGTCAACACTTACAGTTGTTTCTTTAAAATCATTATTTCTATTATATAGTCCTCTAAAAAATAAACCATAAAACCTATTTTGCTTAAAATCTGAAATTAATTTTTCAGGGTTCATTATTTTTTTTTCAATACCTTCAAAATAAGTTTCAGCAACAAATCCTTCATACATTTTTTCTAATTCACTACGTAAATTTTTCCATTTCCCTTTTAAATACTCATAATTCTCAATAGTTTTAATAGCTCCAAAATCATCTATACTTATAACAACATCATTAGTCAATGATAAAATTTTTGATGTTATAGCCCCTTGATGTTTGACAGATTTTGCAAGAACCACCTCACTTTCTTTGGTCTTTATTGATATCTGCCGTTCATTCTTTTGCTTCCCATTTGAATTCAGAATTATTATTCTTTTGGCATTACTAATTTCTTTTTTACCATTAAAAACAATTTCAGAACTTATGTTTTGGATATACGATGTTTCTGTGTAATCCTCATTTAGTTTCAAGTTTATGTCTTCAAAAACTAAACTCATTATCCTTTACTTATTTTGACATCAGAACCTCCTTTAAGCGAAGCAACTCCAGCACCCTCAATATTTAGATCCCCATTTGAAGCCACTATTTTCGTTTCAGATGAAAATTGTTCATAAGTTTCAGTAATGTCGACAACTTTGTTTTGGTTAATATATTCTTCACTATTATTTGCATTTAATACATGATCTTCCCCAACGTTGATATTTAAGTTCTTTTCAATGTTTATCTCCATATTTTCAGCATTGAAAGTCATGTTTTGTCCAGCGGAAATTACAATATTGTTATTTGCAGTATCTATTTTTATTTCATTGTTATTCTTATCTGTTATCGTGATGCTTTCAGTACCTTTAGTATCATTCATTTCAATAATATGTCCACTTCGAGTTTTAATAGCTTTGATGTCATTATGCTCCGTCTGAAACGCTCCAGCTTTACCTGTTCCATTATACATACTACCCATAACATAGGGATGTTCTGCATTGCCTCCTTCAAAACCTATCAAGACCTCTTCACCTATTTCAGGAATAAAATGAAAACCCTTATCTCCTCCTGCATGTGGTGTCACTATACGTATCCAAGGGGTCGTTTCCCCCGCGATTTTTTGCCAATGAAACTGTACTTTTACCCTTCCTAACCCCTCCGGATCAATATTTTCTTTAACAATCGCCGTTTGTAACTCACTCTTAGGAAAACTATTAATGTCTGTCATCGGATAGGTATTGTCCTCTGAAGTGACCCCTTCAAAATGATTCTCATAATCACCTATATCATTGTTCGTATGACTAACTTTGACAATACGATAACTCATTCCTTCTACCTTGACTATACTACCCAATTTTACTCCGGGATTCTCTGAAATACCGGTGATTTTCACCTGATTAACAGCTATGGCTTTACGTTGTTTTTCTACCTGTTTATCCAAACGACTCTGTACTTGAGCATCATTATATGTCACATGGAGAAACTGGGTTTCTTTAGTAAATATTTGATCAGACTTATCCGCCACAAAACCATTAAAGCCATTAAGCCCCACTGCTACATCAGATGTAGATTTTTCCTGAACCTGATCAGTTAAATAATCATTAGCAAAAATTTTATATTTCTGTGACTGTGGCATTAAGCTCAATTGGTATTCTTTTAAATCAATCCCATAGGTTAGTAAAATTTCTTCACTATCCGGTTGACCAAAGACTAATTTGACACCATCGTAATAAAACCATTCTCCATATTGAGAAGCTAAACGTCTGGCATAAGCGTAAGAACTTTCACGATGTTGCACCGAATAATCTATGGTAAGATCGTCTTGTGGACGAATATCTACACTTAATTTAGAGGCATCATACCCCTCAAAAGTTTTACTAATGATGTCTGATAAAGAAGATTCGTTATGAGACGCATAATGAAAACCGTCATCCGCTAAAAAAGACGGACTTTGAGCTGTAATCACAATTTCATCACCATTACTTGCCTCATGCCCTTTTATTGTTTTAATATGAGTAACAACCCCTTTAAACTGAAGTGTTTTATAACTTCCAAACCCTTCAAAGGCTTGAATCTCTAATGTTAAAACCTCACCTAAAAAGTTTTTACTTTGTTCTCCGAGAGATGAAGACATATCTTCTAAGGCATCCATACGGCAAACGATTTGCAACAAGTGATGCACACCTATTTGTTGGTTAAGCAATATATTTTTAAAAGTTGTAATTGATGAATCACCTATAAAAAGTTCTGTGATAGTTTGAATTGCCATATTTTTTTAAGTTTAATACTATAACCATCATAAATCGAAAATTAATTAATATGAGATGGTTTAACTTATTTTTATAAAATTTAGTTTCAGTTGAACATCCTACGCAAAACAGGGTTTATTCCTATTCTTGATATTCTAAAGTTTTTTTCTAACAGAAGACACTTATTTACACATCATAATTTAACTAGACTTTACCTGCCCAATTATTGATAAACGTCGTGTCTTTAACAGTGACTTCTTTGGCTGAAATGACTATCCTCGTTTTCAAAGGATTATCGTTGACCGCATCAAAATCCTCATCGTAATTCAGACAATACGCCTCTTTGAATTTGAAGTCAGTCTTATTGGTGGATTCTATGACTACGGTGATCTGTCCACCTTTGGGTCTTTGCGACGGCTTGCCGGTGCTATCCGAACCTTGCTGAAAAGAAAAGGAACATGACAATACATTCATAGTATCGTCTTCTATAATCATTTGTGATAAAAATGACATAATAAATATTATTAGGTGTTTATTCGAAAAAAGGGAGTATTGTGAAAATGCTCCCTTTTTTGTGTCTTATAGTAAGATGGGAAGTATACTATACCCACTCATTAACGTGTTCACCGTTACCAACAGCGATTACTCTTGCAGAGATTACAAAAGACTCAGACATTGGGTTTCTATCACTGGCGTCGAAGTTTTCAAGATATTTTACCATATAACCTTCAGTGAATTTCAATTCTTTAGCAGTAGCTTCTGTATCTCTTTTTAAGAATACAATAGAACCGTCTCTTCTTTCAAAGTTGTTGAACATCCAG
>PDWJ01002470.1_pt1 | contig 19652 bp, 15 predicted proteins | sample 1430881 | NCBI WGS metagenome assembly PDWJ01 (sample SAMN01162460, study PRJNA174530) | Oral metagenome, whole genome shotgun sequencing project. | biome: Marine environment; feature: Marine mammal; material: Swab sample of the gingival sulcus; isolation source: swab sample of gingival sulcus...
CATGCACTTTTTCAACCCAGTGCCGTTGATGAAATTGGTTGAAATCATCAAGGGTATTGCCACATCACAAGAAACCTACCAAGCGGTTTATGATATGACAGTGGCCGTCGGCAAAGACCCTGTTCAAGTTGAAGAAGCGCCTGGCTTTGTCGTCAATCGCATTTTAATTCCGATGATTAACGAAGCGGTTGGCGTATTGGCAGATGGTGTTGCTAACGCTGAAGATATCGACAAGGCAATGAAATTAGGTGCAAACCATCCGATTGGGCCATTGGCACTAGCCGACATGATTGGCAATGATGTCAACTTGGCAATTATGGAAGTGCTATACGAAGAATTTGGTGATTCAAAGTACCGTCCGCATCCGCTTTTAAGAAAAATGGTGCGCGCTGGTTTGTTGGGCAGAAAGACAGGCGAAGGCTTTTATAAATATTAAGCTGACTGATTTGTCATATTGACCACAGTCGAGAAAACTAACTCCGCTTGTTATTTCGAGCGATAATCGAGAAATCTCGCCGCATGTCATTTTGAGCAAAGGTCATTGTGTGTCATCTCGACCGAAGCGCCTCGCGCGTAGTGGTGTGAATATTCTGGGTTTAATAATAAAATTATCAGACAATTGTTGCTATAATTGTCGTTATGTGGTAAAGTGTTAGCAGTGAATTCCCGATATTGTGGATGAGATGTTCACAATATCGGGAATATTTTGGCTGTTGATTGATAATTAATTAACAGAAAGAGAGTTAATGAAAGGAAGGCGAGGATTAGCAATGTCATTTTTATTTACAAAAGAAGACTTCATGATGCAAGATCTCTTTAGAGCTTTTACTGAAAATGAAGTTAAGCCGTTGGCAGAGCAAGTTGACGAAGAAGAAATGTTTCCAGTTGAAACCGTCAAAAAAATGGCGAAAGTCGGCATTTTAGGTATTCCGTTCCCACGCGAATACGGTGGCCAAGGTGGCACTTATTTACAGTATGCCAATGCAGTTGAAACATTGGCAACCGCTTGTGCGACGACGTCAATTATTGTTTCAGCGCACACATCGCTATGTGCGGCGCCAATTTATGAATTTGGTAATAAAGCCCAAAAAGAAAAATATTTACCAGCACTTTGTAAAGGCGAAAAACTTGGTGCATTTGGTCTAACAGAACCAAATGCAGGTACTGATGCCAGTGCCCAACAGACAACAGCTGTATTAGATGGCGACCATTATATATTAAACGGTAGCAAAATATTTATCACTAATGCTGGTTATGCTGATATTTACATTATCTTTGCGATGACAGATCGCAGCAAGGGCGTCAAGGGCATGAGCGCCTTTATTGTCGAAAAAGACTTCGAGGGCTTTTCAGTTGGTAAAAAAGAGAAGAAATTAGGTATCAAGGGTTCGGCAACATGTGAATTAATCATGGAAAACTGCCGCGTACCAAAAGAAAACTTACTTGGTCAACTTGGCAAGGGCTTTAAAATTGCCATGATTACACTTGACGGTGGTCGCATTGGCGTTGCTGCTCAAGCACTCGGCATTGCACAGGGCGCTTACCAAGAAACAGTAAACTACGTCAAAGAGCGCAAACAGTTTGGTAGAGCACTCGCTAAGTTCCAAAATACACAGTTTAAGATTGCTGAAATGAAAACAGAAATCGATGCAGCTCGCCTGCTCGTCTATCGCGCTGCTATTAAAAAAGGCAACAAACAAGTTTATTCGCAAGATGCCGCCATGGCAAAATTATTTGCCTCTGAAACGGCAATGGGCGTAACGACAAAAGCAGTTCAATTGCATGGTGGTTACGGTTATACCCGCGAGTACCCAGTTGAGCGCATGATGCGTGATGCCAAGATTACCGAAATCTACGAGGGAACTAGCGAGGTTCAAAAAATGGTTGTTGCAGCGAAAGAACTTAAATAGAGGAGGCGAACATGAAAGTAGTAGTATGTATTAAACAGGTGCCAGATACCAACGAAGTGCGCCTCGACCCAGTTAAGGGTACGCTGATCAGAGAAGGTGTCCCCAGCATTATTAACCCAGACGACAAGGCTGGCTTAGAAGCGGCGCTGCAATTAAAAGACTTATACGGCGCCCACATTACAGTGTTGACGATGGGTCCTGCCCAAGCTAAAGTGGCATTACAAGAAGCTTACGCAATGGGCGCTGATCGCGTTATCCTATTGACTGACCGCGTCTTTGCTGGTGCAGATACATTGGCGACATCAACGGCACTTGCCAGCGCACTGCGCGAACTCGAATACGACTTAATTATCACAGGTCGTCAGGCAATTGATGGTGACACCGCGCAAGTTGGGCCACAAATTGCTGAGCACTTAGGCTTACCGCAGATTTCATATGTGATGAACTTTGAAAATAAGGGTGATCACGCCATCGTCAAGCGTGCTTTTGAAGACGGTCATCAAATGATTAAAGTAAACTATCCTTGTTTGATTACGACATTGTCTGAACTAAATAAACCACGCTATATGACAGTCGCTGGCATTATTGATGCTCATCGAGAACTTGAAGTAGAAGAATGGAATTACAGCTCAATTACAGCAGATGTTGAAAAGTTAGGACTAAAGGGTTCTCCTACCAAAGTTAAAAAGTCGTTTACCAAGAGCACTAAAGGTGCTGGTGTCAAAAAAGAAGGTACACCAGAAGAAATGGCAACGGCGATTATTGACAAATTACAAGCAACATTTATTATATAATAGGAGGAACAAATGTCACTTACTGATTACAAAGGCGTTACTGTATTTGTAGAACAACGCGATAATGAAATTCAAAACGTTTCTCTCGAATTAATTGGCAAGGCTACCAAGCTTGCAGCCGAATTAGAAACGACCGTTACAGCTGTATTACTAGGTCATCAAAACGAAATGCATGGCCAGTTGTTAATTTCTTATGGTGCGGATAAAGCGATTATTATTGATGATCAAAAATTAGCAATGTACAGCACGGAACCTTATACACAAGCATTAACACAGGTGATTAACGACAAAAAGCCAGAAATTGTCTTGTTTGGCGCAACCTCAATCGGTCGCGATCTCGCACCACGCGTATCAGCAAGATTACAAACAGGCTTAACAGCAGACTGCACATCATTAGAAATCAGCGACGAAAAAGGGTTGTTGATGACGCGCCCGGCCTTTGGCGGCAATATTATGGCGACAATTGTGTCACCTAATCATCGTCCGCAAATGTCAACCGTGCGCCCTGGCGTCATGGCAAAATTAGAGCGTGATGACAGCAGAACTGGCGAAGTTGAAAAATATGATGTCAACTTTGAAGAAAACAATTGCTACGTTGAAATTCTATCATTTGAAAAGGCGCAAAAAGAGAAAGTCGACATTCAAGACGCCGACATCTTAATCTCAGGTGGTCGCGGTATGGGCGCTAAAGAAAATCTTAAACTCTTACACAACTTAGCAGATGAAATCAGCGGCACAGTATCATCATCGCGGGCCTTAGTCGACGCCGGTTGGGTAGAGCACGATAGACAGGTTGGTCAAACTGGTAAGACAGTACGTCCAAACTTATATATGGCTTGTGGTATTTCAGGCGCTATTCAGCACCTTGCAGGTATGGAAGAATCTGAACTGATTATTGCCATCAATAAAGATGCCAATGCACCAATCTTTGAAGTGGCCGACTTGGGTATTGTTGGCGATGTTCACAAGATATTACCACTTGTAACAGAGCGCATTAAGAAGATTAATCAATCAAAGCATATTGAAAAATAAGGAGAACAAAAATGAAATCAATGATCAGACTACGCATGAGCATGCACGATGCACACTATGGTGGCAATTTAGTAGAAGGCGCTAAAATGTTGACATTATTTGGCGATGTTGCCACAGAATTACTCATCTTAAATGATGGCGACGAAGGCTTATTCGCCGGTTATGAAAGCGTTGAATTTTTAGCACCAGTCTACGCTGGCGACTACATTGAAGCGGTTGGCGAAATTGTCAAAGTTGGCAATTCATCACGTAAGATGGTATTTGAAGCGCGCAAGGTTATTGTACCACGCCCTGACATCAACGATTCAGCTTGTGACGTTTTAGAAGAGCCAGTTGTCGTTTGTAAAGCTGTAGGTACATGTGTTGTGCCGAAAGATAAGCAGAGAAATAAATAGTTAATCACTTTATTAATTATACAATAAGTATTTCGACCTCTAAAATTGATATGTAATCATTTTTAGGGGTTTTTTCTTGAATTTCGGATTATTGACAAGTAGTTTTACATTGTGTTATTCTTAACGTAGGTGGTGATGAGTGTATAATAATTTAATTGCAAACGTCAAACCCTTTTAGTAAACAATTTGTAAAAAACAGGAAAGATAAAAAAATTAATCTATGATTGAGATTTAACTAAATATTTTGTAATGCGAGTTTCTCGTTGTTTTTTAATAACTGATTGACAGCATGTCGGCGTTATTGCAATGGTAAACACCACCGCGACATTTAATTGACCAGGAGGTGTACAATGAACAAAAAGAAACTAGAATTCTATGGTGGAGAATGGATGTCTTTTTTGCCCTTTATTGTGTTTTTAACGTTGATTGTAATGACTACTTTTGTGGCGGCCTCGATATCTAATGGAGCATTGTGGTTACCTGCTTTTATAGCAATGCTAACTTCATTTTTCTTTGCTAAAGATAAAAAACATTTCAGTGAAGTAATCATTTCGGGAATGGCTTCGAAAGAGGCGATTATACCAATTGTCTGTTGGATATTTGCCGGTGTTTTTTCAAGAATTTTAAGAGTTTCTGGTCTAGCCGGTGGCATAGCTGGTTTTGTTGCTTCAATTGGTGTTTCAGGTTCAATTTTTATTATTATATCGTTTATCGCATCTGCTATTTTTGCGACGGCTTCGGGAACAGGCTTTGGCACAATAGCAGCCGGAATGGGGGTTTTGTACCCAGCCGGTCTGGCTTTAGGTGCCCATCCAGCTTTGTTAGCTGGTGCAATTGTTTCAGGTGGTGCGTTTGGCGATAACTTGGCGCCTGTTTCTGATACGACGATATGCTCTGCAACATCTCAGGGCGTTGATGTTCCAGGTGTTGTTAGATCGCGTTTAAAGTATGCACTTACTGCAGCTTTGATTGCAATCATTGGTATGCTGATAGTTGGTATGAATTACAGTGGTAATACTGCGGCAACAGAAGTTGTTAAATATGATAAAACTACGCTATTAATGCTTATTCCGGTTGCGATAACAATTTGGATAGCAGTTAAAACGGGTGATATTATTATAGCGACAACATATGGTACAGTCTTGGCAGGGCTAACCGCAGTTGCACTTGGCTTAGTAGACTTTTTGCAAGTTGACCCTAGTAGTGAAGTGACTAAAAGTGCGCTTTTTAGAGTATATGGTGAGGGATTAGACAGAACAGTTGACGGCGTTATTTATACTGGAATAAATAGCATGCTACAGGTAGTTATCTTAGCATTGCTCTTGTTTGGGTCTATCGCTATTATGCGGGCAGGGCAAGGTGATTTAAAACTATTACAGGTCATTAGCAAATTTGCTAAAACACCAGTAGGTGCCGAATTGTCAATTAGCGGTATGATTATTGCGCTATCATCATTAATGGGCTTAAATGCGCCAGCGATACTTGCCGTTGGCTCTTCTTTTGCAAAACCGCTTGCGCGCATGCACAATATAAGCCCCTATCGAACTGCCAATTTATTAGATGCAACATCGTGTACGCTTGTCTATTCGCTACCTTGGACGCCAGCAATCATATATACCATTAGTTTTACCAAAGATACCATGCACCCTTTAACAGCGCTTGAAGTGACGCCTTTTGTATTCTATAGCTTTGCTTTATTAGCAGTTATGATAGGAAGCATTTTCTTGGGTATTGGCCGCTATGACAATATAAAAAAGTCGACCTAATAATAAAAAAACAAATGTGCTAGATAGAATTAATTATGTATCGAGATACAGATTAGTGATAAAAAATTATCTAATTTGCCCCTGACCACTTACCAAATATTTGTAGGTGGTCATTTCTTTTAATGCCATTGGACCGCGGGCGTGTAATTTGCTGGTGGCAATGCCAATTTCGGCACCAAAGCCAAATTCACCGCCATCGGTAAAACGGGTTGACGCATTGTGATAAACAGTTGACGAATCGACCACGGTTTGAAAGCGCTTGGCATTGGCTAAATCGTTTGAAATAATGCCGTCTGAATGGTGTGTGCCGTACTGATTGATCCAATTAATGGCGGCATCGACATCATCTAACACGAGAACACCTAAAATATAGTCTAAGTATTCATGATAATATTCGTCTTCGCTCATAATGACTGGGTTGTCAAAGTAGTGCGCTGCATTTTGATGTACTCTAAATTTGACATCGTCTTTTAAGTAAGCGATGAGCTTTGCAATAAAGGTGTCAGCAATTGCGCTATGCACAATGACTTTTTCAACTGCGTTGCAAACCGAAGGGCGTTGCGTTTTAGCATTTTTAATAATCTTTAATGCCATTTCAAAGTCGGCTGATTGGTCGACAAATAAATGACAGTTGCCAGCGCCCGTTTCAATGACGGGTACTTTGGCATTGGCGGTTACCCAGTTGATTAAGCCGGCGCTGCCGCGCGGTATCAATAGGTCGATATAACCTTTCATGGTCAACAGTTCAGCGGCGTGGGCGCGGTCGGTCGAATCGATAAAGCCAATTGCATCGGCTGAAATAGCAAAATCTGTGCAGGCTTGTTTTAACACTTTGGCAAGTGCACGGTTTGAATAAATTGCCTCTTTGCCACCCTTTAGTATAATGGCATTTTTAGATTTTAAGGCAATGACAGCGGCGTCCACCGTGACGTTGGGGCGCGATTCGTAAATCATTGCCACCACGCCAAAGGGCACACTTAGTTTTTCGATTGAAAGTTCATTATCGAGCTGCCAGCTATCAAGTGTTTGCCCAACGGGTGACTGCATGTTGGCAATTGATATGACGCTGTCGCTAATCGCTTGTAGACGCTCAGCTGTCAACTTAAGCCGGTCGACCATGACCTCATCAATGCCATTTTGGCGCGCAAGGGCAATGTCTTTATCGTTTTCTGCTAAAATGTCATCAGCTTGCGTCATGATTAATTCGGCAATTTTGTGTAGCAGTTTATCGATTGTTTCATCTGGTAGTGCTACCAGTTGATAAGAGGCTTGTTTTGCATTTTGGCAGATAGTCTTAATCATAATATCTCCTTTTTTAGAGCGCATCCATAAAGCGCTTTTATCTGTTGGTCGCGCTTAAGTGCTTTCTTCTACGAGGTTCAAGGTATGAAAATAAGGTGCAAGTATAATCAAGCGATTGTCAGAAAGTGTTGAGCGCATTGGGTGGCTGTTGTTTTTGTAGAGGTAGTTTTGAGCGTAGCGCTGCCTCCTAAAAAATTACAGCCGCCCAATGATAAAAGCGAAATACTTTCGTTTCAATCGCCGCAAATGCACGATATTTCAATCGCTATAAACTTAATCTTTTTCGCATAAACAAAGAAATTGGTCATTTTCAGTTATCTGAGTGGCATTCAAAATAAGTGCCTAAACACTCACCCTCAAGTAGCCGCATTAACACATTTTTTTGGCGACTATTGGCGATAATGGTCGGTATATTGGCTTCACCGGCAATATCGACCGCCATTAGTTTAGTTGCCATACCACCTGTGCCAAGACCAGAACACTTATCTTGAGCGCCGCGCCGCAGTTCGGGTGTCAGCTTTGCGACATGACAAATTAATTTGGCGTCAGGGTTTTCATTGGGGTTGGCGTCATACAACCCGTCGATATCTGATAATATAATCAACAGATCAGCTTCAATTAGTCTTGCAACCATCGCAGACAACCTGTCGTTGTCGCCAAATTTAATTTCTTCAACGGCGACGGCATCGTTTTCGTTAATAATTGGCATAACGCCTAGTTTAAGTAGTTCAATTAAAACATCTTTTGAATGACCACTGCGTTTGGCGTCGGCTAAGTCTTCTTGCGTTACCAGTATTTGACCGACGTCAAAGCCGTACTCGGCGGCAAGTTTTAAGTAGATATGCATTAAAATATTTTGGCCAACTGCCGCAAGCGCTTGCTTTTGCGCCATGCTGGCATTTTGCTTATCGACTTTTAAACGCCCCATGCCTGCGCCGATTGCCCCTGAACTGACCAAGATAACATCAATGCCTTTATTTTTTAAATCGGCAATTTGACGAATTAACTTTTCAACGCTCGCCAAATTGATTAAGCCAGATTGGTGTGTCAAGCTGCTGGTGCCCACTTTAATGACCAGTCGTCTGTGTGGAAGTTGTCTTTTTATAGAATTATTTTCAGTCATAGTCTTGATTCCTTTCGAATTACATTATAGTATATCATTAACCAAATTATAATGATAGTATTTATTAATGATTTAGTATAAATATTATTGCTTAATTATAAATAAAGGAGGCGCTTAATGAAAAAAATTGCATTTATTGGTGGAGGCAATTTAGCCAGTGCACTTTTAACTGGCATGCTCAAAAGTGGCGTTTTTGATAAAACAGATATTTTAGTGGCAGAGCCTAATGAAAAACAGCGTATTTACCTCTCTGAAACAATTGGCGTTAAAACAACGTCTGATAACTGCGCTGCGGTTGCATTTGCAGACGCCATCTTATTGACGGTAAAGCCAAATATTTATCAGGCGGTTATCGCTGAAATAAAAGACTGTATTGCAGATAAATTAATCATAACAGTGGCAGCGGGCACATCAACCGATTATGTTAGCAGTCTCTTTGAAAAACCTGTTCGCATTGTGCGCAGTATGCCCAATACACCTGCTGCCGTCGGCGCTGGTATGACATCGCTATCGCCCAACGCAATGGCGACCGCTGAAGATATAAAATTTGCCAAAGCTTTATTTGGTTGTGTTGGACAAGTTGAAATCATCAAAGAATCACTGATGGATGTGGCGTCGGCAATTGCTGGCTCATCACCAGCGCTGGTCTACATGTTTATTGAAGCGCTTGCCGATGGCGCCGTGTTAAAGGGCATGCCACGTCAGCAGGCTTATCGTATGGCTGCTCAGGCGGTACTAGGCAGTGCTCAAATGGTGCGTGATAGCGGCGTTCATCCGGGGCAATTAAAAGATAATGTGGCGTCACCTGGCGGCACCACAATCGAGGCCATTCGCCAGCTTGAAGAGGGCGCTTTTCGGGGCAGTTTAATTGAGGCGATTGCCCGTTGTGTTGATAAGTCGATTGAAATCAGTCAATCAAAGTAATTATTCAGTTCAGTCGAAAAGTGCTACCATTGTGTCATCTCGATGTTACCGGAAAAATATCCGGACGCGAACTTATGAGCGGTGTTTACGAAGTAAACATAATTACAGTAGCGTTAGCGAAATGAGAGATCTCGCTTTTAAACCCGAGATTTCTCGACTGCGCTCGAAATGACAATGACTAGTTGCAATAAAAAAATAAATAGCTGTCGGGCATCGTTTGGGGTTACAATATTTTAACAGAAATTTGCTAAAAAGAGCTTTACTTCTAAGGCTCTTGATTTATAATGAATGGGGAGCTTGTTTTAATGCAAATCATTTGCGTTTAGAATACGACTAAAAAATTGAGGCCAATGAGAAAATGAACACAAAAAAACAAGATATGATCATTGAAGTTAATGATCTAGTAAAAACTTATCTATTGGGCAAAGAGCGCGTGCGTGCACTGCGTGGGGTTGATTTTACGATTAATCGCGGTGAAATTGTCATTATTGTCGGATCGTCGGGTTCGGGTAAATCGACACTGCTCAACATGCTGGCAGGGCTTGAAAAACCAACTAAAGGAAATATCGAAATACTCGGTCATAACATCGCAAAGATGAGCGAAAATAAGCTGACTAAATTTCGCCAAAAACACATTGGCTTTATCTTTCAAAGCTATAATCTATTGCCAACCATGACAGCGCTACAAAACGTCAGCTTGCCGTTGGTCTTTAAGGGGGTCGCGGTTAAACAGCGCGAACGTGAAGCGGCTAAGTTGTTGAGCGCAGTAGGACTTAAGACCCATATGTTTCACAAGCCAACCCAAATGTCAGGTGGTCAACAACAGCGTGTCGGCATAGCGCGGGCGTTTGCAGGTTCACCTGAAATTGTCTTTGCTGACGAACCAACTGGTAATTTAGACAGTAAGACGTCGCTTAAAGTGATGGACTTAATTGCCCAGTTGGCACGCAAAAAACGGCAAACGTTAATTATGGTAACACATGATCGCGCGCTAATACCCTATGGCGATCAAGTGATTGATATATTAGATGGTAAAATACAGACAATTACAAAGAAGGCAGAAGGAGGTAGTTGTGAAATTGACAAAGAGGATGATACAACTGGCAATAGCAACAGTGTTGATGACATTAATAGTTGCCAGTGCAGCGACCAATGTCATCGTGACACAGTACGAAGTTAATAAGCAAAACATCAAAAAAGGTGATGAATTTGCACTAGATTTATCATTTAAGCAAGTTGGCGATACAGCTTTGGGTAACAATTTAACGCTACTTAATGCATCGCCCGAAAATTTCACGATGGCAGATGGCAATCGCGCCATTAAAATAACAAACCCAGCTGTGTTGTTTTCAGCGAGACTAGACTTAAAATACGTTGGCGGGGGTAATGCTTTTGCCTTCAAAATTATCGATGATGCCAGTGGCGAAACGGTTATCAGTGACCAAGTTGTCATTAATCAAATCATTAAGGACGATACAGATGATACAGTGCAACCACCAGTCGATTCAACGCAGTACGAGCCGCATTTTGAAATGGTCAACCAGCCTTTTGCCAGTGAATTTGTCACGACAAAGAGGTATGCACTAGTTGTCAAGTTGAAAAACAGTACATCTATTTTTGCCAAAGACGTAACAGCTACTATTGAAAAAGTCGATGGTGACGATTTACCTTTTGACATGTCAGCGTCGACATTGACAGCCAGTCAGTCACAAATTGCTTATAAAAAGACAGCCGACTTTGTGTTTGATTTTAAGATTGATCCAACGGTTATTTCAAAACGCTATGCGATGAACCTTAAACTGACGTTTAAAAATAGCCATGGTGATAGTTTTACACAGATGATACCAATTATGTTAACTGTCAGTAACAGCAACAGCCTACCAGTTGTCGATGTGATCGATACTGTCGTCGACGGTGGCAGCTTGGATGGTGCAGCTAAAACTGTGACATTGACACTTGCCAATGGTGGCACATTGCCAGCTAAAAACGTGCAGATCAGTTTAACTGGCTTTACAGCTGATGGCTTGGCTTTAGAGGGCGATCTTGCAACTAAGCAAGTCGGTGATATTGGTGCTGGTCAGCGCCTTGACGTCATGTATAATATCAAGGCAATGCCGCAAGCAGAGGGCATAAAAACGCTGACGGCGACCCTAAATTATCGTGATTCAAGTGGTACGGCACACGACAAGACAACCGAAATATTTATCAATAGTGGTTTTAATGGTTTGGCTAAGTCGCTTGATATCTCATTTGATAAAACGCAGTATCATATGTTGTCAGGGCAAACTTTGACAGTTGGTTTAACTATAAAAAATAAATCGCATCAAGATCTTGATAATTTGCAGCTCAACGTCAATGCTGATGGCCTACAGATGATGTCGACCTATCAAAAATTAATCAAGACAATTAAAGCGAGTGAAACGCAGTATTACAGCTTTGCTGTGGCGGCAGGCGACGGCGTCAGCCAAAGCACTTATCCGCTACGCGCTGATATAAAGGCGGTTAATCAACAAACCGAAACGGCTGCTATGGCAATATCAGGCATTACAGTTGAAGAAAAAACTGATTCTAAGTTAGGCAAGCCCAAGGTCATTATCGATGGTTATGATTATGGTGGCGACTTTATCATGGCAGGTGAGGCTTTTCCGTTGACGGTTAATTTTAAAAATACCAGTTCGACAATGGGTATAAAAAATGTAAAGGCAACTTATATATCGGCTGACAATGTGTTTATTCCGGTCGATTCGTCAAATGCCGTGTTTGTTGAAAAAATTGGCGCTGGTGAAACGGTATCAAAAACTGTAATGGTAAAAACCAAAAATGATGCTGCGCCAAAGACCTATGTTTTAGACTTCACAATTGCCTATGAAGATGAAAAGGGCAATGCCTATGATGCTAAAAATAATCCTTACGAAGAAAAAGAGAGTATTTCAATTAACTTAAAACAAAAAAATCGCCTAGAAGTGCCTGAAATCAAGTTGCCGCCAATGGTAATGGTCGGTGAACCGATTAATCTCGATGTCAACTTTTTTAATATGGGCAAGTCGACAATGTACAATATGCTCGTCTCTATTGAGGGCGACTTTGATACGCAAGATGCAACTAGCTATGTCGGTACTTTTGAACCGGGTAAAAGCGAATACTACACGGCGACGCTTTTTGCAACGCAAACAGGTGAGGCAAAGGGTAAAATCATCTTTAGTTTTGAAGATAGTAATGGTGAACCTGAAAAAATTGAAAAAGAACTGATGCTTAATGTAGTCGAAGGCGGCATGCCGGGTGGAGATGATGGTTTTCCCGGTGATTTTAAGCCAGGTGAAGGCGAGATGCCTGATGACATGATGCCACCCGAAGGTGGTGCTGGCGGTCTTGCAAACATTTGGCAGTATGTCGCCATTGGCATTGCCCTAATCGTTGTCATTATCATCGTTGTAGTAGTGCTTAAAAAGCGCAATAAAAAGCGTAAAGATGCGCTTCTGGAGATAGAAGATGAGACTGACTGATATTATAATGATGAGCATCGGTAATTTGTGGCGCCGTAAGACGCGCACGATATTGACGACGCTTGGTGTCATCATTGGCTCTAGTTCAATTCTACTGATGGTGTCAATGGGCATAGGTTATGAACGGTCATTTGACGAACAAATGGAAATGTTTGGCAATACGCGTATGATTCGCGTCTATAAGTCATATGGTTACGACATGGAGGGCAATCCCACAAAGGGCGAAGCGCTAAAGTTAAATCAGCAGACCGTCGACAGCATCAATGATATCGACAATGTCAAAAGCGTTTTAGCAATGTATTCAATGGGCGCGGAATTGTCTTACGGACGCTATCAATCGTATGCTGAACTCTATGGTATCGACTTTGCCAAGTTGGCAGATTTTCAGTTTGAACTGGAAGATGGCGAGTTTCCCGTGGCTGGCAGTAACGATGTCTTTATCGGTGCTGAAATGGGTTATAATTTTTATAATCCGCGCGCGAGTCGCTATAAAGAACCAGAAAAACTGGATTTATTAGGGCAGTCGTTAAAAATGTATATCGATTCGCGTTATGATGACGAGGGTAACGAAAAACGGCCGACGCGTATTTCTGTCACGGGGCTTTTGGCACAGTCTGGCGAATACGATTACAGCATTTTTATGGACAGAGAGGCGTTATTAACCTTAAAAGAACGCGACGAGCGCAAGTATGGTTCGTCTAAGCCAATTCGGCGTGAAGACAGAGAATATGATTCAATTAACGTTTTGGTAGACGATATTAACAATGTTGAAAGTGTTCAAAACACCTTGCGTGAAATGGGACTAAACGCAATGAGCCCAATTGAATTTATCAATCAACAAAAAAAGCAAATTCAGATGGTGCAAGCGCTCCTTGGTGGCATTGGCTTTGTTTCACTGTTCGTCGCCGCAATCGGCATTACCAATACAATGATCATGTCAATTTACGAACGCACTCGCGAAATCGGCATTATCAAGGTGCTCGGTGCGGCGGTTAAAGATATTTTACACATGTTTTTAATCGAAGCGGCGACAATTGGTTTTATCGGCGGTGTGATTGGTGTTGGCCTCAGCTATGGCGTTTCGTCATTTATTAATTTTTTAAGTGGTCCAACCGGTGAAGTCAACCAGTTTGCGATTGGCGGCATGATATCGCAGTCGATTATTCCTGTTCGCTTTGCACTTTTAAGTATTGCTTTTTCAACACTTATTGGCTTGCTGGCTGGCATGTTTCCGGCTGTTCGGGCAACTCGTCTGAGCGCTTTAGAAGCGATTAAAAATGAATAGTCAATCTGAACTGCCTATTTATGTTATAAAGTGGTCGGTTTGTGGTATCATATAAAGAGTATAAGGGCTATTCAGTCGCACTTGTCATTTCGAGAACAGTCGAGAAATCTCTCTTGTTTGTCATTTCGAGCGCAGTCGAGAAATCTCGCGTTTTAAGCACTGAATACCACTGAGATAAAAAATGGGAGCGACTATGAGAGCATATGCAGACAATCTAACACTACTGACTGATTTTTATGAACTGACCATGATGAACGGCTATGTCGAAAATGACATGGAAGATCAAATTGGTTATTTCGATTACTTTTTTAGAAAACTACCCGATAAGACGGGCTTTGCCATTACTTGTGGTTTGGCGACATTGGTTGATTATATCGAAAACTTGTCTTTTACAGATGACGACATTGCATTTTTAAGAGACAAGGGCATATTTGGTGAAAAATTTTTAAACAAGTTGAAAAACTTTAAGTTTACATCAGATATTTGGGCAATGCCTGAGGGCACGCCAGTGTTTCCAAATGAGCCAATTGTCATTGTGCGCGGCACCATGTTTGAAGCGCAATTAGTCGAAACCGCGCTGTTACTATTAATGAACCACCAAAGCTTAATTTGCACCAAGGCCAATCGCATTGTCAGGGCAGCTGATGGCCGCGCCGTATTAGAATTTGGCGCGCGCCGTGCGCAGGGTGTTGACGCTGCCGTGTTGGGGGCTAGGGCAGCCTATATTGCTGGTTGTGCGGGGTCGTCAAATACGATGAGCGACAAGTATCTCGGCGTGCCAGCCTCGGGTACAATGGCACATAGCTGGATACAGCTATTCGATTCAGAATATGAGGCATTTAAGGCCTATACTTCTATTTATCCCGACAGTACAGTGTTATTAGTCGACACTTACAACGTGTTGCAGTCGGGTGTGCCCAATGCCATCAAGGTGTTTGATGAAGTGCTTAAACCACTTGGCAAACGCCCAATTGGCATTCGCTTAGACAGTGGCGATATTGCCTACCTCTCTAAAAAATGTCGCGTGATGCTCGACGAAGCAGGTTATCAAGATTGTAAAATCTTCGCATCTAATTCATTAGATGAATTTATCATTCGCGATTTACTCTATCAAGGTGCTAAGGTTGACGCCTTTGGTGTGGGTGAACGCTTGATTACGTCTAAGTCGTGGCCAGTTTTTGGCGGTGTTTATAAATTAGCTGCCGTCGAACGCGATGGTGAACTCATTCCAAAGATTAAATTAAGCGAAAATGTCGCCAAGATAACGGTGCCGGGCTTTAAGCAGGTATGGCGTTTGTTTAGTAAAGAAAGCAATTCGCCAATTGCTGACGTCATTACGGGGCACGACGAAAAAATCGATTTTTCGAAAACCTATGAGTTGTTTCACCCACAGTATACTTGGAAACGCAAGAAAATTACCAATTATTATGCCAAGCCAATGCTAGTGCAAATTTATAAAGCGGGACAGCTTGTCTATCAGATGCCCGATTTAGAGGCGGTTAAGGCCTATTGTCAACAGAGCGTGGCCGATTTGTGGGAAGAAGTCAGTCGCTTTGAAAACCCACACCGCTTCTACGTTGACTTAAGTTATGATATTTGGAAGATGAAACGACAGTTGTTAAGTCGGTATCAAGATGAAGTCTAAGAGGCTACCAGCAGCTTATCAAACGCGTATGCGCACGCTATTAAAAGATGATTACAATGCTTATATTGCGGGACTTGCAAAGCCTGCCCACAGCGCGCTACGCGTCAATACCAGCAAAGTTGACGTCGCTCGTTTTTTAGAAATATTTAATCACAATTTAGAGCCGGTTAGTTGGACGCGTGATGGCTTTTACATTGCCGATGCACGTGATTTAGGGTTGCACCCCTATTACCATGCCGGCTTGTTTTACATACAAGAAGCCAGTGCCATGGCACCGGTTGCAACCATGAAGTTAGCAAATGATGCCGCCGTGTTAGATTTATGCGCTGCGCCAGGTGGTAAGGCGGTTCAAATTAGCAATGCGTTATCATCTAATGGGTTGGTTGTTGTCAATGATATTTCAGCTAGTCGTCTAAAAGCGGCTGTTCATCATATCGAACGCATGGGCATAAAAAATGCAATCGTTATGGCAGAAAGTGTTGACCGCTTAATTGAAAAGTCAATTAATGGGTTTGACCATATCTTGGTCGATGCACCCTGTTCGGGCGAGGGCATGTTTCGCAAAGATCCAAAATTGATTGACCATTGGCAAGACGATAGCAACGAACAATATGCTGCTATTCAAAAAGACTTAGCGACAAAGGCATGTCAGTTGCTCAATCAAAATGGCGAACTGACTTATTCAACCTGTACCTTTTCACCACTTGAAAATGAACAGGTGATTGCGCAGCTGTTAAACGACGACAAGACAATGTCGATCGTTGTAATTGAGCAGCCTGAATTTAGTCGTGGTATCGCCTGTCAAAATATGCCTGAAACGGTCAAATGTGCGCGGCTTTATCCGCATTTAATAGCAGGCGAAGGCCATTTTGTGGCACGGCTTAAATGCCTTGATGGCTTTAGTCGTACAGTGCAACAAAATGTCCCGATAAAACCGCCAGCAGCTTTACAAGAATTTTTTGACACAGTTTTAAAACGGCCATTAGTCGGTCACTTTAAGACGATTAATCATCAAGTTTATCTACTACCTAACAAATCATTTGACACAGCCGGCTTACGGGTTTTGCGCAGTGGTTGGTTGCTCGGCAAGTTAAAGGGTGATCGCTTTGAACCTGCACATAGCTTTGCGATGGGGTTAAAAGCCGAACAGGTTAAGCAGACAGTTAATCTTTCACTTGATGATGAAAGGGTTATTAAGTACTTAAAATGCGAATCACTTGCCATCGACAGCAGTTTAAGTGGTTGGTGTCTGGTGGCGGTAGACGGCTTTCCGCTTGGCTGGGGTAAGGCAGTACGCGGCAAATTAAAAAATAAATATCCAGCACATTTAAGATTAGTCAGGACGGCGCAATTATGCGACTAGATAAATTTCTTGCCAATACGGGTCAGGGCACGCGTAGCGAAGTCAAAAAAATAATATTAAGTGGCAAAGTGACGGTTAATGATATCGTTGTTAAAAGTGCTAAGACGCAAATAAGTGAAAATAGGGACATCATTGCAATTAAAGGGCAAAAAGTTACTTACTGCCCCTATATATATTTAATGTTAAATAAGGCTAAAGGTTATATATCAAGCACTGAAAAAGGTGCTACGCCAACGGTAATAGATTGCGTGCCAGATAAGTACCGCCATTACGACTTATTTCCATTTGGTCGTCTTGACAAAGATACCACCGGGCTACTGATTATTAGCAACGATGGTCAAATGGCGCATAAATTGTTGTCGCCATCTAAGCATGTCACTAAAACCTATCGGGTAACTTGTCAAAATCAGCCGACAAGTAGTCAACTAGAACAGCTTAAAAAGGGTGTTATCATTGCGAATGACTATCTGACAAAGCCAGCAGAAGTGGCTTTAGTTAGTCCAACTATAATCGATTTAACGATTTGTGAAGGCAAATATCATCAGGTAAAACAGATGCTTAAGGCAGTTGATAATGGCGTCGTAGAACTAGAACGCATTTGCTTTGCGGGCATTGCGCTTGATCGCCAGCTAAAGCGTGGGCAAGTGCGTCTGTTAACTGAAAAAGAACTGGCACATTTAAATAGTTTGTAAAAGGCACTGCTTTTGTCATCTCGACTAAAAATAGCCCCAATTATGTCATCTCGACTGAAAAAATAGCCCCAATTATGTCATCTCGACTGAAGCGTTAGCGAAATGGAGAGATCTCGCTTTTAAACCTGAGATTTCTCGACTCATGCACTGGTCGTAAACGCAAGCGTTTACTGCTCGTGTATGCAACCTACTCGAAATGACAACTTAACAGAATAGTCTATAATAGGTAATCTTATGAAACTAAAGCAAATTTATTTAATTATATTAATGACAATGGTGTTGTTATTGGCCGCTTGCACGCCGCTAAATAGTTCACCAGAAGCGCGACAAAATCGCTTAGAGGCCTTTTTAATCAACCGCGCCAATGGTTATGATGATGTAAAGGCGCCCAATATATACGGCTTAAGCGACACTGATAAAAAAGAAATTATCAACGGCTTAAAACATGACGTCGTCATGGGTAAAGAAAGTGTTCTAATTGACTATCTCAACGAACAGTGGCCGGCCTGGCGCAGTGCTGATGGCTTTTTATTAGAACATCTCAACTACTTGGTGATGCAGAGCGAAAAAGCTGTTGCCAAAATGCCGTCACGTGATATTTCAATCAAGCAAGCCATGCAAGTCGAGACGTTACAGCAGTTTTATATGGCGCTAGATCAATTATTTATTGCCAACGATATCAAGCGTGATTCGCTCTATGTCACGCATGACGGGCTTTTCTATTATGATTGGCTGTACCGTGACAATGCGCTCAGTTTAGAGCGCGTTCAAATGCTGTTGGTTGATCTACCACTTGCCAAAGTTTATTCGTTGATTTATCAAGATGGTCAGCTTACGTTATCGACGGTCGTAAAGAGTCAATCTGATTTATACGGGCACTTAAGCTGGTCAGAAACAATTGATTTAGTCGATGAAAAGGCGTTGATGCCACTGATAGAACAAGCTGAAGCAGCCAGTATGACAGTCACTTTTAGAAGTAGAACACAAATAGTTGACAACCCCATTATGGCACTTAAAACTGATGGTGTTTTTACAGTGACTGATCAAGTGGCTGACGGCAGATTGATTGGCGATCTCTTGCTTGATGATATTGTAAAGGGTGTAGAAAATACAACAGATAGTGCAGATGTTGCGAACGAGCAAAATGTAGAAAATAATGGCGTGCAACTGATTTATAAATTATATAAACCGCTACCAAAAATGGAATAGTTGACAAGGTTGTTAACGTTTGTTGCTAACGTTTTATTGACAGTGCAAGTCATTGTAATGTATACTAATAGAGTATTTATTGTTAATAATACAAATTTTCAATTCAGGGGAAGCAGGGTGAAATTCCCTCACAGAGTCGCTACAGTCATAGTCTGGTTACCTGTTTGAAAAGCTGTTGTACCAAACTTTTCGGGACTAAGGGGGTGGTATATTATTGCAATTGGAATTGCAGCTTTAGTCTGTGATTTTTTTATTTTTTTGACAAATTGTAAAATAAAGGAGAATTTTAATGAAAAAACTTAGTGTAGTTTTATTGGCCTTGTTATTGGCCTTTAATTTAATGGCTTGTGCGCCACAAACTGAAGCGCCTGCCGAAACGACAGCGGCGCCAACAACTGAAGCAGCAACAACTGAAGCGGCAACAACTGAAGCTGCCACAACTGAAGCTGCTACCACGACAGAAGCGCAAGCAAGTGGCTATCAACCCTTTAGCGTGGTGACATTTGAAGATAAAGAAGTCACCTTCGACCATGTGCCAGAGCGCGTTGTCAGCTTTAACTTACACACCACAGAGAACCTATTAGCACTTGGCTTAGGCGATAAAATGGTCGGTCGTTCATACGACAATGCCGAAGTATTGCCAAAGTTTAAGGCAGAATATGACAAAGTTGAGCAATTAGCTGAAAAATACCCAGCCTTTGAAGTGTTA
>PDWJ01002471.1_pt1 | contig 19650 bp, 20 predicted proteins | sample 1430881 | NCBI WGS metagenome assembly PDWJ01 (sample SAMN01162460, study PRJNA174530) | Oral metagenome, whole genome shotgun sequencing project. | biome: Marine environment; feature: Marine mammal; material: Swab sample of the gingival sulcus; isolation source: swab sample of gingival sulcus...
ATTGATGATCTGGGGTCGAGCTCGTTCTTGTGGAGTCATCGAATGAATGATCGCCTCGATCGGAACCAACATGTCGTCATCGATCTGGGCGTTCTTGAGCTCCTTGGGCATCCCCGGCATCATCCCCATAATCCCGGACAACGGCCCCATCTTCTTGATCGCCTGCATCTGTTCGAGGAAATCGTCGAGGGTGAACTGGCCCTCCATCAGCCGCTCAGCAGCCTTTTCGGCCTTGTCGGCTTCGAAGGCTTTCTCGGCCTGCTCAATCAGGGTCAGGACATCGCCCATCCCCAAGATGCGGCCCGCCATCCGATCGGGATGGAAGAGTTCGAGGTCGTCGAGACGTTCACCGGTGGAAGCAAAGGCGATCGGACGGCCGATCACCTCCTTGACCGAGAGCGCGGCACCGCCGCGGGCATCACCATCGAGCTTGGACAGGATGACCCCGTCGAGTTCGAGGGTGTGGTGGAAGGCTTCCGCGGTTTGGACCGCATCTTGACCGGTCATCGCGTCGACCACCAAGAAGGTGTAGTCGGGCGAGACAGCGCCGGAGATCAAGCGAACCTGATCCATCATTTCGGCATCGATCGCCAACCGGCCAGCGGTGTCGATGATGACCACATCCCGGCCCAGCCGCTTGGCTTCTTCAACCCCTTGGAAGGCGGTCAAGACTGGATCCTCGGGATCGGAGTAGACCGGCACCTTGACCTGTTCAGCCAGGGTGCGGAGCTGTTCAACCGCTGCTGGACGCTGAAGGTCGGCCCCGACCAAGAGTGGATTGCGCCCCTGGGAGGTAAACCAACGAGCCAGCTTGCCCGATGCGGTGGTCTTACCCGACCCTTGGAGACCGGCCATCAAGATCACCGTCGGTGGCTTGGCGGCATAGGTGATCGACAGGGTTTCTCCGCCCAGGATGCGGATCAGTTCATCGTGAACCGCCTTGACCACCTGTTGGCCAGGATCGAGGGCTTGAGACCGGGTGGCTCCGATGGCGTGCTCACGAATCCGGTTGGTGACCGACCGGACGACCCGAACATTGACGTCGGCATCAAGGAGGGCAGCGCGAATCTCTTTCATCACCTCGTCGACATCGCGCTCGGTGAGGCGGCCCTTGCCGCGCAAACGTTTGACGATGCCGTCGAGTCGGTCGGACAAATTGTCGAACATGGTCCTTCCGAGGCTACCCGGACCGGTTCAGGTCCCCGGCGGTTGGTTCAGCCCACAAAGCTGATCTCAACCACCTGACCATCTTGAACGGCCACATTGACCCGTTCGAGCGAAAAGTCTTCGGTCAGCGAGAGCAGCTCACCGTCTTCGGAGGCAACGCGGACTTCATAGCCCAACGCCTCAGCTTGAGCGGTGAACTCATCGAGACCAATCGGCAACTCGATGGCGGCGATCGCTGGAGGCAGGGTGGTCTCCACCACATCCGTGCTGGGATCAGACGGATCAGCGACCACACCGTCCAAGGGTTCGGCACCGTCGGTTGATGATGACGAGGTGTCATCGGCCGAGCTGCACGCACCAAGGGCGACCAGTCCAGCCACCAGGATGATGTGAATCTTCATACCTCTGTGACGCTCCCCAACGTCGTGCTGGTTCCCAGATCTGTGAAGGACGTTCAAGATCACCGCTCTGAAGCGATCATCCCATCGAATCGAGCTCGGTGACCTGATCGTTTTCGACGATCACATTGATCCGTTGAGGTGAGTAGTCGGCGGTGACCACCTGATCCTCGCCGTCGAGCTGAGTAATCCGCACGTCATATCCATGCTCGGTCGCAAAGGTCGTGAACTCCTCGACGTCCATCGGGAGCTTGAGCTCGGTGATGACCGACGGAAAGATGATCGCGGTCGGATCGTTGGCGGCCTCAAGATCAACATGAGGACTTGTTCCATCGGTGACCAACCCCGTCGACGCCACGTTTCCGCCAAGACGGATCGAGTCCGATTGGGAACCGCCGACTTCTTGCGAATCGGACCCCGGAGTATCGGCTGAGCCGCATGCTCCCAGGACGACAGCGCTGGCGAGAATGAGTATGCGAATCTTCATATCTCTCTGACGCTTTCAACCACGGCGATGGTTCCCACCGGATCATGATTTTTTCGACGCCGTTGCCAGCAATGATCAGCGGTCGACCAAGGCAGCCACAAACTCGTCGGGATCGAACGGAATCAGGTCTTCAACCGACTCGCCAATGCCCACCAATTTGATCGGGAGGCCCAGCTCGGTTTCGATCGCGAACACGATCCCTCCTTTGGCTGAACCGTCCAATTTGGTGAGGATCACCCCGGTCACCTCGGTGACCTCGTGGAACTGGCGAGCCTGAGCCATCCCGTTCTGGCCGGTGGTGGCATCGATCACCAAGAGTGTCTCAGTCACCGTGCCAGCACCCTTTTCAGCCACTCGACGGACCTTGCGAAGCTCTTCCATCAGATTGGTCTTGTTGTGAAGCCGTCCAGCGGTGTCAGCGAGCACGAGGTCGATCTGGCGCGCTGCCGCCCGCTCCACCCCATCGAAGATCACCGACGACGGATCAGCCCCATCCGATCCCCGCACAAAGTCGGTATCGGACCGCTCAGCCCAGGTGTGGAGCTGCTCAGCTGCTGCAGCCCGGAAGGTGTCTCCCGCAGCCAAGAGCACCGAATGACCGGCATCGCGTTGATGGCGAGCCACCTTGCCGATCGAAGTGGTTTTACCAACCCCGTTGACCCCGACAAAGAGCCACACATTTGGACCGTCGAGCGTTTTGTCGTAATTCAAGGACCGATCAGTACCGCCAAGGCGACTGGTCATATCGGCCCGCAGGGCCTCGACCAGCTCACCGGGTTCGGTGAGTTCCCCAGCCGACACCCGCTCCTTGAGCCCATCGAGAAGTTCATCGCTGACCGCCAGACCTACATCGGCCCGCAATAGGGCCTCTTCGAGATCATCCCAGGTCTCTGGGGTGATCGCCGAGCGGCCCAACACCTTGCCGATCGCCTGGCTAAACGCCGATCGAGCCCGACCGAGCCGGTCGCGCAGCGAAGCTGGAGGTGCTGGCTCATCGACAACCTCGTCCTCATCGGCAGCGACCACCGGCGTGTCCGGCACCGCAAGCTCGCTCGGACGTGGTGGAGCCGATACCGCTCCAGCACGCGTCCGCCACCACAGGCCAACTCCCGCCATGATGACGACAGCGACGATGACCGGGATAACCCAATACCACTCCATCGCGCTGACGCTAGCGGTCACAACGAGATGACCCGACCTCGATCAGGTGCGTTCGACGACCACCTTGGAGCTGCCGCCCGACTTCATCGAGACTCCAACCAGACAATCACCGGCCTCCATGGTTCGCTTCTGGTGGGACACGATCAAGAGCTGGGCATCCTTGCGGAACTCATCGATGAGGCCCAAGAATCGGCGCAGGTTGATGTCGTCGAGGGCTGCTTCGACCTCATCCATCACATAGAACGGTGATGGCCGAGAACGGAAGACCGCGAACAGGAAGGCCAGGGCAGTCAGGCTGCGCTCGCCACCCGACAAGAGGGAGAGCTTCTTGATGTTCTTCCCGCTCGGCTTGGCTTCAACCTCGATGCCGGTATTGAGCAGATCGTCGGGATCGGTGAGCTTGAGGGCTCCCGAACCACCAGGGAACAACATGGTGAAGAGGTGACCAAAGTTGGCACTCACATCACCGTAGGCCGCGGCGAACACGTTTTGGATCTCCTGGTCGACCTTTCGGATCACCCGAGACAGGTCACGCCGCGTGGTGCGCACATCGGCCAGCTGGGCATCAAGAAACTCGTGGCGCTGCTGCAGCTCGTTGAACTCTTCGAGTGCAAGTGGATTGATCGGACCCAGCGAGCGGAGCTCTCGCTCTAGTTCGCGTACCCGTCCCGCTGGCGTTGACCCTTCGGGAAGCTCCGGCTGGGGTGCTGCCTCGGCGGTCTCCGGTTCGATATCGAGATCCCGACGGAGCGCTTCGATCGCCGTTTCGAGCCGGAGTCGAGCTTCAGCCTCGTCGATATCGGCGCGATGGCGGCGCTGGCGGGACTCGTCCAAACGCTTTTCGGCGGCGACGCGGGAAGCCCGGGCCTGTTCAAGCGTGGTCGACAGGGCCCTCACCTCTTCGCTCTGGCGACGACGCTGATCGACCAGATCGTCGTGCTCGGCATCGATCACCTGGCGATGGGCGGAAATCAGACGTTCGGTCCTCACCAGCGCGGTCACCGCGGTCTCGATCTCCACCCGTTGAGCATCGGCTTTGGCTCGGGCGATGGCCGACGCGGCGAGGCGTTGTTCGTTGTCGGCGATCTGCTGATCGAGGAATTGGCGACGTTCGACCAGGCTGGCGATCGTGACATCGAGCTCTCGCCGTCGGGTCGCGACCAGCCGGGTACGGGCTTCAAGATCGATGCGATCGTCGTTGCGCTTGCGGGCCGCGGCAGCTTCGTCGTGTTCTGCTGTTTCAAGGCCCGGAAGCACCGCTTCGAGATCGGCAACCCGCGCTCGCTGGGCTTGAGCGACCTCGACACTTTCGGCTCGAGCTTGGCGCTGGCTTGCCAGTTCGGACTCGATCTCGGCGTGCCGCGCTGTCTCGCGTTCGACGGTATCGGCTGCTTGAGCTCGGCGGGAACGGTTGGCATCGCGACGCCCGACCGCCTCGGTTTCTGCGCTGGCGGCGCCGTGTTCGGCCTCGATCGCTGCCGAAAGGTCATGGTCGGCCTGATCCAACGCCTCGATGGCCGACGATGCCTGATGCCGGGCATCGGCCAAGGCCGCCGCGGTCGCTCCACCGGCAGCAGCACCAACCCTCCAGCCCGATGCTGCAAAACGGTCTCCGCGGGCAGTGACCACCACCAGATCGGGATGGGCGAGGGCAAACTCGATCGCTTCTTCGATCCCGTCGGCTCGTACGGCATCGCCGATCAATTCGTCGAGGAGACGAGATAGACCCGGTCGACCGGAACGGACATGATTGATCACCGGCTCACCAACGCGCTGACGCCGACTGCGGGCCGTGCCGTGACCGGCGACGACGACCGCCCCTTCGGTATCGCTGTCGATGAGGGCATCGAGGGCTCGACGAGCCGAATCGGGACCGTCGACCACCACCGCTGAGAGAGCCTCCCCTAAGGCCGCCTCAACAGCGTTCTGCCATCCATCATCGATCTCGACCAGATCCAAAAGGGTTCCCAACACCCCATCGATCTGGCTCAAACGCTCAGCACCGGCGCGCGAATGGGCAGCATCGAGGGCCGCCTGGAACGCCTCTACCCGAGCAGCCCAACCGGAGGCCACTTCGGCTTGGCGCTGGCGGGCTTCGGCGGCAGCCACTCGAGCTTCACTGGCTCGACGATGGGCATCGACGGCAAGATCGGCCCGGGCGACCAGGTCGGCTTCTTCCTGATCGGCCTCGGCGAGGTCAGCTTGGGCGTCAGCGATCCGGGTGGCGATCGCCGCGATGCGATGATCGAGGGCAGCGATGCGATGATCGGCCTGAGCGACCACGGCTTCGGCACGTACCGCTCCATTGCGAGCCGACCTCAGTTCGCCGCGCACCTCAGCGGCTGCTGCCGCTGCCGACACCTCGGAGTCGTCGGTCTCGATGACCGATAGTGCCAGTTCACGTTCGGCGCGCACCGCTTCTTCGGCAGCGTTGACCTCGTCCCGCTCGGTATCAGCAGCGCGTTGGGCAGCGACGACCTCTTCACGTTCGGACCGCAGTGCCGCGCCTTCGGATTCGAGGCGGGCCACCAGACCGGCATCGATGAGCTGATCGAGGTCGCGTTCGAGCGAGCGGCGACGCTCACCGAGCACGGCACTCAACCCTCGGGAACGCTCCCTCATGCGTTCGACCTTCATCAATCGGTCGCTGATATCGCTTTCGCCTCGGGCAGCGAGCTGGGCTTCGAGGGCCATCACCTCGGTATCGAGGGTGGCCAACTCGGAGGTGATCTGGTCGGTTGCCTCGGTCGCGGCTCGGCGATCGTTGGCGATCGCTTCCAGTTTGAGCCGATAGGAGGCGATCTGACGGCCGGCCACATAGGTCCGTACCTCAGCGAGCTCTTCAACCAGATCGCCATGGCGCTGGGCAGCCTTGGCCTGACGTTCGAGGGGCCGAAGTTGACGCCTCACCTCACGAACCAGGTCTTGGAGTCGCATCAGGTTGGCTTCGGTGGCCGCCAAGCGACGCTCCGCTTTTTCTTTGCGCTTGCGGAACTTCAACACCCCAGCAGCTTCTTCGATGATCGCTCGCCGGTCTTCGGGTCGAGCGTTCAAGACCGCATCGATCTGGCCCTGGCTGACGATCACGTGTTGTTGGCGACCCACCCCAGCGTCGGAGAGGAGCTCTTGAATGTCCAGTAGACGGCACGGCACCTGGTTGATCGAGTACTCACTGTCACCGCTGCGGAACAGGGTGCGGGTGATCGTGACCTCGTTGAACTCGACGGGGATCAAGCCGGACGAATTGTCGAGAGTGAGGCTGACCTCAGCCCGCCCGAGAGCCGAACGCTTGTCGGTTCCAGCAAAGATGACATCATCCATCTTTTGGGAGCGGATCGACCGCGGTGCTTGGGCCCCCAGCACCCAGGCAACAGCATCGACGACATTGGACTTTCCCGAGCCGTTCGGCCCGACGACGACGGTCACCCCGGGTTCGAGATGAATCGTTGTGGCATCAGCGAACGACTTGAAGCCTTTGAGGGTCAAACTCTTGAGGAACACGACGTCGGCAACGCTACTGGTTTCGGAACCCGATCGATGGTTCTCCGACTATTTCACCGCACGCCCCATCGTGGCCCCGAAGCGGGATTAGCGCTGACACACCGGACAGAAATGGCTTGACCGTTGAGCGATCACCACGCGACGAATCCATCCCCGACCGCAGGTCAGACAACGCTGCCCGGCGCGACCATACACCCGGTGAGCATGTTGAAATGATCCTGATGCCCCCGAGACGTCGACATATTGGCCGTCGCCGAGGGTCGATCCACCGGCAGCGATGGCATTGGCGATCACCGCACCGATCGCCGTATGGAGCCGGCGCTCGCTCAACGGAGACAGCGAATTGGAGCGTCGATCGGGGCGCACACGAGCCCAATGGAGGATCTCGTCGCCATAGATATTGCCAAGACCAGCGATCACCGTTTGATCGAGCAAGAGCGCCTTGATCTGACGTCGTCGTGTTCTGAGGATGCGGCGAAGCTCAGCCAGGCTGATCTGATCGGGTTCGGGCCCAAGACCAGCAAGTTCGGGGATGGTCGTCTCCAATTGAAGAGGGTCGAACGCCACCACCTCGCCAAAGGTCCGAGGATCGATGAACCAGAGCTCTTGACCATCGTCGAGGATGAATGCGACATGGGTGTGGCGAGGCCGACTCTCGCGGCGCGCCGCGGCGATGATCTGACCCGACATTCGCAGATGGATCATGATCTCGTGACCGCTGTCCAGGACGATGATCAGATACTTGCCGCGTCGTTTCAGGCCGCTGATCGTGGCCCCGACCGAGCCCTCAATCAAGTGATGAGCTGAGGTTCGTCGAACCGGTCGAGGGTGGCACACCTCGGTGTCCACAATCTGGCGGCCGACGGCGCGACCTTCGAGTCCCCGTCGAATGGTCTCGACCTCGGGGAGCTCAGGCATCAATCGGCAACAAGTGATGCGTAGGCCGCTTGAGCAGCGGCTTTCTCCGCTGCCTTCTTGGAGCGTCCTTCACCTTGCCCGGCCAACTGACGCGACACAAAGACCTTGGTATAAAACCGTTTATCGTGATCGGGCCCCTCACAGTGAGTGACATAGTCGGGTGCTGACCGACCCCGATGAGACAGCTCTTCTTGGAGTGCTGACTTGAAATCAAGCCGCTCGGGATGAGAACGAGCCTGAGCCAGACGATCGGCAAAGAGACGTTCAACAACGGCAAAGGCGTCGGTGCATCCTCCATCGAGAAGGACTGCACCGATCACCGCTTCCATCGTGTCGGACAAGATGGAGACTTTGTCTTTTCCGCCGGATGATGCTTCACCGCGACCTAACAAGATATTCCCGCCAAGATTCAGCTCGCGAGCGATCTCAGCCAAGGCGTCAGCATTGACAACCGCTTTGCGAAGATCGGTGAGCACCCCTTCGGGCATATCGGTATAGCGATGAAAGGCGATGGCGGCGATTGCCCATCCAAGAAAGGCATCGCCAAGAAATTCCAGCCGTTCGTTGCTGGGCAAATCAGGAGCTGATTCGTTGATCCATGACCGATGACGCATGGCCTCAGTCAGCAAATCAGGATTGTCAAAGGAATAGCCAAGTCGATCCTGAAAGGCCTGCAGATTCAATTGAGTACTCCTCTCATCAGGCCAAACGCTGGTGGACATAACTGACGGCATCGCCGACAGTGGTCAAATCTTCGAGATCATCGTCGTCAATAGAAAATCCGGCAGTTCGGTCGGCAAACTCTTCTTCAAGCGCTTCAGCAAGCTCAATCAATGATAAAGAATCGGCGTCGAGATCATCACTAAATGAATGCTCTTCAGCGATCTGGTCGGGGTCGATATCAAGGATCTCAGCGAGATACTCACGGACGATACCGACGATCTCGTCACGGGTGACGGGGTCCTTACCAAGGTGAGTTTCAGCAGGCACGTCCAACAGCGTAGTGGATGTCGAGGCAAGCGACGATCGCCCCCGGTCATGTTTGCGGTGACGCCAGAGATGGACGAGACTGGGGTCGTGAAATCTATGGCGATCGGCCAGGTGATGACCACCAATCCGGTGTCGGTAGAGCGGTCACAACCCCTCTCTGAGGTCTACCACCTGCTCCGGGGCTCATCATTCCACCATCTTCCCGTTGTCGAAGGTAACCATCCAGTAGGTGTCATTTCCTCGACCGACATCTTGAAGCTGGTGTACGACATCGAGGAGTCAAGCGATCGGATGTTGACCCAAATGCTCGACTACCAGTTCACCATCGACGATGCGATGACCACCGATCTGGTCACCCTTCCCGACACGGCCACCGTTCACGATGCTGCCGATCGGCTCGCTGATGGGAAGTTTCACTCGGTCTTGGTGATCGATCTGGTCGGGACCCTCGTCGGGATTGTGACCACCACCGATCTGGTGCGTTTCTTGCGCGATCTGTGATCGGTCAGGTCATCGCCTGAGCGATCTCACCGACCACATCGGCGACGACCATGTCTCGGGCGACCCGGATGCCGTTGGTGATCGCCTTGGCGCTCGACGATCCATGAGAGATCACACACACCCCCTGAACACCCAGCAGGATCGCCCCACCGGTGTTGTCGGGATCGAGGGTGGTATAGAGGGGCAACAGTGACGGCATCAGGGCGTCGACATGGGGCGCATAGGACGGATCGGAGCCAAAGGCAGCGATGATGGCGCCCAGCAATGAGCGCAAGCTGCCTTCGAGCGTCTTGAGGACCACATTGCCCGTGAACCCATCGGTGACCACCACATCAACGTCATCGGTCATCAGGTCACGGCCTTCGATATTGCCGATGAAATTGATGCCATCGCCATCGCTGAGCAGGTCATAGGCCTCCTTGCGGAGGGCATCACCCTTGCCGGGCTCTTCGCCGATCGACAAGAGCCCCACTCGGGGAGTGTCAAGGCCAAGACGAGAACGAGCGAACACCGAGCCCATCTGAGCGAATTGGGCCAGCCACATCGCCGATGAATCGGCGTTGGCCCCCGAATCGAGGAGAACGGTCGGCTGTGCGCCAGGCACCGGGATGATGGTGGCGATCGCTGGACGCTTGACACCGGCTATGCGCCCCATGCGCAAGAGTGCCGAAGCCATAGTGGCACCGGTATTGCCGGCGGAGATCATCGCTGAGGCACGTCCGTCGCGCACCGCTTCGGCAGCACGAACCAGGGTGGAATCCTTTTTGCGGCGTACCGAACGGCCACCGTCATCGTCCATTGCGATGACCTCATTGGCCTCGATACAAGCCAGGCCGCCGGTATCGACGCGATCGGCCAGATCGGATGGGCCGACCAAGGTAACGGGGATCCCCTCGTCAGCAGCGGCCAGGGCTCCAGCCACGATCGCATCGGGGGCGTTGTCACCCCCCATCGCATCGACAGCGATCGGTGCTATGTCGACCATGAACGTGTGATCAGCCGACGTCGAGAACCGTGCGACCCCGGTAGGTGCCACAGGTTGGGCAGACGGTGTGGGGCAGCTTGGCATTGCCGCACCGGGGGCAGAGGCTCCGGGCGGGAACGTCGAGCTTCCACGCAGCGGCCCGCCGACTGCGGGACTTCGACTTGGACGTTTTCTTCTTCGGAACAGCCACGGTGGGACTCCAACACTGAGATCGATAACGATGTCGCGTGCCATTCCACGCGTACAGGCCGGTCCAGATTAGCGGCGTCAACCACCGGTTGCACCGCTGATCGCCACCAGTTCTTAGGTCTCGTCGTCGAGATTGAGAGCGTCGAGAGCCGCCCAACGCTCGTCGCGAACGGCGGTATCACAGTCGCAACTCGTCTCGTTGAGATCGACACCGCACACCGAACAGATCCCGGCACAGTCGGATCGACACACTCGATCGTTGGAGATGTCAAGGGCGATATGGTCCCGGATCGCTGGTGCAAGATCGATGATGTCCCCCACGATCGGATTGATATCGACGTCGCGAGGTTCATCTTGATACACCTCGTCAAATGGTGAGCGATCGGTCCCTTCAAGGGACACCAAGCAGCGTCGACAATTGAGGACCCATCCAGCGCTGATCACGCCAGAGACCACGATGGCGTCGGTGGTTGACCGGGCGATCAGGTCGATCTCGACGTCGCCGACGATATGGGGAAGCTCCAGATCCAACCGTTCAAGTGAGATCTCCGCCTGAACGCGACGTTCGCTGCCCGGTTGGCTGAGGAGTTCGCGCGCCGCGAGGCGGAGCTCGTGGATTCGCTCCATCTCAGTCGTCCTGGTCGAAGAACCCCTTGGTCGGATCATCATCGTCGAGATCGCCGACGACCGACCGCTCGGCACTCCCGATCGCCAGCTTCTGCCGTCCAGCAGCCACGGTGCGATTGAGTTTGTCGAGCAGGATCTCAAAACTGGCCAACCGCTGATCGAGGAAGTCTTCGGTTTCGAGCTTGAGCCGTTGGGAGTCGTTTTCTGAGGTTTGCTTGACCTGGCGGGCCCGATGCTCAGCGGCACGCACCACCTCGGTGCGCTGGACCATGCGCTCAGCCTGGACCCGAGCCGCTTCGAGCATCTCATCGGCTTCTTGCCGGGTCTTGTCGATAAAGCTCTGACGCTCTTTGAGCATCCAGCGAGCCTCGCGCAGCTCATCGGGCATGCTGTCAAGCGCTCGGTCCAAGAGTTCGATGATCTCGTGACGATCGATGCGTGGCGACGATGACAAGGGCATATTGGGTGCCGTGGTAATGATGTCGATCGCCCGACGAATCCACGCGTCAGCGCTGCCGACCTGGCCCGGTGGCAGGTCGTCGTAATCGTCGTCTATGTCGTCGTACTCCTCGTACTCCTCATAGTCGTCGTAGTCGTCATAACGGTCGTCGTCGTACGTCATCGGTCAGCTCCTCAGTCTGGAATCGGAGTAAAGCGGGCCGCCAAGGCATCGGCAACCGGCGCAGGGACGAGATGGTCGATCGCTCCCCCATGGGAGGCGATCTCGCGGATAAATCGGCTGGAAACAAACCCGGTATTCGGCCGGCACGGCACAAAGATGGTGCGCACACCGGCAACCGAGTGATTCATATGGGCCATCTGCTGCTCGATATCGAAATCGGCTGAGTTGCGGACCCCCTTGACGATGATCTTCGCCCCAACCGAACGAGCAGCATCGATCGTCAAACCGCCAAATGCCTGAACCCTCACCTCATCGCGACCAGCGAAGGTGGCCTCAATCAACGCCACCCGCTCGCTGGGGGTAAAGATTCCCGATGGCTTGTCGAAGTTGACGAGGACGCCCACGACCACATCACCGAAGAGTTCAACAGCTTGGTCCACCACATCGACGTGGCCGAGATGGATCGGATCAAAGCTGCCGGGGATCAGGACGGTCGACATGATGGTCACACGCTAGTGCCCGAACGCTCATCCAGCAGTGCACCGCGGCTCAAACCCGATTACACCAAACGACGCGACGGTGGATTCAGAGGATGTCGCGTTCAAGGAAGGTCACCCAGGTGCGCCCGTACCGCTTGGATCTGGTGACTGTCCAGCCCTCGACCGGCTCGATCACGTGATCCGCCTCGGCCACCAGGAAAGGTGCCGTCACCGCGCTCAAGAGGCGATCCCATTCATCAAAGGTGTAGGGCGGATCGGCGATCACGATGTCGGCGTCGGTGCCGGCAGCCAAGAGGGCATCGCCCGCCACCACTCGCGACCGATCATCAAGTCCCAAGGCCGCCAGATTGCCACCCAAGACCTTGAGTGCACTCCGATCGCGCTCGACGAAGGTGCAACGGTCAGCACCCCGCGACAATGCTTCGATGCCCAGTGCCCCACTTCCAGCGAAGAGGTCGGCAACGACAGCATCTTCCAGGATGCCCAAACTGCCCAAGGCGTTGAAGATCGCTTCGCGTACCCGATCGGTGGTGGGACGGGTATCGCTCCCCGGTGGAGCATCGATCCGACGTCCTCTCAGATGCCCAGCAACCACACGCATAAGTCCAGATTATGACCCCACCCAGGCCGATGAGGAAGCGGACCGGTGATCGACCCGACCATACTGGGACCATGTTTGCCCCCGATGAGGAGATCACCTGCATCGACTGTGGTGGTCGAGCCTTCTTGCTCACCCATCCCCGCGAAGATGGCACCTGGCTCCCTGGCGACATCGTGGCCTATCGCTGCAAGGACTGTCTCGACCGGTGGGATCTGGTGATCCCCGACGACGAGGGCTGAACCGGCCTCACCTCTCGTCCGGACATACCCATCGAGGCGATGGGGTTGAGACTGGACGGCTCCCATCGATCGGGAGCAGCCGAACGCGATAGCGCGGCACGCCGAGGAAGCGATCCGGATCGAGATAGTGGTCACCAAGACGAACCCCAAAGTGGAACCGTCCAGCGGTGCGACCAAGACCTTGACCGGTGACCACCCGTTCACCTCGACTGACCAGGGGATCGGCCAGATTGCCATAGGTGATCCGTTTCCCATCGGCCAGGGCGACCACCACATAGGTGGTCCCAGCAACCGTGCCGGAAAATGACACCGTGCCCGACGCAACCGCGTGGATCGGCGTGCCAGCTGGAGTGGCGTACTCGATACCTCGGTTGCCCGGACACCAGGGACAGGTCGGTGGACGGAAGGGGTCGACGACCACAGCGTCAACCGGGGGACGCCAACATGGCGAGGGACCTGGCGCGGTCGGGGTGGCGAGGGCAGCGACAACCACCCCCAGGACGAGAAGCTTGGTCATGGAACACCTCGGTTGAGCAGGGCGTGGTGAGACAGCGAGGTGTCGAGTGGAACCGGTCAGGCTCGAGGATGACTTTGGAGGTATTCGTCTCGCAGCAGGTCGCGACTGACATGGGTATATCGCTGGGTGGTGGCGACATCGGCATGACCCAAAAGCTCTTGGACTGAGCGCAGATCGGCACCCCCATTGAGCAGGTGGGTGGCGAAGGTGTGGCGAAGGGCATGGGGATGGGTGGGGATCGGTGACCGCCGGTCGAGGACGCGCCTCACATCACGTGGGGTGAGCGGATTACCTCGCTCGTTGGCAAACACCAGATCGCCACGCTCAGGAGGCACCACCTCGGCGCGAATCGCCAGCCACGCTCCCAATGCCGCGACCGCCGGCTCACCCACCGGCACCCGGCGCTGTTTTGATCCCTTCCCCCACACGGTGATGACCTGTTGGGCCAAACCGAGCTGACTGAGCTGGAGCTCACAGAGCTCGGAAACCCGGATACCCGAGCTATAGAGCAGTTCGAGGATGGCATCATCACGACAGCGTCGCCAGTCGGGTTCATCGTCGGGAGTCTCGCCCTCTAACAAGACGTTGAGGTCGCGCTGGGAAATCACCCTGGGAAGACGACTCCCGCCACCGCCCACCTGAAGACCCAGGGTGGGATCGCTCGCGAGAATGCCTTCATCGACTGCCCAAGCGAAATAGCGCCGCAAGGAGGCGACCTTGCGGGCAATGGTGGAACGGGCCCGACCTTGACCAGCCAGTTCGGTGACATAGCGACGAACCAGGTCACGATCGGCAGCGCTCGGCTCGGGAGGCTTCCCGATATCGGCCATCCAGTCGATAAAGATCCTCAGGTCGGACACATAGGCCGACCGGGTTCGCGACGCAAGCGAGGTGTGAGCCCGCCGAAAGGCATCTGCCTTCCACACCTCGGGGATACCCGACCCTTCCACACCAGTCACCGTAGCGGTCACCGACCCGGCGGGATGGGGATGGTCCAGCGAGGCCGAGCAAGCTCGCACCATCCATTGGTCACCACGATGATGCTGTCTCGTTCGAGCCGGGCAACCGCCATCGCCACCGCGGCGATGGGAAGGCCTGACAAGGTCACCAGATCGTCAAGGGTGGCTGGCGCGCGAGCGCACCACTCAACGACCTGGGCTTCATCGCTTGCCGGATCGAGATCGACATCAATCGGTCCACGATCAGGGCACTCATGGTCTAGCCCGAGAGCAACCAGGATGTCGTCGATGCCGGTCACCGGAGCAGCACCGTCGACCAGGAGCTGGTTGGTCCCGGCCGCGGCGCGTGATCGAGGTGATCCCGGCACGGCCATCACCTGGACATCGCGCTTGAGGGCTTCATCGACGGTGATCAAGCTGCCTCCCCGCTCTCGGCTTTCGACGACCACCACGATCTCGCTCAGCGCGGCGATGATCCGGTTGCGTCGGGGAAAGCGCCACCCATCGGGCGGCGTTCCCGGAGGCCATTCGGACACCAAATATCCTTCACTGCCAACCCACTCCCAGATGTCGACATTGCGGCGAGGGTAGGCCTGATCGAGACCATTGCCCACCACCCCAATCGCCCGACCGCGGACATCATGGACCCCGCGATGTACCGCCCCATCGATGCCACGGGCCAACCCTGACACCACAGCGACCTCAGCCTGGGCGAGGGCTCGACCGAGATCCCGAGCGGTGGCCAGACCGGAGCTGGTGGCATTGCGGGTGCCGATCACCGCCACTCGGCGAGCATCGAGAACATTGATCCGGCCCTTGGTGAAGATCACCGGCGGCGGATCGAGGTCGGTAGCCAGCGCGCCTGGGTAGGCATCTTCACCGATGACAGCGATCTCCACCCCGACTTGGCCCCACCGATCGGCGAGTTCGGCAAGTGAGGTGTGCTGGGCATGGCGCACCGCTCGATCGAGATCGACCGATCCGAACAGGGCTGCCAGACACGGCTCAACCGAACCCGAGCATAAGCTCGCCCACACCTCGACCGGATCAGCATGGGCCAGGAGGAAGCGAAGCCGGCGCGATCCGATGCCACCCACACCAGCCAAGGCAGCAGCGGCGAGACGATGAGCGCTGAAACCGCTGGCGAGTGTCGTTGGGATCATGCCATCGGCAGACTGAGCGCTCATCAGGCTTGCCCCACCGATGCTGCCCCGATACGGGCTCGCAGACCTAATGCTGCAGCGACATGATCGGCAGCGACCACCGAGGTGGTCACCCCCTCAAGGTCAGCGATCGTGCGAGCTACCCGGCGAATGCGGTGATAGCCCCGAGCGGTGAGATGACCCTGTTCGAGCCGGTCACGCACGATGGCATCGGCTCGATCGTCGAGCCGGGCCACCTCATCAAGACCAGCTTCGTCAAGATCGGAGTTGAGATGGCCCTGTCGTTCGATGGCCAGGTGGCGGGCAGCAGCGACCCGCTCAGCCACCGTGGCGGTCGATTCGCCCGGCTGCCCATCGAGCATGTCGCCCACATCAGGTCGGTGAATCGCCACCCGAAGGTCAAACCGGTCGAGGAGGGGTCCCGACAGGCGACTCAGATAGCGATGGCGACTTCGTTCATCGCACTCGCATGCCCCCGGTGCCCCTCCGCCACACGGACACGGATTGGTGGCGCCGACCAGCTGGAAGCGTGCCGGCATCGGCACCCGGATCTGATCGACTCGGCCGACCATGATCTGGCCGGTTTCGAGAGCTTCGCGCAGGGCATCAAGGGCCGCTGGAACGAACTGCCCCATCTCATCAAGAAAGAGCAGACCGCGGTGGGCCAACGAGACCTCACCGGGGCGATGGCGATGACCCCCGCCACCCACCAGAGCCCCGGTGGAACTGGTGTGGTGAGGAGAACGAAACGGTGGACGACGGATCAACCCACCGGGCGGTAACGGCACACCAGCTGCCGAGTGGATCATGGTTGTCTCGAGGGCGTGTTGGGGCGAGAGATCGGGCAAGAGCCCGACCAAACGTTGGGCGAGCATGGTTTTGCCCGATCCCGGTGAGCCGACGAAGAGGAGATGATGCCCGCCAGCGGCAGCGATTTCGAGGGCCTGGCGAGCCACCGGCTGCCCTTTCACATCGGACAGATCGCCAGCAGGAGCGTCGGTCGACACCGGCAGCGAACCGACCTCATCATCGTCGGGCCAATCGTCAGCACCGGTGAGCGCGGCGACGAGACGGTCGAGTCGATCGATCGGTCGAACCTCGTTGGCGATCACCCGAGCTTCAGGTGCATTGGCCATCGGCACCACCCAGGTCACCTCACGACGGGCTCCCACCATGGGCACCACACCGGGCACCGGACGCACCGAACCATCCAGACCGAGCTCGCCGATAAACCCAAACCCACTCACCCGGTCCGCAGGGATGATCCCAAACGCCACCAGAGCACCGACAGCGATCGCCAAGTCGAGGCCGGAGCCGGTCTTGCGGAACTGGGGTGGCGCAAGATTGACCACCACCCGCTTATCGGCCCACGTGAACCCCGACGTGACCACGGCAGCCCGCACCCGATCACGAGCTTCGCGAACCGATTCATCGGGCAATCCCAACAGGGTGAACCCCGGAAGCTGATCGGTGCTGACATGGACTTCGACGGTGACCGGCTGGCCCCGAGCCCCCAGAATTGTTGCCGTATGGACCGTTGCGGTCATGGCACCCTCCCTCAGTGGATGGCGCCGCCGCGGTGGCGACGCCCGATCAGGGAGGGAACCCTGCTCCCTCGACAGTGATGATCACCCTAGCGAGGGGGTGTCGCACGAGGGTCCCGACGCCCTGGGGAGGACTCATTTGGTTGAACTCGCGCGAGCCAAGATGAGGCTCGCCGTGGCACACTTTCGTGATGGCTCGTCTCGCTCCCCTTCTCGCCACTGCAGCCGCCCTGACCCTGACGGCCTGCGGCGGAGGCGACCAGGCCACCAGCAATGGTGTCGAGTTTTGCCGCTATGCCAGCGAGCAGACCTCCATGATCGTCGCTCCCCCGCTGAGCACCGAAGCGGAGTTGGACGCGACCCTGGAGTTTTATCGATTGATGGGCCAGCTCGCGCCCCAGTCGATTGCCCGTCAATGGAACGACCTGGTCGTCAGTATGGAGACTGCATCATCGATCGTGCCCGGCAATCCGGAATCAGAACAAGCGGTCGCCCTGACCGCCTATGCCACCGAACGATCGGCCTATGAGGTGAAGGTGTGGATCGAACGCAACTGTGGTGTGGTCTTACCGATCACCACGATCGCTCCCCACGACCCGATTCCGGCGGTTGAGCCCGACGAAAGCTGAGCCGTTGTTCAGATGATCTCGCCGCGGCGCACGATCACCTTGTCGACCAGGCCGTATTCTTTGGCCTGTTCGGCAGAGAACCAGCGATCACGCTCGGAATCGGCCTTGATCTGTTCGAGGTCATTGCCCGAATGCTTGGCGATCAGCTCAGCCATGCGCTCCTTGGTGTAGCGCAGATCCTCGACCTGGATCTCGATGTCGGCGGCCTGGCCTCGCAACCCCGCGAGTGGCTGATGCATCATGATGCGGGCATTGGGCAAGGTGTAGCGCTTGCCTGGCGCTCCGGCGGTGAGGAGGAACTGCCCCATCGAGGCCGCCAGGCCCAAACACACCGTGGCAACATCGCAGCCCACGAATTGCATGGTGTCGTAGATCGCCATCCCCGCGGTCACCGACCCACCCGGGCTATTGATATAGAGCCAGATATCGGCATCGGGATCTTCAGCATCGAGATAGAGCAGCTCAGCACACAACTGGTTGGCAATCTCATCATCGACCGGCGCACCGAGCATGATGATCCGGTTCTTGAGAAGTCGGTTGAAAACGCTAGAACGCGGATCGACGATGCTGTCGCTCAAATTGAGTTGGGCCATGGATGCCACGCTACCGACCTGGATCGCTGTCGCGATCGTGGGAGCGAGGTTCAGCGGGTTACACCCGACATCACGATGGCGACGGTTTGGCCTTCGAATCGCTCGCGAGCCGAGAGCAAACCAGCCAGGCCGGCCGAACCGGTGGGGCTCACGTTGTAGCCCGCCTCGTGGGCCAGCTTGTGGGCCGCGATGACCTGGGTTTCAGGTGCCACGATCGGCTGTCCGCCCTGGCGACGCATGGCATCGACGATCGAAAGCCAGTCATAGGTTTCGTCATCGAGGATGCCATCAGCCAGCGAGTGAGGATCAGGCCACGACTGCATCAAGTCCGACCAGTGCTGTTCGGGATCGCTCATCCCCTGAGCCTTTTCCCAGGCAGCGTTCAGCGGAGCACATCCTTCGGTTTGGATCGGATGCAACGGAATCGGCAACGAAGCCCCCACACAACCGGCGAAAGCACCTCCGCCGACCTGGATGACCACGGTGTCGAGCTCGATGCCAGCATCGGCAGCCTGATCGGCCATCTCCCATCCGATCGTGCGACCGCCATCGAGGCAGAGGGCGTTTTCGGGCCCTTGCACGCTGAAGGGCACCGCCCCACCAGCGACCGCTTCGCGGAACCGGTGAAGCGCCGGGTCGCCAGGCGGATCGGTGTCGCGGCGTTCACATCGATGGATGTCAGCGCCGAGGTCGGAGAGCACCTTCTCGACGGTGGCATCCATCCATTGGGGAACATAGACCTGGATCGGCCAATCAACCGCTGCTGCCAAGGTGGAAGCAGCGATGGCAGCGTTACCACACGAGGCGATCGCCAGTGGTGGACGCTGATCGAGATGGCCGAGGGTTTCGGCTGCTCGAAGATGGAGCAAGATCGAGGCCAGGTGGCGGGCCTTGTGGGACCCGCCAACATTGCCGGTCTCGTTCTTGACCCACACGTCGGCCCCGATCTCATCGCTGAGTCGGGCCGAACGTTCAAAGGGGGTCACTCGGAATCCGCCTGCCGCCTCACGGGTGAGGGCATCACACGCGTCGTCGGTCAGCCCCTGGGCTCGGGCGAATGCCCGCCACGCCAGTCGATCGCCATACCTGATGAAGGGATTGTCATCCTGCCGAGCCGGGGCCAGCGGGCCACTATCGACGAGGTGGAGGACGTGATGGGGATCGGTGGGTGAAGCCTGGGGACAGGCCCACGCCAGAGGGGTAGCAACGTCAACGGTGGTCCCGCAGACGGCACAGCGGAATCCGGCGATCATGATCAGGACTCGGCAGCGACTCGAGCGTTGAAGTCGGTGATCATCGCGTCCCAGCGCTCGATATAGCCGCGCAGGTTCTTCCAGAAGTCCTGGTGGCGACGCTCTT
>PDWJ01003254.1_pt1 | contig 19646 bp, 18 predicted proteins | sample 1430881 | NCBI WGS metagenome assembly PDWJ01 (sample SAMN01162460, study PRJNA174530) | Oral metagenome, whole genome shotgun sequencing project. | biome: Marine environment; feature: Marine mammal; material: Swab sample of the gingival sulcus; isolation source: swab sample of gingival sulcus...
GTCTAAGCCATTAGGATATTGCGAATTAACACTGGCATACTCAAAATAGGCTTCATCTAATACCAATAAAATATGTTCTGGTAAATTGGCGACCAAGTAATCGAGTTCGTCTTTGGTCATAATATTACCGGTCGGATTATTGGGGTTACAGACAAACACCATTTTGGTTTTATCGGTAACAGCTTCAATAAACGCCTTAAAGTCATGTTTATAGTCGCCAACCGTTTTAATTGAAATCGATTTACCACCCATTAAATTGGTTGCAATGTCGTAAAGTGAAAACGACGGCCAGGCAAAGATCACTTCATCGTCTTTGGCGATCATCGCGTAGGCTAACATTTTAATAATTTCTTCACCGCCGTTGCCAAACATGATCATGTCGGCAGAAATACCGTAGTACTCAGCCAATTTTTCTCGTAGTTCAGCAGCGACGCCATCAGGGTAAATATGCACTTGCTCTGCCGCTTTTACAATTGCTGCTTTTGCTTTGGGCGATGGCCCAAGTGGATTTTCATTTGACGCCAACTTGACAATGTCTGTTAAACCGTATTCGCGCTTAACTTCTTCAATTGGCTTACCTGGTACATATTTTTTAAGCGTTTCTAGTTCTTTGCGAAATAATGACATAGTTACCTCCCCCTAGATACTATTAATAATCGTATTTAACTAGACTGGTAATGTTATAGTCTTTTAACTTTTCGCGACCGTTCAGAAATTCTAGTTCAATTAAAAAGATAATCTTGACTACTTCACCACCCAGTTTTTCAACCAATTTAGCTGCCGCAGTAATCGTGCCACCAGTTGCAAGTAAATCGTCGACCAAAACGACCTTGTCACCCGGTTTAATCGCGTCGAGATGAATTTGTAAGGTGTCAGTACCGTACTCTAAGTCATAGCTATATGATTCTGTCTTATGGGGTAATTTACCTGGCTTTCTAATTGGTGCAAAGGGCAATTCGACAGCATAAGACAATGCCGTTCCAAATATAAAGCCGCGCGCTTCGGGCCCTACTACAATGTCGCACTCAAGCCCTTTTAGCGAATCAGCCATTTGATCGATTGTGTACTTTAATGCAGCGCCATCCATTAGTAGTGTCGTAATGTCTTTAAAATTGATACCCTCTTTGGGAAATCCTTCAATTTCCCTAATTTTAGACCTAAGATCCATTTTTTCCTCCTAAGGCATAAATGATTGATTGTCATTGATAACACGGTATAGTCCACGTTTGAAATTTTCGAAGCCTTTTTGTACACGCGACCCTGTAAAATTATACTTTTTATGTGTTTTTGCTGTCATGATGATATCGCTAGCACGTTGCGTAACAAAGCCCGCTTCTACAAAAAAGGCAATCGCCAAGCGGTCTAGTAATAGATTGTCTGAACTCATTAATAATTTTATCATATCTACAGGCGAATGGTGACGAATTTTTTTATAAAGCAGCGAAAAAAGTTGCCTATCAAAGAATATATCGCCAACCGACTTTAATAAATGGCTGTGATCAAGCGGGTGATAATAGCAAATTGCTGAGTTAAGCTGTGCAAACAGCGGTACATCAGCCACAATGTCACCCATTTCAATTTCTTTTGGCAGCAGTTTTAACTTACCTGTTTTAATGTGATCATGGTAGTCGATATCGCGGTCAAAACAAGCATAGGCATACTCTAAAAGGGCTTCATAACTTGACACCACAATGGGGCGATTACTGTCGAGCCACTTGTCAAGCACCACACTATCGCGCAGTTCGGCGCGTTTTATCGCACTGCTATTATTATAGTATGCGGCATGTTTAACCAGTGCATCGACGTATACAGCATAACAAGCCTTGTTAAAGGCATTGTCATCTGGCGTATAAACGCGCATATCTTGTTGATTGAGCTGAATTGATTCAACGCCGTTAAAGCGATTGAGCGCCAAATTAAAAACGCTGTCAACCCGACAATGGTAGCGCGGCACAGGATATTCAGATTGATAGTTAAACTGTATCACATCGAGTAGCTTGCCCTTTGAATTGCCGACTAGTTTAAGATGATTTTGCATTTTGCCAATGCGACGTGCTTGTTCGACCATCATGCCCGTCAATACAAAGGCTGGTTTGGCATTGCCAACACCAAATGGTTGCATTTTATCGATTGTATCAATGGTCGCATGGTTAATTTGGGCAGCGCTGATATGGGCATCAACTTTGATGCGTGGAAATAACAAGTCAGCTGCTAAATGCGTGTCATTGTATTGCTTTATACCATCTATCAAAGCCATTAAATTTTCTTTTTTAACTGTTAAACCGGCCGCCTGTTCATGCCCACCAAACTTTTCAAGTAAATCAACCTGTGCTGTTAAAGCGTTGTAGATTGAATAACCGGCAATGCTACGCGCGCTACCCTTTAATGTATCATCCTCAACCGATAAGACAATACAGGGTCTATAATAGCGTTCTACAAGGCGCGATGCGACAATACCAATAACGCCATGATGCCAGCCTTCACCCCAGACGACAACACTGCCCGAACTTAGGTGTATTGGCACGCTATCAATTTTTGCAATTGCCTCTTTGAGAATATCGCGTTCGTAGCTACGTCGCTTTTCATTTAACTGGTTAAACTGTTCGGCAGCTGTCTTTGCTGCATTGACATCATCACACAATAACGCTGACACCCCTTTTTTGGCTTCATCGAGCCGACCAATTGCATTTAAGCGCGGTCCGATCATAAAACCAATATGGCCAGCATTAATCGCTTTACTGGTTAACCCTGCGATATCTGCAATTGCCTGTAATCCTAAGTTTTGTGATGACCAAAAGTAGCCTAAGCCAAACTGCGCGATAATTCTGTTTTCATCCTTTAACGGCATAATATCAGCGATTGTGCCAACTGCTGCCAATACCAACAAATCTTGAAATAACTGTGAATCGGTTTCTAAAAAGGCCTGCGCAATTTTTAATGCAACGCCTGCACCAGCCAGTCGCTTATTGGGGTAGCTACAGGCTGCTTGCTGTGGGTTAATAATGGCATAGGCAGCTGGTAAAACTTCTGGCACGCTGTGATGGTCAGTGATAATTAAGTCAACACCGAGCGTTTTGGCAAGTTCAGCCTGTCTCACAGCTGTAATACCACAGTCAACACTAATGATTAGTTGACTGCCCGCTGCCACTATTGCCTTAATTGCATTGTCATTGATGCCGTAGCCCTCATCAAAACGGCGCGGAATATAATAGTCGACATCGGCATTTAGATAGCTTAATAACCGACACATAATTGTCGTCGCAGTCATGCCATCGACATCGTAATCACCATAAATTGTTATTTTTTGACCAGCTTGAATGGCTTGTTCAATGCGTGCTACAGTCTTTTTCATACCCAACAATAAAAAGGGATCGTAAAGATCCCCTATATTTGGTGTTAAATATTTTTCGCGTTGCATGGCATCGTCATAGCCGCGTTGTGTAAGCACGCGTTCGATCAAAGACATATTGTCAGCTTGACTACTTTGTTGAATGATCCATTTATTGATACGCATTATTCTGTTTTCTCATCTTCTTTAATAGGATTGAGTGCATCAACTGGCGAACTAGCTGTATCAGTTGTGACGACTTCTGTTGGTTGCGTTACAACCTCTGTCACTTGATCAACAGTTTGAGCCTGCTTGTCTTTAGATTTTTTGTCGCTTTTTTTGCCAGTTATATCATCGCTGTTGATGCCTGCATCAATCAGTTTTTTAGACAATTGCTTAACCTGTTTTTTTAGTTTCATCACTTGTACAATATTCATTAAAAACATCGCAACTGCACCAAGTGTTGCCGAAACTAAAATGACAATGGCTTGTGACATTTCAAACGTTTTAAATATCAAATTGACTTCAACTGGTTTGGCGTTAAGTACAGCAAATATTGCCACGACAAGACCTGTGATGAGTACAATAATAAACGATTTTTGCATAGCCACCTCCTGAAATATTTTAACGCATGCTATTTGCTTTTTTTGCGATTTTTGTTAGTAAAAGTATTTTTGATGACAATCCAAACTGGCGATGCGATAAAGATTGAAGAATAAGTACCCACCAAAACACCTGCCAACAGTGGGAACGCCAATTCTTTAATCGATTCAACACCCAAGAAATAAAGCGCGCCAATAACCAATAAGGTCGTCAAAGACGTATTAATTGAACGCACTAATGTGTGCTTAATGCTCTGTTCGGCAATTTTAAAATTATTGCTCGTCTTGGCGTACTTTATGGTATCTCTAATGCGGTCGAATACGACAATGGTATCGTTTATCGAATAACCGACAACGGTTAATACTGCTGCAATAAATGGCAGGTTAACCGGTATTCTAAAGACTGCGTAAACCGTTAACAGTATCAATACATCGTGGATTAATGCTACGACAGCAGCAACGCCAAATTTCCATTCAAAGCGCAGTGTAATATAAATTAACATGCCAATTGATGCAATCATAATCGCCCACAAGGCACTTTTTAAACTTTCGCCACCAATGGTTGGGCTGATTTTTTTAACGCCGTTCGCTAAATCGCCCGTTGCGCCAAATTGATTTTTTAGTATGTCAAAGATAGCACGGCGCGTTTCGCCATCGACTTCTTTGACTGTTTTGATCATGACACCCTTGCCATCACCACCAATTGAAATAATGTCGGCAGACAGATCATATGGCTTTATCGCTTCAGCAATTGCTGCTGTGTCGACAACTTGACTAAAGCCGACTTCTATATTGGTACCACCTTGAAAGTCGATACCTAAGTTAAAACCTAAAGTTAAAAAAACTATCAAACCAACTGCCATAGCAACAAGTGAACCAATAAAGAACTTTTTATAGTTTTTTTCTAAATTAATATTAAACGTTTTAATCATGTCAGCCTCCTACACGCCATACATCTTTTTGTTGGCTAACGCTTTTGAATGCCCCAGTGTCGTCAATATTAAGCGCGTGATCACAATTGCTGTAAACATACTGGTGACGATACCAAGCATCAGGGTAATCGCAAAGCCACGAATTGGACCAGAACCAAATTGGAAAAGTACAACTGCAGCAATTAACGTTGTGATATTGGCGTCTAAAATTGTCTTTAAGGCCTTAGAAAAACCATGATTAAGTGCTTTGGCAATCATTTTATTTTCTCGTAGTTCTTCTTTGATGCGTTCGAAAATAATGACATTGGCATCAACCGCCATACCAATCGACAAGACAAAACCGGCAATACCTGGTAGTGTTAGGGTTGCTTTCAAAGCTACCATTAACGCCAGTATAATCGCCGAATACAAGATTAATGTTATGCTGGCAACAAAACCTGGTAAGCGGTAAAAGCCAATCATAAACAGTACAACTAAGACAAAACCGACCATCGCCGCCGTAATACTTGAATTTAAAGCATCGCGACCAAGTGTTGGCCCAATTGCGTTGTATTCTAATTGTTTAAGTTCAGCTGGTAAGGCACCACCGCGAATTAACAGTGCCAAATTGCGCGCTGATTCTTGCGTAAAATTACCAGTAATTGAACCACTGCCACCTAAAATGGCATCTCTTACCATCGGTGCTGAAATGACATTGCCGTCAAGTACAATGGCAATTTGACCACCGCCACGCGCCACGATGCGCTGTGTTGCCTCGCCAAATTTTTTGCCACCTTCACCAGTAAATTTCAATGTGACCATATATTGATTGAGTTTGTCAATTTCTTTCGACTGACTGTCTTTGGCAACGCCAGCATCGGCCACTTCGCTACCTGTGATGACCGTCTTCATAATCGCTTCATCATATTTGTCACCAGTTTTGACAACATTACCTGCAACAACTTCACAAAAGCTAAGTTGCGCTGTTGAACCGATCACGGCGATAGCATCTTCGGCGTTTTCAACGCCTGGTAGTTCGATAACAATGCGCTTGTCACCTTGAATATATACATTCGGCTCAGTTAAACCCATTTCATCGATACGGTTGCGCAATACGTCGCGCGTTTGTTGCATTAACAACTTTAATGTGTCGCCCTCTTCGTCAGTGACAACTTCATAGGTTGTAATAATACCACCTTCAATGTCGAGCCCCAACTTCATGCTGTTGACAAGTGGCGGTACGTTGCTGCTGCCAAAATTGAATCCGATACCCACCCAAACGACTAATACAACAGTGAGTACTGTCAGTAGAATGAGCACTGCAATGTCTTTTCCTTTCATAGTTCACCTGCTTACTTTTGTTTTCCTTTCTGTTATTTGTTATTTATAAACCCGAGATTTCTCCACTCCCTACGGTCGGTCGAAATGACAGTGTGGAGGGTTTTCCACTTTGGTCGAAATCTCTATTTAACGACCCCGTATTTGTTTCATCGCCTGTAAATAGATGGCGTTTTCAATGCGCTTTTGTTCCATTTTACAGCCCAATTCGTAGGGCTTGTCAATGGTGTTGTTAAAATTATAAGCGTTGGCATGACACCCGCCGCTGCAATAGTATTTTGCCCAACAGACTTGACAGTCTGGCTTGGCCTCAACATGAGCATTGGCAAAGTTGACATTTGTTAGTTTTTCAAACTGCCCTGTCATAACATTACCCATTCTAAAATCGGTATTGCCGACAAACTGATGACAGGGGTAAATATCACCTTCGGGCGTAATTGCAAGGTATTCAGTGCCCGCCCCACAACCAGAAACGCGTTTAATAATGCAGGGCCCACGCTGAAAGTCGATTAAGTAGTGAAAAAACCTAAATTCTTTATCTGTGCCAATACGCTTAACCATTTCATCGGCAAGTCGGTCATAAGCGGCATAGATCTCTGGTAAATCGGCTTCGTTTAACGAAAATAAATCTTCTGGTGACGACACCACTGGTTCAACCGAGGTTTCTTTAAACCCAAGATTAGCCAAATGAATGACATCACGGTCAAAATCGATATTGCGATTGGTAAACGTGCCCCTGACGTAATAAGACTTGTCACCGCGCTGATCAACTAGTTTTTTGAACTTTGGCTTAATGATATCATATGAACCCGCACCACCAACTAATGGGCGCATCGCGTCATTGATTTCACGACGTCCGTCAATACTTAAAACGACATTGTGAAAGTGTTCGTTGATATAATCGATTTTTTCATCGTTTAACAGTAAGCCATTGGTCGTGATAGTAAAGCGAATAATCTTATTGTGCTTTTTTTCGAGTTCTCTGCCGTATTCAACCAATTCTTTGCAAACTTGCCAGTTCATGGTTGGTTCGCCACCAAACAGGTCGACTTCAAGTTGCTTGCGATTGCCCGATTTTTCAACTAAGAAATCGAGCGCTCTTTTGCCGACTTCTGCTTTCATTAACAAGTTTTCACCATGAAAATTGCCCTGTGCCGCAAAACAGTATTCGCAGCGCAAATTGCAGTCGTGCGCAACGTGCAGACAAAGCGCCTTGACGACAAATGAACGATTTAAAAATCTAGCTGAATCGAGCACTTGATTTGGGCTAAACAGTTGCCCTTTACTGACCAACTGCATCACTTCGTGGTAAGCGTTCTCGATATCTTCTATTTTGTACTGTGCTTTGAGTTGTTCAATAACAGCCTGCTCGTCGCAGCTTTCATAAAGTGCGATAATGTCATAGGCAATATCGTCAAACAAGTGAATCGCACCACTGTTGACATCGATCACAAAATTATAGTCGCCTTTTTTAAACTGATGAATCATGTATACTCCAAACTGGTTTATATTTTATGCGTACACGACAATAAAAGTCCGCGCTGTCCGCTTGTGAACAACTAGGACTTTTAACTGACATGACACAATTTGCCAAATTAGTTATTTTCGCACTCTTGATTGGCAACCGTGCAAGATGTTTTACAAGCTGATTGGCAAGACGTTTGGCATTCGCCACAGCCAATTGCCTTATGATTGTCGTTTAATGTGCCCTTTGCTAATGTAATGATGTGTTTCATCGCTATGCCCCCCTATTCCTTAATTTCAGTTTCTTGATCTTCAATGCCATCATCGACTTGTTCAACTTCAACTGGTTCGACAACAGCGTCAACCGCATTATCTTTTGGTTCAACAACAGCAACTGCCGTCTTTTTAAAGACCATTTTGGTTTCTTCTGCAGTTAAAAGGTGAATTTCGTCTCCTGTTATCTTTGTCACTTCACCAACAATCGCGCCAATTGTCACAATTTTATCGCCAACTGACAAGTTTTCACGCATTAACGATATCTCTTGCTGTCGTTTTTTCTGCGGACGAATCACCATAAAGTACATAATGGCAAAAATGCCGCCAATCATTACTATTTGATACATAATAGCCTCTTTCTTTTGTTCTGAATAAACAAACTTTTTAATATATGCTTTATTTTACTAAAAAACGCGTTAAAAAGCTATACATCATAGCCATATTTTTTAAAAAAGTCGTCGCGAAAGGCAATTAAACGGTCTTCTTTTATCGCCAAACGGATTTGTTTCATTAAATTTACCAAAAAATGCAAGTTATGTGTCGATAGCAAACGGGCCGATAGTATTTCGTTTTCCTTATATAAATGTCGCAAATAGGCGCGACTATAGTTTTTACATGTATAGCAATCGCAATTTTCATCAAGCGCTGTAAAATCGGCACGATACTGCGCTTTTTTTATTGACAAACTGCCCGCGCTGGTCATTGCCGTACCCATACGCGCTGTGCGCGTTGGCAAAACGCAATCAAACATATCAATGCCTCTGATAACGCCTTCAATCAACGCATCAGGACTGCCTACGCCCATTAAATAACGTGGCTTGTCTTCAGGTAGCCAGTCGACTGTGTAATCGAGCACTTCGTACATTAAGTCTTTTGATTCTCCAACACTGAGCCCACCGATGGCGTAGCCCGGTAGATCAAGCGCCACTAATTGCTCGGCGCTCATTTTTCTTAAATCGCGATACATACCACCTTGTACAATGCCAAACAAGGCTTGCTGATCAGGCTTTTTATGCGCCAGTTTACAGCGCTCTGCCCAGCGGGTGGTGCGTTCAAGCGACTGCTTAACATAGTCGTATTCAGCGGGGTAAGGTGGACATTCGTCAAATGCCATCATGATATCTGAACCGAGCGCATTTTGTATTTCAATTGCCTTTTCTGGCGAAATAAAGTGCTTTGACCCGTCGATATGCGACTGAAACATTACGCCCTTTTCTTCAATTTTTCTGAGTTTGCCTAAACTAAACACTTGAAAGCCACCGCTGTCTGTTAGAATTGGCTTATCCCAGTGCATAAAGTTGTGCAGACCACCGGCTTGTTCGATTAATTCGTGGCCAGGGCGTAGATACAAATGGTAGGTATTACCCAAAATAATTTCAGCGCCCAATGTGGTTAATTCTTCAGGCGTCATTGCCTTGACGGTTGCTTTGGTGCCAACTGGCATAAAGACTGGTGTTTTTATTTTGCCATGCGGCGTGGTTATTTCGCCGAGTCGTGCTGCTGTTTCAGTTGATTTTTTTTCTAATTTAAATTTTAGTGCCATATGTCCTCACAGTATTAACATTGCATCGCCAAAACTAAAGAAGCGATAATTTTGTTCGACTGCCAATTGATAGGCGTCGATGACCTTTTGTCTGTCGTAAAACGCACTGACCAGCATTAAAAGAGTTGATTCTGGTAAGTGAAAATTAGTAATCAGCGCATCGACAGCATTGAACTGGTAGCTCGGATAAATAAAGATATCGGTCCAGCCACTTGTCGCTTTAATGCTGCCCTCATTGCGATAAATACTTTCTAAGGTACGCACCGCTGTCGTGCCAACTGCCACAACACGACCACCGCGCCTTTTAGTTTCAGCGATTAACTGAGCATTCGCTTCGTTAAGTTCATACCATTCAGCATGCATGTCATGGTCTTCAATATTTTCAGCGCCAACCGGTCGAAATGTGCCCAAACCAACATGAAGCGTAAGGTGCGCAATATTAACGCCCTTCTGCTCAATTTTTTGTAACAGCGTTTCTGTAAAGTGTAGCCCCGCCGTCGGTGCCGCCGCCGAGCCATTGACTTGGCGATATACGGTTTGATAGCGATCTTTATCTTGTAGTGTTTCATTGATATAAGGCGGCAAGGGCATTTCACCGAGCCCGTCAATAATGTCATAAAAATTGCCTTGATAGTTAAACTGAACATGACGGGTACCGCCCTTGCCAATGTCAATTATTTCAGCTTGCAGTTGATCTGAAAAATTAAACATATCGCCAATGCGCGCTTTGCGGCCTGGTTTTACCAAGCACTGCCAGCAATCTTTGGCAATTTCAGTAAGCAATAAAAACTCAACCCTAGCACCGCTGCTGCGCCTGCCAAACAGGCGCGCCGGTAATACAGCGGTATTATTTAATACCAAACAATCACCTGGCTTTAGGTAATCAATTATATTGACAAACCTTTGATGCGCTATCGTATTTTTTTGCCTGTCGAGTACCATTAGTTTTGATTGGTCGCGCTGTTTAAGCGGCCGCTGTGCAATTGACGCTTGCGGCAAATTATAGAAAAAATCACTTGTCTTCATCTTTTAAGTCTTTCATATCTAATATTTCTGTATTCTTGTAGTAAAACTTTAATATATCGCGAAAATCAAAGCCTTGCTTTGCCATTTCGATAGCACCAGCTTGGCTCATGCCAAGGCCATGTCCCCAACCACTGCCACGCAAAACATAGTTTTCTACGGCAGTATCTTGCACACCGTTATTTTGCAGTGCAAATTCGCCTGTAACATGGCATTGCTCAATTGCAATCGCTTGCACTTTATTATTAGCCGCAATCGCATAATTGACCTTTGGTTTATATTCCATAACACCATCGCTTGAAGCGATGTAATATGCTTTTGTTTCGGTAGGCAAGCCACCGTCTGTTTCAATTGAAAACAGTAAACTTTTAACCTTGTCATAGCCAAGTGCCGAACGTATTTTTTCGCGCTGTAATGTCGTTTGCCCACGATTGCCAATTACCGTTAAGGCGACAACACGCCCTGATGGCAGTGTTTCAGCGATTTTAAGTTGTTTTACCGCACCTATGTCGTAATTTGCCATTTTTTGGGTCAGTTCAACAAGGTCAAAATCAGCTGACCAGTTATACGGTTTTACGAGTGAATAAGGGTCTTTGTCAGCTGTTATATAGGCGAGTGGCGATGCAAAGATATCTTCAGAATTTTCAACATAACCGCCGCTGTTGGCATGATAAAATGTATTAGCTGGAAAATTGCGATAAGCGACACAAAGCCCTGCTGTCTGTTCAACAGCAAGGTTCGAATTTTGATGATGCGCCGCTACGCCGCCGTATACTTGACAGGATGGTGTATCGCAAATATCATAACCGTCAGAATCAAAGCGGTTCATCTGCCTAATGCTAAAGGTGCGTGCCGAAACTGCCTGTGCTTTAAGCGCTTCAAGCGGTGCAGAAGCTGACATCTCTTTAGGTACAACCCCTTTTAAGTACTGTTCTCTGTCGAGTACAACTACTGGTATTAAGCTGTTATCGGCATCGGCCCCCAATAAAAAACCGCCAATTTGGGTGACGCCATTAATTGTCATTTTAGTATCATTTTCTGGCTTAATCACAGTACGTTTGGGCATAAAATTTAAATTTTGCGCACTAAATATTGCTTGATCATCATCGATAATAATGCTGCCATTTTTTATCGAAAATTGATAGCTGTTTGCGCTATCGACTTGTAAAAGCGGTTGATTGCTTTGCTGGTTTTCATAAATGGCATGCACACCATCAAACTTAACAACAACACGATTATCGCTCTGTGTCAACTGACGTAAGCCAACCCGTACATCGTCTGCTGATAGCAAAGATAGCGACAACAGCAACGTTAGCAATAGCGACAATAATATTTTTTTGTTCAAATTATACCTCGTCGATATCTAAACTGATTTGTTCTGTTCTATTGTCAATTAACCCTAAATGCTGATAAGCGCGCTTTAGCATAACGCGACCGCGCGGCGTACGCGCAATAAAGCCAATTTGCATTAGATAGGGTTCGTAAACATCTTCAATTGTCTCGCGTTCTTCACCAGTGCTAGCTGCCAGATTGTCGATGCCAACTGGACCACCGTCAAAGTTTTCAGCAATTGTAAGCAGCAACTTGCGGTCGACATTATCAAGCCCTAAGGCATCAATTTCTAATAAGCCCAGTGCGCGCCGCGCGACGTCGACGGCAATGTGACCATCACCTTTTACCATTGCGTAATCGCGCACTCGTCGTAATAATCGATTGACAATACGCGGTGTGCCACGACTGCGCCGTGCAATTTCTAAGGCAGCCTTTTGATCAATTGTAATATCTAATATATGGGCAGACCGTTCGACAATGGTTTTAAGTTCTGCTTCAGAATAGAGATCTAATTTGCAAATGACGCCAAAGCGGTCGCGCAATGGCGATGTCAATAAACCAGCGCGTGTGGTAGCGCCGATTAAGGTGAACTTTGCCAAGTCTATTCTAACACTGCGCGCTGCTGGCCCCTTGCCGATCATGATATCTAGGCAAAAGTCTTCCATTGCTGGATAGAGCACTTCTTCAACCACCCGATTTAAGCGGTGGATTTCGTCGATAAATAAGACATCGCCGGCTTTTAAATTAGATAATATTGCCGCCAAGTCGCCTGGTCTTTCAATGGCGGGGCCTGATGTTATTTTAATTGCCACGTCCATTTCATTAGCGATAATTTGCGACAATGTCGTCTTACCCAAGCCAGGTGGGCCGTATAATAAGACGTGATCAAGTGGTTCTTGGCGCATTTTTGCCGCTTCGATAAAGATGCGCAATTTTTCTTTTGTTTTTTCTTGCCCGATGTAGCTGTCTAATGTCTTTGGCCGAAGCGAAAAATCGTTATCACCATCGCCAGCAACAAAGTCGGGCAATACAATGCGTTCATAATCCATATTATCTCTTTAGGGCGTACTTAATCGCCTCTTCTACTGTCAGTGTAGACGTATCTACACCCTTAAGCATTTGTTTAATTTCATCTCTTTGAAAGCCGAGGCCACTGAGGGCCAAGAGCACCTCGTCAGACGGTTGGGTTGTTACAACGTCTACCGAAGTGACCGCCGAAACATGATCGCCATACTGTTTAACAAACTTGTCTTTAAGTTCGACAATAAGGCGCTGTGCCGTTTTTTTACCCAAGCCAGGCAACTTCGTTAGGCTCTTTTCATCGCCACTGATAATCCAAATTAATATATCGGTATAACTGGCATGCGAAATCATGTTCATGGCAACGCGTTGACCAATGCCGCTGACACTGATTAAATGCAAAAAGAACTCGCGTTCGCGCTTTTGCGAAAAACCACATAAGCTGTGGTCATCTTCTTTGACGAGTAGCTTGACAAAGACTTTACTGGTTTGACCAACCGTTAAGTCTGCCAAGGTCAGCGTTGATGCTGTCAGATAATAGCCAACACCAGCAACATCGATAACAAAATCGTTAAGCCCTTTTTCAATAATTGTTCCATTTAAATAATCGTACATTTTATTACCTCATTCTGCTTTCTATCATACCACAAATGCATACGCGTTTAAACTGTTGATATGGCGCATTCGACAAAACCGCGGCATTGCCCTATGCAATTGCCCTTGTCGATTGTCATTTTAAGCCCAAATCAAAATAACAAAACGCAAAACCAATTATGTTGTTAAATATCTGCACTAAATAATCGAAAAAAGTGATTCTTTAATAAAATATTGACAAATTTTGTTGTTAACTAAATAACAATAGAAAATCTGTCGATACTCTGCTTAGCACAGTGTATTCACAGCAAGGAGAACAACATGAAGTTAAAACGGAAAATGTTAATCGGTATCAGCGCAATGGTCTTACTGCTTTTAGTTGCAGTAGGTGGCACCGTCTACATATACCTAAAGCAAAATACAGAGGCACTCGTTGTTGAGCGATTAGGTGATCAAGTTAAAAGCATGACGGCCGTTATTAAACAGTACGAAAAAATGGGTTATTCTGAAACAGAAACACGTGATATTTTAAGAGACATGCTCTATGACGACAAAGAATTCCCAAAAAATTTAAAAGTTAAGCAGGCTGGTAAAGGGTTTATCTTTATTCTTGATAGCAATGGTACCAATATTGTACACCCTGCTTTAGAAGGTAAAAATCTGGTCGAAAAGAAAAAAGGGTTTAAAAAGATTTTTAATGAAAAAAACGGTATGGATAAGTACATTTCGCCGAAAAATGGCGAATGGAAGATTACAGTATTTTCGAACGATGCGCCCTACGGCTGGATTATCGCTTCAACCGCATTTAAAGACAGAATTATATCTGACCACGTTGCAGAAATTATGCAAGCAAATATTATTGTGTTTTTAATTGGCATTGTCATATTTATTCTGGTTTCAAGTGTTTTTATTTCATACATAACAAAACCAATTATTAAAATGACTAAAAAACTAGATGAAGTTGCCTCTGGTGAAGGTGATCTAACAACCGAAATTGAAGTCAATTCAAATGATGAAATCGGCGATATTGCCAATGCCTTCAACAGATTTTTAGCTTCTATAAAAAATATGATTATTGAAATTGCTGATTCAAGTAAAGAATTAAACGAAATTTGCGTTTCGCTTGAGAATGTTTCCAGTGAAGTCGACAGCGTTTTTGATACACTTGATGTCGTCATCAATGAAATTTCAGAAGGTACTCAAAATCAATCTGAAGACATTGTTGAAGCGGCTAAAACACTGACTGAACTGGGCGATAAAATTAGCGAAATTCACAAGATTTCTAATATGATGAAAGAAAGCTCTGTTAAAATTCAAGATGTCAATGAAATTAGTAAGAATAGTATGCTGACACTGCAAGAAAGCAATAATAAAAATGTACAGGCGTCAAATGAAGTGAGAGATTCAATTATCAATTTAAGAGATAGAGTAAGTCGAATTTCAGAAGTGATTTCGGTCATCAATGGCATTTCTAATCAAACCAATTTGCTGGCGCTCAATGCTTCTATTGAAGCCGCCCGTGTTGGCGAAGCTGGTAAGGGCTTTGCCGTTGTTGCCGAAGAAGTTGCCAAACTGGCCGAAGAATCTAGTAAATCAGCTGAAGAAATCTCAATGATTGTCGGCGAAATTCAGCAGCAAGTACTGCAAACCGATAACCTAATGGAAAATGTGTTAAGTCTTTCAGATACACAAGAACAATGTGTCACAAAGTCTAAAGACGACTTTAGTAATGTATCGCTGCTGCTCAACGATATGCTCGACACTGTAAATGGTGTCGATAGTGAAATTGTGACAGTTGATGCGAACAAAGATGATGTTCTTGTTGCGATTAACCGTGTGGCGGCGGTTTCACAAGAAATGACAGCCACCACTGAAGAAGTATCGGCGATATCAAATCAGTTTAATGAGAATGTTAAATCGATTGCAAGCGGTTCAAAGCGCTTGCGCAAATCGAGTGATATGTTGATGGCGATGGTTAGTAAGTTTAAGTATTAAAAAAAAGGAGCGAAGCTCCTTTTTTAATGCTTAAGTATTCTAATCCACTTGCGCTGACGATGTCGATAAAATAAATTTGCCCACAGATAGACAAATGGCGTTTTCCAGCCAGCGCCAATTTCAACTTCGTCAGTGTATTCTGTTTGATTTTCTGTTAGTTCTTTTAAGATAATCAAATGATTCCACGTTGGCACATGTTTGTTGTACTCGTTGCTGTATATTCTGCCTTCTTCATCAAATTCAATTAGTGTAATATGATGTATGCCAAAGGGAATAACGCCAAGTAGTTTGGCCTTAAATGAAAAAGTCTTACCACATACTATTACCTCTTTAATATTTCTATCAATTGATTTACGTTAAAATCATCATCGGCAATCTCAACGAAAACTTCCCAATCGAAGGCCGTTTTACGATCAATAACAGCTAAGTCTATCAAGCCAGTTTGATAAAATTCAAAATACAGCCATTTATTTTGTTTGTCATTGAGCATTTCTATTTGATAAAATACATCATCTTCTGAAAAATTGTCATATGAATTGGTCTTCTTGTATTTGCCGTTAAATATCATATCAAACAATTGTGTCTTTTGTTCACCAGATAATTTAACAACGCGGTAGTCTTTGTCACCGTTAGGCGGCTCGTAAACGCGCACTTCTGTAATAACTAAATCGGCCTCTTCCATTTTAACTAGTTTGGTTAATGTTTGAGGCATCAAAAAAGCGTTGTTAAAAACAAAATATAGCGCAAAAATAGCAAGCAGAATTATTACCGTTATTCGCTTTTTTGTCATAATTTTTCCTAAATAATTTCGAACACTTAAAACTAATATAAAATCGTATAGCCAACGATTACAATAGCCGAATCGGCACAAATATGAATAATGTAACTGTTTAGAAATGTGTTGCGTTTATCATCTAAAAACGAAAATATCACGCCGCCGACAAATAAGCCAAATAAAGCCAATGCAAATGTAAAACCGCCAAACCAACCATTGATATTAGAAATATTGATTTATTTTGCTTTCGGCTTGCTGTTTCATAATTAAGTATCAATACTTACAAACATCAACCCATTTAATCGCTTTGGCGTATTTTTCTAAATCTTGCGGACTGAGCTCAATCGCGCTATTAGAACTACCACAAGCTGGAAACACCGTGTCAAAGCGCTTTAATGATTCGTCTAAATAAACTTTGACGCCGTCGTTAACAGCAAATGGGCAAACGCCACCGACATCGTGCCCAACGCTGGCTTCAACTTCATCACGCGCTAGCATTTTTGCCTTGCAGGCAAATTCGGCTTTAAATTTTTTATTGTAAATTTTGGCATCACCCGCACAGACGACTAAGATAACGTCGTCTGCCACCTTAAAAGACAGCGTTTTGGCGATTCTAGCCCCTTCGGTTCCAACTGCTTTGGCGGCAAGTTCAACCGTAGCGCTTGATACGTCAAACTCTAAAATTTTATCTTGCATATTGTATTGTTTAAAATACTGTTTTACTTTTTCAATGGCCATAGACACCTCTGTAAAATATTGTTATACAATTACAACTTATAACATCGTGTCATCTCGACCGAAGTGGAGAGAACTCATTTTTTAAACCCGAGATTTCTCGACGACGCTCGAAATGACAAGCTTGGTGAGATTTCTCGACAACGCTCGAAATGACAAATCAACCGAATAGCGACTATTCTTCATCAAACTTAAACGACTTTTTATACATATTAACAACATCTTGCTGGCTTACTGGCGACGGATGCACTTTTAATTTTTCTTTGCTTTTCATCGTCGTTTCAGTGTAGTATTCAATGTCTTCTGCCGTCACATCAAGCTTGCCGACGACGCTGTCGACAATTTTATCAATATAGGCTGAAAAACTGGCAAGGTCAACAAACCCAGCGGTTTTTAATATGGTCTCTACCCTGTCAGGTGGGCTTAACTTAAAATATTCGGTCATAAACATGGCATTGGCAACACCGTGCGGCACATTAAAGCGGAACGTAACGGGGTAACCCAGCGCGTGCGGTAACGATGTGCCCGCTTGGGCAATTGCCACGCCTGCATAAGTTGATGCGCGAATAAAGTCTTTTAAACTGGCAAGGTCGATTTGATCGCTAAAGAGCAGTTCTTTACGCCTGCCAAATATTTCGATTGCCTTTAAGGCGTATAGTTCTGAATAGGGGTTCGACTTAATGCTGATAAAACTTTCAACCGCATGGCTAAAGGCGTCAATAATGGTACTGTTTCGGACAGCGCTTGGCATCGTTGTAAAGTACTTGACATCAATAAATGCGTAAATTGGGAACACACGGCGCGGCATACTAAGTTTTGTCTTTTTCTCGATATGGGTAAATACCGCAAAAGGCGTCACCTCTGTACCCGTACCACAAGTTGTTGGCACCGCAACAACGGGCACGGCATCATACGCTGTATCGCCAAATAACTTTTCAAAATAGTCATCTTTGCCGTGTTTTAGTAGCACGGCAATACCTTTTGCCGTATCAATTGGCGAACCGCCGCCAATGCCGATGACAAAATCGACACCCTCACCACAGGTAGCACCCTTAAATGTCAATTCAATTGGCGGGTTTTCGACCACTTCATCAAAAATTTTATACTCTATCTCACAACTGTTAAGCACGGCGATAACATCATCAAACGCACCACATTTTTTGGCAGAACTTTTACCCGTTACAATCAGCACGCGTTTACCTAAACCTTTAAAAATATCAGCACTTTTAGAGATGATATTATCATCTTCAAAAATAGTTGTCGGCATATAATATTTGTACATGATGACCTCCGTTTCAATCTTGTTTCTGTTGTCATTTCGAGCATCGTTGAGAAATCTCGGGTTTTAAAAGCGAGATCTCTCCATTTCGCTAGCGCTTCAGTCGAGATGACACGACGTCGTATGTGATTACTAAATCAGCTATCACTATTTTAACACAAAATTTACTTTGGTTTAACTAATACATTTCATATAAATTTGACAGGGGTTGACTTTATTACGTCCTTTTGTTGCCAGGACGTATAAATGGCGCTTCAACTTGTTCGTCTAACAATTTTTGGTATTTCGCCACTTTGCGATAGGCGTTGCCATGCACTTCTCTGGCGCGATATTCTCTTAGTAAAGCGAGATCTAATTCAGCAATATAGACACCCTCGTCTGCTGGCGCTTCAAGCACCTTCATATCTCTTGATTTAAAGCTATTTCCATCTTTAACAAATGAAACACCATCAAAAAGTGTCGAGCGCCCGTTGCCACAACCACTATTTAATGGATAGCAAACCGTTGTAATAGCCAACATATTTTCATAAGCTCTGCCCCTTAACTGAGACAGTCGATTGATTTCCATATCGCAGGCGTTGGGCACTATAATGAGTTCAGCGCCTTTTAACATCAATATTCGGGCACTTTCTGGGAACTCTCTATCAAAGCAGCCAAAATCGCAGGTGTGAATCTTGGCATATAAAAACTGTCTTTCGCCGTGTCTGTCGAATAATATCACACTATTGCGAAACGAATCGTTATATCTTTCTAAAAAGGTTATTGCAATTGCCATTTGTAGCGTCTTAGCCAATTCTTTAAAATGCATAATGAAATCATTTTCAGCCGTTAAAACGCTTGCTTGCAATGCGCTTTGTGATTGCGGAACATTGTACCCAGTGCTCCACATTTCTGGAAAGACGGCAATATCAGCACCGTTTGCACTCGCTAACTCACAACCACGCGCGCCAATTGCAAGCTGGTCTTGTAAAGAATTGCCAGGCATTAATTGCAGCATTGCAATTTTTAGTTTCATTATGTGCTCCTTGTTAATTACTATCTGTATTTGCACCAAATAGTATATAATTTTTGGTGCAAAATGTTTATTGTTATTATTTACACTAAGTTCGTTTTTTAGTGTTTTCCGTTACTTTTTAATGACTATATTAGCCAATAAATTTCACATGAATTTGACAGGGGTTGGCCTTATCCCACATATCAGGAAAACACTCTAACGCTTTAAAGCCAACTGCTTGATAAAAGTGATTAGTGATATCGTATTCATTGTATTTGCCAAATTGAACAGTTTTTACTTGTATATATGAATAACCAAGCGTCTTGGCCATGCTTTCAAATTCGGCATACAGTTTGCCGCCAATGCCCTGTCGATGAAAAGCTTTTAAAACGCCCATTACAAATATTTCGGCCGTGTCTTGGCTAGTCTGTTTAAGC
>PDWJ01002476.1_pt1 | contig 19630 bp, 15 predicted proteins | sample 1430881 | NCBI WGS metagenome assembly PDWJ01 (sample SAMN01162460, study PRJNA174530) | Oral metagenome, whole genome shotgun sequencing project. | biome: Marine environment; feature: Marine mammal; material: Swab sample of the gingival sulcus; isolation source: swab sample of gingival sulcus...
GGTCTTTTCCTCTGGTTGATGGTTTGGTTTGGCGACTGCCAATTAACCATGTTCAGGCCACCTTTTCACTTAAATGTGCGAAAAATATTATACGTTATCCATTTTCCACAAACAGTTCCAAACAAGCTGCATTGTCATTGAAGGTCCTCCAGTTAAGTTAAGAAAGACATCATATCAAAAAAAACCACCATTGAAGCATTATCACATGACTACCACAGATCGGAGCTGGGAAGCCAAAAACACAAGAGATATGTTAACATTCTAAAATACCACAAAAAAATTGTTACCAAAAGTGCAGTAAAATATCAGGGCGAAGGTTTTGAGAAATTCTCAGGCATTGTGCTCAGGATCGTACTGCTTCTGACACGGCATCTTTAACAGGAATTCGTGCCAGAAGTATTACCGCAATATTTTTGAAACTGCGGAAACGCATTGTCCAGAATTGTGAAAAAAAGACTCCTTTTAAAGGAGTTGTCAAACTCGACAAATCAGCGGAAAAAGAGGTTGAGGAGCTGGAGGTAAAACTATTGTTTTGGGCATCGTTAAACGAAACGATAAGGTATATATCAAAATTGTTTCTGATGCCTCTAAAGCTTCTCGTATCAAGATGATAACAGAACATATATCAATAATCGACAGTATAATTCATATTGGCAGTTGGCGTGGTTATATTGGACTGGTTGATGTTGGGTATGCAAAATATTTCAGAGTCCATCATGGCAACAATGAGCCTGTAAATGACAATCGTCATATTAACGACATAGGATCTTTCTGGGGCTATGCCAAACGAAGATTGGTGAAGTTATCCCTCAGGAGATCGTTCTTCTTCATTTACAGGAGACTGAATTTCGTTTTACTCTTCGCAATGAAAATTTGTATAAAGTATTGTTAAGTTTCCCTAGGAAAAAACCGTTACAAGGTCGTTTGCTTCCTAAACTCCAAAAATATTGTAACAGCTTAAATAAAAAAAGGCGTTATTGGCGAGTTCATTACTATCAGCCGGGATATGGTCTTTAGCGAACAGATGGTTTTATAAAAAGTAAACCTTGTCATTCTGTTTATTACATAGCAGGAGTATACTGAAAATGGCATCAGAATTTTATATTGAAACAGATAACGCCTTTCACTCGGTTATCACAAAGGCATTGCAATGTGAAGCAGTTGCGCTTGATACAGAATTTTTTTGGGAACGAACCTATTATCCCCGTCTCGGTTTAATTCAACTTGCTCTCTCTAGTGAAGAGTGCTATCTCATAGACCCTCTTGCGATAACAACTCTCCAACCATTAAGTGCTCTTTTGACCAATAACACTATCGTAAAGATATTCCACGATGCCCCACAAGATCTTGCTATTCTCGCAAGGGCGACAAATTCCGTTCCACAAAATATTTTTGATACCCGACTGGCTGCTGGTTTTGCTGAGTTTCCGGCAACACTCTCTCTTGCGAATCTTATTGAAAAGCTTTTGGATATAAAGATTGACAAGAGTTACACTCGTTCGAACTGGTTGCAGCGACCTCTTACCTCCAGACAGATTCTCTATGCAAAAGATGATGTTCGTTATCTTCGTGCAATTCGATTGCTTCTTCTTTCACGTATCATTATTCCTGAAGTAAAATCATGGCTTGCAGAGGAACTTGAAATTTACGATAATCCAATAACATACAATATATTTAACACAACAAACCGTTACCGAAAGATACGAGGTCAACAGCATCTGGATGGAGAGGGATTATCCTTGCTGGAAAAACTCTCTGCATGGAGAGAGGAGACTGCCCAGCGTCAAAACCGCCCCCGCGGACATATTATTCAGGATGCAGTCTTGCTGGAGATAGCGCAAAAAAGACCGATGAAGCTCGAAGAGTTAAAAAGAAATACTGCAATTTCTGCCAATGCGGCAAAAAAATATGGGGCAGTTCTTTTAGGGAAGATTCAACAGACAAGGGGTAAAAAAGAAAAAAAGAGAAAGGAGCCAAAAAACAAAAAATTGACGACAAGAGAAATGGCATTATTCAATACTCTGCATAAATATATCCTGCTAAAGAGTGATATTCTCGGACTTGACGCTGTACTTATTGGTACTAATTCTGAAATAAAAGAACTTGCCCGACTTTTCGTGAAAAAACAGTCAACTGAACATACCCGTCAGGGGCAGGGATGGAGGAAAAGTTTCCTTGCCGATTTCTTCGACCACAATATTGAAATCTGACTGTTAGCATCCTTCCCCGGTGTTTACCTGAAATATCCTCCGGCAGCATATTTCCTCACTTATGAAAACAGGGCTTTTATTTGATACGACCTTCCTCCAACCACCATAAGGTAAAATTATTATTTATTACCAGCTCTTCGCAATGCCCCTGTTCTATTCTTTGTAGAACATACTGTTAATCTGTAACGGCGCGAACATTCATTTTTATCTACATTTTCTTACAAAATAATCAATATACTATCTGCTCCTATTTCCTTGACACAAAAGCAGCATCGATATAAGTTCCGCAAAACAATAAATATGCAGCGCCCTGAGGTCTCGCTCAGAGTAGAACCAATTTTATCAAGAGGCAATAACAATGTCTGAAAATAAACGAAGACTGCTTGAAAAAAAACGCCGGGAAATTGAACTGGGAGGTGGCCATGAAAGGATAAAAACCCAGCATGCCAAAGGTAAACTGACCGCCAGAGAACGGCTCCATCTCCTTTTTGACGAAGGAACCTTTATCGAGATGGATGCCTTTGTCCGGGCTCGTGAAAAATACGGAAGAAAATTTGTCGCGGAGTCAGTTATCACCGGTTACGGCCAGATTTATGGACGAATTGTCTATGCGCACTCCCAGGATTTTACCATTACCGGGGGTTCTCTGGGAGAAATGCATTCGGCCAAGATTTGTGCGGTTATGGAAGCAGCGGCCAAGATTGGCGCTCCAATTGTTGGTTTGAATGATTCTGGTGGAGCCCGAATTCAGGAAGCGGTAGATGCCCTTAACGGTTATGGCAATATTTTTTATAAACATTCTCGCTATTCAGGGGTAATTCCCCAAATTACCGCAATTATGGGACCATGTGCGGGAGGTGCGGTCTATTCACCGGCGTTAACTGATTTTATCTTTATGGTGGATAAAACTTCTCAGATGTTCATTACCGGCCCTCAAGTGATAAAAACCGTTACCGGCGAGATAATTACACCTGAAGATCTGGGTGGCGCGATGATCCATAATGCAGTTAGTGGCAATGCCCATTTTTATTGTTCCAATGAACAGGAATGTCTCAATTCGATCAGAGAATTACTCCAGTATCTTCCGCCAAACAACCTGACCAAGGCTCCTCGTTTTGAATGTCATGGGGATATTAACGCTCGAGTTGAAGCCCTTAACGAGATGGTTCCTGAAAATCCCAATAAGGCTTATGATATGATGGATGTGATCTATCATCTTGTTGATGATCAGGTCTTTGTGCCCTATATGCACCATTACGCGCAAAACATTATTACTGGCTTTGCCCGGATCAATGGCGCTGCGGTCGGAATTGTTGCCAATCAACCAAAAGTTATGGCTGGATGCCTCGATTTAAATGCCGCAGATAAAGCCGCACGATTTATCCGTACTTGCGATGCCTTTAATATTCCTCTGCTTACCCTGGTTGATGTCCCTGGTTTTCTCCCCGGAACTTCGCAGGAACATAATGGAATAATTCGTCACGGCGCAAAAATGCTCTACGCCTTCTCTGAAGCAACCGTACCGAAAATTTCCATTATCACCCGCAAAGCGTATGGCGGTGCGTATATCGCTATGTGTTCCAAATCTCTTGGTGCGGATATGGTGTATGCATGGCCTACCGCTGAAGTTGCGGTTATGGGACCGGAAGGTGCGGTCAATATCATCTACAAAAAAGAGATTGCCGAGGCAGAAGATAGAGAAGCCACTCGCAATAAACTCGTTGCTGATTATCGGGCCGAATTTGCGTCTCCTTATCAGGCTTCCGAGCGTGGCTATATTGATGATGTTATCGAGCCGGCAGTTACCCGTCTGCGGGTGATTGATGCATTTAACATGCTCGAAGGTAAAAGTGTGTGTCATCCGAGAAAGAAACACAGCAATATTCCCCTTTAATGGAGTCAAGCCATGAATCTTTCAGAATTGATGCAACTTTTCAGCTCTTCAGCAACCATTCACCATCTGGAAATTTCCGATAAAATCCTGGCCAGCCTTGTCACTACCCTGCTTGGTATGGGAATTACTTTTTCGGCTCTGATTGTCCTGCTTTTTATAATCTCCTGGATGCAAAAGCTGTTCAAGTCGGAGACTGAAGTTAAGGATTCTGCCATCCCCTCTCAACAAAAACCGGAAACAGATGAGGAAGAGATTGTCGCCGCTATTTCATCCGCTTTGATAATGAAAATTCAGGAAGGAAACTCCAATAACATTATTATCCGCAATATTCGACGTGTTGATGATTTCCATCCACAATGGAGCAAGGCGGGTATTCGAAACCAGCTTGACAGCACGCTCAACCGCTGAATCTGTTTATTCCAAAACATTATTATTTTGACAGATATATAAATTAATAAACGATCGCTCTCTGAACCGGTACTAGTAAAGAGCTAACAACCAAGGAATACCCTATGAAAACCTTTCGTGTAAAAGTAAATGGAAAAGAGTATGAAGTCGAAATTGAAGAAATTGGCGCAGGGGTAGAAGTACCCCGCAGTACTCCTTCAGCACCTCCTGCTGCTTCAAAATCGGCCATTGCTGCCACACCCAGAACCGCCGCAGCAATGGCTCAAAATACTGCTGGAGGGAAAATAACTGCGCCAATGCCAGGCACAGTTTTGCGTACCTACTGCTCGGTTGGACAATCAATAAAAAAAGGAGATACCTTGCTGGTACTCGAAGCCATGAAAATGGAGAACGAGATCCATTCTCCTGCTGATGGGAAAGTTGAAGAAATCAAGATATCCAAAGGCCAATCTGTCGATGCGGGAGATCTTCTCGTTCAGCTTACCATATAAGATGGGGGGAACAAGAAACAATGCTCGACATATTTCTTAATTTTATCAATAATACAGGATTCTCTGGGCTGACAGGAGGATCATTACTCATGATAGCTATTGCCTGTGTACTGTTTTATCTGGCAATAGTAAAAAAATTTGAACCACTACTGCTTGTGCCCATCGCTTTTGGTGTGCTGCTAACCAACTTACCCTATGCCGGACTAATGGCTGAACCGGTGATGCAGATAAAGGAAATCGTCAGCGGTGGCGTACAGACACATATCATAGAGACAGTTGAGCCTGGCGGCTTGCTCTATTATCTCTTTCAGGGGGATCATCTTGGAATCTTCCCGCCGATAATTTTTATGGGTATCGGGGCGATGACTGATTTTGGCCCGCTTATCGCGAATCCAAAATCTCTTTTGCTCGGTGCCGCGGCCCAGTTTGGAATATTTGTTACCTTTGTTGGAGCGATAGCATCAGGATTGTTCACGGCGCAGGAAGCAGCGTCAATAGGTATTATTGGCGGGGCTGACGGACCTACGGCAATTTTCCTTTCGTCAAGACTTTCACCGCATCTGCTTGGGCCAATAGCTATTGCCGCATACAGCTATATGGCTCTCGTTCCAATCATTCAACCTCCGATCATGCGTTTTCTCACAACAGAGAAAGAGCGGGTCATCCGGATGACACAACTTCGTTCTGTGAGTAAACGCGAAAAAATCATTTTTCCTATTGTCGTCACCATTGTTGTTACCCTGATAGTTCCCGCAGCAGGCTCACTGATTGGGATGCTGATGCTCGGCAATCTTTTCCGGGAATGTGGTGTTACTGCTCGTCTGGAAGAGACAGCGAAAAACGCCCTGATCAATATCGTTACCATTTTTCTTGGTACCACCGTGGGAGCAACGGCAACAGCAGAATATTTTCTCACCCCCAAAACACTTGCCATCCTGGCCTTAGGGGTGGCTGCTTTTTCCATCGGCACCGCCTCCGGGGTGTTGCTTGCAAAAGTTATGAACAAGTTTTTAAAACTTAATATTAATCCTCTCATAGGTTCTGCCGGTGTTTCCGCTGTCCCGATGGCGGCAAGAGTTTCTCAGGTGGAGGGACAAAAGGCCGATCCCGGCAACTTTTTGCTTATGCATGCGATGGGCCCCAATGTTGCAGGTGTTATCGGTTCAGCGGTCTCTGCCGGGGTTCTTCTCTCTATGTTTGGCGGATGACTCACATTATCCAAAGTTAAAACCTGTCAATATCTTGTTTCCAGTTTTCCGCCGCAATCAATTTTGCAGCGGAAAACTGGATTCCCTCTCCCCTGTTGTTTTTCTTGAATAATACCTTTTGGTACAGTATCATAATAATGTTACTCCATAGTAGCGAAGAAGGTTCCGAAAGCGAAAACATTAGCGATTATTGGCCAATTTTGGCCAGGCGGGAAGTTTCCTGCTTTTCAAGGAACTTCCCCTCTGTATTCATACATAACAGGAGGAGCTTTATGGAAATTCTTAAGATTGATCATCTTGGAATCGCTGTTCCCAGCATTGATGGTGGGAACGAATTCTGGTCTGACGTGCTTGGTCTCAAAATGGAAGGAAAAGAGACCGTTGAGAGCCAGAAGGTTACCACGGCTTTTCTCCCGGTAGGAGAAAGCGAGGTCGAATTACTTGAATCAACTGCACCCGACGGTCCAATCGCCAAGTTTATCGAAAAAAAAGGTGCCGGCTTTCAGCATGTCGCATTTCGCGTTGCCAACATAGAAAAGGCACTTGCTGAACTCAAGGAAAAAGGGGTCAGGCTTATTGATGAAGTTCCCCGTCCTGGAGCTGGTGGCGCAAAAATTGCGTTTCTTCATCCCAAAGCAACTGGTGGAGTTCTGGTTGAGCTCTGCGAGAGAAACTGAATTAAGCTACCATCCTGGTAGCATTTAAAATATCGATTTCTGCTGATCCTTCTGTTCTCTTAACGAAAATATTTCAAAAAAGTCAAAAGGCACAATCCGCAGAAAGGGAAAACGGTGCAAATCCGTTGTGGTCCCGCCGCTGTAACCAGGGACGAAACCTGTATTCATGCCACTGATTCATTGGGAAGGCGCAGGAAGTAGAAAGATCTGGAAGCCAGAAAACCTGTCGATATTTTACCATAGCAAGTGCGAGCGGCGCGGATACCGGCTTGGGCTTCATGTAATGAGGCAGGTGAGCTGTTTTTTTGCTGATGCAGACAAAAAACAATTCATCTTAAGTTTTGAGGTTCATAATCAATAAGGAGAAACCAATGAATGAGCCCTTGAATATCCTGCAGGATTTTCCAACTCATACCTATGACGAATGGTACGCCGCAGCAGAAAAACTGCTCAAGGGAAAACCATTTGAACGAACTCTGATAAAAAAAACCTATGAAGGAATAGATATAAAGCCGATCTATTTCGAACAGGATCTTGATAAACTTGCTCATATTGAGTCCCTGCCCGGCCAACCAAACTATGTAAGAGGAAATTCTCCCACCGGAGCAACAACAAGAGCATGGGGTATCGCTCAAGAGATTACCAATGCAGCTCCGGCAGATTTTAACGCAGCGGCGAAAAATGATTTGAGCCGCGGCCAAAATATCCTGAACATGGTACTGGACAAAGCCGCTGGAAAAGGCGAGGATCCGGGAGAGCTGACGGGAGTTGGTGGTGTTTCCATCGCAAACGGCAAGGATATGGAAACCGCTCTTGCTGATATTGATCTGGCAACGACACCAATCATGCTCCAATGCGGATTCTCAGGGATTTCAGCCATCTCAATACTTGTGGAAGCGGCAAAAAAACAAGACGCTGATCTGCAAAGGCTCGAAGGCTGTATCGTCTCTGACCCGGTTGGCTATCTCGCTATGGAGGGAGCGCTGCCAATATCGATAGATAAGGCTTATGACGAAATGGCGCAGCTCACTCTATGGGCAAAAGAGAACGCTGCCAAGCTGAAAACCATAGCCGTGACAGTACACCCCTACCAGTTCAGTGGCTGTAATGCCTTCCAGGAAATTGGATACGCCCTTGCCACTGGTGTTGAACATATTCAGGCATTGCTTGAGAGGGGTTTGGTAATTGATGAGATTGCACCACGCATGATCTTTTCTTTTTCCATAGGCGCAGACTTTTTTATGGAAATCGCCAAATTCCGGGCGGCACGAATGTTATGGCAGCAAGTAGTCTCGTCTTTTGGCGGAAACGAAAATTCCTGCAAGATGTATATTCACGCCAGGACGTCTACCTGGAACAAGACCCATGTAGACCCCTGGGTCAATATGCTTCGGGTCAGTACTGAGGCATTTTCTGCGATAGCCGGAAGCGTCGAAAGCCTTCATGTTGGCCCCTTTGATGAGGTTTTTCGCCGTCCCAATGAATTTTCACGCCGGATAGCTCGAAACGTTCAGATCGTCTTAAAGGACGAAGGCCACTTTGGAAGAGTGATCGATCCAGCCGGAGGAAGCTGGTATGTGGAAACGATTACCAGTCAATTGGCAGAAAAGGCGTGGAAACATTTCCAGGATCTTGAGGCTGAAGATGGGATACTTGCCGCGCTGAAAAAAGGAATTCCACAGCAGCAAGCTGCGGAAATTGCCGTTCAGCGGGCAAAAAATATTGCCACCCGAAAAGACCGCATTGTTGGAACGAATATGTATCCAAATCTTGACGAAAAAAAGGAGAAAACAGACTCCTTTGACTATGCTGCTTTCCAACAGACCAGAAAAAAGGAGGTTGCAGAATCGAAAAAGGATGCTTCCTGTAATGATGCTCTCGCCCGAATCAAAAAAACACAAAAGGAAATTGGAGCTGCTGTCGTATCCGCCGCAATTGAAGCAGCCTCTGCCGGCGCAACGTTAGGAGAGATATCAGCTGCACTCAGAGCAGATGCGACGGGAGATGAGAGTGTGACTCCACTCAATATCCACCGGGGTGCGATTCCTTTCGAACAGCTTCGCAGAGCTACAGAGGCATGGACGGAAAAAAACGGCAAGGCACCCCAGATTTTCATGATCAATATGGGCCCCATTCCAAAGCATAAGGCGCGCGCAGATTTTTCCACATCCTTTCTTAATGTCGGCGCTTTTGATACTATTCCCAGCACAGGATTTTCTTCTGTCGATGAAGCCGCAGAGGCAGCACTCTCATCTGGCGCAAAAGCTGCTGTTATCTGTGCTACTGATGCGGATTATCCGGAAATAGTTCCGCCGATGCTTGCGAAAATCAAAGCAGCTCAGCCAAATATGTTTATTATTCTCGCCGGTTACCCCAAGGAATATATCGAATCATTCAAGGAAGCCGGTATTGATGAATTCCTGCATATTCGCGCCAACGCTTTGGATCTACTGGAAAAACTGCAAAAACATCTGGGGGTAATAGCATGAACAAGCCTGATTTTACCAAAATAGCACTAGATACGGGTTCTTCGAAAAGTGATTATGCGGCCTGGGCCGCTGCGGTCAAGAAAGAGACCGGCATGACTGCCGAAGAAATGGTCTGGAAAACAGTTGAACAAATTGACGTCAACCCTCTTTATACCCGTAAAGATTACCAGGGATTGGATCATATTGGTTATACCGCTGGTCTACCACCTTACCTGCGTGGGCCTTATGCAACGATGTTTGTTATGCGACCCTGGACCGTACGACAGTACGCGGGTTTTTCCACAGCTGAAGAGAGTAACGCCTTTTATCGGCGCAATCTTGCTGCCGGTCAGAAAGGACTCTCCATCGCTTTTGATCTTGCCACCCATCGTGGGTATGACTCTGACCACGAAAGGGTTGTAGGAGATGTCGGAAAGGCGGGAGTTGCAGTTGATTCCATTCTCGACATGAATATTCTCTTTGATGGAATCCCCCTCGATCAGATGACCGTATCCATGACCATGAATGGCGCGGTTCTGCCAATTATGTCCTTTTATATTGTCGCGGCCGAGGAACAGGGAGTCAAGCAGTCCCAACTTGGCGGAACAATCCAGAATGACATTCTCAAGGAATATATGGTGCGAAACACCTATATCTATCCACCAGCGGAATCGATGAGGATCATTTCTGATATTTTTAAATTTACCTCGGAAAACATGCCGAAATATAACAGTATCAGTATTTCCGGTTATCATATGGAAGAGGCTGGAGCAACTTCTGACATTGAAATGGCCTACACTCTCGCAGATGGTTGGGACTACGCACGTGCCGGAGTAAATGCAGGAATGAGCATTGATACCTTTGCTCCCCGGCTCTCGTTCTTCTGGGCACAGGGGATGAACTATTTCATGGAAATTGCCAAGATGCGCGCTGCCCGTATTCTCTGGGCAAAAATCATAAAAACCTTCAATCCCCAAAATGTCAAATCCCTGGCACTGAGAACCCATAGCCAGACTTCGGGATGGAGTCTTACCGAGGGTGATCCCTTCAATAACGTCTGCAGAACCTGTATCGAAGGGATGGCGGCAGCACTTGGCCATACCCAGTCAATGCATACAAACTCTCTCGATGAGGCAATCGCCCTGCCAACGGAGTTTTCTGCCAGAATCGCCAGAAACACCCAGCTCTATCTCCAGGATGAGACCAATATCCTGCGTCCTGCTGATCCATGGGGAGGTTCTTACTATATGGAAGCTCTTACCGGTGCCATTATGCAACGGGGCTGGGATCTTATCCAGGAAGTTGAAAAACTTGGTGGAATGGCAAAGGCTATTGAAACAGGCCTGCCCAAAATGCGGATTGAAGAGGCTGCCGCACGACGACAGGCCGGTATTGACTCAGGAAGGGAAAAAATTGTTGGGGTTAACAGCTATAACCTGGAACAGGAAGAAGCCCTTGACACCCTTGAAGTTGACAATACTGCAGTACGCCAGGCTCAACTGGAACGGCTGAAAAAACTTAAGGCGGAACGGGATGAAACCAAGTGTCAGAATGCGCTCAATGCTCTTACCAAGTGCGCAGATACCGGTGAAGGAAACCTCCTGGCACTCTCCATTGAAGCGGCACGGGCACGCGCCTCTCTTGGAGAGATCTCTTTTGCTCTTGAAAAGGTCTGGGGACGACATACTGCGGTTATCCGTTCTATTTCAGGTGTTTATAAATCAGAATTCAGTGAGAAAGAAGAAGTGCAAAGAGTTATCGCAAGAACCAAGGAATTTGAGGAAAAGGAAGGTCGTCGTCCACGGATTATGGTCGCGAAACTTGGCCAAGATGGACATGATCGCGGCGCAAAGGTTATCTCCACGGCTTTTGCCGATCTCGGTTTTGATGTCGATGTTGGCCCACTTTTCCAGACCCCGGAAGAAGCTGCCCGGCAGGCGGTGGAAAACGATGCCCATATTATTGGCTTCAGTTCTCTGGCTGCTGGTCATAAAACCCTGCTACCGGCACTCGTAGAAGAACTTGAAAAACTCGGTCGGCCGGACATCATGTGTGTTATTGGTGGAGTTATACCGGCACCGGATTATCAATTCCTCTATGAGAAAGGGGCCGCCGCCATTTTTGGTCCGGGAACAGTAATTCCTGTCGCTGCTCTTAAGGTTCTGGATGAACTCGAGCAACGTCTGGCATAACCATAAGCACCTTTCGACTGTGACCATTTTTGGTCACAGTCGTTACTTTTGCTGAGGAGTACATCTATGGAGAACAAGGAAAAACGCCCTGAATGGGCTCCCGAAGAAGGTGGTAAAGGTTTTGCCTGCCGGGTCATGGATGGTGTTGAGGCCGGACATGATGGAATCAGTACCTATGACAAAAAAAGAAAAAAGGCGGTAACTGCACGTTTTAAAAGACCCAGACTTACCCCAAAACAGTTCGCACAAGGTGTATTGGAAGGGAATCGAGGAATTTTAGGAAGAACCATTACCATGGTGGAAAGCAACCTTCCGGAACATACCGCTCAAGCCCAGGAAATTCTCAAAGAACTTCTTCCGCACACCGGGAATTCAATGCGTATTGGCATTACCGGTGTGCCTGGTGTCGGGAAAAGTACCTTTATCGAATCACTTGGCTGTTATCTGCTTGAGAAAGGCTTTAAGGTTGCAGTACTGGCTGTAGATCCCAGCAGTTCAATCTCCGGGGGAAGTATTCTCGGCGATAAGACCCGCATGGAAAGACTCGGTCGTGACGAACGCTGTTTTATTCGCCCCTCCCCATCTGGAGGAACTCTTGGAGGGGTAGCACGTAAAACCAGGGAAACAATGCTTGTTTGTGAAGCAGCGGGCTTTGATGTGATTCTTATCGAAACGGTTGGTGTCGGCCAAAGCGAGATCACGGTACGCTCAATGTCTGATTTTTTTCTGCTACTGATGTTAGCCGGAGCTGGAGACGAATTACAGGGGATAAAGAAGGGAATAATGGAACTCGCCGATGCACTGGTCATCAATAAAGCCGACGGAGATAATAAGCTCCCCGCCGAAATGGCGCGCAACGAATATGAACGGGCCATGCACTATCTGCAACCTTCCACCGAAGGATGGGTATCACATGCCTACACCTGTTCTTCGACGAAGGACAAGGGGATTGCAGAAATCTGGCATGTCATTGAAACGTTCAAAAAGATAACAACCAAATCAGGTGTTTTTGAACAACACCGAAAAGAACAAAATATCAAATGGGTTCATGAGATGGTCGATGAACATCTTCGTTCACTGTTTATCAAACATCCAGAAATCATCAAGGTGCTCCCGGAAATAGAAAAAGATGTCGGTGATGGTATTACTCCCGCTGTCGCTGCGGTTCAAAAGCTTCTGAGAATATTTGAAGGATCAGCTTGACATCAGCAGACTCTTGTGGCAGCGACTTCGCTGCCACAAGAGAAAAAAACCATGCATCAATTGCAGGGAGTTGTTCGCTGCCCGGAAAAAGAATTACTTACCTTTTTTATACCAGCTCGCATATTTCAGATAGTTCTCGGCAATCCCTTCCACTTTTTCCTTGAGTAATGCGGGTTCTATATCTTTTATCTTTCTGGCAGGAGTCCCTGCATAGATCGAGCCACTTTCCACAACCGTGTTTTCAGTCAATACCGCACCAGCCGCTATGATCGAATAAGATTCTACGACACAATGATCAAGAACAATTGCGCCCATACCAATCAGGATATTGTCGTGAATGGTACAGCCATGCACAACCGCATTATGCGCAATGGAGACATTGTTGCCGATATTGGCAGGGGCTTTCTGATATGTCCCATGAATTATTGCTCCATCTTGAATATTTACCCTGTCCCCTATTCTGATATAATGAACATCCCCGCGTAATACAGCTCCATACCAGACAGAACAGTTATCCCCCAGCTCGACATCACCAATTAACACCGCATTTTCTGCAAAAAAACAGTTTGCTCCATATCGAGGAGTGATCCCATTGAGTTCACGTATAATCATAATTGACACCGTTATGAAATAATAAAACGGTTTAAATCAAAGGGAGTCAGGCTGCTACTGCCATTTTCGGTAACGAGAAGAGTCTGCTCAAACTGTGCAGAAAGGCTGCCATCTTTGGTCACAGCTGTCCAGCCGTCATCAAGAATTTTCACTTCTTTTTTCCCGAGGTTTATCATCGGTTCGATAGTAAAAACCATTCCCGGAACCAGAACAATACCCTGACCAGATCTGCCGGTATGAGAGACCTGTGGTGCTTCATGAAAATCGAGTCCAACCCCATGTCCGACAAATTCACGAACAACAGAGCAGCCCTCGGCTTCCGCAAAATTCTGGATGGCAAAACCAATATCACCAAGAGTTGCTCCGGGGGTTACCGCCTCAATACCAAGTTGTAAACATCTGGCTGCGACAGATACAATTTTTTCCCCTGCAGGAGTAGGAGTCCCGACAAAAAAAGTCTTGTTGGCATCGGCATAGTATCCTTTGAGTATCGGGGTAATATCCACATTGACAATATCGCCATCCTGCAGGACTTGATTGCCGGGGATACCATGGCAGATGACGTCATTTACCGAAGTACAGACACTTTTAGGGAAACCGTGATAGTTGAGAGGTGCCGGTATCGCTCCAGCCTTAATGGTTTGTTCGTGAACAAAGTCGTTGATATCATCGGTAGTAATCCCCGGAGCGATTATCTTCTCAACACCGTCCATTATTTCTTTTAATACTTTACCAGATTCGATAATACCAGCAACTTGCTCAGCTGTTTTCAAGATAATACGATATCGTTGCCAATACTCTTCCGCTAAAGAGAACCCTCTTTTACCAAGGCAACAATGTTTGTACTTCTTCCCTGAACCGCATGGGCACCGGGTATTTCTGCCAATCTTTCCCAAATTCATTTGTTATTCCAATATCTTTTCTGAAAGCTTAAAAAATTTAACCAATCAATATAATTGAAAAGAGAACCATTATCGATCTTTTTCATTGTTTTATTTTGCCAATATGACGAGAAAACAAAAAGGAGCCGGCAACAATAATTATGTGCTAATTCTGATATTTCTTCAATAATACACCACAACCCTGAAAAACCAGATTTTCTCCGTTAGCGATGAATTTTTGTCTGCAATAAAAAAAGAAAAACCAGACCCTTGGGGGATCCGGTTTTTCCAGGAGAAAAGAGAGAAGAGATAAAGCATAAATCTTAATGCACAATCTATGCCACCTCTATTTTTTTGTTCAAAAAACGATTTCTCAAGGAATAAGAGGATCTTGATGACAAATAATATTTTTTATCTGCAAAAAGAATTTAATTTTCTGTACCGCCTGCAAAAAGAGATATAGAAAATTAAATTCTTACCGAACAATACTGCCGTATAGATTATGAAAAGCTAATAAGCCTGGTTCTAATAACATCGTTATTGTTTTGAACCTCTTCAACAATCTGTGCTGGAATTTCTGTTTCCAGGTCGATAATATTATAGCCAATACGCCCATTGGACCGATTGATATAGCTTGCGATATTAAGGCCATGACTGCCCAGAAGATTAGATATCATTCCAATCATTCCCGGGACATCACGATTAATGACGATCAGCCGGGCGACAACATCATCACCGGGAACTGCTTCAATATTTGGAAAATTGACACTATGAACAACATTCCCATATTTTAAATAGTTGGAGAGTTCTTTTACTGCCATGGTAGAACAGTTCTCTTCAGATTCAGCGGTAGAAGCACCAAGATGTGGAGTCGTCAATACTTTTGGATGACCAACTATCCCTGGCGTGGGAAAATCGGAGAGAAAGGCAGCCAGATGCCCACTATTGAGTGCGTCCAAAACAGCTTTTTCATCAACTATCGGACCACGGGCATAGTTTACCAGTATAGAGCCTTTTTTCATCCTGGCTATGAATTTTGGCCCGACAAGTTGTTTGGTATCTTCTGCCAGGGGAAGATGCAGTGTAACAACGTCGGCATCCCCAACTGCACCAGCAAGACTTCTGCGAATCCGCACTTCAGGTGAGAGTTGATGAATATTGGCGATGGCCGGAGAAGGATCATATCCTGTGACATTCATATACCGGTATACCCCGGCGTTTGCCATTCTCACTCCTATCTGGCCAAGGCCAATGACTGTCAGGTTTTTTCCGGCAATCTCCTCACCTCTAAAAGCCGCTTTTCTGGCTTCGACTTCTGAGGCGACTTTATCTGCCGGCATTGTCGCAAGAGACTTGCAAAAATCAATTCCTCTATAGATATTCCGTTTCCAGACGCCAATCATAGGAAATGCCAGATCAACAACCGCATTTGCATTAGCTCCGGGCGTATTTAACACACAGATCCCCTTTTCTGTTGCCCGATCAACATTGATATTATTTGTTCCCGCCCCTGCTCTCGCGACACAGATCAATTCCGGATAATCATCGACATTAAGTGGCGAACTGCGAAGGATAATTCCCTCAGGAGCGGGCTCCTCGGAAGAGACAATAAATTGATCACTAAAATGAGCTAATCCTTCCGCAACAATATTGTTTATCTTCTTTACCCTGTAGGTTGGCACAACACTCCTCCTTTGTTAGAACATCGTTGTCTGTTATCTACCTGTTATCGTAATTCTCATTTAACCAGAAATATTCCGTAACAAGATACCACCATCTGCAGTTTCCTGCAAAAAAACAACCCTGTTATATTTATGTATGTTATCCTCTTTTTCTTGAAGAAAGAGAAGCGTTCCGTCACCGGAAACCCCTGCAATTTCTTCGGCTGTTTCAGGGGAGATTTTTAAAAAGAATGATTTACGAAAGAAGTGGTTTTTTCTTCCGCGAGCATAAAGGGGTAAAAACTCTTCTGCCAGACGCCGATAAAGATAATCTCTTGTTTGTCGCGGCTCTTCAGGCTGATCTTTTCGAAGGAATTCTGGCAGAAAACGATGATTACAGCGTAACCAGTCAAATCGTAGAAGCGAAACAATCAAAGAAAAATCTTTACGCTCGGCACAAAAGTGAACAAGCTTTTCACCCATCAATTCGTGAGTCGCAGCAAATGAGAAAAAATTTTCCTCATTGCAAAGAATAAATAAGTTTTTACAGAAAACAAAAATATCCTCATCTCGTCGCCGAAGGTATCTCCATAATGACGAAAAATAGCGATTGTTAAGGAATTTTTCGACCATTTCTGAAAACCAGTAAAGCCATTGTAATTCTTTATGGCTTAACCATCTCGAAGCCAAAAGAGAGTAAGGCGGCTCTTTTGTCCAGACATAGCCGTATTCATCAGCGCGAAGTGAAATTTCTGTGCCAGGCAGCACCTTCAATAACCCCATTTGAATATAGTGCCCTCCCATCATAAAAACATCCCGAAAGGACTGAGCAAAACTCTCCATTGTATCAAAGGGCAAACCAAGAATAAGATCAAGATGGAGATGAATACGACCCATCACTGAAAGCCTGGAAATGTTCCGGGAAATTTTCGCCATATCATTGTTATACCGTCGAATGGCCTGAAGAGTTTTCGTGTGTGTCGATTGAATCCCTATCTCAAACTGAAAACGACCAGCCGGCAGATCTTCAAGAAACAAAAATATCTCTTCGGTAAAGCGGTCAGGTGCCATTTCAAAATGGAAAAGGGTGTCTCCTCCCTCTTTTCGCAAAAACTGCCAGATGGCAAGAGAACGACGAGGATTATCATTAAAGGTCCGGTCTATAAACCGGACAATTTTAGGCTGATGTTGCAGAATTATCCGAAGCTCATCCTTTACCTGATCGAGAGGCTTATGGTATACCCCTGTCTCCACAGATGAAAGGCAGTAAGAACAGCGATAGGGGCATCCCTTGGAACTTTCATAGTAGATATGGCGATTCGCAAGTGGTCCGGTAAAATCAGTATCACAATATGGAAAAAGGAAATATGGCTTTTCCATATGCAAGAGAGTTCCTTGATATCTGTTGTCTAATTTCCCTGTTGCAAGATCGGTAAAAAAACGTGGCGGCAGGGCTTCAATATCGCCTTGAACGATGGTTACTGGAACCTTATTCATAAGATTTTCACCAACCACTTCTGCTTGAGGACCACCTATAATAAAAGAACTTTCGGGTAAAATCTGGTGAAGATCCGGAAGCAGTCGTTCGATAAAACTGCTGTTCCAGATTGCCGCAGAAAAGAGAATAACCCGAGGCTCTTTTTCAGAGATCCGCAATACTGTCTCAAAATGATTATCATTAATGGTAAACTGGCATAACCGGGTTTCCAGCTGTGGGCAATGACGCGACAGCTCTTCCCGTAAATAGAAAAGAGCGAGACAGGAATGGGTAAAGCGGCCATTAACACCGATAATCTTAACAAGAGTTTTTTCCATCTCTATACTTTGTGGCAAAGATTCTCTCTTGACGGTTTGACATCCTCTTTTTAGAGTGTCCGATACTTTACTTTTAAGATTTCTTCACTCTTTTTTGCACATGGAGGAAAAATGAGGATACATGCAATACTCTTATCCATTCTGTTTCTATTACTCTTATCAGGAGAAAATGTTATGTCCAGCCAAAAGCTGAAAGATGGTCTTTACGCAAGAATTATCACATCAAAAGGTGACATCGTCTGTCAACTTGAATATGAAAAAACCCCGCTTACCGTTGCCAACTTCGTTGGCCTTGCCGAAGGCAATAAGGACCTGGGGGGAGGAAAGGCTTCTGGAACACGTTTTTACGATGGCCTTACTTTTCACCGGGTCATTTCTGATTTTATGATCCAGAGCGGCTGTCCTCTTGGCACAGGAACCGGAGGGCCAGGCTATACATTTCCTGATGAAATTGATCCAAGCCTCAAACATTCTACAGCCGGTACTCTTTCCATGGCAAACGCAGGGCCAGGAACAAATGGCAGTCAATTTTTTATCACCCATACTGCTACTCCATGGCTGGATGGTAAGCATACGGTATTTGGCCATGTTGTCAATGGCCAGGAAGTCGTTGATGCCATTAAGCAGGGAGACAAGATAAATACTATCGAAATAATAAGGGTGGGCAGCAAGGCCAAAACGTTCCAAACCGATCAACAGGCCTTTGACAAACTGCTTGCCAATTTTGAAAAAGAAAAACAGAAAAAGCAACAACAGGCACAGGAAAAGGAGCTCAAATTCATCAACCAGAAATGGCCCGATCATCACTTCACCAAGACTGGCCTTAAATATGTGGTCACACAACAGGGGCAGGGAGACAAGCCTCAAAAAGGTGATATTGTCAAGGTTCACTATACTGGACGACTTCTTGATGGAAAAAAATTTGACAGCTCCGCTGATCGAGGACAACCAATAGAGTTCAAAGTTGGAATCGGCCAGGTTATCGCGGGATGGGACCAGGCGCTGATCCATATGACCAAAGGAGAAAAACGTATTTTGATAATTCCCCCTGAGCTCGGTTATGGCAAGGCTGGACGTGGCCCGATTCCACCGAATTCATGGATGGTATTTGATGTTGAACTTGTTGATTTCAAAAAACCCTGAACAAACTTTCCGCCAACAGAGCCTGATCTCTTCTATTTTTTTGAGATCAGGCCTATAAACGATATTTTTCGTCAAACAACTGCCAATAAAAATCGATAGTCTGCTGACACATCACCTTGGCGCTGAAGTATTTTTTTACCCGAATACAATTTCTCATGCCCATGGCACGGAGCTCCTCTGGTCTTTCCTGTCGTAACGTCAAAACCTCACGTAAAGTCTGAGCCAGACTAATTTCATCTCCTGGCGGAACCAACCAGCCATTTTCACCATCAACAACTGTTTCCAGACTTCCACCATGAGCGGTAGCGATAACAGGACAGCACATGGCCATTGCTTCTACTGTTGTTCGTCCAAATGCTTCAGGTTCGGAACTGGAGGCAGAGACCACAATATCGGCAAGAAAAAATGCTGCCGGCATATCAACACAATGGCCAGCAAAATGGACACGTTCAGATAATCCACTTGTTGTAACAAGCTGTTTCAATTCTTCTGTATAAAGAGGATTATCATTAACATCTCCTATCAATACTGCCTGGTATTGCATATCTTTTATCAGGGCAAGACTTCTGATAAAAAAATCCTGACCTTTCCATCGGCTTAATCTGCCCGGTAAAGCAATTATTGGCAGGGAAGGTTTTAGTTTCCAGGACTCCAGCAGCAACTGGATACGGCTGTATGTAATAAGTTCTGGAGCAAACGTTTTTTCATCTACTCCTCGAAAAATACGCCTGACTCTATCACTTCTTCCATAATTTTTGACGATATGA
>PDWJ01002477.1_pt1 | contig 19629 bp, 14 predicted proteins | sample 1430881 | NCBI WGS metagenome assembly PDWJ01 (sample SAMN01162460, study PRJNA174530) | Oral metagenome, whole genome shotgun sequencing project. | biome: Marine environment; feature: Marine mammal; material: Swab sample of the gingival sulcus; isolation source: swab sample of gingival sulcus...
CTGCACTCGACTCTGGGATATCAATCCCCAGTCATCTATGAGAAAGAACTATACCGGAATGCTGCTTAATCCAGTGTCCGTTTTTACTTGACCATTACACAGTCCACCACGGGAACTGGTGGATTTAGTCCGGATTAAACGCTCACGAAAAAAAACTTGATTCTGTAATCTTTTTCGTATAAATAGAAAAAAGGTTGGCTTAAAATAAATAATAACAATTAAATTGGAGGTTATTATGAAATCTCGTTTATTGATTTGCATCCTATCTTTGTTTTTGTTTTTCGCGTTCGCTTCACCAGGGTTAACTGCAGTGAATATGGTTAAAGGTACGGTTACCCATGTTGGTTTTAAAAAAAATGAAGGCTATACAATTCGAGTAGTCACCAGCGCAGGTGTAGGCTTCAAAAGAATTATTTCAAGTACTTTAGCAGTAGATCAAAAGAAAAGCATTTTGGCAACAGCTCTTACAGCACAAGCCAATGCAGCCACAGTCGAAGCTTTTCTTGATACAAATGATCCTAGTGCTGGTGGAGCTTGGGTTGGATTTTTAATAGCCCCAGCAACTAACTAATCTTTTCAGTAATTAAGTTTATCTTAATTTATATTGACACGATAGGGGTTCAGAAGATCTTTATTGTTCTAGTAAAGATAGATTGATTATCGTTGATTTCGAAAGAGCCTAATTGAATTTCAAATAGGCTCTTTTTTTGGGGGATGACAATAACCTCCATCGGATTGTTTTCTATATCTTGGATTTTTATGATGTACAAACAATGAAATGCACACCCCTTATATAAGCACCAGGTGTTAATTCTCACACGCGGATCTCAAAAGAACCTCATGAACGATTACAGCTTGAGGCATATCGATAGAAAAAAGCCGGAAGAAGACAAGCGTCTCTCCCGGCTTTAAATTGAGTTAAAGACATTGGGTGGGGTAGTGACAAATGCGTTCAATAAAAAAACTATCGAATGTCTCAATTATCGTTTTAAATTATAACGGAATGGATCTAATTGATACCTGCCTAAGTTCAATATATCATTACATCTTAGCAGGTGTAAAAATAATTTTTATCGATAATAACTCTACCGACAAATCTTTTCAACATGCTCAGACTAAATATCCAGATCTCATATTTATAAAAAACAATTCAAACCTCTTATTTGCTAAGGGGAATAATATCGGAATCAAGCGCGCTTTAAAATATGGTTCAAAATACATTTTTATCCTAAATAATGATACAGAAATGAAACCGGGTTCTTTAGAAATTCTATATGATTTTATGGAAAAAAATGAATTAGCAGGTGCCTGTCAACCGATACTGTGCTCCATGAATAACCCTGATGCAATTGCCTCAGCAGGCTGTAGATTATCATTGTCCGGAAAAGCATGGGATCACTTAAATGGGGAAAGCATTTTAAAAGCTGGAGCGGAACCGTTCGAAATATTAGGTGCAACGGGTGGGGCACTTTTTTTAAGAGCTCAAGCACTAAATAATGTAGGATTATTCGACGAATTGTTCGAAATATATTTTGAAGACGTTGACCTCAGTTTACGTATAAGATCAGTTGGATATTCAATATGGTGTTTGCCCAGCGCAAAAGTACTGCATAAGGGTTCTGCAACAACTAGCACCTTAAATAGAAGTTTCAAACTATACTATTGTGAACGTAATGCATTTTATATAATAAATAAGCATATCCACCAACCTGTCCGTTTCCTGTCTATCGTAACACTATTGTCAACAAACTTTTTTTTAATTGTATATAATCTATTTGTGAATAAAAACGCTAACGCATATACAATCTTTAAAGCGATGATTAATGGCTTGAATCACATCATCAAAAATGATAGAGGTAAAAAACGAAAATCGGTATTTTGGAAACTAATTGATTCAACTAGAATTTTCCCATAATGTATATCAACATTTGACAATCTATCTCGTTTGTTTAAATCAATAAAAAAGTAATCAAGAGGAAAAGATGGAACTCTATATTATTGGGTTAAATCAAATTAAAACTGCGAGGGCAATTGGCATAATAAAAAAAATAATCGACTACAAAAAATCAAAACTAATAATTTTTGATACGTTCAAGCAACATAAATCAATAATAAAAAAGGATGGAAAAGTTACAAAATTTTTTGATTACGATGCAAAATCAATTAGCCAAGAATCCATAAACGAGCTAAATAGGTATATCAATAAAAGCCTTTCTCATCCAGCAGATATTAAATTAATCCACTGCCCACTTCTTTCGATTTTTTTACCTTTTTGGCTCAAGAAGTCAAAAAATCCCTTCATCATAAATCTAATTGAAGATCCGATAAATAGCGCAATAAGCATAAATGGATTAAATTCTGATATCAGCGAGGGGCTTTACGGATGGGAAATGCATACGATGTTAACGTGGATAAATTCCTTCCAATTCGAAAAAAAAATAAGCAACATATTTACATCGCATGTGAACGGTGGAGAATCATATAAACAAGAAATAGAGTTTGTTATAGAAGCGATTTTAAGCAAAAAAAATAATATAAATAGCAAAAAGTGGAATAAAAAAGCGTTGGACTTTATATTTTCTGAAAACCATAAGGAGCTTTCCGAGTTTCAAGAAAGATTATGGTTCGCGCTAGTAAATGATGACTTAAGTTCAATCTCGGACAAAATTTATAAAAGAATGTCAGGTAATTATGCGGAGAATTCGGATTTTGCTGATAAATGTACAAACAATCACTATAGTAAAAAATATAATGAAAAAAACATTCAAATATTGTTTAAAAACAATCAGATATTAGCTGAAAGTCTTGATTACGCACAAAACCACATAAAAAGCATCACAAATTCTGCAACCTGGAGGATTGGACGCACAATTCTCAACTATTATGACGCTTTGATACGACGGCCACGACCTAAACCGTATAACTACGTTGATCCTCAACAGTTGCTGGTTGCTAACCCTACTACCCCCCATTATCCTGAAGAAAACAGAGATATCCAACCTAATGAATATTGCATTGAAAGCATAGATAGATTTCAAGTTAAAGGTCATATAGATTCTTTTCAAAAACATCCTACAATCGGCATCTTTATTCATGCAAATAAAGAAAATATAGCAAATTTATATAAGACAATTGAAAGCCTGAAGAATCAGGAATACAAAAATTATAACATAATAATTTTTTTAGAAAAAAAAGTCTATGAAAAAAATAAACTCATTACATCTATCTACACTCGAAACAAACAAATTAGCTTTCTTTGTTACAACGAACAAGAGAAGACATTAAAAGATCATCTCGAAACCATGATCCTAATAAATAAGGATTTTAATTGTTTTTGTTTGATAAATTCGGGCGATATTCTAAAAGAGTACGCGCTATATTTTTTTCTCCATAAATTACAAAAGAAAGAAATCGATTTAGTTTATTGTGATCACAAAAGATATTGTACCTCGACCAATGATACAAAATCGATTCACTTAAAACCAGATTGTTCTCCTGAGACACTTTTATCCTATGACTATATAGGTAACCTGTCGGTTATCAATGCAAATGCACTTAGAGGTACGACAATTCCTGATTTTTGCCATTCTTTCGAAATGATAAGATATTACTTGTGTTTATCTTTAGTTATTGGAAATAATACAAAGAAGATAAGCCATATAAGAAACATCCTTTTTGAGGACGCAACTGATTCCGCAAACAAGCTTGCCCAGTCGGATCGGTATAAATGTGTGAAAAAAATATTGGAAGTAAAAAAGATAAATGCAATTCCTAAGGTGGATCAAAATGGCATGATAAAAATTGAATACCCGTTGCCTAAAACCGAACCACTTGTTAGTATTATAGTTCCATCAACCTGCACAAATAAAATGATTTCTATGTGTGAAAAAGTTTTAGAAGAAACAAATTATCAAAATTTTGAATACTTACTTATTGGTAATAATTTTGATATTAGTAAAAAAAATAAAACGCTTGAGCGTTTTTTACAACGACCAAAGGTAAAATTCTTTTATTATAAAGGGGCGTTTAATTACTCAGCTATTTGCAATTATGGAGTAAAGCATTCAAAGGGAAGCATCATCTGCTTACTAAACGATGATATTATACCGTATCATAAAAACTGGTTACGTGAAATGGTTGCACTGGCTAATAGAAAGGATGTAGGGATCGTTGGGTCAAAGCTACTATATCGAAATAAAACTGTACAACATGCAGGGGTTATCCTTGGTATAAATGGTGTTGCTGCACATGCTTTTGTTGGTATTGATGAGAATGAACCGGGTTACAATAATAGAGCCATCTCTACTCAAAATATATCTGCTGTGACAGGAGCATGCCTACTAGTTAAAAAAGATATTTATAATAAAGTTGGTGGATTGGATGAAATTCTGGCTGTTAGTTTTAATGATATCGATTTTTGTATGAAAGTAACGTCAGCTGGATATTCTGTTTTATGGACACCGTATGCCAAACTTTTTCATCTTGAATCAATTTCTCGGGGAAGTGATGATAAGCCTGCTAATAGAAACAGATTTAAAAAAGAAATTAAATATATGCAGCTTAAATGGTTAGGGGCACTTTTAGATGATCAATTCTATAATCCGAATTTTTTAAAAACCAGTCCCTCGTTTCAAATTGCAACTGTTTTAGAATATAAAAATATTCCGTATATCGAAGATGGTATTGATGATATTTTAGTATATATCGATGGCCCGAGTTTGCAACCAACAGATAATCCATTTCAAGTGGTAGGATGGATAGCGAGTAAAAGAAAAGTACTTGATCTTATCGTAAAAAACAATAAAGGATTTAAATGTGAATATGTCTTTAGAAGTGATATACTGACAACATATCCAAATCACAATTTTTCATTTGGTTTTAAACTCAAAGTAATCAAAAAAGCTATCGTTGATGGTACTATATCAATAATTGTGCAGACCGAACATAAACGGTTTGAGGGAAATTTCAATTTTGAAGGCCCCGGCTTTTGTTATGAGGAATAATTGTAATGAAAATTGCTATTGCTTCTATTAGAATGTGTAAAGGGTATGGGGTTGATGTCGTTATTCATAACCAAGCAATTCGTTTATCAAAAGCCGGACATAAAGTAACGGTTTTTACATTTGACCATGATCAAGAATACTACAACAGCCTAAACTACAAAATAATAAAGGTGTCTAACGAATATAAACTTCTAAAACTGATAAAAAATCGTTTTGACATTGTTATCGCCCATTCGTCGCCATTCTTTGAAATACTACCCGTTTTAACGCCCTATGTTTTTACTATTGCATATGAACACGGTGATCCTGACCCCAATTTTTTTCCTTTGCAGGAAAAAGAAGAACGATTGGCCATAAAATTAAATAAATATAAAAGCATTTATCCCGCTATAAACGCGGTTATTGGTATCAGTAATTTTATTTGTAAAGATATTATGTGGCCAGAAGCTAAATGTATTTATAATGGTATTGATCACTTAATCCCCCAAAATAAAATCGACAATATTTACTTAAATTATAACGTAAAAAAAAATGATTTGGTGATACTCTGCGTAGCTAGATTAGGCATAGGAGAAAATCATTATAAAGGGATAGATACTGCGATTGATTTTTGGACGTACCTTTCTTCTTTTAAAAGGAATATCAAGTTTTTCGTTTTGGGGAAAGGAAACGATGAGGACAAAACCTTTCTTACAGAAAAAGGTATAGACATCATCTTAAATGCAACTAATGACGAGTTAATAAGTGCATACAAAAACTGCCATCTTCTTGTCAGCTTTTCTAAGTGGGAAGGCTTCAACTTACCAATAGCCGAGGCGACATATTTCAACAAGCCTGCATTAGCCATCAATACAAGCTGTCATTCCGAAGTAACACCTCTGGTTTTTGATGACTGTATTGAAATGGCTGATTATATTTTAAATTCTTATCCTAAACAGATTAATGAAGATGCGATAAAATGCAAAGATAAAATTGGTTGGTCAACTTGGGATCGTAATATACAATGTTTAATTGATTTTATTCAAAATAACTATATTAAGCCAAAACCTAAGAAGACAAACGTATTATCAAGATTTCTGAGCAAAAAAAGCAAGCAGGGTAACCTCTTTCTCACCAAACACAGCATCAAGCCTTTACAAACAAAAAAATTTATTGGAGCAAATACATCAATAAGTAAGATATTCCCAATTAAAAGAAAAGAGATTGACACCAATGCGAACTATACTAAAAAAATGGTGTCGATATGTATCTTGACAAAAAACAAGCTAAACCTCATCAAGCCTTGCATAGAATCAATATTAACGGTAACCGACAACACGTGTAATTATGAAATCATAATCGGTGATACGGGAACCGATGATAAAACAGTTTTAGATTATTACAAGTCGCTCGGGAGCAAGGTTACAATTCGCTATTTAAATTATTATAATTTTTCACAAAACAACAATTTTATAGCTAAATACGCGAAGGGGGAATTCCTATTATTCTTGAACAATGATACAAAAATAATTGACAAAAACTGGATTAATGCATTGTTGGAACCCATGCTTTTTGATAGAGTAGGTGTAGTTGGGACTAAATTGTTATTTGCTGATGGTTTGATACAACATGCGGGAAGTGAAATTTTTACTAGAGAGCCGTATCGCTTTATCGGATGGCATCCTTATGCAAAATATCAATCTGATTTTCCACCTGCAAACGTTGTTTTACAAATGCCCTCTGTAACAGGTGCATGCTTATTAATGCGACATTTTTTATTTGATTACTTAGGTGGTTTTGATCCGTTATACGATGAAGAATGTCAGGATGCTGATTTATGTCTCCAAGTTCGAGAACAGGGGTATAAAGTAATATACTATCCCAAAACTTACTTATATCATTTTGAGAATGGCACGCGTGAAATTGCAGAATCGACTAAGGATAGAATATTCTTTAGAAAGAAATGGCAACTATATATTGAATCTACAATTTTTTCAAAAGACAAACAAAGCTTTTCTTGGAATCCACTAATTTGTGTTATTGTGGATAATGAAAATATTCTATTAAAAAATCAAATAGCTGAACATTTTTCTTTTATTGCAACTTGTTTTTCAAATAGTGAAGTTACAATAAAAGGAATTAATACATTTACAAATCCAATTTTGCACGCTTTTTTTAACAACAACTTTAAATCTTTTCGATTTATCCCTATAACCTATGAAGATAATTATCAATATGATCATATTTACAATCTTACAACATCCAACACAGTAGATGGTCTTTTATGAGTACAAATGAATCAAATGCTATCGTTGTCAATGCCCCAATTAAAACTCAACACCAAAAAACAATTATCGTTTTAGGTTGTTCTAGAGGTGGAACCTCAATGGTTTCTGGTGTATTATGTGAACTGGGTATTTTTATGGGAGAAAATCTTTCCGGCGGTGGAAGTTATGAAGATACCGATTTTATTGATAAACCAATATCTGATATACAGCAAACAATTAATAAACGAAACAGTCAATTTGATATTTGGGGGTGGAAGTACCCTCATACCATCGACTATATCTATGACATTATACAAACGATAAGAAACCCTTACTTTATAGTGGTGTTTAGAAATGAATTTTCAGTTGCAAGAAGCTTTAGTAAATATCATACGCAAATACCATTTAAAAAGGCTATTATAGAAGCCCATGTGAGGTATGGAAAAATTGTTCAATTTATTTCAAAAAATAGCTATCCAACTATTGCTTTTTCTTTTGAACAAGCATTATCTGACAAAAAAGATTTCATCGATTCGTTGATTAAATTTTTGAACCTAAACACCTCAAAAGCGAATAAGCAGTTTGCGCTTTCTTTCATCAATAAAAAAGCCGGTTACCAAGCAACTCGTCCATCACAGAAATCAATAATTTCAATTACAGAGATTAAAGACTCAGATCTTAAAAACTATTTGTATAAACCTGTTGCGTTTGATCTTATTGAGAGCAAAAATGTCATAATAAAAAATGAGAAATTCTATAGTACTAGCAATGATCCCCAACTCATTTATCGTTTGAAAGAATTAAAAAATTTTCCTACACAAATATTTTTTTCCTTTGAATTTCATACTTCATCGCCCAAGAGCTTTAACTCGTTAATTTATTTAGGCGATAAAAAGCGGTTTGACCAAGAAAAGTCTTGTTCGTTCACCCCTTCGCAAGGAAAAAATACGATTCTAATTCAATCTAAACAAGAAATCGAATTTTTACGTTTTGACCCAATTAATATGAAAGATCTATTTTTATTATCAAACCAACATTTTTTTGTGAAGGCTGCCGAATAAGACTGGTTAAAGAGGTTCAGCTGAGGTAAGCCGCCTATAAGCATTGCCAATCAAGCTTTTTAAGCAACTTTCTGGAATTCACTTTTGTTGAGGTCCTGAATTCTTCTAAAAAAAGGGTTTTCCATAATGATAGCAACAGTCTTTCTATTCAATGGTGTTTATTTTATGCAACGTTACGGAGAGTAGTTACCAATACTTTTTCTATACAAATCTAACACCTCTTTCGGGTTTCCATTTTCTTTAACAACCCCTTTGTCAACCCAAACAATTCGTGTGCATATTTCTTCTAATAAAGGTAATTGATGCGAAACAAAAACTACAGTTTGGCCTGATTGCAACTTTGACTTCATTGCATGAATTGACTTTCTTTTAAACAACTCGTCACCGACAGCAAAAACTTCATCAATTAATAAAATATCTGGAGACATCTCCATTGCAACAGAAAAACCCAATCTAGCTCTCATTCCAGTTGAGTAAGTTTTCACAGGCTCATCAATCCATTCGCTCAATTCGGAAAAATCTATTATCCGATCAATGCGTTGAAGAGCTTCTTTTTTGGTATAACCCATTAGCAATGAGCCCATGATGGCATTATCTCGACCTGATAGTTCTGCGGAAAATCCAGCTTGTAAACTTAACAACGATATAGATAACCCTTTTCTACGATAAACATTTCCAGTATTGGGAGAGATAATTCCTGATATAATTTTCAATATAGACGATTTTCCTGAACCATTTTTCCCTATAATTCCAATCGTTTCTCCTTTATAAATAGAAAATGAAATCGATTTTAATGCGTTATAAGTACCAAATTTCAGACGGCCTTTTTTTACCCGATAACGACAACCAACAGCATTTAATTCAACAAGACAACGTTCTTTCATTCTTGACAAATCCGAGGGTAAATACTATCAAATTTTATTATAAAAAGCAAAGATAATACAAACAGAGAAAAAGATAAAATCGATACGTTGAATAGATAAATGTAATCAATGGTTTCGTTGTAGATTAAAATATTTCGATAATTTTTTATTAATCCGGCGACAGGATTAAGGTACATAATTAGTTGATGTTTTGGTAAAACGACTTCGTTGATATCAAAAAAAATACCTGAACCAAAAAAAAGTAATTGTAAAAGTGTACTAACAATAAACTTTAAGTCCGGAAAAAAAGGAATTATTGCGGCTGAAATCATTGCCAAGCTAAGAATCAATAAAACTTGAACAATCATAATGAGAGGAAGCCAGAGCCACATAATTGACGCTCCGGTTGGATAGAAATATAAAAATACCAGTAGTAAAAATACGACAAAAAATTGTTTAAAACAGTCCCTCAATACAACTTCAATGGGGAAAAAAAATTTAGGGATATGCACCTGAAGCATAAGCCCTCTGCCACCTAAAATACTCATTGAAGCATTCATAATACTTCTTTGGAACCATTGCCAAAAACATATTCCAACAAGCAAAAAAGCTACAAAATCATTTGTTCCTTTACTTAAAAAAATACCAAACACAATATAAAAAATGGCCATCGTAAGCACGGGCTCAATAACCCACCAAAGATAATTTAGGTAGTATTTAGAAACTTCTGTTTTTAGATTAGCGGAAGTTTTAAAAAGCACTAAATCAATAAAAGTTTGTTTTTTCATAAACACTACCAATGAAGTTTAAATTTTATATATCGTCCGCTTATGCATAATAAAAGGTGTTAAAACCGAAATCTCGTTTTAGTTATTATCCCTATTAAAATCAACGCGTTATTTAAAATGAGGGTTTAATCGTAACTTGTTGTTTTTATAAAAAAGATGATCTATTTTAACAGCCTTTAATAAAAATTTTCCCCATCGTAACAGGAAACTTTGTGATCAGTTTTTCATAAAATCCATCATGAAGTTCGATCCGCCCTTTCCTTTTTTTCATCAAACGCAATACCGAGAATGATTGCAATATTAATCTGCTTAAGTTAAGTGCAATCGGTTTACACTTATCCAGAATCGGCTCGTGTATTTCCAATATCCCTTCTCTTAAATCTTTTTCCAAGTTTTCTACCTTATACAGTTCTCCGGGTTTATTGTCAAGGCAACTTATAATAATTATTGACGAATCCAAATCAGAGTGATTTTATTTAATCCTTTTTTCTAATATAAATTACAACTTTTAGATAGTTATTGATCTATGCTAAATCCACCACCTCTATTGGTGGACCCGGGTAGGTATAACCTATCCGGTGAGAAACGAAATAGGTTCTTCCCCGGAAAACCCCACAAGGGACGAAAGGAGGAAGAACCTATGCACGATTGGCAAAGCTTATCGCACGTACGTTGGGATTGCAACTACCATTTGGTTATAATCCAAACATACCGCCAAAAGAAACCGTACGGAAAGATCAGGCGTCGTGTGGTTAAAATCATATGTGAGCTGTTCATTGGATCAAAAAAACAGTCTCGTAAACATTCAGAAGGTCAAACTCTTGTTTTTTACCCCTGCACCCACCCCTGAAAACCAGGTTCCAGCCAGTCTCAACAAAAATACAATATGGTTTCTGCTGGTGGCGTTCATATTTCAGATGCTTGATAAGCGTTTCGTGATTTGCTATATCTCACCAGAAAAAAAGGGGTTCCGATTGCTGCAATGTGGAGGCCATCCTTTTGAGTTTGAGGTAAATTTATGACAACCCAGCGTAAATCCACCAGCGAGTTTTCGATGATCCGGGCGGCCGTTTTGGTTCTGTGTATGATGACCATGGCCACAGGCGCCAATGCCCAATCCTCTCTCGCTGACAATAACGCCGAAATCGACTACCTCAAGGGATTGCCCCTTGAGGATCTTTTGCAGACCACAATCATTTCGGCTTCCAAGAAATCCGAAACACTTTTCGATACGGCCTCGGCCGTTTTTGTCATCACCCAGGAAGACCTGCGGCGGACCGGTGCCCGCAACATACCTGAAGCCCTGCGGATGGTGCCGGGACTCCAGGTGGCTCAGATTGATGTCAGCCGCTGGGCCATCACTTCCCGCGGATTTGCCGATTGGTTCAGCAATAAGCTGCTGGTCATGGTTGACGGCCGCAGTGTCTATTCCCCCATCTTTTCCGGTGTGCATTGGGATGTTCAAGACATCATCATGGCGGACATTGAACGTATTGAGGTCATCCGTGGCCCCGGTGCCGTTGTATGGGGTGCCAATGCGGTTAATGGTGTGATCAACATCATTACAAAAAGCGCCTCCGAAACCCTGGCCGGCATGGTCAATATCGGTATCGGTACCCATGAGCAACCGCTGGTGGAAACGCGCTATGGCGCGAGAATCGCCGATATGACGGATGTCCGCCTCTTCGCCAAAGGGTTCCGGCGTGAGCCCTTCAACAAAAAAACTAACGGTGAATCCCTTGACGCCTGGCAGCACCTGCAGGCCGGATTTCGGGCCGACTGGCAGGCTGATAGTCAAAATGACTTCACCTTGGACGGGAGGGTGTATGACGGCGAGGCGGGCTTAAAGACCATCAATTCCGGATTCCTGGCGCCACCCTATACAAGAATGATCGAAGCGATCGAAACCTTTTCCGGCGGGCACCTGCTTTCCCGGTGGATACGCAGAATGTCGGAGGCCTCCGAGCTGTCCCTCCAGGCATATTACGACACTAACCGGCGTAATCTGGTGATCCTGGATGAAGCGCGTCATGCCATCGACGTGGAAATGAAACATCATTGGAATCCTGATGGCCGCCATGATCTGGTGTGGGGAGTGGGCTACCGCTGGCTCAGCGATGACATCAGTGGGACCGAAAAGGGAGGGATTGAACCGGACAGCAGTAACACGTCCCTGTGGAACGCATTTGTGCAGGATGACATCACGCTGCTCACCGATCAATTGTGGCTGACCCTGGGGTCCAAATTTGAATACAACGAATACACCGGCTTCGAATATCAGCCCAGTGCCCGGGCAAGGGCCAAATTGAAGGAGGGACATATTCTCTGGGCGGCCGTATCCCGTGCCGTAAGGATGCCTGCCCGTTCCGAACATGGTCTGAGCGCCAACCAGGCCACCATCGTTTTGCCAACAGGAACCCTCGCGATCGTGCGGATGTTGGGTTCCAAAGACTTTGACTCGGAGGTTTTGATCGCATACGAGACCGGATATCGCTGGCGGTCGAAGCCTCGGTTTTCAATGGATCTTACGGCTTTTTTTAATGACTATAAGCAGCTTCGTAATACCTCCTTTGCCCCCAGTTTCTTGGAGCGCAATCCCCCACCAACCCATTTGGTGATCCCCTATGTAGTCAACAACGGCCTGGAAGGAGACGCCTCCGGATTTGAAGCCCTGGTGACCTGGCGGCCGATGGACGTTTGGCGGTTGTCCGCTGGCTATACCTTGCTGGATTTTAATTTACACAAAACCGGAATTGCCGTCGACGGCATCGCACCGATAGAAAAGGAATCCTCACCCGATCATCAACTTCAACTGCGCTCCTACCTGGATCTGCCCTGGAATTTTTATTTCAATGCCGAACTGTATTTCGTTGACCGAATAAAAGCACTGGATATTGATGCCTACACGCGTATTGATTTGCGCCTGGAATGGACACCTTCGCCCCGCTGGTCATTGAGCGCTGGCGTTGAGAATCTACTGGATGGCAATCACCAGGAATTCTTAGACAGTACCGGGCTCGTCCCCGCCAAGGTGCCGCGTACGGTTTATGGCCAGGTGACCCTTAATTTTTAAACGCCACATGGCGATAAAAGGATCGCATCCTATCTGAAAAGCAAAATAGCCACTTGTTGCGTCTGGAGCGCCGGGTTATTGGATCAAAAAACAATTTTGTAAGTACTCAGAAGGTCGGACCCTTATGTTTTATCCCAACAACCGCCCTGAAAACCAGTCTCAGCCAGTCACAACACAAAGATGTTGGGGTTTCTACTGGCGGAGGTCATACTTGATAAGTTTTTAATGATTTGATATGTCGTGCTAAACAAAAAAGACATTCCGATCACGTTCACTCAAAGGGATACGGTTGAGTGCAAGAGGGATTCATGACAAATCAGCGTATAGCCACCTGCGTGTTTTCGATGATCCGGTTAACCCTTTGGATCCTGTGCACGATTACCATAGCCACAGGCGTCAATGCGCAACCACCTTCCGCTGATAAAGACATTGAAATTGATTATCTCAAGGGGCTGTCCCTTGAGGATCTTTTGCAGACCGAGATTATTTCGGCTTCCAAGAAATCCGAACCGCTTTTCGATACGGCCTCGGCCGTTTTTGTCATCACCCAGGAAGACCTGCGACGGACCGGTGCCCGTAACATACCTGAAGCGCTACGGATGGTACCGGGACTCCAGGTGGCGCACATCAATGCCAACCGCTGGGCCATCACTTCCCGGGGATTTGCGGATTGGTTCAGCAATAAGCTGCTGGTCATGATTGATGGCCGCAGTGTATATACCCCCATCTTTTCCGGTGTACATTGGTCGGTTCAAGACACCACCATGGCGGACATTGAACGCATTGAGGTCATCCGTGGCCCCGGTGCCGTTGTGTGGGGTGCCAATGCGGTTAATGGCGTGATCAACATCATTACAAAAAGCGCCTCCGAAACCCGTGGCGGTATGGTCAACATCGGTTTTGGCACCCACGAGCAACCCTTGGTTGAGGCGCGCTTAGGCGCGAGACTTGGGGATAGGGTAGACGTACGCCTGTTCACCAAAGGGTTCCGGCGTGAGCCCTTTGATAAAGAGGATGGCGGTGAGGCCCACGACGCCTGGCGAAACCTACAGGCCGGATTCCGGGCCGACTGGCAGGTCGGTAGCCGGGATGATTTCATTCTTGACGGGAGCGTGTATGACGGCGAGGCGGGTTGTGATGTGATCCTTTCCGGATACCTGACACCACCGTATACAAGAATAACCGAGGAAAACGAAACCTTTTCCGGTGGACACCTGCGATACCGCTGGGTAAGAAGGCTGTCGGATACCTCCGATCTGGCAGTCCAGGCATATTGCGACGCCACCTGGCGGGATCTGGTGGTCTTAATTGAGGACCGTTATACCATCGACGTCGAAATCAAGCATCATGTGGATCCGGTTGGCCGCCATGATCTGGTGTGGGGGGCGGGCTATCGCTGGAACGGTGATGACATCACGGCTAGCTATAAGGCCAGGATTGAACCGGACAGCCGAAGTGATGTCCTGTTGAGCGCGTTTATGCAGGATGATATTACACTGCTTGCCGATCGACTGTGGCTGACCCTGGGATCCAAATTCGAATACAACGGATACACCGGCTTCGAAATTCAGCCCAGTGTCCGGGCAAGGTTCAAAACGGATGAAGATCATCTGTTCTGGGTAGCCGTCTCCCGTGCCGTACGGACACCTGCCCGCTGCGAACACGGCCTGCGGGCCAATCAGGGTACCATCGTTTTGCCAACGGGTGACCTTGCGATCGTGCGTATGGTGGGCGACGAAGACTTCGATTCAGAGGTCTTGAACGCATATGAGACTGGATATCGCTGGCAGCGGCAACCCCATTTCTCCATTGAACTGACCGCTTTTTTCAATGACTATAAGCGGCTTCGCAATGCCACCCATGGGACGCATTTCTGGGAAAAGGATCCCCCACCGGCCCATCTGGTGATCCCGGATGAGATCAACAACAGCCTTGCAGGGGAAACCTACGGATTCGAAGCCTTAGCGACCTGGCGGCCACTGGACGTCTGGCGGTTGTCCGTCGGCTATTCCTTGCTGGGATTGGATTTGCGCAAAACAGGAATTGCCGTCGACGGAAAAACACCGATAGAACAGGAGAGCGCACCTGATCATCAAATTCAACTGCGCTCCTATCTGGATCTGCCTTGGAAATTTCATTTCGATACGGAAGTGTATTTCGTCGACCAATTAATTTCATTAGACACCGATGCCTACACACGTGTCGATTTGCGACTGGAATGGACGCCTTCGCCCCTCTGGACGTTAAGCGTTGGCGTTGAGAATTTGCTGGACGACAGTCACCAGGAATTTCTCGATCATACCGGGGTTATCACCACCAATGTGCCTCGTACGGTATATGGCCAGGTGACCCTGAATTTTTAAAGGACGCAGGCTGATAAAATGACGGCATCCTATCTCGAAAGAAAAAAAGACACACGGCTGCTGCGACGATGGATTACGGTCGTTGTGATGCTGTTGGGCATCGTCGTCGGCTACAGGCCGACGGCTGTCGCCGAGTCTTTCGACGAGTACCGGGTTAAAGCCGTTTTTTTGTATAATCTGGCCCAATTTGTCAATTGGCCGGACGCGGCGTTCCAGTCCACGAACCAGACGTTTGTCATCGGCATCCTGGGGAAAGATCCTTTCGGCGGTGAATTGGCCCGTGTGATCAGCAACGACACATTGCATGGTCGCAGGGTTAACGTCATTTATTACAAGGATATTGACAGTCTCGTTCGTCGACCCTGCCAGATGATTTTTGTAAACCTCGACGAAAAAACACTGTTGAAAGAACTGTATGAAACACTGGGCGGCCTATCGATATTGACGGTATCCGATCATGATGGTTTCGCGCACCGGGGAGGTATGATCAACCTGTATATCGCGGGAAACCGCATTCAATTGGAAATCAATATGGATAACACCCGGCGTGCCGGGTTGCAGATCAGTGCCAAACTGTTGAGTCTGGCACACCTGATTGATTCCAGCAGGTAGCGCCCATCTAGAATGCTCAATTTGCCTGTTTCAGGACGTTGAACAGATATTTCTATCAGAGTTTATGGAAAGGCAGGATGTCTGCGATAAAACAAAAATTGCTGAATTTGCCGATACGGAACAAGATTACCCTGATTGTCTTTTGTACCGCCGGCCTGCTGATCGGTTTGATGGCGATTGCCATTACTGCTGAAAAATACTTCGAATATCGACACAGTCTCGTCGAGGACATGACCACCCTGGCGGAGATTATCGGTACCAACAGTACCGCGGCACTTTCGTTCAGAGACCGGGTCACCGCCAATGAGATTCTGGCCGCCCTGCAGGCGGAAGCCGATGTGATCGCGGCCTGTCTGCTTGACGATAGAGGCCAATTGTTTGCCACCTATGAGCGCGGGCAGCATGCCAAGACGCCGTTATTCCGAGACGAACTGGAAGCGCTGGTGCAGGTTACCACCGGCAATCAGGAGGTGCGGTTTCAATCAGGGGTGCTGGATCTTTCCCGGTCGATTCGGCTCAACGGCAAACGGATCGGTTATATTGTCATCCGTACCGACCTCGAAACGCTCCACCAATCAATTCAGCGGTTCGTTCTCACCCTGATCGCTTTCAGTCTGGTCCTCTTTGCCATTGCCCATTTAATCTGTACGCGTCTCAATCATCACATTGTCGGACCGATTACCGATCTGGTGGACAGCATGCAGTCCGTTTCGGCGGACCAAAATTATTCCGTGCGGGTTCCGGTTCGTTCCACCGATGAGATTGGTTCCCTGGTTGACGGTTTCAACGCCATGCTGACCAAGATTCAGGAGCGGGATGAGGAAATTGGACGACATCGGGAGCATCTCGAAGATCTGGTGGAACAGAGAACCTGGGATTTGAGGCAGTCCAATGAAAACCTGTCAAAAGAAATCGAAGAGCGCAAGAGTGTTCAGAGCCAGCTGGTCCATGCCCAGAAAATGGAAGCCATCGGCAGACTGGCAGGCGGCGTGGCCCATGATCTGAACAATATTCTGTCCGGGGTGGTCAGTTATCCGGAGTTGCTTCTGATGAACATGACGCCTGACGATCAATTGTACAATCCGCTCAATACGATCATGGCTTCCGGGAAAAAAGCGGCCGCCATCGTACAGGATTTGCTGACCCTGGCCCGCCGGGGCGTCAAAGTAGAAGAATCCGTTGACCTGGTGGAACTGGTTAACGACTATTTGAGCAGTCCCGAATATGCCAGGCTCATGTCTTTTCACCCGTTGATCACCGTTGACATGACTGCAGATGACAACATGATGAACGTCATTGGATCACCGATGCACCTTTCAAAAATGATCATGAACCTGATTTCCAATGCTGCCGAAGCGATGCCCGATGGCGGCCGTGTGGCCATCTGCGTTACCGGCTTATCCTACATGAACCCGTTACCCGGGTTCCCAAAATGGCGGAAGGGACCGTATGTGTGTCTGACCGTTTCCGACACCGGCGTTGGTATCGCCGAGGCCGATATTCATCGTATTTTCGAACCGTTTTATACCAAAAAAGTAATGGGTCGCAGCGGAACCGGTCTGGGCATGGCGGTTATCTGGGGAACCATTGAAGACCACGAGGGCCACATCAACGTGCATAGCACAGAGGGGTTAGGAACGACATTCGAGATCTATCTGCCGGCCCGCGAAAAAACAGCTGTTCGGCAGGTTGCTGACATTGTCCAGCAACCGATCATGGGTGAGGGACAATCGATATTGGTGGTAGACGATTCGGAGGATCAACGGGCGTTAGCAAGGGAAATCCTCCTACACCTGGGCTATTGTGTTGAAGTGGCCGCCAGCGGTGAAGCAGCTGTCGAACTTTTGAAGACCCGTACATTTGATCTGGTCATCCTTGATATGCTCATGCCGCCGGGGATGGATGGCCTGGATACCTATCGAGAAATCATTCGTTTGCGGCCCGGTCTCAAAACCATTATCGCCAGCGGTTTTTCCGAGTCCAGACGCGTTCGAGAGGCCCGTGAATTGGGCGTCAGCGCTTATGTGCGAAAGCCCTATACCGTTACTCAAATTTCGGATTCGATCCGGTCTGCCCTGTTTGCCCCCCCTGCACAGCAACGGAATGAAGGCTGAACTGGGGCCTATCAAAAAACAGTTTCTGAGTAAACTTTCACAAGGTACCGTAGCTGCTTTGGATGAGTTTGAATGGGTCAGGGCTCTGTTTGAGTAGAATAATGCAGGCATGTCAACGGAACGATAGCGACAAAAGATCTATGGCAGGAATTGTGTTACCGTCAGGGTGCCGCATAGCCCCGGTGTATGACAAGGGAAGGCAGATTCAGATTCTGTCGCCCGAAGGGCTAGGGGATCATGCTCAGACGAATCAGCTTACAGCGTTCATGAACGCGATCTGAAGTAGGTCACTTAATACCACGTATCAATACTGTGAGGACCGAAAATGCAAGATCAAACCTTGCCGGAAAATTACAAGGGTTACTCAACCAAAGATTTATTGAAGGTCTGGGAAGAGATCCAGAGACCAGGTGGGACCAAAGCACCACGGGAAAAGATTTTAGCGATGAGGGCGTTGCTGAAAGAGTTTCGTCTTGGAGTACACGCGGAAATGCCCCCGCTTCCGGATTAATCGAATATCAATCTCAAGCTGTTGCCTTTAAAGCGCGGATGAATGGTCACGGCCAGGTGCCCAGATTTGAGAGGTCGGTACCGGCTCCGGAGAAAGCGCCGGTAAAAGATAATCGATACAGGAATGTACCGATCAATTTCCCTCCTAAACAAATTGGGCCGATGATGTCTGAATGTCTTGTCACTGGATTTCATAACAGTGATGGCCATGTGGCATTATGTATACCAGAAAAAGAAGAGCCTGTAGGGGCGAAACTATTGTAAAAATAATCAGCGAACAAAACGTTCGAGAGGGACCGGGTGTACTGCGCACTTTTTCGAAAGTCTGTGGTTTAAGAAACCGAAAACTTTTATCTGAGGTATTGGGTTAAACCGTCCGACCCCTCTGCTCACCGTTAAACCTTTCCCAAAAGAAGAACGTTCTTGAATTTTGCCATGGTATGATTTATTGTCATACTGGAGGTGAAATTATGGCTACATCAAAAATTGCAGTTACAATTGATAAAAACACATTATTTCAGCTGGATTTGTTAGTCAAATCCCGTGTATTTCCAAGCCGTAGTCGTGCTATTCAAGAGGCTGTTTCGGAAAAACTTGCCCATATTGCAAAAGATAGGCTTGCTCGAGAATGCGCTAAGCTACATATTGAATTTGAACAGAATATGTCTGAAGAAGGGTTAGAAACGGAGATAAATGAATGGCCAGAATACTAAGAGGCGATATCACCTGGGCTGACCTTAACCCTACAGCAGGACATGAACAGGCTGGGTTTCGGCCTGTTCTTATATTAAGCCACGAAGTATTTAATAAAAATTCTGGTACTGTTATTGCCGTCGCCATCACAAGTCAACCACAGCGTGCTGGTTTTCCACTGACGCTTGAGCTTGAAGAAACAAAACTTCCCAAAAAATCCTGGGTAAAAATAAGTCAAATCCGAACACTATCTGTAAAACGTTTGCGGAAAAAGCTTGGCAAGGCAAAGCCTAAAGAACTCGA
>PDWJ01006204.1_pt1 | contig 19629 bp, 13 predicted proteins | sample 1430881 | NCBI WGS metagenome assembly PDWJ01 (sample SAMN01162460, study PRJNA174530) | Oral metagenome, whole genome shotgun sequencing project. | biome: Marine environment; feature: Marine mammal; material: Swab sample of the gingival sulcus; isolation source: swab sample of gingival sulcus...
ATGAAAAAGCAAAAATAAAACTTTTGGGGCTGATTTCAATATGTAGAGAAATCAGCCCTTTTTATTGCTATAGCAAAAAGTTTTATCGGACACTAATAAATAATTTTAAAGGTATTTCTAATTAGAACAAACATTTAGGATTTTTATAAGGGAGAACAAAAAAATCAATTCGTAAATGCAGCGAATTTTATTTTTTTTTTTATAAACAAAAAAACTACTTTCGCCGCAGACGCATAACAAAAGAGCATAAACAATCTTTGTTATAATTATTTTATTAATTAAATTTCAATAGTATGAGAAAATTTTATTTATTTTCAATGGTAGCCCTGCTATTATTGACAGTTTCATTTAAGCTTAAAGCTCAAGGAGATCTTATTATCACCGGAGTTTTTGACGGAACTCTTACCGGCGGAACTCCTAAGGGTATTGAGCTTTACGTGATTAATGATGTTACAGATTTAAGCGTATATGGTGTTAGTACTGCCAATAATGGTGAGGGGACTACAAATGAACCGGAATTTGAATTTCCTGCCGATGCCGCAACTGCCGGTGATTTTATTTATGTTGCTACAGAAGCACCCAATTTTACTGCTTTTTTTGGAATAGCACCAACATACACAGATGGTTCTATGGGGGTAAATGGTGATGATGCCATTGAACTTTTCCACTCTGCTGACGGCGGTACAACATGGACAGTTATTGATGTTTTTGGCGATGTTGATGTGGATGGTACAGGTACTGCATGGGAGTATGCAGACGGTTGGGCTTATCGCACAAGCACAACACAATCGGCTACTTTTGATGCTAATGACTGGAATTTTTCAGGCATTGACGCACTTGACGGTGCAGCGACCAATGCAACTGCTACAACCCCGTTCCCCTTAGGAACATTCTCAATGGGCGCAGACCCCGCAGTTGATTGGTGTAACTTACAACACCCCGAAACGGTAACCGTTGAGACCGATGAAGCATTTGACCTATATGCCAGAGTATATGAACCCGGCGTAACAGAAGCCGCAGGACAAGGTGCCGGCATTCAGGCTTGGATTGGATATTCAGACCAAAATACAGACCCCTCAACTTGGACAAACTGGGTAGCCGCAACTTACAATGTAGATGACGGAAATAATGATGAATACAAAGCATCATTGTCTTTCACTTCTGCCGGAACTTACTACTACGTAAGTCGTTTCCAATTAGAAACAGGCGAGTTTAAATATGGCGGATACAATGTCGGCGGCGGTGGATTCTGGGATGGAACTACGAATATTTCCGGTGTTGCAACAGTTAATGCACCAACTCCACTCGCCTTACCGTTTACCGAAACTTTTGAAACATGGCCGCTTACAAACTGGCTTGTTGAAGGAACAAGTACTTATGTTTGGGAACAAAATGACGGAACTGCACACGGACCCGATAGTGTAATAGAAGGAACTTATGCTGCGATGTTTAATGTTTATAACGCATCAAGTGGAAATACTACTTCAATGACCTCCAAAGTTATTGACATGAGTAGTGCAAGTTTTCCGGAACTTTCATTTCAATATTGGATGGCCGGACCTGCAGATGCTAATTTATGGCTAAAAGCGGAAATGTCAACCGACGGAGGAACAACTTGGACAGAAGTATTTAATCAAGTACAAGATGGAACTATTTCTGCTTGGACAAATGCAAAAATTGCTCTTACCGGCGCAAATGCCACGACCAAAATAAAAATTACGGCATCAAGTGATTTCGGATATAAGAATATTTTTGTTGATGACTTAAAAATAATGAATGTTGATTATCCTGCACCTACTAATGTACAAGCAACAAATATTACTTCTTCATCTGCTGATATAAGTTGGACGGAGTTAAGTAGTGCAACACAATGGAACATAAAAGTTGCAACTTCCTCAATAGATCCCGCAACAGGTACAGGTGATATTTATGAAGGAGTAATAACAAACACTCCGGAATATAATTTGACCGGTCTTACTCCAATTACAGAATATTATGTATATGTACAAGCTGATCATGGGTCGGGCAATGTTTCCGAATGGACTACAGAACTTATGTTTAAAACGCCTTGCGACCTTGTTACAGAATTTTCTGAAGGTTTTGAAACTGCAACACTTACCACAATGCCCGATTGTTGGAAAAAATTATTACCCGCCGATGGATATGTAAGTGTTTCAACCACTTTCCCAAATTCCGGTGCAAATAATGTATATTTTCGTAACGGAGGAGTGCTTGTAGCACCCAATGTAAGCAATGCTGATGCCGGAACCCATCAACTTAGCTTTTATGCTATGTCCGGTTACAATGATGAGTCTGTATTAGAAGTTGGTTATTTAACCGATGCCAATGATATAAATTCATTTAATGTTCTACAAACAATTACTTTGAATAAAACATATCAAGAGTTTATTGTGCAACCGGGTACTGCTCCGGGAACAAGCCAAAATTTTGCATTTAGAGCTCCAAGTTTAGGTGTAAATATTGATGATATAAGTTGGGAAGAAATACCTTCTTGTCAAAAACCTGTTGATTTGGCTGTAAGTAATATTACTACATCAGAAGCAGACATAGCATGGACAGAGTCGGGTTCTGCAACGCAATGGAACATAAAAGTATCTACAAACCCAATAGACCCTGCTATAGGTTCAGGAGACTTTTTCGAGGGTTCAACAACGACCAACCCTCACAGCCTTACAGGACTTGCATCTGCTACGACCTATTATGTATATGTACAAGCTGATTGTGGTAGTGGAGATATGTCAGAATGGTCTCAGGAAGCGACATTTACAACAACATGCGGTACTGTAACTGTGCCTTACACTCAAGAATTTGAAGGTCCTGATGATATGCCTGTCTGTTGGACAGTTATTGATGAAGACGGCGATAATAAAAAATGGATGATAGTAACTCCTCTTAACGGAGCACACAGTGGCACCTATTCAGCCGGGGTTGCATATAATTCCACCCAAAATAATGACTGGTTGATTTCTCCCGGATTCGAAGTTAGTTCCAATGATGTAGAATTTGAATTTTATGCAAAATCTAGGAGTTTATTAGAAAGTTTTAATGTTCTTATATCTACAACAGGTAACACAATTGCAGATTTTACAGATACCATAGAAAGCGTTGTTGATGAACCGATTGAATGGACAAAACACAGTTATAAATTATCTGATTACGGAGTTACTCAGGGTCAAACCGTGTATATTGCAATTCAATGTGTATCTGAGGATAAATATTATTTATATGTTGATGATTTTTCTATTACGGGAAGTGGCGCAGCCAATCCTCAAATAAATCAAATAGATATTAACAATGCTGTTCAAGATATATCTGTTTGTAAAGGAACAAGCGAAACTGATGCTATAGCCGGTCTTGCTCCTGAAATTGTCATTACTGATACTGACAACCAAGAACACACAGTAAGCTTAACTTGGACAATTGATTCCTACGATGCAAATACCACAGGAGATTACAACGCAACAGGAACATTTACACTTCCGGCAGGCGTTGATCAAACCGACCCGGCAACAGCTTTAGAAGTTGCAGCAGTAGTAACTGTTAGTAATGCAGTGGAACCAACATTTAATTTTGCTACAGAATACTGTGTTGGAGCAACTCCTGATGCTTTACCGACAACGTCAAGCAACGCAATAGAAGGCACATGGTCGCCGGCTGCTATTGTTACCGATGCAGCAGGTTCTGCCGACTATACATTTACGCCAAACGACACGCAATGTGCTTCAGCTGTTACGATAACTGTAAATGTAAGTGCACCGGTAGCACCAACATTTGATTTTGCTACCGAATACTGTGCCGGAGCAAGCGCAGACGCTCTACCGACAACTTCAAGCAATGGAATAGAAGGAACATGGGCACCGGCTACTATCTCAACCGATGCAGCAGGTTCAACGGACTATACATTTACGCCGAATGCAGACCAATGTTCTTCTGAGCTTACCGTAACTGTAACCGTAAATGAACTGCCGGTTGTTACTTGTCCCGATGACATAACAATTAACACAAATGCTGCTGTTACTTTCACCGGACAAACTCCCGAAGGCGGAACATTCTCGGGTACAGGTGTTGAAGGAAACACATTTAACCCTGAAGGTTTGGCTAATGGAACTTATACAGTAACTTACACTTATACGAATACTGCCGGTTGCGAAAACCAGTGCGAATTTAACGTAGTTGTTAATCTTGTCGATGGTGTAAATGATATTGAATCAAATGGCATAAGCATTTATCCTAACCCGACTAATGGTAACTTCCAAATTGATTTAAATATCAAAAACTCTAAAAAAGCTGAACTTCAAGTTGTAAACACTTTAGGTAAAGTAGTTATTAGCGAAAATATTACGAATACTGATAATTTTGCAAAAAGATTCAATACGACACTTCAAAGTGGCGCTTACATAGTAAGAATCATCTTAAAAGATAAAGTTATCAATAAAGTTTTAATCGTAAAATAAGCAGATAAAGAGATAAAATTTCTTTATAGTTTAAGATTATGGGGCATTCAAAATCCTTAAGTTAGGAAATTGAAATGCCCCATATTATTCACCCGCAAAAAGTAAAACCAAATAGCTAACTTTTTTTGAACAGCGCAGCCCTCACGCAAGTAATTGAGAATTGAAATGCTGATAAGAAGCAATTTATAATTTACAATTAAAACAAAACCTTATTGTCGGTTCAAACCTTAGTAGAAATAAATAATACCTAAAAGAAAATCAACCTTATTACCTTATAAAAAAATGCTTGCCGGCGGGAACTCTTAATCGCAAAGGATGCAAAATTCAGCAAAAAGCGCAATAGCAAAATCTCTCTTGGAGAAAAGGGCGCAGGGAGATTGATTTTAAAACATTACAAAATCCTAAACAGCAACTTACAAATTTAACCCGCATTATTCACCAAGCAGTTCTATTACGGTCAGCATCTACTTCAAAATAAGACACTTCGCTTGACAAACCTCATTCACCATATCAAAGGATATGCCTCAATCGCCTTATCACTTATTTTATTGTATATGCAGCCCTTACTACGAAGACTTGATGAATAATTCCATCTAACTAAATTTGCAAGTTGCTAAACTGCATTTTAATTTTTTCAAGAAAAATCAATCTCCCTACACCCTCTTCTCCAAGAGGGAATTTAGCTCTTTTAAAAACACAAAATGTTCCTTAACATCCTTTATCAGTTTAAAATGATATTCAGAACATAATATTTCTTTCAATTGTTGATTTGAGAGATTGTCATCACCATAAACCCTAGAACCTAAACGACTCATATACGAAAGTCTTCCTCCTTTTTTTAAGACGGTATCAATCTCATTTAAAGCCTTTTGTTTATCTTTTATCAAGGGAAGCGTATTATGTAAATACACCACGTCAATGCTTGATTTTTCTATTTCGGCAATACTTCCGGAAAGCATACACTCGGTATTCGTGAGTTTATGTTTTTTTAACTTCTTTTTTACAATCCCAACAGCTTTTGGACTGATGTCCACGGCAAAAACTTTTCCGCCCGCTCCTATGAGTTTTGCAAGCGGAATTGTATTAAAACCCAATCCGCAGCCAAAATCAACCACCTTATCTCCTTTTTTCGGTTCAGCAAAAGCAATTTCTTTATCAAAATCTCGAAAGAATTTTCGGATATTCATAATTATTCGCATAAAATTAAATGCAAGAGAAGACATCGGCTTTTGCATTTTTGCACCCTCTTTGGGCAATTGTGCCTTTATACTGCCGGCTTCTGCCATTTTTTCACGGTCGGATTTTGCACCTTGTTTTAACATTTTTCAGAATTTTTATTACAAGCAAATTTAACAAAAAAATCCGTCAATTCAAAGTGTAAGCCGGGATAAGATAAATAATATTTATAACTTTGCGGTATCTTAACCCGCATAACAAAATATAAAAATGAAAGCATTTTACCTGATAAAAAACGGAGCTTCGGCACAAGCCTTTGAGCTAAAAGATTTCACACTGAATGAACCGGGCGATAATGAAGTAACAATTGAAACAGAAGCATTCGGACTTAATTTTGCAGATGTAATGGCACGCTTGGGCTATTATAAAGCATGTCCGCCTTTGCCGGCAATTATCGGCTATGATGTGGTCGGGCGAATCATCAAAAAAGGAAAGAATGTAAAAGAACTTGAAACGGGGCAAAGAGTAACGGCATTAACGCGCTTCGGCGGATATGCCACGCATGTCAATACAGACAGTAAGGGCGTGGTTCCCATTAAAGAAGACACCGATGTCGGCATTGCGCTTGCACTTGCCACGCAATATTCTACGGCTTATTATGCAGCCGAATACAGCATGAGCTTACAAAAAGACGAACATGTATTGATACAAGCTGCCGGCGGCGGTGTAGGCACGGCTTTAACACAGCTTGCAAAAAGAAAAGGCTGCATAATTTACGGAACAGCCGGTTCTCCCGAAAAATTGGCATATATCAAAGAACAAGGCGTTGCTTATCCGATAAATTACCGGGAAACAAACTTTTACGAATACATAAAAAACAAAAAGGGCGAAAAGAGCATTGATGCCATATTCGACTCCATTGGCGGCAATTATATGAAAAAAGAACTTAAACTGCTGGCACCCGGCGGACGTATTGCCCTGTACGGAGCTGCGCAAATTGCGGGCAACAGCAATAAAAAAAGTATCACCCGGCAGTTAAAAACCTTGTTCGGTTTTGGGATATACAGCCCTGTTCGGTTTTTCGGAAATTCGCAAACACTCATTGGAGTGAATATGCTGGAAATAGGAAACAATAAACCCTATATTCTGCAAAAATGTATGTCGGATGTTGTGGATTTATACAATGCCGGAGAAATACATCCGGTTGTCGGGAAGACTTTTAAGCCCGCAGAACTTTCGGAAGCTCACGAGTATTTGCAACAAAGAAAATCGACCGGAAAACTGGCAGTAGTTTGGTAAAATCAATAGTCGGCAAACAATGGAAAGCCCCCTCCCCCTTTCTACAAGGGGGATTTTGCTATTTGCCAAAAAACATGAAATCGTAAAAAGTTAGCTATTTGGTTTTACTTTTGCAGAAGTCTCGAAATTCGGATTAAAAAAATACCGGATTTTTGCTTTTATGCTTAAAGAATATACATTTGCAGCCTTATTAAAAAAATACATAAAAATTAAATACAATGGGTTTAATCACAAAAGAAAAGTTTTTTTCCAAGCAGTGGTTTATTTCATACAGTTTTATAACTGCGGGTGCATTTATTATGGCAGCCGGTTTCGTTTTCTTCATAGATCCTTATAAGATTGTTCCGGGCGGTGTTTACGGAATTTCAATCGTGGTTCATGAACTTACGCGCGGTATGTTTTCATTTTGGCCCGACGGAATTCCAATCGGTTTGTTCGGCTTGATACTAAATGTGCCTTTAACCATTTTGGGGATAAAAATATTAGGACCTCGCTTTGGCGCAAAAACAATTATCGGTTTTATTCTGGCATCTGTTTTCATTGATTTATTAACAAGCATCTTCGGAGAGAATGACCCTTTGGGTTTAGCCAACGACCTCTTATTGGCTTGTATATTTGGTGCCGTATTAATCGGCTTTGGTTTGGGACTTATCTTTAAATCTAAAGCAACTTCGGGCGGTTCCGATATTATTGCCATGATATTTGCAAAATATACGCGTTTACCGGTTGGTCAATTGCTGGTTTTTGTTGACTCTACCATTGTAATATTAGGCTTAATCGTATTCAAAGACTGGAAAATACCTTTGTATTCTTGGTTAGTTATTTTTATCACAGGCAAAGTAATCGATTTAGTTTTGGAAGGGGTAAACTACGGCAAAATGTTGCTTATTATTTCCGATAAACACGAAGAAATTCGCAATAAAATCATCACCGATTTAAAAAGAGGCGGCACATTTATACAAGGTGAAGGAATGTTCAACGGAAAGTCAAAGAAAATAATATATACAGTTGTAAACAGAAGAGAACTGATAATTATAGAAAGCTATATTCATAAAATTGACCCAAAAGCATTCTTAACTGTTGTTGATGCAAGAGAAATATTAGGTAACGGATTTAAATCTTTGGAAAGCAAAGAAGACATATAAAAAACTGTTTTTCAACACATAAAAAGCAACCAATAAGATGTTTTATTGGTTGCTTTTTTCTATGGTAAAAGTTCGTTTTTGTTTAATAAACGTTTGATATTTTTGTGATGTAAAGCAAGGATTAAAATCATGCAAACCAACAGATAATAAAAACTTGGACTTTGTTGATGCAGAATTAATTCACAAACGGGCAAACTTACCGCTAAAAGGACAGAACCTAAGGAAACATATTTAAAACGCCATTTTACAATAAAATATACGGCTACAGAGATTAATACGGGAACGGGGACAATTAAAAGAGACGCACCAAGCGTGGTATTTACCCCTTTTCCTCCCTTGAATTTCAAAAAAATACTAAAATCATGTCCTATAATGGCTGCAAGTGCAAGCAGGTAAACATAAAAATCCGGAAACATTATTCTATCCGCAAAAACATAATACAGAGCCACCGGGAAAAGACCTTTAAACATGTCTAAAAGTTGGACAAGAATTGCCACCTTTTTTCCCGCCACTCGTTTTACATTGGTTGAACCCGCATTACCGCTGCCGATTTCCAAAATATTTTTACCTGTATGATATTTGGTTAAAATATAGGAAAAAGGCACGGCTCCCAATAAATAGGCAAGCAAAATAAATATAATTTGTAATGTTATATTCATTTTATTTCTTGAATAATTCGCAAGGCTTCTTTTACATGCTTTTCTGCTTGACTTTGAGAATTAAACATATAAACCACTTTTCCTTCTTTGTTAATTACATAACTTACCCTACCCGGAATTAAACCCAAAAAATTGGACGGAACACCAAACAGCTTACGAACTTTATTCTCAGTATCGCTTAGCAGGGTATAATTAAGCCGATATTTTTCTGCAAATTTAAGATGACTTTCAACCGATTGCGCACTAATTCCGATTATTACGGCATCAGCATCGGCAAAAAACTCAAACCGGTCTCGAAAAGAGCAGGCTTGTTTGGTGCAACCAGGCGTATCATCTTTGGGGTAGAAATAAAGCACAATATTTTTCTTACCCAATACAGAATCAATATTAAAAAGATTTCCGTATTGATCCTTTAATTCAAATGCGGGGATTTTGCTTCCCACTTCAATTTTTTTCATTTTTTCAGTATTTGTGTCAAAAATTAGATAAGCAATAAACAATAACAAATAAACAGTCAGATAAAACAGATAGAATTTTCTGAACTTTCGATATTGAGAATTATTCGGATAAATGTTTCCGAAAAGACCTTTTACTTCTTTCCGGAAAACAGGTTTTATATTTATCAGCCAACTGTCGGTTTGATAAACCATTTTGCGAAATTTACTTCTGTAATAGGTCAGCGGCAGTCCCCATGCGACAAATAGTATTAACCAAATATTTTCAATCATGAAATCCATAATCATTTTTACTTTTTAGGAAACCACGGGAAAAAAGCATTTGTTTTGCGAACATATTCTTTATACTCGGGTTTGCTCTTGTTTAAAGTTTTTTCAAGCAAAGCTACTCCCGAAACTTTTATAATCAACAAAGTCATAATTACGGCACCTATTATCTGCCAATAGCTGCCGGCTGCGATACTGAAAAGAGCATAAGCCCACCACACCGCCGAATCGCCGAAATAATTCGGATGACGGGTATATTTCCAGAAGCCGGTTTTCAGCACTTTGCCTTTATTGGAAGTATTTTTTTTAAAACGGGCTAACTGAAAATCGCCGCCGGCTTCAAACACAAAACCAATTATCCAGACGAATATAGCCAAATAATCTAATAAGGTAAGTTTTCCGGAACTGTTGCTTGAATGAATGCCTAACAAGGGCAAAGAAACAATCATAATCAACACAGCTTGCAGCAAAAACGTTTGAAAAAAACTGACCCACCAATAACGCTTTGCACCATATTTTTTTCTAAATTCTTGGTATCTGAAATCTTCGCCTTTGCCTATATTGCGCCATGCCAGATAAAAGGACAGCCTAAGTCCCCAAATACTGACCAAGATGAGCAGCAGCCAATTTCGAGTATTCAATTCGTCCGACATGAATGCGTAAAACGTATTTACGACAACAAAGCCAAAGCCCCAAAAGAGGTCGATAATACTTACATTTGTTATTATTATGCTCCAAATCCATAATACAGTAACCAATACTAAAATAATTAAGGATGCTTGTAAAAATAAAGTCATTTTTGTTTAATTTATTTTTGAACCACAAAGAACGCAAAGAATGTTTTGCAAAGGTCGTAAAAAAATTTTTTTTTTTTATTTGTAGTTGTAAAAAAAGACTATTTTTGCAGTGAACTAAATAAGGTTCGTAAATAATTGTACCTGCATATTTCTTGTCCATGAGTATATGCAGGTGCACTGTTTCTGTTTTTAAGTTTAAAGCAAACCGTTATGAAATTTATTACAGCTCTTGTTTTTTTGTTTTTTAGTGCAAATATCTTGGCACAAGAAAGTTCTTATATTGAATTTTTGAAACAAGACAGCATTATGAAAAACCGGTATGCAAAAGGGAAAAAATATGTGGGAGGAGCTCCGGGTTTTGGGCTTCATCGGGTAAATAATCAAATTGAACAATATGCACTCAACAGTTTTTTTTCAGCGGGATATTTTGTAGCGAACAAAACCTTGTTGGGGCTGAGAAGTTATTATGACTACAATAAACCTACAAAAAAATTTCACAAAACAAATAGTCTGTTTGCAATTAGTTCAAGACAATCCTTATTTATACGCAGGTATTTTCATCCGAAAAAGTTCTCTTATTTCGGGGAGTTTAATTTTGCTTATGATAACTTTTATCAGCATTATACAGAAGTTAACGGATTGCCGGCAAAATGGTTTCATATTGCTTCGCTTGCATTGGGAGCCGGTGCAAACTTGTATGTATCTAAATTCGATATTCAGCTTGGTTTAGGCTATCGTTATCCTATATTCTATAAAGAGGAGGCAACCGATTACTCATCTTTTGGTTTTATACCCGGCATATTCTATATTATGGGCTTATATTACACATTTTAATACGAATTTTATTTAATTAGTTTGTAAGTTATTTTAAATGTTTTGCAAAGGTCGTAAAAAAATTAAATTTTTACGCTCTTTGCACTTAACTTTGTATACTTTGCGGTTAAATTAAGTCGAAGTAGATTTCTCTGAACACTTTTAATCGCTAATCAAATAACAAAGCAACAGAAAGTGCTCCATTGCCGGCGTGCATTCCGATTACCGGAGAAATATTAACTGTCGATACCGGTTTTATTCCGGTAATATCAATCATTTTCTTTTCCACTTGGCGGCAAGCTTCGGCATTATCGGCGTGCAAGATAATGTAATTCCATACCTTTTTGCCCTTACTGATTTTTTCAATATGTCTGAATATCTTATTTAAACTCGCTTTCTGACTAAAAGTTTGCCCAAAGAGCAGAGATTTTCCGTTTTCATCCATTGAAATAACCGGATTTATTCCCAAGACATTGGCTATAAAACCCTTTGGTTTTGAAACTCTGCCTCCTCTAATCATCGATTTTAAATCGCGAACGCTTACAAATATTTTAGCTTGTCGAATATCTTTTTTCAACATATCAACAACAGCTTCGAGGGAATAACCCGCCTCAATGTTTTGAGCTGTTTTTAAGACGAGTAAGCCCAATGCACCCGATAAGTTTTTTGAGTCGATTACATGAATGGGTTTGTTAAATTCTTTTGAAATTCGTTTGGCTGCTTTTACACTGTTTGAATAAGTTCCGCTAAATTTTTCGGTAAGATGCACAGCAATAATGGCATCATAATTTGACGCCAAATGTGAATACAAATTGTTGAAAGCCTGCTCATTTATCTGTGATGTTTTGGGAAACCGGCTTTCTGTTTCCAATAAATTATAAAACTGATTGGGCTTAATCGTTACTTTATCCAAATAATGGCTGTCGCCAAAATTCAAATTAATCGGCAACATGTGTATCTGATAAAAATCAATCAACTCCTGCGATAAATCGCAAGTTGTATCGGTAACAAGTGCAATGTTCCATTTTCGATTGCCGACAACTTCCTGTTGCCGTACCATATCATCAACTTTTTGAAAAGTAATTGTTCCCCATTCTTTCAATTCCTGAAAAAGCATTGCCGGGTTATTGGTATGAACATGAATGCGGCAAAGATTTTCCGAGCCGGCAACAACAACCGAATCGCCTTCTTTACCAAGAAATTGTTGCAGCTCGGATTTACTCCGGGAAATATCTTTTATGATTGCCTCAGTGCAAAAACGAAAGGTAATTTCTTCGTCTGTTATTTGGTCGGAATGCACAAGTTCTATGTTTTCATTAGACGGAACAACAAGGTTGCGAATATTTCTGTTTTTAATAAAATCAATAACGCCTTCAATAAATAACACAAAACCTTTTGCTCCGGCATCGACAAAGCGCGATTTGTTTAATATCTTCAATTTAGACGTGGTTTCGGTCAGCGATTTCTCTAAAACAGCCAATGAGTCGGTAATTAAATCGGCAAAATTATTGAGGTCTTCTTTTTTACGATTCAGGAAGTCCGACCATTCCTTAATAACCGTTAGAATGGTGCCCTCAACGGGGTTTTCAATGGCTTCGTATATGTAAGGAACTGACTTTTTTACGCTTTCAACAAATTCGTTTAATGTGATGATTGGTTTATTCACCGTCTCACGATTCAATCCGTGTAGAAACTGCGCAAAGATAATCCCGGAATTTCCTCTGGCTCCCATTAAAGCAGCATCGGCAATATTGCTTACGGTGGCTTTATATGATTTGTCCGGTTTTGTGTTGTAGATGACCGAGCGTATGGTTGAAGCAAGATTTGTCCCGGTATCTTTATCATTAACGGGAAAAACATTTATTCTGTTTATTTCTGCCTGATTGTTTAATATTCTGTTCCCGCCCGATATAAAGGCATAATACAAAAACTTCCCGTTTATAGAAGATGCTTCCATTTTGTTTAGATATTCGTTTTTTTATTTCTAAAATAAACTATAAAAGTTTTACAAATATACAGGATAATTTTTAGTTCACACGTAAAGCAATAAAAAAAAAGGAGTAGCTAAGCTTTGAAATATTGAATTACCAAAACTGTAAAATTTGAGAATAAAAAGTTATATTTGCAGATAGATAATATAAGATTTATGCCTACAGTCTTACCCCGTATTTCGAGACTTTTGGAAAAGTAAAACCAAGTATCTAACTTTACCGGCGCAGAAACTTCAAAAGTCGGAAGACCGAAGTCGGAAGAAAAAAATAGCTCGCACTTATTTTTGAGGAGTGCGTTCTTGAGCAGAAGTAAAAATATATACTTCCACGGATTTGTTCTGCAAACATCATTCAAAATAAAATTGTTAACTTTTTCATTATAAATCTAACTTTAAAGCTTCAATTTGTTGCTTACTTAAACCTGTCAATGTTATAATGGCATCTATCGGCAAGTTCATATTTAAAGCATTTTTGGCTATTTCTATTTTTTCTTGTTGCTGTCCCTTTTCAAATGCCGTATTTTGGATATTTAAAATATCTCTGTAAGCATTTACACTTGCTTCGTATTGCTTGTATTCATTGGGATTTAGCCTTGCTATTTCAGCAATCTTAAATAGTTTTAAAAAGATTTTTTCTTTTAAATTTCCGGGTATTCTATCCAACTTAGGCAAGTTCTTTAAAACAAACATCCATTTATCGAAATGCGTCTCTAATTCATGTTCTGCTTTCATGAATTTCGGCATTTCAAGATAGATGTAATGCAACTTATCGTAAAAAACTTTTTTTGTCTCTTGTTCAGTCAGTTTTACATCATGGCGGTATTTGTCTTTTTCACTTTCTTCAAATTCAAAGTCCAAAATACCAATTGTGTAAACAGATTTTAGCTCAAAATCCCAATAGCGGTCTTTATTGCGGGCTTGTTCTTGAATTGGAAAAGTCGAATAAAAAACAGTTCGGTCTTTAAAAAACTTTTGTTCTGCCTTTTGCATCTCAACAATAAATTGCTCGCCTTTGGCATTTGTGCAGTATATATCAAAAATAGCTCTTCTGTCGCCCAAAGAAATCGGCAGTTTTTCATTAGGTAAATAGGATAAGTCTGTAATCTCACCCTCTTTTTCTTTCAATAGTTCATTCAAAAAGTCTAAAAGTAAATCTTTGTTGGGTTCTTCGCCAAACAAACGTTTAAAACCGTAATCGGTAAATGGGTTGATATATTTTTCTTTAAACCCTGTCATCTTTTATTTTTTTGAAACTGTTTATAGTTTATGAACTTAATAATATCTATTCTAAAACAAATATATACATTTTTAAGATTATTCACAAATTATTGCAAAAAACAGACAGAAAATAAATATTTTTGATATTTGCCAAAAGCCATGAAATTGCAAAGATAGCAATCGTTACAAATGAGTGCAAGCAAAGCCTTATGCTTTCCAACTCCAGAGTTCTGCCTCCCCCCATTATTTACTGTTATTCTCGGATTTCTTTTCTTTCAAATCCGTATTTTCAATAGTTTTTTTAGTATGTTTTACATTAGTTTTTAATTCGCCAAAATTGTATTTTATAGAAAAAGAAATAGAACGTTGTGGTGAAAATCTGCTTACTTCCCGGTAAAAATTAGCATCATTGGTTGTTCTTTGCGACTCTCTATATTTCGAGAAAAAATTTCTTGCGCCCAGACTAAGCGTTACTTTATTTTTAAATATTTTTTTAGAAAGATTTATGCCATAAAATTGAAAAATTGCTGAATTTGTTTGAAGATCGGTTTCAGGAATATAAAAACCATAATTGACCGATAAATTAAATCCTTTTGTGATTGTATATCTGATTTGTGAATAAGCATTTCCCGAAAAACTTTGATTTTGCATTTCTTTGTTTGTATTATTTTGAATATCTTGATAAAACAAAGAAGCGTTTGCAAAAACCATAAACTTAGGAGACGGATAAAGATTTATACTTTCAACTATCCCAACTTCGTATAATTTGCCGTAATTTTCATAAGTTGTATGAATAATGTCATTCTCTTTCAGCATCATAATTTCTGTTATTCCGTCATTTCCATAACTATACACAGCACTTGAATTTATATTTCCAATTTTCAAAGTCCAATTCCAATTCAAGTCAAAATTGTGAAAATGTTCCGGTAACAATTTTGGATTTCCATAGTCTATAGATTTCGGATCCAGGTCATTTATCGAAGGATTCAAATAATAAAAACCCGGGCGTTGTATTCTTTTGTCGTACGAAATTGACAAGCCGTGAAAGTTATTTATTTGATAAGAAACAGAAGCCGACGGCACAAATTCCAAATTTGAATTGTTAAAATCATCACCGCCTATCTTATAATCAGCCGTCAGAAATGATTTTTCGGTTCGCAAACCGGCTTTATAACTTATTTTTTTATGTTTCCCGTTCAGTTGCAGATAAGCCGCTCCAATTTGATGATTATACGAAAAGTCCATCAACTTGGCAGAATCCGTGAGCAACACATTTTGACTGTAATCAAAATATTGAGCATCCATATTGTTCTTATGCAGTCGCATTATATATTTCAAGCCGGTTTCTATAGTAAATAATTTTTGCACGGGAATTTGATAATCAATTTGTCCGATATGCTCCGAGTTACTTGATTTCCCCGCCATTATGCGCTTTGATTCTACAAAATTTACAATCGGATTTATTGTTTGTTCCGTTTTTTCGTCGCCGATGCTTGGCGAACCGTCCAAACGATACGAAACTGTAAATATTCTGTCTTTATTCTTTTTTGAAACCTTTTCATAATCTAAGGATAAACTACCACTTCCCCAAGGCGAACGCACTTTTTTGCTTGTTTCGTAATCCTGAACAATATTTCCGACATTATTTTTTATTTGCGTTTTCTCGAAAGCATCAGCTACATATCCCTGAGAGTAGATATCAAATGATGCCGTAAGTAGGTTTAGAGTATCAAATTCATAACTCATTGAACCATAAAGGCCAAAAGCTCCATATTTATATGTATTTTCAAATTCGTTATTCAAAAACCTATAATTTTCGTCCGAATAATTTTCTCTATAAATATTGCCGAAATTATTTTGATTTATTCCGGCATAAGACCAAAAGTTTGTAGAAATAATAAATTTTTTAACAGCAGCTTTTAGCGAAGCAGAGAAACTATAATCATTCCGTGTTGAAGCTCTTACAGATACAGAGCCGGCTGCTCCGCTAATTTTTTTCTTTTCATTCGTAACAATATTTATTATTCCGCCAATGCCTTCGGCATCGTATTTTGCTCCGGGTGAGGTAATAACTTCAATCTTCTTTACTTGGTCTGCCGGCAAGGAACGCAAAACCTCTTTGGCATTATTTTTAAATAAAGGCGAAGGTTTACCGTTCAAAAATATTTTATACCTTGATGAACCTTTGAGTTTTATATTATCATCACCATCTACGCTCAACATCGGAACTTTTCGCATCAAATCAATAACACTTGAAGATTGTGCTTCGGGGTCGGCATCTACATTATAACTTATTTTTCCGGCTTCGGTTTTTATTATTTGTTTTTGCGTTGAAATAACAACTTCGTCTATTTTTTGTGCGCTTGTTATAAGTTTTATTGTCTGAATTTCTAAGGGATTGCTTGATTCTGTTACACTTATTTTTTGCTCGTATTCATCAAAACCAAAAATGTAGGTTCGCAACAAATAATCACCGACACTATCAATTTTCACAGAAAATTCGCCATTTTCCTTACTCAAACCCGAATATTTTACGCTGTCGGGATTATTTTGTTCACAAAAAAGAATTGTTACATAAGGGATTGCCATTTCAGTTTTCGCCTCAATTATTTTGCCTTTTACCTCAATTTTTTGAGCATATAAATTTACTACAGAACAAAATAACAAACATAAAGCAATAAGTTTCTTCATAATTTTTGTTTTAAACAGATTATTTTAAGACATTACAACACAAAAACATTATTTTATCACTTCCAAAATTACAAAAATATAAAACAATCGCCGGCATCACTGTAATCGGAACTAAAAATATTTTATTTTTCATATTTTTATAATTTTTAAAGGTCATATAGGAACACCCTAAGTTAGCCCGGTACAAACAATTAATAGTATTGGCAAATAATTATTCCGTTGTGTGATTAAATTTTAGTCATGGGCGTTTCATAAGATAATTGGCAGTTTGCTTGCCGACACTAATTATTTTAAATTATTCATTGCATCATCAATTAACTTGGACACTTTTTTATTAAAATTCTTTTCATTGATGTTTGTTACTTCCTCTAATATGCGAAAAAACTCATCTCGGTTTTTATACATATTACCGCTTGCCAAAAGTTTCTTAACTGCCGAAAAACCTTGTTCTTTCTCAACTTTTTGAATAATTAAAGCATTTACAAATTGAGTAACTAAAAGATGTCTTTTCTTACTTACACCAAAGTTGTATCGTTCAAAATATAACTTTAACCAATCTTTTTCATTTTTATAATCAACGGTTTCTTTAAATCTTTTTTGAATATCTTGCCAACTGATAAGCCAACTGCCACAATAAATATACGCACAAGCACAAATCATAAATCTATTACGTTTCTCTTGTGGAATAACCGAGTATGCTCGTGAATGAAACGTATCGTGAGGGTCAATAATTCCACTTTCAAAAAAGTGTTTAGGATAAAAACAAAAATTGCGCTCCTTATTGGAAAAATTTATCATTATCCAATTTTCACCACTATATAACTCACTGTATATTATCCCCATTAATCGCAATAAGTCCGACATATTATTGCACGACCTGCAATAATAATTTGTAGTAGCCCAAAACCCGTCTAACATTTCATCAAATTGTTTAATGTATTTCATTCTTTGTTGAGCATAACTTTTGTCGGTTTCATCTTGATAAAAGGCTGTAAGATAACCGTCTTTTATGCTGTACCACCCTTTTGTATTATATTGCAAAGGACTTGAAAATAAAAAAACTTTATCTTTTGGAGTTGCCATAAAATTAACGATTGCGTGTAAAGTCGGGTTCTCGTTTTTTACCCCCATAAATGAAAGTTCAAGCATATAATCTGTTTTGCCAATGGGGATAAGATTTGTCAGATAAAGTTTTATATTGTCCTCTTGTTTGTGGCGTTTTTGTACGTCTTTTATCTCGCTTAACAGAATTGCGGTTTCTTCTTTCGCTTCCGGTTTTATAAACTTACTGTATATTGTAGTATCTTGCAAAAAACGGTCTAAACTTTCAATTAAGTTTTTACGTTCTATACTGTCTTTGGGCAACTTTACGCCTTGTCCTATTTGTAAATAACTTGTCTGTGCTTGTAGGGTAAAACTAATTATTATACAAGCAATTAATAAGTTCAATTTTCTTTTCATTTTTCGCATTGTTTGTGTTATTTCTGTATTTTTCTATTAGCAACCGGCTTTATTGATAATCTTCAATTTTAAAGAAACAGACATTCTCTCCTTTTTCCTTTAATTCTGTATTCTCACCAACAACTTTTATTTTAAATGGTCTTTCCGGTTTTTTAGTAATCTTAAAATCAACATTTATCAAGTATCCAATTACCGGTGGTCTGTTTTCAGTTGCTGCAAATTCCTCTACTTTTTGAATTGATTTTATGAGAACGGGGTTATCGTCAACAAAAACCTCAGCTTTAAAATGTTCAGGGTAAACATTTATATCAACAACTTCTTCCAGTTTAGATTTATTTGTATAAGTATCACTACTATATTTCAACAATTTACTTAGACTCATCGGTCTAACATACAACCAGATCCCGGAGCCGCCAACCGGGACCATAAAAGCAGTTAATCCATATAATTCAAGACGATGATATCTTGGATTTATAGTCAGATTCTTGTCTGCAATAACATTCCAAGCCCAAAATTCTAATCGCATATCTTTTGGCAAAACGGCATTCCTGCGGGGATATTCTTTGGGTCTCAAAACATACATGGCTAAATATATTCCTTTCTTAACCCCTGTTAATTTATAATTTCCATCAGCATCTGAGTATGTTGAATATGCCTCAGAAAAATCAGGATGCTTAAGCTCAACAATCGCACTATCAATAGGATTTCCTTCGAAATCGCTGACAATACCTGAAATAGTAACAAAATTATTTTGTGTGTCTTCTTGTGCAAAAGTGAAATTTGCAAACAAGAAAGTTACCATTGTAATAATTGTAAATCTCATAATATCTTGTTTTTTACTGCTAATTTTACATCCTGTCAATTTCATATGTTTATAATTTTCAAAGGTCATATAAAAACGCTCAAATGAGCGTCATTTAAATCAGACAAGGAAACAGCCCCCAAAACTTTAATTATTAGCAAAATACACAAGAAAGCAAAATTTTCTTTAAAATGCCTTGTAAACCTTATTTGTACGGTTTTAGTTCATATTCCTTATAAATACTTTTCGCAAAATTCTCATTAAGCTTTAATTCTTTGCACGCTTCTTTGCATTTTTTATAAGCAAGAATAGCCTTTTCTCTTTGGTCTGTTAAATCATAACAAAAACCAAGATTGCGATAATAAAAAGTCTTAACAAACC
>PDWJ01004921.1_pt1 | contig 19621 bp, 10 predicted proteins | sample 1430881 | NCBI WGS metagenome assembly PDWJ01 (sample SAMN01162460, study PRJNA174530) | Oral metagenome, whole genome shotgun sequencing project. | biome: Marine environment; feature: Marine mammal; material: Swab sample of the gingival sulcus; isolation source: swab sample of gingival sulcus...
AAACTATTAGGCTTTATTCCCTTTGGTATTCACAAAATTAACGTCATTGAGTTTGACCAAAACGGGCGAATATATACCAATGAGCAGAATACTTACGTGTCGGTTTGGAACCATCTAATTATCCTAAAAGAGGTCGCCGTAGACAGCACCGAGTATAGCGACGAAGTCGAAATATATGCCGGCTGGAAAACCTTTTTTGTCTATTTATGGGCAAGTTTATTTTACCGTCATCGTCAACGCCGTTGGATTAAAATGTTAAAGTCATAGTTTAAAATAAAAAAGGAGCGGTTTGCTCCCTTTTAAGTCAATATAACTATTTTAATTTTAAAGCCTCTTGCCAGACGGCCTCTTTAAAACCGACCAGCACCACTTTTGCATCTGCCAACAAAGGGCGCTTGATCAGCATACCGTCGCCGGCTAAGCGGTCAAATAATTGGTCGTCGCTTTCAACGGCAAACTTTTCTTTCATATTGAGGGCGCGGTAGGCCATGCCCGATGTATTAAAGAATTTTTTGAGTGGCAAACCACTGGTTTTATGATACTTTTTCAGTTGTTTTGCCGTTGGTGGGGCGGTTTTAATATCGACATAGTCAAATTTTACATTGTGTTTCTCCAGGAAAGCAACTGCTTTCTTGCAGGTCGTTCATTTGGGATAACAATACAGTTTCATTTAGTTAGTCCTTTCTTTAAATTTCCATATAACGGTCAACAGTGTAGCAATTATCAATAATGGTGGTGCAATTATGATAGCAAATAGATTGTTTGCCCAAGCATCAAAACCATAATACGTCGCTATATAGTTTGAATACGGCAACGCCCAACTGTATACCGCATAGCCGAATATAAATATTGTAATTAAATAGAGTAACGTTCCAATTCCAATGCTTTGAAAAAATCTCACGAATGCCATAAATATGCTATTGCTTAGACTAATCGCATCATTTTTTCTAAATTTTATTATAAAACTTAACTGATAGATTACAATTATCATAAGGATAATATATGAAATATACTTAAATAAATCAACTGACAAGTCACTTAATGAAAAGCCATCAGTTAGCCTTGATAGACGGTTTAAGAAATAGTCATAGCAAAATAAAAAATATGGATAAATTATAAATGAGAGACTAAAAAAATGCTTATGCTTCATTCAATCTTTCCCCGTTTCATTGTTTGCATGGTGATATTTAAATAATATCCACTTATCGTGCATTTATTCAAAATCAATTTAATTTGCCTACTTTGACTTAATAAAAGTTACTTGAACTTGACAAGATATTTTAGGTAGTGTATCCTCTTTCATGGATAATCAGATGTTAATAACTTATGTAATTACATTTATTACCGGTGCATTTGCAGTTGGCTCAATTGGCTATTTTATAAAAAATAAGCGCTTTATCGGTAGAAGTGTATTTACGACAATTGCGGCAGTCATCGTCTTTGTAATGGGAATTGTAGCCAGCGTGAAAGGCATTCCAATTACGCAGTTGCAATACTTGATTGAAACGACCTTTAAGTAAAACTAAAGCATATTACGCCCTCGTTAGTGCATTAACGAGGGTATTTTATAGCGGCCTGAATAATTGGCTTAAATCAGGTTGAAAACATAGTTGTCATCAGATGGGTATAGCGATAATGCCGCCGAATGATAATATTATTTTGATTATTCATATTATCTCTTCTGCAATTGACGGTCTTTATGTTATAATCATAATGTAGCATTCCATAATAAACAATTGCCAAATGGTCTTTGTTTGTTGTGTCGCAAAGAAGATCGGAGTTAGACAAATGCGTTTAGATAAATTTTTAAAAGTTTCACGTTTGATCAAGCGGCGCACCGTTGCCAAAGATGCCTGCGATCACGGTAAAGTTATGATTAATGATAAAGTGGCTAAAGCCGGCACTACAATCGCGGTTGGTGATGTTATCACCATTACTTTTGGTGAACGCGTCAGTCGCTATCAAGTGCTAAAACTGGCGGCAACAACCAAAAAAGAAGATGCCGCTGATATGTATAAACCTTGCTAGATTAACCCCCCAAAATTTTTAAGGGAAGATGATGAAATATATAAAACGCAATTTATTCACAATTTTATTAATTATCGGCTTAATCCTGCTATTGGGCTATAGTGGCGTCACCTACCTCAAGCAAGAGCAAATGATAACCCAGAAAAAAATCGAACTCGAAGAAAAAATCGCCGAGCACGAAGCGCTGTTGACCACTTTGCGATTGTTGCGTGAAGAAGTCGACCAGCTCGACAATGTCGAAACCAAAGAATCACTTGCTCGCCAAAAGCTTAACATGATTATGCCCGATGAAATGATTTACGTCATTACTTTTCAAAGGCAGGACGAAGAAGATGAGTAATCGTTTGGCGGCCATTGATATCGGCAGCAATTCAGTGCGTTTATTGACCTGTCGGCGCGATCAAACCGGTCTAGTTGAGCGCAGCAAACAAGTCAACACGACGCGTCTGGCCAAAGGTGTCGACCAAACCGGCCGGTTGGCCGAGCCAAATATCATCCAAACCATCGCCGTCTTAAAAGACTATGCAACTCAATTAGCCGAATTAGGCATAAAAAATTGCTCGGTGTTTGCTACCAGTGCTGTACGCGATGCGGCCAATAGCGACGATTTTTTAGCACGCGTCAAAGCAGAGACGGGGTTTAACATTACGATATTATCCGGTCAACAAGAAGCGGCTTATGGCTTTTTGGGCGTGGTTAAAGGCAACAGCCGTCCAGCCGATAAAATTTTGGTTATCGATGTTGGCGGCGGCTCAACCGAGCTAATCTTTGGCGATCAAAGCGGTGCCATTGAATACTCAGACAGCTTTGATATTGGCGCCGTTCGCATGACCGAACGCTTTGGTTTAACACATGCTATGCAGCCTGCTCAATATAAAGCCGTCGAAAGCGAACTCTTTAAGCAACTTCAATCAAAAAATCTCAGTCACTACAAAGGCGCCGCGTTATGTTGCATTGCAATTGGCGGTACGGCAACCAGCTTAGCGGCAATTGATTTGCAATTACCAGCTTATGACGCCGAGGCAATTCAAAGACATCAGATGACGCAAACGGCCCTAGCAGAATTAACCGGACGCCTAGTTGCAGCTACGCGTGCCGAAAAGCTAAATATGGCCGGATTGGCAGCCGGACGTGTCGATATCATCAGTGCCGGCGCTTTAATAATCAATGGTGTGATGCGTTATTTTGAACAGCCAACGCTCTATTTTAGTGACTATGATAATTTAGAGGGCTCGCTGCAAAGCGAAAGGATTGACGGATAAAACATGAAATCACAGGCCGATATTTGTCAGGCAGTTGCCAATAGCATAGAGCAAAACATCAAGACAGCCGGTTTACACTTGTTGGTCGCCGTCAGTGGTGGTGTCGATTCGATGGTGCTTTTAGCATTGTTAGACCGGCTGGCGCCACAACGCGATATTAAACTAACAGCCGTACACCTCGATCATATGTATCGGGCCGATGCGGCCATTGCCGACGCTCGCTTAGTAGAAGACTATTGTCAAGACTTGGGTATAGCCTGTCATATATACCGCCGGCCAATTGCAAGCATTGCCGCTGCAAGCGGCCAAGGCTTTGAAGAAATAGCGCGCGACACGCGCTATCGATTGTTTAGGGCCTTAAAACTAGCGCTTAAAGCCGATTATATCGTTACGGCCCATCATCTTGACGATTTGGCAGAGAGCGTATTGCTGCATCTATTGCGGGGCAGTGGTATTGACGGCTTGGTAGGCATTAGAACCTGTGACGGCGATTTATTTCGACCGCTTTTAACGGTTAGCAAAACACAAATTTTGGCATTTGCCGCTGCAGCTTCGGTTCCGTATAACGAAGATTTATCAAATGATGATACCACATTTTTAAGAAATAAAATTAGACATCAATTAATACCGCAATTGACAGAGCAGTATAACCAATCTTTGGTTGCGCAGCTGGCACAGTTATCCGATATTGTGCGTCATGAAAGCGACTATTTAGCAGCTGATACGCGCCGCCTTTTTGATGAAATAGTCGATTGCGGGCAGGCGATAACAATTAATCGAGCCGGCTATAAAGGCGCGCACAGCGCCCGACGGCGCCGTTTGGTTCGCTACCTTTTTGAGACATTTGCCGGTTCGCTCAAAGATTTAACTTATCAGCATATCACAATGCTTGACAACTGGTTAATTGAAGGCAAAATCAATTCGCAGCAAAGTTTGTTGGGGCTACATTTTTTAATCGACCGTACAGTGGTGCACATCACAAAAGGTCAAGTTAAAAAGGCGATAACTGATGCCACTTTCTTACGTGCCGGTGTTAATCAAATCGCTCAGTTTAATCTGCATATTACACTAAGCAGTGCGCCGCTTAGCGATATTGCCCAGACGACGGTTAGTTTGTATTTGCCCAAGCATATGTCCAATTGCCAACTGCTGCTGCGCACCAGACAAGCCGGTGATTTTATTCGACCAAAGGGTTTGGCGGGCAAAAAAAAGAGCATTAAGAAATTGTTTAACGAACAAGCCGTGCCGATAATAGAACGTGACCGTTTGCCGCTTTTGGTATGTCAAAACGAAGTAATTTGGGGCAAAGGGCTACGCCCTTCCATTTATCAAAAACGAGTGGATGATAAAAATGAGACGGCTGCATTTGTCTATATTGATTTTATAAAGTAAAAACAACTATTGGTAGGCGATGTTAAATTGCTACAGATAATGACAACATTGTTACGAATAATCCCGAAAAATATTGAGATAGAGGGGTATATGTGATAAAATAGAGTGGTTGTATTGGCTCAAATATTGGGAGGAAAGGATGAAGAAGTTTTTTAGAGGTGCGACATTATATGTTTTGTTATTCCTCGTCATCGTTTTAGTAATAGGTCTCTTTAATAGTAACCCTTCTGAAGTAGTCAAACTTAAGACTTCAGAATTTATTAAATATTTACAAGACGATCAAATTGCCTCGGTTAAAATGCAAGAAGACGATGTTGAAGGCGTTTTAAAAGATGGCCGCAATTTTGAAACCTACATACCAAATCTAATTGGCGACCCAGTCGGCATTGAATTGATGAATAAAGTGAAAGCCGGAAAAATTGCCGAACTAGATGGTGAAAGGCGTCAAGAAACACTGGCGATTTTCAACATACTAGCACCAATCATTATGATCGGTCTATTCGTCGTCTTTTGGTTTGTGTTTATGCAAAACTCGCAGGGCGGCGGCAGCCGCGTGATGTCATTTGGCAAATCGCGTGCAAAACTACATAAAGAAAACGGCGACAAAAAGATTACCTTCGCTGATGTTGCCGGTTTAGATGAAGAAAAAGAAGAAATGCAAGAAGTAGTTGACTTTTTGCGCGCACCGCAGAAATACGTCGAATTAGGCGCACGCATTCCAAAAGGTATATTGATGGTTGGCCCTCCGGGAACCGGTAAAACCTATTTGACGCGTGCAGTTGCCGGCGAAGCCGGCGTGCCGTTTTTCTCAATTTCCGGTTCTGACTTTGTCGAGATGTTTGTCGGCGTCGGCGCATCGCGCGTGCGTGACCTATTTGAAAATGCCAAGAAAAACTCACCTTGTATTATATTTATCGACGAAATTGACGCAGTCGGTCGTAAGCGCGGTGCCGGCTTAGGCGGTGGGCACGACGAGCGCGAGCAAACCCTTAACCAATTATTGGTTGAAATGGACGGCTTTGCCGAAAACGAGAGCATTATCATTATTGCGGCGACCAATCGCCCCGATATATTAGACCCAGCGTTGCTGCGCCCGGGTCGCTTTGACAGAGAAATTAGCGTCGGTCTACCCGATATTTTGGCGCGTAAGGCAATTTTAGAAATTCACGCCAAAAATAAACCGGTGTCACGACGCGTCAACTTTAAAACAGTTGCGCGCGGAACGCCCGGTTTTACGCCGGCAGACTTAGAAAACCTGTTAAACGAATCGTCAATTTTAGCAGCACGCAATAACGAGCATCAAATTACCATGAAACGCATCGACGAGGCTTTGACGCGTTTGATGATGGGTGTCGAGAAAAAGAGCCACGTGCCAACCGAACGCGATCGCAAGATTACGGCTTATCACGAGGCCGGTCACGCCATCATCGCCAAGTTATTGCCTAATACCGAGCCGGTTCACCAAATTACCATTATCAAGCGCGGTCGCGCAGCCGGCTTTACATTGCGCCTGCCCAACAACGACGATCAACATATGACAAAAAGTCAAATGGAAAACAGAATCATGGTTGCCCTCGGTGGTCGAATTGCCGAAAAACTGATTTTTCAAGATGTGTCAGCCGGCGCCTCCAGCGACTTAGATCACGTTACCAAAGTGGCGCGGGCGATGGTTACCCAGTTTGCCATGAGTGACAACTTGTCGCAGATGTCTTACGACACCGGCCGTGAAGTATTTATCGGTCGCGACATGGGGCATACCAAAGAGTTTTCTGATCAGGTTCAAGCTGAGATCGATCGTGAAATCAGTCGCATCGTCGACGGACTTTACGAACGCGCGTTAACCCTGATGAAAGACAATATCGATAAACTGGAAAATGTCACACAGGCGCTACTTGAATTTAAGACGATTAACGGCGAAGAATTTGATGCCGTATTTGAGCGTGGTGTTTCAGCCGTGCAAGAAATTCGCGACCTCAATGATGGTGAAATGGACACGGCAATCTTCAAAGAAACCGAAGAGGACATTGCCGATCGCCAGCCACCGGTTGCGCCACCGCCGGCTGTCAATAAAGCAACTAAAAAAACAGAGGCGGCAACAGAAGGCAAACCGCAAAATGATCAGCCGACTGAACCGCAGGCGCCCAAGCAATCAGAACAGAGCGAAAGCGGACAAAGCCAGCAAGCACCAGACGATAAAAAACCGCAATAAACAACAAAAACAATCACTCAAAAATCACCATTTATTGGTGATTTTTTTGTCTTTAAAAATAGTTACAAAAAATGCATATTTTGATATTTATTTATTAATTTATATGCTATACTAAAAATGTATATTTCTAATTGACAAACAAGTTGAGCGGAGGTTTTCATGAATCTTAAAAGGCGCATCATTTCAATCGTTATTATCATTTCAATGGTATTGCAATTGCCATTATCTGCCTATGCAGATACCTATCAGTATGATCAGTACAATCGCTTAATCAAAGTCATCTATGACGATGGTACAATTGTACAGTATTTTTACGATGCCAATTCAAATTTAATTAAAAAAGAAGTTACCCCAGGTACAACTACGACAACTGAAAACACAACCGGGTCAACTGATAACACAGTGCCGACGACGGCCGAAAATACGACATCAGGTCAAGATAATACGTCAGCGACGACCGGTAATACAGTGCCGACAACAGCCGATAATACGACGTCGGGTCAAGATAATACGTCGGCGACGACCGATAACACAGTGCCGACGACAGCCGATAATACGACGTCGGGTCAAGATAATACGTCGGCGACGACCGGTAACACAGTGCCAACGACGGCCGATAATACGACATCGGGTCAAGACAATACGTCGGTGACGACCGGTAATACAGTGTCGACGACAGCTGATAATACGACATCGGGTCAAGATAATACGTCGGCGACGACCGGTAACACAGTGCCGACGACAGCCGATAATACGACGTCGGGTCAAGACAATACATCAGGGACGACCGGTAATACAGAGCCGACGACGGCTGATAATACGACATCAGATCAAGACAACACGCCGGTGACAACGACCGATAACACAACGCCGACAAATGATGACAGCGCGTCAACTGACTCCAATTTATCTGCGATACTTAAGAGCGTCGGCAAAGTAATCACAAAATACTTAGAATTTGCCCGCACCGGCTTGATAGATTATTTAATATCGAACGCTGCTTATACAACGGACGATGTTGAATATGCCCGCGAAATTGTCGAACAAATTATCAATAGCGACAGTTTTTTTAAGACGATTTACCTATTTTATTTACTTTTTAACTTACCTAGGCTGTACTAATAGATACGAACAAAAAGCAGGAGGATAAAATGAGATTAAACCCAATTAAACGCGCACTTATATTAGCACTTTGTTTCATCTTAACAGTACAATTCAGCTTTGCTGAGGCGATCGCCGTTGCAAGTTATCAATCTGAAATTGCGGCAAACCTTAGGCCGGTTCGCTTAAACGATACGCAATTGCTGGAGGCAGCCGACACTTATAGCTTTGTCGTCGAAAACCTATCGTCGCCAAATCCGCTGCAGCAATATTCGGTGGCTGAACAGGCAATGTTTATCGACAAAATTAGACAAGACGCATCAATTGATTTGTCGGTCGCACAGTCTGATGACGAACAAATTACAGTGACAATAAATAACAATCAAGCGCTTGATGTCATGATAAATGACTTGGCGAGCAAGTATTATTTAGACACAAGCCATGCTTTTTATGCCATACTAAAATTTGAAACTGACAGCGATACATATCAAAGTGGCAAAATATACCTCAGCCAAAATGAAACGCCATATAGCATCAATCGAGATCGTTTACCAAGTGGCGACTATAGCGTTGCGGCAGAACTGTATGTTGACCAAAGCTCTTTATTTATACCGACAGGCATGATCGAACACCTGTCAAATGGTGATGGCGTTAAGTCAAACGTATCTTACGGTAAAGGCTGTACGATCATCGATGACCCCTTTATCTATCAAACTGCAAAAACAACAAGCTTAAACCAAGTTGACAATCAACCTTCACCGGTCGTCAACCAGACGAGCTCAGCTGCCGTTGTAGCCGGCCAGCCAAAAAATACGACAACGGATGCAGCCATTAGCTTTGAGCAAGGCAGTGTTGTCGACGATTATTGGTCTACCGTTCAGGCGCTAACATTTGATAATATTTGGTGGGGCTATGACGACTATTTTGGCATTGCTAACCTTTCTTTAAAACTTAGCGCAGCCGATTACGAGCGATTAAATAGCAATCCCACTTTAAAGGAGCAAGTCGCTTTTGATTTGTTGCTAACCGATCAAAATAATCAGACGCTAACCATTAAACAAACCGGCAGTATTCGTTTTCGTAAATCATATGGCACAGACGCTTATCAGGCACAAATCGATTATGAAATGCCATATTTAAAAAACGGCGACTATCAAGTTGATATTGTCGTCAATCTGGCGAGCTATTCGCAATTATATGATCGAGAGACTAACAATTACCGAAGCGCCTATCAATTTGAAACGGGCAACTATCGGTCTGTGGTAAAAACTGAAAATCTGACGGTTACAAACGGTACTGCAACACTGCCGGCGGCATTTCAAACAGTGCAATTAGAAGCCTATGATGATTATTTAGTATCTTGTACATTACAGCTCGATCACACTTTAGAGCAAAAATTTAATAGTAGTATTGCATTAGACGAACCAATTGAGCGTTATGACACATCATTGCATGTCAACAATAAACCGGCGTCGATTGTCTTTTACCTGCTTGATGACAATGGCGTTAAACACTATGTACAGCCCAAATGGCAAGCGGTCGCGTCCGATGAGCAAGAAAACCCTGCGCCCAATGTGACAGAGTATTCTTTTTATGTCGACAAGCGCTTTGAAGGGCAGACGCTACAATTGGTTTGCGAAGTTCCATCCGCCGTCATAGCCGATTTTTCGGGCGTGCAAAGTGGCAAAATTATTGCGCCGCTGACGTTCGAATCTCATGCTGAAACCAAAACGGCAACCTTAAATAAACTCAATAATGCGGCAACGCAAATCAAAAAAGTTTTTTATGATGAATGGCAAGGTCAATACGGTGCTTTCGGGCTAGTTTTAAGTAGCGAACTGCAACGTGTGATGAATCCGCCTTTAGCTGACAATCAATTTGATAACGATACACTCAGCTACCATTATCAGTTACTGGGCAGCGACGGCACTACAGTCGTACAAAGTGGTGAACTACAATATAGAGGCGAAGAGCAATACAGCGAGATATCCAATAAGCCGACACTCAGCTTTACCGATTTTCCGGTAGCATCGGGCACGATTAAGTCTCATCATTTAGAACCTATTGCGCTTGAGAGCGATTTACCGGGCGGCGATTATATTGTAAAACTTATTGTCAAGCAAAGTGATACAACATTGCACGAAAGCGCCAATCAGTACACCTATCAACCAAAATATAATTATTCGAGAGCGCTTGAACAGTTGCGTAACAGCATAAAAGACCAACTTGAACGAGTTGATCTAACGCAAAACGGCGTTACCATTGCGGGTACACTTGATCAGACCAGCTATCAGCTATTAACCAGACAATATGATAAAGACAAGCTAGATACAACCTTGCAATGGCAGTTTTTAATCTATGATAAATCAAATCGTTTGTTAAAAACAGTAGATTCCGGCATCACGGGCTATGACGTATATCAAGGCGATCCGGTCAATGTACAAATTAGTGCAATAGATCCGGCCTCGGCAGAGGCGGGCTATCGCTACACGCTTAATTTAGATAATTTTGCCTTGACACAAGACAGCTTAACGGTAAAAAGTTTCATGTCTTGTAGAGGTGGCTACGATCAAGTTTCACAAGTATCGCGAATTGGCCAACGCGACAATTATGACCTAATCAAAGACGTCAACTATCAGATTATAACGCCGACTTATACATCGTCAGATCAGATTGTCATCAAGACCGGCCTCAGTTATGATCGAGATCTTATGCGTCATATCAAAACACAGCATAATAGAGATGGCAACATCACTATCTATACCATTTTGTACGATCAGGCCGGCCAAGTTATTAAACAAGTTGCCAGCAATGCACGCTATGAATACCGTCTAAAAGTAGAGGGTGCTTATCGCTATTTTAATAACAATGGTTTTTCATATGCTGATATTACAGACCAAAAATGCAGTCAGCATATCATTTTAACACCGGCCGAATGTCAACGAGTAGCCAATGTCGCCTATAAAGTCTTCTATAGTGATGCGCAGCATTATGAACAGCTCTATCAATCTGCGTTGCCATTAACCAGTGATTACAACGTCGCTTTATCACTAAAATCGGCCGCCTTTGAAAAAACGCTAGTAAAAAATGATGAAACAGTTAACCTAAATGTCATCGTTAACAACAGCGGCTCAAGCGCGGTAACAGCGGCCTTAAAAGGCAAATATCTGTCGTTGGTCGTCTTAAACCAAGCGGATAGAGTTATCGCCGAAAAACCGGTTGAAATCGCGGCACTAGCCGAAGACACTTTGTCGATTGCCGTTAGATGCAGTGCTCAGAATCAAGCCTATCGCGTTCAGCTAGTCGCCTTACAGCTTGATAAAAATCCGTTAGTTGTCGCTGAGACACTGGCTGAGACAGCGGTGCCTGCGCCGACCGTCGCCGAAGCGACCTTTACACTAGCGCAACCCACCAAATCGATTTATGGTAAAACCGAGTCCTTGACATTGACCTTGCAGTCAAATGAGCACTGGCAAGATAATTTTGATGTCAAAGTCAGGGCGATGTATCCGACGTTTTGGGGTTCGTGGGCTGTTACAGCCGGCCAAGCAGTTGACCTGCAACCGACCGGTAATCCCTACGAATATAGTGCGACGATTGATTATGACCATAGTGGCTTAAACAATCAACTGATACGATATCAAATAGAGGCGGTCGGCTTAAACGGTGCGCCTGATTATAATGAATGGCAAAATGAACGCCACCGCGTTTATTACGAGGCTGAATTCTTTGTCGACCTCGAACCGGTCTATGCCAAAGTTGGCCAAGCAGCCAAAGCGACATTAGAAATTAACCACCGTGCCGCTAGCGAGGTAACCGACACATACAACATCATTACGCCAGCTGACATGCCGGCCGAAATCGCTGCACAATTAAACGATGTTACAGTTAGCGCAGCCGGCAGATTTGAACAAACCGTGACGCTAAACAGCGACCAAGTTGCCGAATTCAATTATCCGATCACGGTCAAGTCAGCCGAATACGGCACTGCTAAAACCGTTAATATGAATGTATCGTTCGAGCCGCTAAGCAAACTAAAAGCGCTGCTTGACAAGTCGTTTTTAGTTAGCCCGGTTGGCATCGCCAATCAAGTGACATTATCGCTGGAAAACGAATGCCATTTAGATGATCGAGTTACCTTAGAGTATATCGCCGATGGCGTAACGGTTGATGGCCCAACCGAATTATCGTTAAGCGGTCAACGGACGACGCCTGCAGACTTAACCCTAACCGCCTTAACAGAGGGTAAGCACGACATCGTCGTTCAGATGACCTCGCAAAACGATCCTAGCAAAGTTTATACACAGTTAATAAAGCTTAATACAAGAGACTTAATCGAAGACAAAATCAACGTTCTATATAGTCAAAGAAACGTACGGTTGATTGCAGGCGAAACAGAGAACGTTCAGCTGGCAATCAGCAATATTGGCGATAATACAATCGATAGCATTGCGGTTGACGTGGTTACGCAGTCGATAAACGCGACCATTGATCAAGCACAAATCAACTGGTTGCCGGCCGGCGAAACTGCCTACATTTTTACCAGTACCAATCTCAATCAAGCAGCCATCGCTGAGTTTGAAATTAAAAGCGTTGGCAATGCAGCGTTAGAAAACATATCAGTAGCAGCACAATCTGACAATTTAACCGTAATGCCGCTAGCAAAAACGCGGCTTGAACCCAACGAAAGCATGACGGTTAAGCTATTAATTGACAGTGCCGAGGCCACAGCAATTGGCGAAGTCGTCAAGCGCATTAAAATAACGGCAGATGATCTGACTGATTATAATTACGATGTCGTTAGTCGGGTGACCGCGGCAGACGATGGCTCTTTAGCAGCGCAAATACTATGTGTTGACCAAAACTATTTACAAGGTGGCAAGCTAATATTAGAGCATCAAACGCTTAGCAACCAAAAGTATGAAATCGACATTGCATCTGACAATCAAGCACCAATCGAAGTTGACAACCTGGCTGCCGGTGATTATATGGCAACGGTCTTGTACAAAGACAAGGTTATCGCCCAAAGGCGCTATAGGGTTAAGCCATCACTTAAAACCGAATTGACAATGAATATTCCGGTCACTGAGGCCGATCTTAGCATGGACTTTACAGTCACTCAAATTAAAGTGACCGAAACGGTAACCCATACCATTATTACGATTTGGGAACCTTTTACACCCGTATATCCTTCGATGGTCGGAGAGGGTGCCTCACACTGTTTAACCCCCGGTCAGTCGGTAAATGGAACATTGACACTAAAAAATAATAGTGAGTTTGCCGTCACCGGCATTCAGATTAGCAATAAAGATATTACAGCGGCCGACGGTGTTGAAATCAAGCTGCCGACCATAGAAAATGGCACTTTAATGCCGGGCGAAGAAGTTCAGGTGCCTTATCAAGCAATTGCCACTGCCGACGCAAAGCCGGGTACCGAGATACACAGCGACTTTGACGTTGTCGGTTTTGGCGTAAGTGGTGAAGAAAGTGCTCTTCAAGTTTCGACAAAACTAAGCGCCTCGCTTCACGTCGCCGAAAAGTGTGATTATGAACCGGACAAAAAACCGTTTAACTGTTCATTCTCGGGCATTGGTGGCATTGGCTATCATTTTGAGCCGGAAAAACGCGAATCCAATCAATTGACCATTATAGCGGTTATGTCCAATAGCCGTGATGTCTTTGATGCCAAGTTGTTGCTGTCATCGGGCAGAAAAGACATCAATATCAATAGTGTTTCACTGGTTGTTGAAGATGAAGACGGCAATGTCGCTACAGGATTGTCGCAATACAATTACAGCGGTGCCGCCTATTTAGCTAATTATCATCTGCCGCAGTTCGAAACAGCCGAGATCGGTTGGTATTTGTCCAACGCTGATTTTGCCCAAAAGCAACCGAAAAATCTAAAAGTTTACGCCGTGGTAGACTATAATGCCAATGGTGTTAATCACGTCGAAAAATCAGAGACGTCCAATATTACAGTCGATCCGTTGCCGCTGGTAAATATCACTTACGATCAGTTCCCCAATGCCATGAAACAGGGTGTGAACTATCAGGCTTACTTGCTGGTTGAAAACGTCGGTAACGGGCCGCTCAAAGATTTTAATGCTTCGCTTAGCTTTTTAAAATCAAAAGAATGCACCATCTCGGCGTCCAGCGCGGGGGGTTCAGCTACGACGATAGCACCGGGCGGCAAAGTAGCAATACCGATGAGTTTTTCATCATCCAAAGATATTCAACTAAAATCAATAGAGTGGACAGTTGACTATGAAAACTCTCTAAATATTCCACTGGTATCCATTTATGGCGCGCCGTCCTTTAACTTCGCCGACGAATGGACCAAGATGAACAACGAAGCATGGGAAAGAAAAAACAAGAGTTGGCTGGAAAATATGCTGGGCGATCCGGTCGATTTGGCCAGTGGTTCACTATTTCATCAAGAGCAACTGCTCTATGGCGATAGCGCTCATCCGCTTGATTTTATCCTCTACTACAATTCACTGGGCAGAAAGCAAAGTCAATACGGCAATGGCTGGGCGACTATGCTGGTGCCTAAAATTGAGATCGATAACACGACGGGCGCAGCAGTCGATTTGGCACTGGTTCATTCATCGCAAAATCGCAACTATTTTACACAGAGTGAGCCGGGCAAATACACCTGCGGCGATCATGCTGGGCTAGGTGTAATCAACAAGACGGCAAGTGGCTACACCTATCAAACGGCAGAACAGACAATTAATTTTGACCAAGACGGTCTACCGATTGAAAAAATCTATCGCGACGGCAAAATCGTTAGCTATGCATTTAGTGATACATCATTACAAATAACCGAGCAGACAACAGCTAGGTCGCTGACGCTTAATTACGATGAAAACGGCTATATCAAGACGGTGGTAGATCAGTCCGGTCGCAGCATCGCGCTGCTCTATGACGACCGACATAATCTGATCAAAATAGTCAAGCCGGACGGCGCTGTACTGAGCTATGCATATGATGAACAAAATCGCTTGACAGATGCTTGGAACGAACTGTCGCAGCTACGTTTTCATAATGTCTATAACGAGCGCGACATGATCATTGCCCAGTGGGATGAAAACAACATCGATCAGCCGCAGACAATTGATTACAGCTTAGACGGCAATGTCGTTACCAGCGTGGTTACCGACTATCTGGGCAATCAAAAAACCTATACCTTTGACATCATGACGGCCAATATATTGTCAGTGCAAGATAGTGCCGGCTATATTAATCGCTATACCTATGACGAGCGGGGATTAAGAACCTCGCGCACCAATGCGCTGGGCAATGTCATCTACTATCAGTATGATGCCAATGGCAACCTAATTGATCGACAATCGGCCGAAGGCATTCATACCCAAACAGTCTATGATGAAAATGGTAACGTTCTCGAAAGCATAGATGGCAACGGCAATGTCACAAAGTCGCAATACGACACCAACAATTATTTAGCAAACATCGATATCGCGGGTGCAAATGTCACGACGCATTACGATCATTTGGGTCAACTGCAAAGTGTCACTTTGGCAGATGGCCGCGAGATAACATTTAAGACCAACCGCGGCAAAGTTACAGAAACCAGCGTAGATGGTCAATCGGTTAAAAAGACCTATGATGATATGGGCATGCTCACCAGCTTAACCGACGAAAACGGTGCAACGACCCGGTTTGAATACGACATTATGAGCAGGGTTATCACCATAACCGACGCCCTTGGCAATCAGACGCATTATCAATACGATGCAGCGGGCAGAATGACAACAGTAATCGACGCACTCGGCAATGCCAGTTATTTAAGCTATGATTTGTACGGCAATATCATTGCGCAAACCGACCGTATTGGCGGCGTGACGCGCTTTGAATACGACAAATTGCAGCGCCTTGTTCAAAAGACATTGGCCGACGGTGCGGTACATCGCTATGTCTACGATCAGCGTGGCAATATGATAGAGCATCATCAGCCCGATGGCACAGTGTTGTATAAAACCTATAATGCAATTGGCAAGCCGATCAAAGTTGCAACATCGGCCGATAGCTATAGCACATTTGAATACGACAAAGATAATCGTCTAATCGCAGCAACGCGACAAGATGGTAAATCAGTGGCATTTGAATACGATGCTAACGGCAATATGACGGCGATGATCGATGCGTTGGGGCGTCGCACAGTGACGGCATACGATGCCTATAATCACATTGTCGAAGTAGTTAACCCGGCAGGTGATGTGACTCGAATCAACTACAATCAAAACGGCCAAAAAGAAAGCGTTGTCTTAGCCGATGGCAATCAGCAGCACTACAGCTACACAGCCGGCAAAATGACTGGCTTTACCAATAGCAAAGACAACCGCTATCAGTACAGCTATACACCAACCGGTTTAATCGCCAGTGCGATTGACCCAATGGGCAATCAGACGCGCTATAGCTATGATGCCAACGGCAATCTGCTCAAGCTAACTGACGCGCTCGGCGGAGAGATTACCTATCAATACGATGCGCTCGGTCGTAAAATCAGCCAAATTGATCAATTGGGCAACGAAACGCGCTATCAATACGATGCTAACGACCGCTTAACAGCAGTCTATTATCCGCTTGGTTTAAGTGAGCACTACAGCTATGATCTGATGGGGCGCGTTATTAGCTACAGCCCAACCGATCAAACTGAAACACATTATAGTTATGACCTGATGGGTCGCCTTGCAACAGAAAAAACGCCGACCGGCAACACCATCCACTACAACTATAATGAAAAAGGTCAGCTCAGTACAGTCAGTGATGATGTCGGGCAGCTAGCCAGCTATCAATACGATGCCAACGGCAATATGATTAGCATGCGCGATGCCGCCGGTAACACGACCGGTTATAATTACCGCATTGACGATAAGTTGGCTTCAATCACACAGCCAAATGGTGCAGTGCTAAGCTTTAGCTACGATTCGCGCGACCGCTTGATTCGCACCGAGCAAGGCGCAATACAGGCCAGCCAAGGCTTTGATAGTAGAGGTCGACGCATCTTTTTAGAAAGCCCCAATGGCGATAAGCAGCATTTTTATTACGATGCCAACGGCAATTTGATAAAAAGTGAAAGCGTTTTGGCAACAAGTCAAAAAGTGCACAACTATGGCTATAATGCCAACGACTTGCTAATCAGCAAACAAGATGCACTGGGCAGAGAAAGCAGTTATCAATACGATGCGCTAGGTCGTCTTATTGCAGTTAATGAAGACGGTGCAGTTACACATTACAGCTATGATGCAGTCGGTAATGTCTTGACGATAAGTGGGCCAAATGGTGAGATTAAGCGCAGTTACGATGCGCTCGGACGAGTTACCCGTTATACCACCAGCCAAGGTCAACAAACCGAAAAGACCATCAGCTATACTTACAATGACAACGGTCAATTGGCAAGCATCACCTATCCGGCAGTGGCCGGTGCATCAGCAGTTACAGTTAATTACAGCTATGACGCTGCCGGGCAGTTAGCCACTGTAACCGATTGGCTGATGCAGACCACTCAGTACAGTTATGATTTACGCGGCCGACAAGTGACGATGCAAAGGGCCGATGGCAGCAGCGAAACGCGTAGTTATACGGCCGATAATCGCCTAAGCGGTCTACAAGACCGCGCCGCCGGCGGACAGCTTTATGTCGATATTACGCTGGCTTATGACTCAGCAGGCAATCTGATCAGTCGCACCAGCAATCTAAGTGCAGATGCCAGTGGTCAAAATACAGCGCAGTACAGCTATGCGGCGGGCGATATAATGACAGCAGTAGATGGTCAGGCCGTCACAAGTGATGCCGAAGGCAATATCACAGGCTTTAAGGTAGACGGGCAAGACTATGCCCTTAGCTACGATGTGCGCAACCGCTTAACAAAAATAGGCGCTGTCAGCTATCGCTATGATAGTGAAAACAACAAAGTGCAAATGTTGGCGGGTACACAAAGCAGTCACTATATTTATGAGACCAACCTTGGCATGTCGCGCCTGTTGGTAAAAGATGACGGTTCAGCTAACGCTACCTACTACATCTATGGCAATGGTTTAATCGCCGAGATAGAAAACGACCGAACCTATTATCACCACCACGATGCCGAGGGCAACACGGTGTTGTTAACCGATGACAGTGGCAGTGAAGTAGCAAGCTATCGTTATACGCCATTTGGCGAAACATTAAGTAGCGAAGGGCGTAACAGCATATTGGCCTATGGCTCGCGCTATGGCGCCATTACCGAACCAAATGGCTTAATCTACCTACGTGCACGCTATTATAGCCCGCAGTTACAACGCTTTATTAGCCAAGACAGTTATTTGGGTGAAATCGGCAGTATTAATACACTAAACCGCTACAGCTATAACCTAAACAATCCGCTGAGGTACTATGACCCGACCGGTCATACTGCAAATGAGCGAATATTTAGCTCAGGCGATGCCCTGGCATTTGGCCAAAATGGTAATGGCGTGATGTATTATGCCAATGATAAGCCGACCGATAGATTTAAGCAGGCATTTGACTATGGATTAGACTCATTATGGACAGCGGTGGCCGGTAGTTATGCTGAAAACCCAACTGGCGCAGGCCTTTTAGCAACTTTTTTAGTTGATATTACACCATTCGTGGGGCAAGCGGCAGACGTGCGGGAGATATGTTATGAATTAACACATTTTAATAATGATATATGCAGTGTGGTCTTTACAACACTTTCTGTAATTGCACTTATTCCCATAGTTGGAACGGTAGTCAGCAAATTAAGAACAGGTGCAAGGACAGTTAATAGAGTAAGTGATGTTGCCAAACTGTTAGATCGGGCATCTGAATTTGAGACGTTGAAACATCTTGATACAATTGGTGATTCTACTAGAAATGGCGAACGTCTTATTGAGAGATTTGATGATCTTGTTGATGCTACGGAGGGGTTTGGTGAAGTTACTAAGCATGTCGATGATACTAGTAATCCTCCTAAAATAACCAGCTTATATAGGGCGGTTGGACCTGAAGAGTTTTACAAAATAATGGAAACAGGTGAATTTGGGACTATTCCAACAAAAATGCAATCAAAGCAATTTGGCTTGAGCTTTCAAGAAACACTTAAATTTACAGATAAATTCACGGATCTTAGCGCTATTGTAAAAGTTGAGGTGCCAGAAAAAGCATTAGAGAAAATTGCGCACCATACAGTTACAGATACCCGTGTATTCAAAAGTGGTGTGATAACGATAGATTTTGAAAAAATAGATGAGTTTAATTCAATCATTATTGATATTACTCATGTATATTAGTTTAAGATAGTCTTAGGTTGATATATTAGAATATTGGTTTATTGCGCATTAGAATGGAGTGTATATGCTATTATTAGAAGCAAAAATAACTTTTTATACCAAAGAAGATTGGCCGGATGCTTTACCGCATAACGTAGATGCTGAGGGTATATTAAGGGCAAGTATTAATTTGGGTGATGGTTATCTTTTTTCGGGTCAGATTAAAGCACTTTATGGTGAAAAGGTATACATGCGGGGTGAGTACTATAATGTGCTAATTGAATGTCCAACTATTGAAGATGAAGCGTATGAAGATATTAAATATTTATTGACTATTGGGCGAAAGTTTACGA
>PDWJ01002478.1_pt1 | contig 19618 bp, 15 predicted proteins | sample 1430881 | NCBI WGS metagenome assembly PDWJ01 (sample SAMN01162460, study PRJNA174530) | Oral metagenome, whole genome shotgun sequencing project. | biome: Marine environment; feature: Marine mammal; material: Swab sample of the gingival sulcus; isolation source: swab sample of gingival sulcus...
TCAAGGGCAGGAGAGGACTCAAAAAAACAAACGAGGCAAGGGAAAAACCGGACAGTTTATATGTTTTAAAACAGGACAAATCTATTTGTTGCTAACATTTTTATTCTCAGCAGTAATGCGAAAGCTCTGAACACAAGCTATTTCCAGTACATTCCTGCGAAAATGACTGCCTGTATGGTCAATTTTGTTCTTTTTGATGATTGTGCGCTGATGCCGCTAACAAGCAGACAGAAAACCAAACGCATGAAGGCTGTGAGATTCCGTAGTATTCATATTGCGGGCAGAGTGACTCATCCATCCTGCGCCCCTATCTTTCGTGCAAAAATCAAAAATCCGGTATGGGCGACCATACGGTCATCTGGTCGGAAACGCTCTCCATTTACCTTATACTTACGCAGCAGCATTTCAAGCACCTCAATATCTCCAAAAGGTGCCTCTTCCAGGGCCATAAGCAGTTCCTGAACCTGATTGGTGGTTGGCAGCAAAAAGCCTATGGGGGCACCGGATTTCATGGCCGCGGCAGCCTGGTTCAGATAATGCCAGGGAGTCCGCACATCCAGAAAAACCGCATCCACATCGCTTTGAACAAACCCGTGGGCAATATCCTGATGGAACCAATGCACCCTGGACGACAGACCTGCCCAGGCAAGATTCTGAGCGCAAAGTCGGCTGAACTCCTCCCGCCGGTCATAGGAAAACACCCGCCCTGCATCGCCTACCGCCCAGGCCAGGGCCATTGTCATGCCGCCCGAACCGCTTCCTGCCTCCAGGATGCGTTTGCCAGGCCCCACCCCAAGACGCATCAGGGTGTACCCAATATCCTTGGGATACATGATCTGGGTATGCCGCTTAATGCCCTTGATGAGATCGTACAAGGTAGGAACCAGAACCGTGTAAGGCCGACCAAGATGGGTGGTTACAGTGTCCCCCACATCCTGCTTGAGTACCTGGGCGAGTTCCAGCTTGCCGTCATGGGTGTGCAGGGCCTCATCAGGATCAAGGATACGAAAGTATCGCTTGCCCTTGGGACTGACTAACATTACCAATTGTCCGGTTTGCAGCATAAGGCCTCCTCTTTCAGAATAAGGGGCGGGGTATCCCGTGCTGAACAAATCTGTCAAGGCAGGGATATTTTGGGAAGAATATTTTATAACATTTCGTTTTATTTGAGTTTTTCACATATCTTCTCTAGCCGAATTGTTCCACCTGTCTCACATAAGGAATGTCACTGACGTGGATTGTAACTCTATCTTTGGCCCGGTTCCTTCAGGAAGGCTTGGCCGGTCCTTGGGGCTTGATTTGCTCGGCCGTCCCCTTTGTAATTTCGATTGTTTGTACTGCGAAGTTGGTAAGACCCGTATCCACACTCTGACCCGTAAACCCTGGGTCAGGGCAGAGCGTATCCTTGCGGAACTTGAGGCATGGCTTTCCCTGGACCTGCCACGACCGGAATACATCACTCTGGGAGGCAAGGGAGAACCCTGTCTGAACAGCGACATGGGGGCCATTATTAACGGTGTCCATGACCTGGCGCCGGACATCCCTGTGGCAGTACTTACCAACGGAACCCTGATGGGACACAGCGAGGTGCAAGAGGCTCTGGAACAGGCCCAGGTGGTGTTGCCCTCAATGGATACCCTGATTGAGGAGGAATTTCTCACCCTCAATCGCCCCTGTTCTGGCCTCAATCTGGACACTATCCGAACCTCTCTTCTTGAATGGGGAGCCGGGTATAGCGGGACTATCTACCTTGAAATCCTTCTTGTGGCAGGGATCAATGACACCCAGGCCAATTTTGAGGCCATGCAGTCCTTTTGTCGGGAACTGGCCCCAGATCGTATTGATGTGGTTACCATGACCCGACCAGGGGCCTTTGCCACGGCCCGACCCGTTGATCAGGAAATCCTTATCAAATGGCGAACAGACCTTGCCCATGCCGCCCGTTTGTCTAAGGATTCTCCTCACCTGCGACGACCGCCCAAGGGAGACTCTTCTGGTGACAGCAGCGTGCATTTCTCAACCTCCTCCACCCATCCTGCCCTGGCCATCATGGATGACGACCACCTGTCCAGGGCCATTCTCAAATCCGTGGCCATCCGCCCCCAAACCATCCCCCAAATAGCCCTGGCTATGGGTGTGCAGCAGGAACAGGTTCAACGGGTTGTCAGCCATCTTGCAACAAGTCACCAGCTCACCCAGCTCCCGGATGCCCATACCCTGTTTTATACCATCCCGGATGAGGACAGGAAGTAGAGAGTGGACACTCCTTCGCAAGAGGACTAGAAGAATGACCTCGCCTGCGGCAACAGGACACGTGATCGCACACAAATCATATCTTGCTTTGGCATTGTATGCACCCATTATACCTATCGTCGCAGATTGCTTTGTATAGTATGAAATACTTATAGCCACCAAGATACGCAATAATATCAGACCACAAAAATACACATCTTATACACCCAAGCATATTTCAAGAAATCTTTATAAAATTAAGTATATATACACAATATGTCATAGATACTATTAAAAGTACCCATACAAATGACATAAAGATATCTTTCACTTTTCATGATTAGATGAGGATACTATGGTAGCCAGTAAAAAACATCGCAAAATGTTCATCAGTGTTCTTCCTGGTGAGCAAGTCGAAGTCGTTTTAACCCAAGATGGACGTGTTGAAGAATATTATCTGGAAATGGTTCATCAAAGTAAAACCAAGAGTAATATTTACAAAGGAAAAATTCACAACATAGACGCAGCCCTGCAAGCCGCTTTTATTACCTATGGAGCCAAAAAAAACGGGTTTCTCCAGGTAGATGAAGTACATCCTGAATACTACCAATCTGCGGGCAAACGGCGAAAAGGGAGTAAGTACCCCCCCCTTCAGGAGGTTCTCAAGCCCGGCCAGGAAGTATTGGTGCAGGTGGTCAAAGACCCCACCGGCTCCAAAGGGGCCTTTTTAACCACCTATCTTTCCCTGCCAGGACGCTTCATTGTGCTCACACCTGGTCGGGAACAGCTTGGTATCTCCCGCAAGATTGAAGATCCTAAAGAACGCGAACGGCTGAAAAAAATCTTTCATGATCTCAAAATTCCTGAGGGGCTGGGGCTTATTGTGCGCACGGTGAGCGAAGGTCAGACCAAAACCACCTTGAGCAGAGATCTGCAATTTCTCAAACGACTGTGGAAAGAAGTCCGTAAAAAGGGTGTTGAGGCAGCCACGCCAAGCCTTGTGTATGAAGAAAAGGATTTGGCCTTTCGGGCTGTGCGGGATTATTTCACTCAGGATGTGAGTGAGATATGGGTGGATCATGACGAGACCGCCGCTATGGTCAAGGAAACCGTGTCCCTGCTCTATCCCCGCCGAACCAAGATGGTGAAACAGCATACGGATTTTGAGCACACTCTGTTTGAACGCTTTAATATTGAAAATCAGCTTATCCAGATCTTCCGTCGGGAGGTCAATCTGCCAAGCGGGGGCCAGCTCTGCTTTGATCAGACCGAGGCCCTTATGGCGGTGGACATCAATTCCGGCAAGATCGGGGGCAAAAAGAATTTCAAGGAAATGGCCCTGCGCACCAACCTGGAAGCGGCAGAAGAGATCCCTCGTCAACTCCGCCTGCGTGATGTTGGCGGTCAGGTGGTCATTGATTTTATTGAAATGAAGGACAAAAATCATATCCAGCAGGTCGAAAAGGCTCTCCGGGCCTCCATCAAGGGGGACAAGGCCAGGACGGATGTGGCCCGGCTTTCCAAATTCGGGCTTATGGAACTCATCCGTCAGCGGCTGGGAACCTCGGCCCTGTCCCTGAGCATGGAACCCTGCCCCTGCTGCAAGGGGGTGGGCATCAGGCGCAATCTGGAATGGCAGGCCATCCAGGCCCTCAAGGAGATGTACCGGCAACTCAGACGAAAGCAATGCCCCTCTCCGTTTACATACCGCACCACACCGGAATTGGTGGCCTATATTCTCAATCACAAACGGGATATGATCCACCGTTTTGAAGAGGAGTTTTCCAAAAATATCTTTCTGATTTCTCCAGAAACGCCCTTGTAATCATGCCCCAACCACGCGTCCTCTTGCATATCTGCTGCGGCCCTTGCTCCATCTATCCCATCAAGCTCCTGAAGGATCAGGGATATGAGGTGGTGGGTCTGTATTTCAATCCCAATATCCATCCCCTGCAGGAATACCTCCGGCGTCGGGAAGGGGTGGAGGAAACCGCTGACCGCCTGGATATCAAGGTCATTTACAAAGACAAAGATTATGACCCCTCCCACTATCTCCGGGCCGTAGCCTTTCGGGAAAATAACCGCTGTTTCCATTGCTATTCCATGCGCCTGGGAAAAACCTGGTCTGTGGCTAAAAGGGGGGGCTTTGACCTTTTTACCACCACCCTGCTCTACAGCAAATTCCAACGTCACCAGACCATTACCGATCTGGGACGGGATATTGCCGGACAGGGGCAGACCCAATTCTTGTACCAGGATTTCAGAAAAGGCTGGAAGCAGGGCATTGAAATATCCAAGGCATGGAAGCTCTACAGACAGCAATATTGCGGCTGTATCTATTCGGAAATGGAACGCTATCAAGGCGACCTCAAGCAACTTGATGCCTCTCCCAAGGCCAGGCAGAACGCATAGCAGTCAATGCCCTTTGCCCCACACATCCCTTGTGCGACCCCATGCTCCTGTATATCCATGTCCCTTTTTGCCGTCAGAAATGCCGGTATTGTGCCTTTGCCTCAGGCCCCTTTTCCAGGGAGGCCGTGCGAATGTATGTGGATCTCCTTCTTCAGGAATTGAAGATAGGCAGCGAGCATTGGAGTCATCCTGTCCTGGAAACTATCTACTTTGGCGGGGGAACCCCTTCGCTGCTTGAGGCAAGGGATGTGGAGCGCATCCTCTCCACCATTGCCGCAGGATGTCACCTCCTGCCGGATGCAGAAATCACCCTGGAGGCCAACCCGGAATCAGCCAATACAAGCAACTATCTCAAGGCCCTGTACCATCTTGGCATCAATCGTCTGAGCCTTGGTGTACAATCCCTTGAGGCAAGGCAGCTTGCCCTTCTTGGCCGCCTCCACTCGCCCCATGAGGCTCTCCAAACCCTGGACAAGGCGCGGCAGGCGGGTTTTTCCAACATCGGGCTGGACCTTATCTGGGGCATCCCGGGCCAGACGCTTGCGCAATGGCTCAACCAATTACAAACCCTTGTACGCCTGCGGCCCGACCACCTTTCCTGCTACGGCCTTACTGTGGAGCCGGGAACACCTCTTCACAAGGAGAGAACAACCCGGAGCCTCACCCTTCCAGACGAAGAGGCTCTGGCATCCATGTTTCTGGAGGGTTCCGCCCTGCTAAGGGACCAGGGCTATGAGCAGTATGAAATCTCCAATTTTTGTCTGCCCGGCAAACACAGTCGGCACAATACCGGCTATTGGAAGGGTTCAGACTATCTGGGCGTCGGCCCTGCCGCTGTTTCCACGGTTGCGGGCAAGCGATGGGAACACCCCTGCACCCTGACCTCCTATGCCAGGCTCCTGAAACATCAGAATCTGTACACACGAGGAGAGGTCATTAACGAACCAACACGAACCAATGAACAGATAATGCTTGCCTTACGCACGCACAAAGGGCTTGATCTCAACCTGCTGCGTCAACGACCGGGACATGACTCCAGGCACCTTGAAACGCTGACCACCTCCCTCTGCCACAACGGTCTGGCAGTGCTGGAGGATACCACCATCCGCCTGACACCGGAAGGTATGCTGGTAAGTGACTCCATTATCCCGGAATTTTTTGTGCAGGAACCCCCTGCATCCTTTCTTGTCCCGGACGCTTGTACAACCAGCTCTTCACTCCCCACAAGCTCCTGACCTGAGCCGAATATGCTTTCCGAACAACCTCAACGCCTGTTCTTCTGATGCCATAATGTTCATAACCCTCTGCAATGCCCACAAACAACCATGCCATCTTCCCTGCTCCCCATTGGTGTTTTTGACTCCGGCGTAGGCGGTCTCACTGTCCTCAAAGCCCTGCGGCAGGAGCTTCCCCACGAAGACCTCATCTATCTGGGAGACACGGCCAGGCTTCCCTATGGGACCAAAAGCCCGGACACCATCACCCGCTATGCCCTGCAAGTGGCGGAACACCTCATTGCCCACAAGATCAAGCTCCTGGTCGTGGCCTGCAACACCGTTTCTTCGGTTGCCTTACCCGCTCTTACGAATCTTTGTGCCCCCATGCCAGTCATTGGCGTGGTGGAGCCCGGTGCCAAGGCTGCATGCCAGGCGTCAGGCAACAAACAGATTGCCGTTATGGGAACAGAATCCACCATTGCACACCGAGCCTATGAAAAGGCCATCCACGCCATAGATCCGGAGGCCACCGTCCTTGCCACCTCCTGCACCCTGTTTGTGGCTCTGGCCGAAGAAGGCTGGCTGACAGGAAACATTGTCGAATCTGTTGCCAGACGCTATCTGGACGAACTCCTGGCAAAGCATCCCCATATCTCACCGGATTGCCTCGTGCTTGGCTGCACCCATTTTCCCCTGCTTGCGCCAGCCATTGCCCAGATTGTGGGGCCGGACATGACCCTGGTGGATTCCGCTACCACAACGGCATGGGAAGTCGCCAACATCCTCAAGACTCAGAACCTTTGTACCTCCTCCCGTCAGCCTGGCACGACACGGTTTCTGGCCACCGACTCGGCCTCCCGCTTTGCCCGTGTGGGAAGTATTTTTCTGGAACGAACCATCACGTCTCAGGATGTAGCAATCGTTGACCTCTGATGCTCTCATACCAATGACAGCAGCTCAGGACATACCTCACGGAACGGCATCGAAAGATGCTTGATGCTTCCGTATTTTTCCGTGTGTTCCGTGGGCCATGCCTTGAGCTGGCAATCAGGCCGATTTCATGTTCATTCTACTATAGTTCTGTATAAATTACACCACGTGACGAGACACAACTTTTCAGGGACGACTACGTACTCATTTTTCTTACAGGCAAAACGTCATATACGCCGGAATACAGAGAATATCTTCCTTGAAAGACAGATTTCTCGGATGAATAATATAGGCATCGCTGATTCTTTTTTTATAGCGTTCAAGAAAGCGTTTGAGAGAACGAATCTGGTATTTCTTTCCTGATTTCACTTCAATCGGACAGATTTTATAATTCATCTTGCTGTTGTTGGACAGTAAAAAATCTATTTCCATATCGTTTCTTTTTTTGGTCTTGTCGTAATGCGTATAGAAATAGAGTTTATGTCCGCCTGCAACCAGCATCTGGGCGATGACATTCTCATACAACATTCCCTGATTCATGGACAACTTATCATTCAAAATCTGCTTATAGACCTCTTCTTCCAACAGTTCGTTTTCATCAAAGGCATGGCTGACAAGCAATCCCGTATCATTCATATAGCATTTCACAAAAGACCGGTCTTCATGCAAAGACAGTCCAACATCAGGATCGTTGCAACGGAAACATTCATTGACAATCATGGAATTTGCCAACCAGAAGAATGTATCCTTGTATTGCAAGGCATAGGAATTTTTTTGAATATTATGAAAAATAACACGCTTTTCATGCTGCGACAAAAGCCCTGGAATCTGATCATAAATAGAAAGGACTTTTGAACGATATTGTCTGTCAATTTTCATAATATCGTTGCGGTACAGTTGCAATATATCCCGCTTTTCTTTGTCGGCATTGAGAAACGATTTATGTTCAGTGACAAAATAATGCACAACTTCCGGCATTCCTCCGACCAGAAGATATTGCTTAAAAAGCAACATGGCTTTTTCATGCAGCGTATTTTCAAGCGGTTGTTTTTCAGCAAAACATTTTTTTATATATTGAAGAAGCATTTCTTCATTGAGTGCAATGGCAAATTCAGAAAAATCCATAGGATACATGGTTATTTTTCTTTCTTCTGATGGCAGAACAATATCCTTGACGTTCTCCCGAATGGAAATCAAAGACCCTGTTTCAATATAATCATAACGACCGTCCGCCACCAAAAATTTAATCGCCTCTCTTGCCCGTGGACAGGCCTGCACCTCATCGAAAACAAAAAGCGTATCCCGTTCATGCAGTGCAACGCCGTAATATGCGGAAAGAAAAAGAAAAAGCGTATCAAGATCATGAAGATACTTGTCAAAATATTCAGCGATCTGAGGAGATTCTTCAGAAAAATTTATCAGGATATGAGTTTTATATTCATTTTTTGCAAATTCTTGACAAATCGTGGATTTTCCGACACGCCTCGCCCCTTCAATAAGTAAGGCCTTTGTTCCTTTTGTTTCGTTTTTCCAGGCAACAAAATCAGTATAAATTTTTCTTTTGAACAGCATATTCTCCTCCAAGAAAAAATTTTTTAGCATCGAAAAAGAGAATACGCAAGTTTAAATCCAATAAAAACAAGGAGAATACGCATGTTGTGACAACATAAAAAACCAGAGAATACGCATGTTCAGATTATAGTGAGGCGAAACAGACCCATCCTGCACTCAGCCCCTGACCGCCACAGAAAACCGAAGGCAGAGGAAGACGCAATGACTGGAGCAAGAGGTGCTGTCTGCACTCCACAACTGCACTGGAAGTCGCCAGTGTCCTCAAGGCTCACAACCTTTGTACACCATCTCAGGAGCCCGGCACAACACGTTTTCTAGCCACAGATTCGGCATCCCGTTTTGCCCGTGTGGGAAGTATTTTTCTTGAGCGAACCATCACTTCTCAGGATGTTGCAATCATTGACCTTTGATTCTTCCGTCATACTTTCATCCCACATAAAAAGCCCGCCTTCAAAATAATGAAGACGGGCTTTTTTTTCAGACTATCGTTGTACAGAATTATTTATGCTATAAACTACCCAGCCATCGGTGGCATCATACCATGATGGAAAATATAGGCAACAACAACTGCTACTGGAACAATATACACGAAGAGAGCAATCATATATACAAAAATCAGTTTACCAAAATGTGATTGAGCCAGTTTTTTAAAGTCTGTGATGCAGCCAATACTTACAAAGGTTAACATGAAGAAAAATTTTCTCAGTCCCTTTTCAACAGGTACGGCCCCCACTTTGGCCGCAGCAGACAATTCAGGTGTGAGGAAAAGTATGAGCAAATAGATACCCCAGGCCAGAAAATACCCAAGAACAAATTTGGGAAACCTGTGCCATACTTCGGAAACCGGAACCTTTTCCCCCTCTACCTTATCAATTTTGTACACCCAGACCAACGCCAGCACAAAGGCCCACAGACCGATAAACATATCAATCCAGACCTTGGTCATGATGGCGCTGATGGTGATGGAGCCTTCTTCATAGGTAACCCCATCGGCCTCCATCTTAGCAGCACGCATGAGTTCGTCCAAAACCGCGCCAGCAGCACCGTCAGCACCGTCGGTCTTGACCGCCATACCCATAGCAGCCCCGGCCACTACCGGCTCATCAGCCATGGTTGCCGTAAAGATAGGCGGCAGAATAACCAATTCGATAACAGCATAGACCACGATAAGGGCAGAAACCATAATGGGAACCAGCGGCTTGGAACGGACAGCACCTGCCGTGGCAACAGCTGCAGAAACACCACAAATGGAAATACCTGAGGCAAGAACCGCAGAGGTTTTACGTCCAAAACTGAAAAAACGACGGGCAATAAAGTAGGTTCCCGGCCAAAAGATAAGATAGGCTACAATGGTTGCTGCGGCCCCTGCAACAGCCAGTTCCATGACAAAACCAGCCGCTTTCATGGCCATATAGCCCACCTTGACGCCGAGGAACACAATGGCGGTCTTGATGAACCATTCGGGTTTGGCAGCCTCGGAAAGATACCTGGCAAAGCCCTTCATAAAGTTACCGATGAACAATCCCACAAACAGGGCAAGAATAAAAGAACCACCGCCGCCAAGACCAAGGCCAAAAGAAATACCATATTTGGCCCAATCTCTGGAAGTTGCCGTGATGGTAGCATGATGACCAATAATCCAGACAGCATAGGTGATGATAAAAATACATGTCCATCCACCTACAAATTTCTTCACATCCCAGCCCATAAAAAAGGCTCCAAGACAAATCGGGAGAGAGATAAAGACATAGGAAGCAAGTATGGAACCCAATGGCCCCCAGGCTTTATACCCTTTTCCCAAAGGAGAAATCATTTTTTCAAAAGGTGTTCCCGCAACCCAGGAATGCGGATAGGCAATCCAACCCACCAAGTCCGGGCCCAAAATGGAAAGAAGTCCCAGGACAACAAAGGTCATCCCTAACCAAACAGACCACCAGTCTTCCTGGACAAGCATTCCAGAATACCATTTTCTGTTTTCATAGCTTGATACCGGCGACATTATCTCCTCCTTGCTGGTTATCGAATGCAAAATGAACCACTCTGTTGAAGTAATGATTGGCATACTGACGCATAAATTCGGGCATACACTTGTTATCAAAGGTCATTCTGATCTTGTATTCTGAGAGCCCCTTAACAACGTCTCGCTGCATCAGTTCCTTTTCAAGATTTCTGTCGAGATCACGCAATGATTCACCCTGCGCGGCAATATCACCGCAATGAGCCTGCCAGTTCGTTCCATCGTGAATAAGGCTGAAATCCATCATAAGCCTTTCTCAAGACAGGATAAATTTGTTGATAAGATACCCAAAAACCACCAGGCAGATTCCCGCAGCCGCAAACGATCCAACAACCAGTTTGGTCTCAATGGGCGACCAGGGTTCACATTCCTCAAAGGGATTGTCGTCATCCATAGCATCCATGGAAAGCGTCCCTTGAACCTTCTTTTCTTCTGCCACTTCAATACCTCCTTGCAAGAGAGTGGAAACACCAAGCGTGCCTACAAAAAACGATTCCAACGGACAAAGCATTTTTAGTGCCAGAAATAAAAGAAGCTTAACCTGTTTGTATCTCAAGAAATTATCATAACGTCCACGCACAAAACCGCAGCCCCACATTAGCAGCCTGCATCTCAAGGGATACACCTCTCCTGCTCTTGCGATAGCTTCTCAACCAAGCTACATGCAGGAAATTGGATGCCACTCTAGCAATACCCATCCCTATGCCCTCCTTTCCCAAAAATACCCTGCAAACAAAATTCATTTTCTGGCTTTTTATCTCCATGCTTTGTTTGGGGATGTTTTTATCTGTTATACTCTACTTAAATATGAAAAATATCCTCTTGTCTGAGGTAAAAGATAAAACATACCTTCTTTTTGCCCAGGTCGATTCTGTCCAGCACTATGTCAGAACGATTCTTCGTCCATCCATGTACCATACTATTGGAAAAAATACATTCATTCGAGAATCTATGTCTTCATCTTTTATCTCGCAACAAATTATGGAAAACATGAACTTTCCTAAAGAAAATTATTACTATAGAAGGGTTGCATTACATGCTAGAAATCCAAAATTTGAGGCCAATAACATGGAGAAATATTTTATTGACTATTTCAAAAAAAATCCCCGCAAAAAAATATGGGAAGGTATCAAACAAATACACGGCAAGGATTATTATATCACCACACGACCTGTTCGATTTGTCAAATCATGTATGCGTTGTCATGGAATGCCGTCCAAGGCTCCATCAGAGATTACTGCCCAATACGGATCACTACGAGGCTTTAACTATCCTGAAGGCCAAATAAGCGGCCTTGATCTGGTAGGTATTCCCATTGAGACCTCTTCTCTACGTATCAAAGAAACGGCTATCCGTTATGCCTTTATTGCCTTTGGCGGAGCATTGTTCTTGTTTGGTATGATAAGTATGCTTTTTAACCGTCTTGTGGTGCATAACCTGCGTCTTGTTTTGAGCATCTTTCATGGCGACGCCAAAGACAAACACGCTAAAGAAATCTTTGAAAAAATTCATGCAGGAGATGAAATCCACGAGATATTTCATGCCACAGAAGAATTGGGTACACACCTTAAAGAGGCCAGAGCCAAACTCGAACAATATGCAGAAAATCTTCAAACAATGGTCACCGAAAGAACCAACGATCTGGAGCAGGAAACCCGTGAACGCCAACAGGATGTCCACCTTTTTGTGGATATATTAAACCGACTCAACACAACGTCATCACGTCCTGAGCTTCTGGATCAGGCCCTGGCCCTTATTGGTGCAAGATTTGACGTTTCCTCCATCACCTACACCAGTGCAGATTCTTCCCTTTCCCCCCATACCTGGCCTCCGACCGCCCAGCCATCTATTCTGCCAGGCAAGTGGAAAAATCTGCTCACAACCAAAAAGGCTCTGTTTGACAGTCATTCTGCACTGATCCCAGTCGTCACCCAGGATACCATGTGGGGACTCCTGAGTCTGCATTGGGATCAAGTGCTTGGTATGCCTCTTCAAACCCGTCAGGTTCTGACGGCTCTTGGACAACAGCTTGCCCTGGTCATTGAAAATTTGAAGGCCCTGGATGATCTTTTGCACCAGCATACTATTTTACAATCCGTGTTTGGCGGCATCTCCGACCCCTTACTTCTCCTTGATATTTCAGGCCAGGTCATTATCGCCAATCCTGCTGCCCGTACCCATTTTTCCTGGTCAGACAACACCCCTGCAACGGCAATTCCTCTTGCCCGTATTCTTGCCTCCCACCCAGCCATGCAGCGGGCAGAAAAGTGCTGGTCAACACCCCCGCAACCCATCAGTCACGACATCGACATCTGTAATCACCACCTCATGGTGACAATCTACCCCCTTCAAAACGCTGAACGTCTTGTCATGTATGTACAGGATAATACCTCGGAAAAAAAGATGATCGCCAGAATACAGCAGTCAGAAAAGATGGTCGCTATGGGTACATTTGCGGCAGGGCTGGCCCATGAAATCAATAACCCCCTGGGGATTATCCTGTGCTATACCGAGCTCTTACGAACATCCGTCCGCTCCAGCCAGGAGTTGGAGGATCTCAGTATCATTGAAAAACACGCGAAACAGGCACAAAACGTGGTTCAGGATCTTCTTAACTTTGCTCACGTCAAAAAAAATCATGACATACCCTGCAACCTGAACACAACACTTGCCAGCCTGTATCAAATCTTTAAGGTACAGGCCGAGGCCAAACATATCCAGCTCTCCCTGAATCTTCCACAATCACCTGTTACCATGAACATCTCCAGCAGAGATATGGAGCATATTCTGACCAACCTCTTTATCAACGCCTTGGATGCCCTTACCAACCATCAGGGACGCATTGACATCCGTTCTGAGGTTAAGAAGGATGCAGGCGTTGTCCTTCTTGTCATACGAGATAACGGCCCTGGCATTGACGAAAACGACCTGCCTCATATTTTTGACCCTTTCTATACGACCAAGGATGTAGGGTATGGCACGGGACTTGGGCTGTCTGTTGTGTATAATCTTATCCATGATAATGAGGGTGAGATTACGGTATATAATGATAATGGTGCTGTTTTTGAAATAACCCTGCCTTTTTTACTCCCAACTGATACCCATGTCCCAGACTCAAACGATCCTCATTGTTGATGACGAAAAAGACTTCTCCAAAGGACTTTGCCGCCTGCTTGGGCAGCGATTCCCTTCCTGTACATGCCTGGATGCCCAATCAGGCTCATCAGCTCTTGCCCTTTTGGAAAAGCAGCAGGTCGCTCTCATGCTCACTGATTTGCGAATGCCCTCCATGACAGGTGATGTATTGCAGCAACAGGCATTGACGCTTCACCCCAATCTTACAGTCATCCTTATGACGGCCTTTGGTGATGTCCAAACAGCGGTTAGGGCCGTCAAATCTGGGGCCTATGATTTTCTCCTCAAGCCCCTGGATAATGAGGCCCTTTGCAGGGTAGTGGAACGGGGTTTGGAGCGTAACCGACTCCTGCAAGAAAACCTGGCCCTGAAATCCCTTGCCACATCCAATGACCCGTCTTCTCGCCTCATTGGTGAGAGCATGGGTATGGTTCGCCTTCGGGAAACCATCGCCACCATAGCCCAAACCGATTACACGGTTCTCATTCGTGGAGAATCAGGCGTGGGCAAAGAATTAGTGGCTCACCAGCTCCACAATCTCTCCCCTCGTTCCAAACGTCCTCTAGTAACAGTTAATTGCCCGGCTATACCGTCAGAACTTCTGGAAAGTGAACTCTTTGGCCATATCAAGGGCTCCTTTACCGGAGCTGACACGGCCAACAAAGGACTCTTTGTAAGTGCTGATGGTTCCACCCTGCTTCTTGACGAAATTGGAGACATTGAACCTGCTATCCAGACCAAACTCCTGCGGGCGATTCAAGAGATGGAAATCCGGCCTGTAGGCTCTGTAACCCCGCAAAAGGTCAATATTCGTATCCTGGCCTCCACCAACCAGAACCTGGAACACAAGATACAACAAGGACGTTTCCGCCAAGACCTCTTTTATCGTCTGAATGTCCTGACCATTGATGTTCCGCCTTTGCGTGAACGCAGAGAAGATATTCCTCTTCTGGCCCAGCATTTTATTATCAGAACCTGTCAGGAAATGGGCATTCCCTGTAAAGAGGCTGACCCTGAGGTTCTTTCCTGGCTTGCAGCGCAACCCTGGCCAGGCAATGTGCGGGAATTACTTAATTGTATCCGCAGACTGGTACTTTTTTCCTGTGGGAAACGCATCACCGTGCCATCAGCAACGTTCTTGCAAGGAACAGGCTCTCCCCCTCAAGAACATGCCGCACATATCACCTCCTACAAAGAGGCCAAATCCGCAGTATTGAATCAATTCACTCGAACCTATGTCAGTGACTTATTGCAGAAAACATCAGGAAATATTTCCGAAGCTGCACGGCAAAGCGGGCTCAAAAGGGTTTCCTTACAAAAAATTATCCGGCGTATGAACATCTCGGCACGGGACTTCAAACAATAACGCATAGCATTGTCACGCGCGTATGAACCTTCTCACTGCGACACAACAAGGTGTCCCCTCAGCCAGCAAAGCCCTCATCCTTGCGGAAAAGCCCTCGGTGGCCAGGGAAATCGCCAAGGTTCTCGGCATTCGGGGACATGGGCAGGGGTATATTGAAGGGCCGCATTACGTCATCACCTGGGCCGTGGGGCATCTGGTAAACATTGCCGAACCAGGCCAGCAGAATCCTGCCTGGGGCAAACGCTGGTCTCTGCACCAACTTCCCATGATCCCAACCCGCTTCATCCTGACGATACTGGATCAGACGCAGGATCAATTTGCCATTGTAAAAGCCCTGCTGGGCCGTGAGGACATCACAAAGGTTATCAACGCAACAGATGCCGGACGCGAGGGAGAGCTTATCTTCCGGCGCATCTATCTCATGGCCGGATGCACCAAGCCCATTGAGCGTCTCTGGGCCAATGACATGACCGAGGCCGGACTCAAAAAGGCCCTGGCGAACCTCATCCCAGGCGAGGACAAGCGCAATCTGGGCCTGGCCGCCTTTGCCCGTGCCGAGGCAGACTGGCTGGTGGGCATGAATTTTTCCCGGCTGTTCACCGTCAAGACAGGCGGCCTTGTTACTGTAGGGCGGGTGCAATCGCCTGTGTTAAAACTTCTGGTGGACAGGCGTAAGGCCATTGAGGAGTTTACGCCTCAGGATTACTGGACGATAGAAGGACGTTTTGGTCAGGAAGAGGAACCCTTCAAGGGAGTCTGGTTTGCCCCGCTCAAACGCAAGGAGAACAAGCTCTGGAACGAAAAAGAGGCTCAGGAACTGGCCACAGGCTGTACAGGCCAGCAAGGGCTGGTGGAATCCGTTGCCAGCACCAAGGGCCGTCAGCGGCCGCCCCTGCCCTTTGACCTCACCACCCTCCAGCGAGAGGCCAATACCCGCCTGGGTCTGTCCGCCAAAAGGGTTCTGGAACTTGCCCAGGAACTTTACGAAACCAAAAAACTGCTCACCTATCCCAGAACCGACTCCAGATACCTGACCACAGAGGTGTATAAGGAAATCCTGCCCCACCTGCGGGCCATATATCCCCATTTTCCAGACATCAGCTCGCAAGCTGCCGAGGCAATCAAGGCAGCCCGGAAACAATATGCCTGTGTCAACGATACAAAAGTTGGCGACCACCATGCCATCATCCCCACAAAAAAAACCGCTGTGCGTGACCAACTTTCTCCTGACCAATGGAATATTTACGAGATGGTCTGTCAAAGGACCTTGGCAGCGTTCCTGCCCGACTGCACCTTTCTGACCTCCCTTGTCTGGCTGCTGGTTGCTGGCGAACCCTTTAAGGCAACAGGCAAGATTTTTACGAATCGGGGCTGGCTTGCAGCGGAACCGTGGCGTGCGGCCAAGGATAATCCTCTGCCAGCAGTGAAAAAGGGCGATGCCATTCCGGTACAGGAGATGAAGCAGGTGAAGCACACCACCAAGCCGCCTGCCCATTTTACCGATGCCTCCCTGCTGGGGGCTATGGAAACAGCAGGTAAACTGGTGGAGGATGAAGAGTTACAGGAAGCCCTCAAAGAACGGGGCCTGGGAACGCCAGCCACCCGCGCCCAGATTATTGAGACCCTTATCAGCAGAAACTACGTTGCCAAAAAGGGCAAAAAGCTCATGGCAACGGACACGGGAAGGCATGTAGTTGAGATCATTGAATCCTCCCTGCCTCACCTGGTCTCACCGGAATTGACCGGCTCATGGGAACACAAGCTCAAGGCCCTGGAACAGGGCGGTGTCACCTATCCTGAATTTATGGGCCGTATCCAAGCGATGGTGCGGGAAGGGGTTGAGGCCCTGCGGAACACACCCTTTGCCACCACCCCGGCCAGCCTGCCGCCTGGCAAAACCTCCCTTGGCCCCTGCCCCAGATGCGGTGGGGCTGTGGTGGAAAATCCCAGGGCCTTTGGCTGTATCAACTGGCGCGAGGCCAATGGAGCCTGTCCCTTTACCATCTGGAAAAATATGTTTGGGACTTCCATTACAAAAAACCAGGTTAAAGAATTGCTGGAAAAAGGTGTTACCTCAAAACCCGTGTCCATGACTGCCAAAAATGGAACAAAATCCAAAGCCCGCCTGGAAATCCAGCACGGCATGGTCAGGGTGCAGCCCAATCCGGCCAAGAAAAGATGTTAAGAGAATGAAAAAACGAGGAAAATAACAAGGCCCTTTGAGCTCATGGCTCAAAGGGCCTTGTTACGTGTGAGAATACGTTTGTGACCATTTCTGGCACCAAAAGCGACCCAGTACACACGACAAACAACCGGATAGTCTCTCTTGCTACCTGCCTGGTCTCCCAACGATCAAAGCTCAGACTCTCCTAAAAATGAAGGGCCATATTCACGCCCAGCGTCAAGGGTTCTCCTGCACGGCCAAGCCAGGTGTTGTTTACATAAAACTGCCGTGTGGTATATTCCTCATCAAAGATATTGCGGGCATACACATAGGCGTCAAAGAAATCGCCTTCGTAACCGATTTTGCCGTTCAAAAGGCCATAGTCTTTTTGCTTGTGGGTATTGGCAATATCAATAGTCACATCACCCACATGCCGGTAGGCCAGACCGATGAAAAAACCGGATTCATGACGATACACCCCGCCGAGATGACATGTCATTTCAGGTACGTCTTTAACGGTCTTGCCGTCATACACGTTCGTACCTGAGCTATAGGAATCATATTCTGCTTTGGTATATCCTATGCCCCCAAACAATTCCAAACCTTGTATCGGACGGGCAGCAAATTCCAGTTCACCCCCCCTGGCGTTCGCCTCGGCAGCATTGTTCGTATAAAAAACAGCACCCCCTGACCCAGGTACGGGAATTTCCACCTGCATATCTGTCCAGTCAATATAGAACACTGCGGCATTGCACTGCAAACGATTATCCAGAAATGAGGTCTTGATGCCGACCTCATAATTCCAGGTAAATTCCGGCTCAAAGGCAACACCCAGATTATCCATGAGGTTATATCCTCCACTGCGAAAGCCCCTGGATGCACTGACATAGGACGATATGTCTGACGTTACATCATATCGAAGGCTGGCCTTGGGCAGCCATGCCTCGTGGGTGTCTTTCTGGGTACCACTGACTGGCCCGTAGCCCATCCAGGTCAGGGTAGGCCCACATTGTGGGCGGCGATAGTCAAACTCCTGTTCTTCACGGTCATAACGTATTCCCAGGGTCAGATGTAATCTGTCGAGAAAGGTATATGTCGCCTCTCCAAAAAGGGCAGCTCCGGTAGTGGCAAGCTCTCCTGAAGAGCGCAGGGTTTCTCCGGGCACACCCCAACCCATGTTCATAAAATTCATCCACGTATCAATAGAATTATCCCGTTCCTCATGGAGAAAAAACGCTCCCACCAGCCATTGCAAAGGAGCATTATCCTCTGCTGACACCAGACGCAATTCCTGAGAAAAGGTCTCTACGTCTCGATCAATATCAAGCCTCATCATGTCCAAAGGCATAAAATCAAGATCATTGGACATCTTGGAGACTTCCTTGTCATATGCGGTAATAGATACCAGACGGCAGCCTCCAAAATCATATTGCCCGTGCAAACTTACGGTATCCGCATCTTTTTCTGCCTCACCCATATAATCCACATTGAGATTTTTACGCAGGTCGCCTGGCTGATTGATGGGAGCAAAGTTGGCATACTGAGGATTGTTTCGACGGCTAAGATCATAAATCAGCCGGAAATTCAGGGCTTCGGAAGCGGCCAAAGACAACCCTAACCGGCCATTATATGCCTCCTTTCTTCCCCCCTCGTCCGAATTATTCCATTGATTTTCAAACCACCCGTCAGATTCGTTATACTGAAAGGCCCCACGCACCCCCAATGTTTCTGTAAGTGGGCCGCTGACCACGCAAGCCCCCTTATAGCTGTCAAAAGAACCTATATCGGCAAAGATTTTGCCCCCCCACTCCTCTGTGGTCTGTTTGGTTACCACATTGATAATACCTGCCTCGGAGTTACGGCCATACAAGGTTCCCTGGGGGCCTCGCAGCACCTCAATCCGTTCCACATCCATAAGTGCCATATCCAGGCCAAACGAGGTATAGACATCATCCACGTAGATTCCCACCACGGGTGATCCGCCCATAGACCCCTTGATGCCCCGCATACTGGCAAAGCTCTCATCCTCGCCCGTATCGGTTACATACAGATTGGGAATCACGGTGCTGATGTCCTGGACTGAATCCATTTTCAAATCATCAAGCAGAACATCATTGACCACGGATATACTGGAAGGAATATCCTTGATATTTCCCTCCCGCTTCTCAGCAGTAACCGTAATGGTATCCATCTGCATGGTTGGATTTTCCCCGGCCAAACCCGGCTCAGCCAGCAGCAACATCCCCAACAATATCGTCAGACACAGTCCTAACAAGCCTTGCGGGAACATTTCGCTGTCCCAGCGCAACAGCGCAAATTTCCTTGAAATAGACATGGCTTCTCCTTGCACATAAAAGGTAAAAGTAACCTGCAACAAAACAAGCCATCTCTTATATAATTCGGAAAGCAGAACAATTGTATGCTGGCTCTTTTTAATTGTATTTTACCGTTATTTTGAGGAGTCGTCTTTTGGGAGGCTGTCAGGAATAAAATGTTTTCACAAACATTCCAGGAGTTTGGCCAAAATGCTGTTTGAAAAGGCGGATAAAATGAGAGGTGTCGTAAAATCCCAA
>PDWJ01002479.1_pt1 | contig 19612 bp, 18 predicted proteins | sample 1430881 | NCBI WGS metagenome assembly PDWJ01 (sample SAMN01162460, study PRJNA174530) | Oral metagenome, whole genome shotgun sequencing project. | biome: Marine environment; feature: Marine mammal; material: Swab sample of the gingival sulcus; isolation source: swab sample of gingival sulcus...
AAAAATGAAAAACCGGCACTTGCTCATTGGCAACTACCGGTTCATGTCGTTCGTCTTTATGAGAGGCAAAGCGCTTTGTTCAGGGCAATAATTGCATTGGTATAGCGCTTCCGTTCAATCACGAATTGCATATTAATCTGACGCAAGGATTGAGCGATACTATTAATATTGATGTCATTTTTGGCTAAAATTTGTGTCGCTTTTACCAGAACTCCCGGTTTCGCAATATTGGACCCGATGACACAAACCACTGCGACCTGCTTCACCGTGATCAGCTCATACGTGCTTCTCAATTCCTCCAATAAAGACTCTCTGGCGTCCTTTTCCCAGACGAGCATCGAAATACTGTTCGCATTCGTCGATTTCAGAATATAACTGATTCGATGGCGAACAAAAATTTCCATAAGATGCAGATCAAATCCAATTTCACCCACCATCGAGGGATCGTGAACCTCGATAATCACGACTTTATCAGTTCCAGTCACAATTTCAATCTTGGCTTCAGCCCCCATATAATCTTTCGAAATAAGCGTCCCAGGATGATCGGGTTCGAAGGTATTCTTGATTCGGATGCTGATTCCCGCCTGCTCTAACGGCTTCGAGGCTTTCGGATGAATGGCCTCCATCCCAATATCCGCCAACTGATCAGCGACATCATAATTGGTCCGTCCGACCGGAATCGCATTCTCAATCCCTACAATTTTCGGATCCGCTGACGACAGATGAAATTCTTTATGGATAATGGCTTCATCGGCTTGTACCTCGACTGCGATTTTACTGAAGGTCACTTCAGAGTATCCCCGGTCGAATTCGCGCATAATACCTTCGGTTCCTTTGGTATAACCAGTTACGACCGCAAGGGTTTGAGAAAAATCAACATTGTGTAAACTTGTCTGAATGCGTTCGTCAATGGTTAAATACCGCGAATCATGAAATCCGCTTAAGTCGATACAGGTGGCATGAACGCCATGATTCTTGATGATATTTACCGAATTAAAGGCCGAATGCGCTTCCCCGACCGATGCCAGCAACTCTCGAGCAGCCAGCAAAATGTTATTCTTATCGACATACCCCGATGCCAGCACATCGGCCATGCTATCTAAATAATACTTTGTTTGCTGAATGCGTTGCGTAATCGCCCGATTCGCCTCCTCCACATTCAACTTGATATCGGCAAACTGCTCGTTAATTTCGATAAGCCGCTCAAGCAGATCGTCGAGCGCCTTTTCATATTCGTCATTATTCACAAACCGCGCGTAAATTCCGGGGGCTCCGGTTTTTTTATGCTCTAATAGCAGATCGGTCACGCCAGCATAGGCCGAGACCACAAAGATGCGGTTATAATAATTCCCTTCATGGTGATTATTCAAGATAATATTGTACAAAACATCATGGAATCTCGACAGCGAGGTTCCACCTATTTTTTCGACTGTTAGCATCGTATACTCCTCATGGTTATGGCTCATGTTAGAAGTACCGAATCACAGTTCTTTCCTGAAAAACTTTCGGAGGGCCAAAAAGCAGACCCACCCTACGACTGAAGCCGCCCAGCATGTTCAAGCAGCGTTTCACCCTTTCCACGGAAAGATCATCCCCCGAAGCGTTCTGGTTCCAACCCGATTTCTATCCTCCGCAAGCAGTCCGTCCCAGGGAATGCGTTTTCCCGTTTCATGTGGATGCTCCTCAAGATAGTCATATTTATAGATTCGAAGTCTCACAGCAGCCTGATGCCAGAGGAGAATCGCTCCGATGCCAGGAAAAAGAAAGGCCGTGAATGTTGATAAAACCGCCAGAACGAGCGTTCCAATTCCGAGGACAATTGTAAACCCGGTATTATCGAATAAGAGCATCAAACATCTTTTCGGAATCGTGCGAATATTTGTATCGAGCCGGTTTCTCACTGGAAAGTAATATTGGCTGGCAAGCATCCAAAGAAGATTTCCCCAAAACAATAATCCAGCGAGAGCAATCCCCACCAGATTACCTCGCGAGAAATACCAGGGGAGAGCAACCCCGATCACAAAAGCTTGCAACACGATAATGGCAGCAAAGACTAATGAAGCGCCCCAATCCTTTTTTACGTACATCAGAAAACTTTTAAAATCAGGAGAGTGGAAATCGGCAATATCTCTGACAAGCTGCGAGACCGCTCCGATGCACACCATCAGCACAGATAATGTGCTGATCACTCCCACAGCAAACAGAAGCGGATGGCTGCCAAAAAGCTGAAGCCCATACAGGCATCCCCCCGCCAGGAGAATAACCCCGAAATTTATGAGAAAAACGCTCAGGAGGTTGTCCCACAGATCAAAAAATGTTTTTTTTATTAAAAAAAGTATCATACGATTTCACGCGCTCCATACCAAAAAGCTCATTAAAAGCAGGTACATTCGAATAATATCTATTTATAGACAGACTATGCTTTCAGAGACTTTTCTCTGTCAAGACAAAAGCATACATGAAAAATCTTCGACAAATACTTGCTTCATGGAACGAACCGTCCGATACGAGAGCCCGGATTCTATCGCGGCCTTTATCGCAGAACCAATTGTTGGCGCGACTGTAGGTGCATTAGTCCCTAAAGACGACAATTGGCAGAGAATTCGTGAAATTTGCGATACCTATGATATTTTACTCATTTCTGATGAAATTATGGTCGGAGTCGGACGATGTGGAACAAACACCGCTCTGGACACTTGGAATGTGGTGGCAGACACGATCATTATGGCCAAAGAGATCAGTTCCGGCTACACCCCGTTAAGCGCTGTTGTCGTGAAAAAGCAGATTTGGAAAACCATAAAAGATGTCATACAAGAACTGTAAAAGGTGCAGACCGAGAAGGTCGAGACCGTCACGGCTCGACCTTACATAATGGGATGGGTAAAGTAAAACGTAGCCCCTTGTCCTGGAGATGATCGCACCCATATCCGCCCGCCATGCCGTTCAACGATTTTTTTACAAATCGCAAGGCCAATTCCGGTTCCCGGATACTTATTGCGGCTGTGCAGGCGTTCGAAAATCGTAAAAATTCGTGTGGCATCTTCAGGAGCAATCCCAATCCCATTATCTTGAACGGAAAAAATCCATTCGTGCTCATTATCATCCTGCACAACCGCAATACGAATTTCAGGCTGAACGTCACTCCGGAATTTGACCGCATTGCTGATGAGATTTTGGAGAAGCTGGACAAATTGTACATCAATTACCATCACTGTCGGCAATAAGTCGTGAGTGACAACCACCTTATGTTCTTCGAGCATCGTGTGAAGATTTTCCAGGGCTTTCCGCAAAAGAATCTGGCAGTCAACAGGTTTCAATTCCACTCGTTTCGCTTCCATTCTCGAGTAATCCAGCAGAGCTTTAATCATTTGTTGCATCCATTCGACCCCTTCTTGAATCCGGACGATGAAACTTTGGGCATCTTCATCGAGACTCTCCGCATAACGCTGGGCTAAAAGCTGGGCATAACATTCTATCATCAGCAATGGCTGTTGCAAATCATGGGAAGCGGCATATGCAAATTGTTCAAGTTCGGCATTTGAGCGCTCCAATTCTCTCATTGTTTTCTTGAGTGCTCTTTCTGCCAGCTTACGCTCTGTAATATCTTCACCAGAGCTTAATGTACCTGTAATACGGCCATCTTTTCCGATAAGCAGCGTGTTGTGCCAAGCGATCAATCGTTCCTCGCCCTTATGGGTCACGATCGGATTTTCATGATATTCCAACGATGCAATTTCCCCTTGAAGAAGTTTAAAAAATCCGAGTCTCACCTCCTCACGATTCCATTCCGGCAGGAAACAGTCGAACCAATTCTGCCCAAGGATCTCATCTTCAGCATACCCCAGAATCTCACACCCTTTTTTATTAATCAATGAAACCCTCTGGTCGGAATCGATGACAATCAGCATGACCTCGGCAACAGAGAGATACTTCTGGATCCGATCCCGTTCCCTGCGCAGTGCATCTTCCGCATATTTCCGTTCGGTAATATCACGATTGCTGGCCCGCCTGCCACTATACTCTCCGTCTTGCAGATAGATCGCCTGGCAGATGTGATGGATCCAACGAATATCTCCCTGATACGTGATAATTCGGAAATCCATAGAAACGACATGTTTATGATGAAGTGGGTCGGAGAAATGCTGGACGACCGTCTCCTGATCGTCAGGATGAACGATTTTCAGGAAAAAGGAGGGAGATGACATAAACTGTTGTGGGGAATATCCTGAAATCCGTTCACATGATGGAGACACGTAAAGATACGTTCCATCAGGGGCAACCCAAGATTCCCAATCGTAGGTAAATTCTGCGATGATTTTTAGACGTTTCTCGCTTTCTCGCCGCGCATTTTCCGTACGTTTTCGTTCGGAAATATCCTGGAGGGAGCCGCAAACACCGAGTACCTTACCTTCTTCAGTCATGACAGGATTATAGGTCACTACAAACCAATATTCCTGCCCGTCATGGCCGACGATTTCTTGATCGCTTTGCACGAAGCTCCCCTGAAGGGCTTGTTCAAAATTCTCGGCAAACATTGCTCTGGCTTTTTCAGGAATATATGCATAAACCGAGGCTCCAACCCGTAACTCTTTTCCTAATATAGCTCTGGCTAGCCGTTTGGCAGGATTATTACATTCCTGGATAGTGTACTTCACATCGATCAGGACAAATGATAAAGGGCTATTGTCAAAGATCGCTTTAATGTTGGCGTCAGAGTGTTTGATTTTTTCCTCAAATCGCTGTCGTTCGACCACTTCCTTTGCTAAGAGTTCATTCGTCTTCGTCAACTCGAGCGTCCGTCCCCTGACAATTTCTTCAAGATGAACACGATAGTCTTGCAGTTTTGTCTCAGCCGCTTTTTGGTTCGTAATATCAAGCATCACCCCGACAACTCCTGCAATACGATCGGCGGAATCGGAAAAGGCTGCTTTATACAAGACAAACTCTCGACGCATTCCGTCAGCACACTGTACCGGAGCTTCATAAATCTGAGTTCCACCCTGGCTAAAGAGTCGACGATCGTGTTCATGATAGACCTCGGCTAACGCTTCAGGAATATGGCTGGAAAAATCATATACGGTACGACCGACAATCTGCTCCTTTGGAACACCAAATATTTGGGCAGCAAATGTTGCATTACAGCCCAAAAACACACCAGCGGTATCTTTATAAAATATCGGAATCGGGATGGTATCGAGTAACACTTCGAGGTAACGGCTGTGATTCTCGCTTTCCTCTTCTGCTGAATGCCGATCGGCATTTTCTTTAGCAACATGCGTAAGCCACTGTTGATGTTTCAGCAAGATGATAAAGGCAAGAATCATCACGACAAGAGTATTGAGCACAATCGCGAGAAGACGCGATTGCCAGATTCCAGACAGAGGAAATACAATGGGCTTGACAAACTCATACGAGAGGGTTCCGAATAGGACAAGGCTTGCGACACCCAGCACAGAAGCCAGGAGAGAGTGATGGAGATAAAAATTATGTATAAGGGTACGGAGGGCTTCAGCGATTCGTCGAGTTAGATGTTTTTTCATCCCCAATCCCTCCTAAGAATATTGATCCCTTTCAATTATCAATTGTCAATGATCAATTAACAAACGTCTTTCATCATACAAGAAGAGTATTCCGCAATGCCTACGCCAAGCAACAATAACATTACAGAAGAACCCAATATAATCTCGCGAAATGAGCAAATGTCAAGGGAATTCAGAACGAAGAGAAAAAAAGGACACAGAGACGCATGTTCAGGAACGCCTATGTGCCCTAGTGGGTTACCAGACATCTATGCTGCTATGGAAAAAACGAAGAAACATCGACACAAACCCCAGTGGAATAATCGCATAGGGAAGATACATCGGAACCTGCATCGCGGGGCTGCGTTGTCAAAAGCCTCTGATACGTAACACAAGCAGCCAACTGAAATACAAAACCAGCACGGAAAGCACGATTCCCTTCAAGGCAACGAACAGATCGAGCACCTGTCTTACGGTGATGGAGGGAATATATTCAATCACGTTCACTGACTGAGCCATATTTCACGGCCACGCCAGGGCCCAAAAATGTAATAAACACCACCATATAGCGCAACCATTCTTCGACCCAGACGTTGGAATGGAAGAAGGCATAATTGGAAATGCGGCCTCTGTCTTGCATCACTCCAAAATCCGTCATCAACGCCTTACAACAAAAGCGATCAGCTATCCGTTCTTTATCCATCTGCAGGCATCGAGCGCATAATAGGTGATCAGCAGGTCTGCTCCGGCGCGCTTGATGGATGTCAGCACTTCCATCGCGACGCGTTGTTCGTCAATCCAGCCTTTTTCAGCCGCTGCTTTAATCATCGCGAATTCCCCGCTGACACTATAGGCCGCCAGGGGCAGATCGAAGTTATCCCGTGCCCAGCGAATGACATCGAGATACGACAGCGCAGGTTTGACCATGATGATGTCCGCGCCTTGCTCGATGTCCGCTTCGATTTCACTTATAGCCTGGCGTAAATTCGCGGGGTCCATCTGATAGGTCTTGCGGTCACCGAATTGTGGGGCAGACTGGGCAGCTTCCCGAAATGGGCCGTAAAATGCCGATGCATATTTCGCGCTATACGCCATAATCGAAATCCGTTCTAAGTTATTCTCATCCAATCGGTTTCGAATGGCCTGAATCCTGCCATCCATCATATCAGACGGGGCAACCATATTCGCTCCCGCTTGCGCATGGGATAAGGCGATCTTAGCAATATAATCGAGGGTTTCATCGTTATTCACATAGCCATCTTTGATAATGCCGCAATGTCCATGGCTGGTATACTGACACATACAAACATCTGTGATAACCCAAATATCCGGCGCTAATGCTTTTATTTTGCGTACGGCTTGTTGGACCACGCCATCCTCGTGCCAGGCTGCACTCCCCATCTCATCTTTTGTGTTCGGCAGACCAAACACCAGGATGCTGCGCACACCGGTCTGCCGCATCTGCTCGACAACCTCAGGCAGCCGGTCTACCGACCAGTGATAATTCCCTGGCAGCGATGAAATGTCTTCTTTGATATTGTTCCCCTCAACGACAAAAATCGGATAGATGAAATCTCTCGATGTCAAGACCGTTTCTCTCACCAAATCTCGAATAGCGTCAGATTCTCGTAATCTTCGATGTCGCGCAAACATAATAGATCACTACAGGAAGTGAGTAGAAGCAGGGATAAAACCTCGGGACGGTCGCAAAATTCTTGCTCATACTTCACTCCTGTCGCTCTTTTCATTTCTTTTCATCTCTGCTTCTACTCACTTCTTGTAGTTTCTGAATAATTCCATCAACAGAATACGTCTCGCAAACATGGGCCTGCATCCCGTATTTCTGCAATTCCTGACTCGTGATCGGTCCGATGGCAAGGAGTTCTTTTTGTCGAATTTCCTCTTTGCTCGTCATAGCAATCAAATTTCTGACAGTGGTCGGACTGGTAAAAATAATGTTATCCACTTCTTCAAGACTTTTGCCCTGTAATTGCCCCGGTTCGACATGATAGACATGCACTTCGTCAACTAAACAACCTTGTGCTCGAAGCTGCTCCACCAGATAGGGCCTGGCCTGACGAGATCGAGCCACAAACATCTTGTCTCCCGGTTTGATAATAGGTTTCAGCGACTCAAACAATGATTCAGCGACAAATTGCTCCGCCACAATAGCCGGCACAACGCCCCGTTCTTTTAAAGCAGATGCCGTGGCAGGTCCGATAGCGGCAAAATCCGCCCGGATATGCCGAATATCGAACTCATTTTCCCTGAGAAAATCAAAAAAAGTCGTAACACCGTTCACACTTGTAAAAATCATGTAATCATATTCTGCCAATTTTTCGACATATTCCTGCAGGACTTCAGCGGTTTTGACAATCTGAATCGTATTGATTTCGGTGACTTGGGCCCCCAGATCCAGCAAACGCTCACGGAGTTCCCGGGCTTGTTCTTTTGAACGGGTCACACAAATATTCTGGCCGAAGAGAGGTTTGCGTTCATACCAGGACAGGGCATCGGCAAAGTTCACCACGTCTCCAACGACGATAATACTCGGCGACTTCAAACCAGCCTTTTTGACTTTTTCACAGATCGTTTCCAACGTGCCGATCACCTTTTTCTGCTTTGAGCTTGTGCCTCGCATCACTACGGCACAGGGAATTGTCCGATCTTTACCTCGCCCTATCAACTTCTCTGTGATACTTTCGATATTACCAAGTCCCATAAGAAACACAAGCGTTCCGTGTGAGTCTGCTGCGGCCTGCCAATTGATATTTAAGCTCTGTGCGCTGGTTCCGGTAAACACTTGAAAACTTTGCGCAATGCCGCGATGGGTGATCGGGATTCCAGCGTAATTTAGCACGGAAATTGGCGAAGGGATCCCCGGAATGACTTCAAATGCAATACTTTCCTCCTGCAACCGCAACGCCTCTTCGCCGCCACGGCCAAAAACATACGGGTCGCCGCCTTTTAACCGCGCAACCGTATGTCCGTTTTTGACCAGCGAGACCAGTAATTCGTTAATTTCATCCTGCGTTTTGGAATGCTGCCCCGGAATCTTGCCGCAATAATGAAGTTCGCAATCCTCAGGCAGATAGCGTAAGATCGCCGGGTTCACCAGCCGATCGTACATTGCCGCCGTACATTTTCCGAGCATGCGTTTTGCCTTTAGCGTCAATAATTCTTCATCCCCAGGTCCGGCTCCAATCAAATACACCATATATTCAGAAGCCACGGCACACACAGCATACACGGAAGAAAACATTGATTTAAAAATTTCGTGTATGCTGTGTGTGCCGTGGTTTAATTCTTTCCGGAAAGAATCGCGTTGGCAAGCTGCTTACCAAGGTTCAGAGAGTCATTTGGATCCCCGACAATATCTTTTTTTACCAATTGTCCATTCACTTCAAATATCCCGATAATATACATCGTCCCATCTTTAATACGGGCATATGCGCCAACAGCCGCATGGCAATCAGCATCCAGTCTACGTATAAAGCTGCGTTCGGCGTCCACGCACATTCGCGTTTCCGGCTCATTGAGTCGCCGGAACAGATCGGCGTGTTCGTGCTGCGACAGAATTTCAACGCCTAATGCACCCTGCCCGACTGCCGGGACCATCTGGTCCAGATCAAAATATTCTGTGATTACAGATTCCAGGCCCAGCCGTTTCAGGCCAGCCACCGCTAAAATTGTTCCATCGAGATTTTCCGTTTCGAGTTTCTTGATGCGGGTCTGCACATTGCCGCGAATCGGAAGAACTTCAATATCCGGACGCAATTGTTGTAATTGTTGCGCCCGGCGACGGCTGCTGGTACCGATTTTTGCCCCTGATGGCAAATCCATCAACCGGAAACCATCTTTGGCAATAAAGGCATCTCGTACATCTTCCCGCGATAAGATCGCTGCCAGCTCGCATCCTTCAGGTAATTGATGCGGCAGATCTTTCATACTGTGTACAGCGGCATCAGCGTCGCCCTCGAACAAGGCAGTTTCAATTTCTTTGACAAACAGCCCTTTGCTGCCGATTTTATCGAGTGTAACATGCAGAATTTGATCGCCTTTCGTACTCACCAGCAATTTTTCACTGTCGCGCCCGAAACGGACTTTTAAACTCTCAATAATCTGGTCAGCCTGGATTTGGGCTAACTGACTTTTTCGAGTCGCGATTTTTAGTATTGACATAGGATGTATGAGGTACCTCTCAACAATGACAAGAGACTTGTGTGCCTTCTGTTGAATCAATTCCCTCAGTTGGGTAACCGTCGCGTTTCCACCAGTCCAACCCACCAAGCAGCTCTTTGACCGTAAATCCTCATTTCGCCATATTCAGTGCGCCTTTGGTGATCGTACAATGTGGAAAGCTGACAGCGTAAGGAATTTACCAGGAATATTTAAAAGAATCCTGGTGATAATTTTTTCGGGATTTGGGTGATATTTCTTGTGGCAATGATGAATAATCGGTAAACTCATTGCTCTTTTCCACGATACATAGCCTTGGTATTATTTTCGTGTCATTGTCCGTTCACTTTTGCACGCTCTCACGAAAGGTTATGTCGTTCACAGAATCTATGATGTTTACCTTGCATGAACATATCAAAAAACTCATCAGAATTAACAGTATTCATGATCTCATCTTTATCGTCCCGGTCTTTAAGTTGTTGCCTGATGTCGCAGGCGAACTCGATGAAACGATCGTACTTTCGCAGGGTGTTTCGCAGTTTCTCCGCCAGAAAGAGCGTGGTTCGAGGGCTGCCGGATTTTGTATGAAGCGCTAACACCGCCTGTTCCGTTTCCTGCATCACCGGCACTACAAAGTGTCCCTGCCGATAATCGCTGCATGTCAAGTATAATGTATCCGTCTGTTCGCAATCTTCTCGGATCTGCTGATTCAAGATGTCATCATCAGTGGCAATCACCACAAGGTGAAAACCGGACAAGCAGGAACTGTCATACGCAGCATGTATAAGAGTCATACAGTCAGAATCGAGGCTTGTCAATTCGTCGCACACATCTTTCGTGACAATCGTCACCCGGCAACCGCGTTTAATAAAGGTAGTGGTTTTGATAAACGCTGCTTTGCCGCCGCCGATAATTAGGACATTAATTTTTTCAGCAAGCAGGGAAAGCGGGATGTAAGACATGCTAGTGGGAGAAGACTGCTTTTGAGGCACTTTCATAACTTTATAACGACAACAAACGGACTTTCGTCATACAGGGGTTCGTTCATATCAAAGTCCATCCCATTAAAAGCGACAAGGATCGGGTTTTACAACAAAGGCTGGCATTGGAATTATCGGGCCTCATTCTTTTGTAAGACCCAATCCTTATAGTTTTCCGCTTACACGTTCAGCTTCAAATCTCCCAGACCGTATTTCTCCGCCAGCGTCTTAAACTGATCGATCTGTTGAAGCAGCTCCGAGTTTTCCGTGCTCTGCCCCATTCGAGACAGCATTGCGGAAATAGACAGATTTTTGAGCGTTTCACTGGAAATGCCACTGTCATCAATCAGACGTTTCAATTTAAGTACCAGATTCTCATCGCCGGGCTGAAGCAGTGCGTTCTTAATTTCGCTCAACACTGCATTATTTTCAACCAGGGCGTTCTTGGTTTTTCCTTCAATAGTGGCATTGATCAGATTATTGAAGAATTCTGTTTCACCGCCGACAATGTCAATATTCGCACTCTTCATGGCGGCTGCCAGGATTTCGGATTGCGCGACCGCAATATCTTTCCTGACCCTAATTTCTTCAATCGCGAGCTTCTCCTGCATGGCCAATTTCAGCTTAAATTCTTCATGTTCACGTCCGACTTCATCATACAGCTTCATGCTTTCCGCCTTTTCCTGAATCCCTTCAGCCTCGGCGCTGTATTTCGCATGAAGCGATTTCGCCTCCGCTTCACCCATCTGATAGTTGGCATGCGCTTCGGCCAACCCCATCTGCTTTTTGGCGTCGGCATCCGCTGCGCCACGTTTTTGCACGGCACCTGCTTTAGCTTCTTCGACTTTTGCCGCCGATTCACCTTTCTGGAGCAAGGCAGTGGCTTCGGCTTCACCCATTTTTTGAGTTGTTTCGGCCTCTGCCAATCCCATCATCTTCCTGGCTTCAGCTTCGGCTTCGCCTTTCTTTTTAATGGCATCAGCTTCCGCTTCCATCACTTTCACATGCGCAAGTCCCGATGCCGATTCCTCGGCCACGATGCCTTTCGCCATAATCTCTTTCGCCTCTGCCAATTTGACAGAGGTAATTTTCTCGGCTTCCGCCAGGGTTTCTTTTTCCTGAGCCTGATGGACAGCAGCTTTCTGCTTGGCTTCTGCAGCTTTAATATCTTTGATAAGATTTTCTTCGGCAGCCTTTTCAGCATCAGTAATCGCGACTTTCTTTTGCCGTTCTGCGGCAGCAAATTCGCGCGTATCTTTGGTGCGTTCCTCTTCTTCGGCCACTGCGCGCTCAACAGCCACGCGTTGGCGGATAATATCCTGAATCGCCTTTTTCTCCTGTTCGACCGCTTTGTCTTTCTCAATCGTCGCCAAGGTCACGGTCTTTTCGCGTTTTGTAATTTCGAGCTGTTTTTCCATCTCGATCCGCTCAATCTCAAGCACGACGGCCCGCTCTTTATTTTTCTTGGCGATCTCGACTTCACGTGCCTTGTTCGCATCAGCGATTTCGAGCTGTTCTTCTGTGCTGATTCGCGCTTGTTCCGCTTTCAACCGTTCTTCCTCCGTGACTTTGTTCTTCTCCGCCTGCTCGCGGGCCTGAATAATTTGAATTTCCGCCTGCTGTTTGGCTTCAGCTTCGGCTTGCTGGCGTTCGAGTTCAAGAATATGTTCGCGCGCCTCGACGTTGCGTTTGGTCATGGTCTCAGCTTTTTCTTTTTCGATCTCATTCGTCCGGATGGCCTGAATCGAAGTCAACTCGGTAATCTTTTTGATACCCTCAGAGTCCATAATATCATGAGGGTCAAGTTGATCGATCGGGGTCTGCGCCAAATAATCAATCGCCGTATCTTCGAGCTTATAACCGTTCAAATCGCGCCCGATATTTTTCAGAATTTCCTCCTTAAAAACTGTCCGTTCCTGGAATAACTCAGCATATTCCATTTGTTTTCCAACAGTTTTCAAGGCTTCTGAAAATTTCGCCTGAAACAGCTCATTCAGCGTTTCATGGGTCGAGGCTCTGTCACACCCGATACTGGTCGCGACTTGCAGCACATCATCTTCATTCCGATTGACACGAATATAGAAATGAACTGTAATATCGGCCCGGACATTATCTTTGCAAATCAAGCCATCGGTCCCTTTCCGGGTTACGGTCATCACTTTGGTCGAAATATCCATGACTTCGACTTTATGAATCACCGGGAAAACGACTCCACCGGAGAAGGTGACTTTCGGCCCCTTTTTCGACAGTGGTCTGACGACGATCATCGCTTTTCCCGGTTCGACTTTCCGTAAAAATTTGCTGATAATCAGCCCGATAATCACTAATCCCAGAAAAACAACTCCAATACTTCCAAGAAGAACAATCCACGGCGCTACTGAACCAAAATCAGGCATAATGTTTTTCCTCCTAATGTAAATAACCAGTTAACAACTAACAGTTATCAATCATCAATAACGAACTCGGTATCGTTGTGTTTTTCATCATCTCAGTCCTTCCGGAGTGGTTTCCGTCAACACATGAAAAACGGAGCAAAAACACAACACGAGTATAACCAGTATTACGACAGCACGTTATCTTCTGCCCCTCATGATATTTTTCTCTGCGCCTTTGCGCCTTGCGGTAAATTCTTTTACGCACGAGTCACATAAAATATATCTTCATCAGCATCGTATTCATAAATCAATGCCTGATCGTTTCTTTTCAGACCATCTTCGGATTTTGCCCTCACATCGAGCAATTGCGGAGTCCCTCTGACACGAAATTCAGCAGTCCCGAACTGTTGGTTAACCTGAGAAGAAGTCACAATGCAGGTTTTCCCAACAAATTCATTTTTGGTAATGGATTGTATTTCGAACATGCTGTTCAGGGGAGCTGTTACATATTTTGCCACGATTACAGCCAGGGGAAGAAGAATGAGAAGAACAACGAAAAATCTGAGCCAATCAGGAATGTGGATAGGCGACATATTATCGAGGAGAACATTAAATCCGACCGAATAAAGCCACATTTGGAAAGTGACAATCGTCAGCCAAATAGAAAACGGTACGGCTCCGATATTTAAAAAACTGAGCAGGCTGTCGACTTCTACGTCCGCTTCGAGATCGAGATCAAAGTCAAACACCTCAAGATCCAAAAATCCCAGGATAACCGTCAGCCAATACACGGCCATAACACCAAGCAGGATTGAGTATGGCATCGTGATCCAACGAACCGATTCCGTGAGCAACGTCTGCATTCTACTTTCCTCCTTTTACGCTCGGCCATATCCCTTTTTCACTCGAGACTTACAAGAAGATACGGAAAATAACAATATGCTGACATTTTCCGTTCCGGCAGATTTCAAGATAAAACACAGATAACGCAGATGCCCCAGGTTCACACGGAGAAACACTTACGGCAAAATAATTTCTATCACAATGCTATTCTCCCCGAGCTTATCGACAATTTGGAAAACCATTGAGAACTCTTCATAAACGGGGCAATATTCGGTAAAAATACCCCATAAAGAAAAAATCCTATAATTTTTGTCGGTTACTTTTTATCCGAGAATATCTGCGCCATCCGTGTCATCTGCATTTTATTTCCGGATTGTCGTTCATCCTACCAGTGTCAACCGTTCGAAATTACCAGCATTACGGCCAATTTTAGCGCAGTGCTTTCCTTCTACTTCTACCACATCGGCCGTGACATCAATTTTGTCTTTGAAGAGGCTGGAACCAACTCCGTAGGAATCGACCGGAAGTGCAAGATTTTCGAACATTTCAATGCGTTTGGCGTCAAACCCACCAGAAACAAGGATATTCAATTTTTGCAACCCATATTCGTCAAAAACCTGCCTTGCGCGATACACCAGTTCTGGGCAGACACCCAGACTCCATTTATTCTGAGGAACCACCGACTTATCTCGCAACGAGCCGCCAGTATCAAAACGGACCCCCCACAATTTACGCGCGCCCGGTCCAACGACCTCCGGCCAATGGCCTGGATCCTCTGAACCGTAGTAGGCTTTTGCATAGGCTTTAATCACATCTAATGTCGTCCCGATGCAATCATTGTCCCAATCCACCAGTGCAATTCGATTCACATTGTCGTCAATCTGTCGGTCAAACGCCAGACAGGCTTCGCTTGTTGAACCCCGATACGAGCCGATTAAGGCATGTGGAATCGTTCCGAGTCCTTCGATGCCCCAATAGTCTGCATTTGCGTCAGTACTGACACCAAACGCTCCGGCTTTCATTGCAGCATAGCCATCGGTGGCCTGTACCCAAAAATGATCGAAGCGAGCGGGGAAAAAGAGAATCGGTTTACCGCGAGCTGCTTTCACAACTTTTGCTGTGGCAGTAGCAGTAGCAGTCGGACGAGCAATCACCCCTAGCAGAATGGTTTCCAGATAGGCAAAGTATTGCTGGGGGCCTTCGATAGTCATCAACGGCTCCCAGGGCTCGACCCGATCACCGTCGTATAGGGCTTTTACCTCAATTCGATCGCGACAATTGACCCACAGATGATTCAATTGCTGCCGAATTTTATAGCGATCAGCACTGAGCTGAAGAATTTCCTCTTCGTCACCATTGGGAGAGGCTGAATAGAGTTTGTACTGGATCTCCCGTAACTCCTGGTATAAGCGATCCGCCTGTTTCTCGTCTTCATAATACCCAGTGCAATATTTCAAAATTGCCAGCGCCTCATCAAGTCCGACAACGATCGCCGGTTTTCGCACAAAAAATTGATAGAGGACGTTGGGGCTGTATTGTTCTTTACGAAGGATTTGGCTGACTCGTAAAAAATATTTATCAGAATAGTAACCAGCTCGGATTTTATCGATCGGAACTTTAAAGACTTGAGGGTTCAGCCGTGTTTTCACCATCAGAGGCTCCTCCTATCCAGAGCGTTCAAAGTCGTAGACTTAAACTTAAAGGCTATGCCCAGCATTTCAAAGGGACGCACACGATTGGACGTACTGAGAATGTCAATATGACGACGAGCACTCACTGCACATACCCAAAAAAAAGACTTGGTCGTCAAAAGAAAAATGTCAAGGGATTTGTGGGAATAAGTTCAAGATTGGACAAAGGACAGCTTCTCTTCGATATAGTCCTGCATTTCTTGCTGAAAACGAGATTTGGCGAAACGGAGGGCGTTGTCACGGATCGTTTTTTTGGAGAACTCGCGGGTTTCGAACTCTTTGACAGCTGACGTAATGGCGTCGTCACTTTGTTCGTGAAACCAGACAGCGGTTTCATCCTGGACAGTCGTCTCCAGAATGCCGCCTTTGGCAAAGGCGATCACCGGGCGGCCACAGGCCTGCACTTCGACCGGTACGATGCCGAAATCTTCTTCCCCTGGGAAGATCAATGCTTGACAGCGGCGATAATGTTCGCGGACCTCTTCGTCAGACAATGCGCCGAGAAATTCAATGTTCGGCTGAGCGAGCGCTTGAAGCCGTTTGAGATCTTGCCCCTGGCCGATAATTTTTAAAGGATACCCCAGACGATTAAAGGCTTCTATCGCCAGATCGAGCTTCTTGTAAGGCGCAAAAGCAGATACGATCAGGAAAAAGTCTCCAGAAGCCTCCTTGGTAGTTGGTGTATAAAAGTCGGTATTGACCGGGGGATAAATCACATCTGCCGAACGGCGGTAATGTTTATAAATGCGCTTTTCAATGTATTCTGAAATGGCAACAAAATGATCGACCCGTTTGCTGGCCGCCGTATCCCAGATACGCAGGTAATTCATAAAAGAGGGAATAATGTAACGGGATATGCCTCGCGCCCGGTCTCCGCCAAAATAATCCTGATACAGATCCCAAGCATAACGCATCGGGGTAAAGGTATAACCGATATGGCAGGTTTTGGGGCTCGTGATCACACCATTCGCGACACAATGGCTCAAACTGAGCACCACATCATATCCTCTCAGATCGAACTGCTCGATGGCAACCGGGAAGAGAGGGAGATAATGGCGGTATTTTTTATACACAAAAGGGAGCTTTTGCACAAAACTCGTCTGAATGAGTCTGTTTTCAATGGTTACCGAAAGCTTCCCCTTCTCATAAAACAAGCTGTACAGCTCAGCCTCAGGATACAATTCACACAGGGCTTCGAGGCAACGCTCACCGCCTCGCATCCCGTTCAGCCAGTCATGTATAAATGCAATGCGCATAACGTGGTGTTTGATGTTTTAATGTCTTCGTGTTTTGCGAGTTGACGACAAAACACCAAAACACTGAACACGAGAACTACTTCACCTTCCCGGTTCTGATATTGAGCTTGGCTAATGCGGCTTTAGCTGCGGATTGTTCGGCTTCTTTTCTATTTTTCCCCGTCCCGACGCTAAAGATTTCATGCTTGATGAAGACGTCCACTTCAAAGGTTTTATCATGATCAGGGCCGATAATTTCACGCAACTTATAGCGGGGCGTGCATCGAAATATTTCTTGAGCGCGTTCCTGAAACAACGATTTGTGATCGAGAATGTGTTGTTTCTCGACGAGCGTGACGATTTTCTCCTGAAAACACCGTAACAAAAACTCTCTGGCAGGCTCGATGCCTCCATCAAGATAAATCGACGCCACGACCGCCTCGTAACAATCAGACAGCAAAGAATTTTTTTCATGACCTCCGCTGGCGGCCTCACCTTTTCCCAATAAAAGATAGGTTCCAAGTTCGAGTTCTCTGGCAATCACGGCCAGAAAAGGTTCGCTCACAACATGAGACTTTATCCGTGAGAGATCGCCTTCATCATACTGAGGGAAATGCTGATACAAAAAATTGCAGATCACAAACCCAAGCACTGAGTCTCCAAAAAATTCCATCCGCTCATTATCTTCGATATCAGGGTGCCCGGATTCATTCATAAATGAACGATGGGTCAGGGCTTGCCGAAGAAGAGCATTATTCTGAAATCGATACCCCAAATTCGCATAGAGAGCCTCATAATCTTCAGGGAGAATTCGAGAGACGAGCGTGTCTTTAAGAGTACTGTGATTATCAGGATGTGCTGCATTTTTAGATGATGCTTGAGCGCGGAAAAAAGAAATGATGTTAGACCACCAGGATGCGGTGGGAGTCTCGTGTTCTTGTTGTTGATCCATATTTTACCCTATCGTCGTCAAACGGAACCCAAGGCTCGATAAGCACGCGAAAATCCTCATCAAAAAGAATCGTTATGCAGTAGGTGCCAAGAGACTCCTCGAACGGAGTCTCTCAGTTTTGACATCCTATTGTTCCTTACACACCGAGATTATTCATGTGCCTCGATATAGGCTATCGCGTCTTGAACCGTAGCGATTTTTTCGGCATCTTCATCGGGAATTTCAATGCCGAATTCCTCTTCGAGGGCCATCACCAACTCAACCGTATCTAACGAATCAGCGCCGAGATCGTCCACGAATGATGCATCATCAGTAATTTCAGATTCTTCAACGCCTAATTGCTCTGCGACAATTGCTTTAATTTTTGCGATATCTGCCATAATAATTTCCTCTGATGGCGTTGATAATTGACAATTGATACTTGACAATTGACATTTAAAAACGCTCTTGTTGACGTTCCTGTTTATGATTACATATATAATCCGCCATTCACATGAAGTACCTGGCCAGTGATATAGCGGGCTTGTTCCGACACCAAAAATTTCACAGCGTCGGCAACATCCTGAGCAGTGCCGAACTCCTTGAGCGGAATGCCTTCTAAATAGGCTGTCCGCACATCTTCGGGTAAGGCTTCTGTCATAGCCGATTCAATAAACCCAGGTGCAACAGCATTCACCCGAATTCCTCGCGCAGCAAACTCTTTAGCGACCGATTTCATGAGGCCGATAGCCCCGGCTTTCGAAGCAGCGTAATTCACCTGGCCGGCATTGCCCATAGCCCCGATAATCGAGCTGATCATAACAATTTTCCCCGAGCGTTGTTTGAACATCGGCTTTGCAACAGCCTTTGTACAATAAAACATGCTCGACAGGTTCACGTCCATAACCATCTTCCAATCATCGGCTTTCATCCGCATCATGAGCCCATCTCTGGTAATACCGGCATTATTAACCAGGATATCGATCCGCTTAAATTGAGCCAATGCTTCCTTCATCAGCGCATTGACATCGTCTTCTTTGGACACATCAGCCTGAAGCGGGAGGCATGTCCGCCCCATATTGGCGATCTCCTGAACCAGTGCAGCAGTTTGTTCGTTTTTACAAAGATCGACCGCAGCAATAGCAGCACCTGCTTGAGCCAATGTTAAGGCAATCGTTCGGCCAATGCCCTGATTCGCTCCAGTGACAACAGCAACTGTTCCTTCTAATTCCATAATAACTCACACAATAGCAACGAAAGGCGCGAACACCTATCATCTCTCGCCTTATGCTTTATGCTCATCCTTGCAATGTTTGAATCGTTTTTTCCAGGGTTGTCAGATCCCCGACATTTATCCCCTTCATTTTTTTATCAATACGTCGTAATAATCCGGACAGCACCTTCCCCGGGCCAACTTCAATAAATGTTGTGACGCCCTGCTCGATCATCAGACGAACGGATTTTTCCCATTCCACCGATTTATACATTTGGCGCACCAGTGATTCTCTGGCCTCCCTTCCTGTTTTCAATATGGACGCTTCGGCATTATTGACAAGTGGGATCGTCAGATCGTTGAACGTCACGGCTTGCATAGCATCTTCCAATTTCTCTGCGGCCGGACGCATTAAGGCACAATGGAATGGAGCACTGACAGCCAGGGGGATCGCTCGTTTTGCCCCGCCTTCCTTTGCCAGTTCAACGACCTCGTTTACTGCCTTAACGTGGCCTGAAATCACATATTGTCCCGGAGAATTAACATTAGCGAGCGTGACGATGTTGTCATCACGACTGACCTGCTGACAATATCCTTCAACGACATCCTGCTCCATTCCAATAATCGCGGCCATCGTTCCAACCCC
>PDWJ01003819.1_pt1 | contig 19605 bp, 14 predicted proteins | sample 1430881 | NCBI WGS metagenome assembly PDWJ01 (sample SAMN01162460, study PRJNA174530) | Oral metagenome, whole genome shotgun sequencing project. | biome: Marine environment; feature: Marine mammal; material: Swab sample of the gingival sulcus; isolation source: swab sample of gingival sulcus...
TGCTTCTGATCCTTGGTCAGTGCCATCGTCGAGAACCTCCAAAAAAACCGTCACGCTATCGCGTCACGATGGCCGCAGGCCGGCGGCTGCCGGAATGCCTGATTAAGGGTTCGCATTCCGGAGCTGGGTTGTGGTGGTCGCCGCCTGGCCGGAAAAATTTCCGGAGCCAGTATGCAGCGTAGCCGACCCGCTGGTGAAAAATGTAAAACGAAATCCGGACCTTGGGAACATGCCCGGACCGGATGTTTCGGGGCGCAATATAGATGAATGGCGCCTATCTGGCAAGCTATTTCGGCGCTCAAGGCCCATAATTGATAGGATATTCGCGGATTGAGAAACCTGCACGCATTCTGAATCCGTTTTGCCACAATTCTTACCGGACAGGTTCTGACTGAAGAATGTGCTGATCAACACTTGCCAGTGGTCGGCATCTTTGCTATTGCTCTGCCGTCTCAGTGCCACGTTGAGAGGAGACTCTTCCCTCAACCGATTGGCATCACTCTTCCTGACTCCCGAAAGGTGTGCCTCAATGGCCGCAACCGTATTTCTCATTGCCGCCGCCCGCCCCAACTTCATGAAGATCGCTCCCCTTTGGCACGCTATGTCAGCTCCCTCCTGCCCTCTGAATCCTGTTCTCGTGCACACGGGCCAGCATTATGACAAGAATATGTCCGATGTTTTCTTTTCTGATCTGGGGTTGCCCAAACCGGATGTGCACCTGGGTATCGGCGGTGGAAGCCACGCCAGTCAGACCGGTGGCGTGATGGTCGCCTTTGAAAAGCTGTGCCAGAAAAAAAAGCCCGATCTGGTCCTGGTGGTGGGAGATGTGAACGCCACCATGGCCACCACCATCACCGCCTGCAAACTCCACATCCCGGTGGCCCATGTGGAGGCCGGCCTGCGCAGTCGCGATATGAGCATGCCTGAAGAGGTAAACAGGCTGCTGACCGACGCCATCGCCAACCTCCTGCTGACCCCCTCTGCAGATGCCGATGAAAATCTTCGGCAAGAAGGCGTCAGCAAAGAGAGAATCCGCTGCGTAGGCAACATCATGATCGACAGCCTGGTACGCAACAGGGAAAAAGCGGCCTCTCTCGACACTTACACCCGCTTCGGACTGAAGACCGGGAAATTTGGCGTGGTCACCCTGCATCGCCCAGGCAATGTCGATGATCCCGCATCCCTGGCCAGTATCCTCGCGGTCCTCGACCGCGTGGCCATGCCGCTCCTCTTTCCCGTCCACCCACGCACCCGAGGAGTCATGGAGCGCCATGGTCTGGTACCCGATGTCCCGAGTCCGGGAACCGGGCTGCGCATGATCGATCCCCTCGGCTACTACGAGTTCATGAATCTGGTCATGAATGCCCGGTTCATCCTGACGGATTCGGGTGGCATTCAGGAGGAAACAACCTTCCTAAGGATCCCCTGCCTGACCCTCCGGCCCAATACCGAGCGCCCCATCACCATCACCGAAGGCACCAACGAACTGGCCACCATCGCCTCCCTACCAGAACAGATCGAAAGGATCCGGCAAGGCCAATGGAAGCAGGGGCGCATACCTGATTTGTGGGATGGCCGGACAGCCGAGCGCATCGTCCAGGTCCTTGAGGAATACCTGGCACCCCAGGTAGAGAGCTAGCTCAGCCTGCACACGAAGGTTCGGATTAGCCGCTCTGCCCGACGGCGCGTCGGGACGGGGAGGAAACCTGATCTAGATCAGACGCTTCGGCGGCGGCATGCGAGGTCACGGGATACAGCGGAATATTCGTCACCTCGGGAGAATCGAAGGATGGCACCAAGCCACGCAATTCCTTATCCCGCAAGAAAACAGTGCGATAGATGGTGGCGATGTCCTGCACAACGGATTCGGAGTTGTCCTCGCTCAGGTAAAGCCCCAGCTTCCAGGGCAAGACAGAGTTGATGTACAACTCCTCCGGATCGTTGCTACCCGCCAGGATTTCTTCTTCATGACGCAACATGAGGGAAACTTTGTGGGTCATTCCCGGCTTGCTCCGGCAGAGGCGGGCAAAGTCCTCGGGATACCGGCTCACGTAGCGCGGAACTTCCGGACGCGGCCCGACCAGACTCATATCTCCGAGCAAAACATTGATCAGTTGGGGATACTCGTCCAGTTTATGGCGCCGCAGAAACGCCCCAATAGGTGTGATACGGCTGTCCCGGCGACTGGTCACCTGGCTTCCCTTACGGTGAGTCCCATCCTTCATGGTCCGGAACTTAAAGATGCGGAATATTTTCCCCCGCAGCCCCACCCGCTCCTGCCGGAAAAAAACCGGTCCCGAGCTGGTGGCCTTGATCGCCACTGCGGTCACGGCAAAAAAAGGCAACAAGGCAAGAAGCCCCGTAGCCGACACCATGACATCCAACGTTCTTTTCAACATTTAGTGCCCCCATGAGGAAATTCGCTTCCTCTTACTGGCCCAGGAGGTTCTTGCACTGTACCTCACAGGACACGACCAAAGGTACGTTTCAAAAGGAATTCAGTAACCAGAAATCGGTCATGAAGCCGTTGCTACCGTTAGTCACACCCCAGCCTCCCGACGTTATCTTCATGAATACTCCGGCCCAAGCCCATCAAGCAAGCGCGGAGACATAGTAGTCACCATCTCAGATTTTTGCCAATTTATTATGTGATGGCCAGTTTTTGCTTTCGGAGCCCCATACCTGGACCTACAATGTCATCGAGAGCCAGCTTGGAGGAGCAATTGTTATACCAAACAGCTAACCACCTTTTTTTTAAGGGACGCGTTGCTCTGCATGCCATCCTCAAGGCCGCGGGCATCGGCCCGGGAGATCAGGTCCTGCTACCGGGTTACACCTGTGTGGTGGTGCCAAACGCCATCAACTATACAGGAGCCGAGCCCGTCTACCTGGATATTGAACCGGCTACCTACAATCTGGACCCGCGTGGCCTAGCCGCCGATTCCCCATCCCACGGGGACCCCAACCGAATCCGAGCCATCATCGTCCAGCACACCTATGGTATTCCTTGCCCCATGGATCAGGTGCGGGATTTCGCGTCCCGTCACAATCTGCTGATTATCGAGGATGCCTGCCACACCCTCGGCTCCACTTGGAAAGGCCAAGCCGTTGGCACGATGGGGGATGCCGCCTTTTTCAGCAGCCAGTGGTCCAAGCCCGTGACGACCGGGCTGGGCGGCTGGGCCCAAATCAACAATGAAGATCTCGACCAGGCCCTGATGATGATACTCGACCAATATCATCGCCCCGGCCTCGGGACCGCCATACTACTGGAAATTCAATACATGGCCTTCTCCTTACTCAACCATCCGCGTCTGTTCTGGTCCCTCCAGAGGCTTTACCGCACACTGGGCCGCCTGGGCTTGGCCATCAGTTCATCCACCGGCGATGAACTGGCTTGTGAACTACCTGAGGATTACCAACGCACCATGCACCCCTTCCAGCAACGGCGCCTCCGCAGATTGCTACGCCGAGCGCAACAATCCGTAGCTGACAGGAAATGCAATACTGCAGTGATCGAAGAAGCCCTCACCGCCGCCGGTATCCCCACGGTGCCCACCACCCCAGACCAGGATGTGGTGTTCTTGCGCTATCCGGTCCCGGTCCAGCACAAATCCCACGCTCTGCGGGAAGCCCAGAGCCGGCGCATCAAGTTGGGCGACTGGTTCCTTTCCCCCATCCACCCCAACTTGGAGAAATGGGAATTGGCGGGGTACCGGCCGGGCAGTTGCCCCGTGGCGGAATGGGCCAGTCGCCATGTGGTGAACATTCCCACCGATCCCGGCATCAGTTCCCGGGAACTGCGCCGTAGCGTGGCTTTTCTGCGAGAATTCGAACCCATACAACGGGAGAACGTCCCAGGATGAGGGTCATCTACTTCCACCAGCATTTTTCCACGCCCCGCGGCGCCACCGGCACCCGAAGCTACGCCATGGCCCGACAGATCCTGCAGCGGGGACACCAGGTGACCATGGTCTGCGGAAGCAGTCGTGTCTCCCACACCGGCCTGCAAGGCCCGCCCCAGGGCGGCATGCGCCGTGGACGGGTCGACGGTATCGATGTCATCGAAATCTGCGTGCCCTATTCCAATCACGACGGCATTCTGCGCCGCATGCTCAGCTTTTTGCGCTACGCAGTGAAGAGCATCAAGGTGGCGCTACGCGAACCGGGCGATCTGGTTTTCGCCACCAGCACCCCCCTGACGGCGGCCATCCCGGGTATCGCCGTGCGCCTATTTCGCCCCAAGCTACCGTTCGTCTTCGAGGTACGGGATCTGTGGCCGGAATTGCCCCGAGCCATGGGCATGCGCAATCCCCTGCTCCTAGGTGGCATGTCCCTGCTGGAGAGGTGGGCCTACCGGGCCATGCGCGCCGGAGTGGCTCTTTCCCCCGGCATCAAGCAGGGTATGCGGAAGCGCTCCCCTCGCAGCACCCCCATCGCGCTCATTCCCAACGGCTGCGATCTGGGTCTTTTTCTCCCCAAAGAAGAGCAACCGACGGGAACACCGCCGCCCATGAGTCTACCCGCCAACGGGCTGCGTTGCGTTTTCACCGGAGCCCATGGTCTGGCCAACGGATTGGATGCGGTGCTGGACGCCGCTGTCATCCTTCACCAGGCCGGACGGCAGGACATCCATCTGATCTTCATCGGAGACGGCAAGTTGAAGCCGGCCCTGCGAGCCCGCCAAGAGCAAGAGGGTTTGACCAATTGCCATTTCCTGGACCCCATCCCCAAGGAAGAGTTGAGCAGGCTGCTGGCTCACATGGATGTCGGACTGATGATTTTGGCCAACATCCCGGCATTCTATTACGGTACATCCCCCAATAAATTCTTCGACTACATCGCCTGCGGTTTGCCCGTCCTCAACAACTACCCCGGCTGGCTGGCCGACATGATTGCCGAATACGGTTGTGGCGAGGCCGTGCCTCCCGAAACCCCGACCCTCTTTGCCGAGGCTCTCATCCGTCTGGCCGACAGCGCTGACCGCCGCCGCCAGATGGGCCAAAGGAGCCGGGCCCTAGCCGAAGAAAAATTCGATCGCCGGCATCTGGCGGACCGCTTGGTCGGTTTCCTTGAACAGGTTGCCGCCGGAGCCCCACCCAATCCGAAGGATCTCTGACATGCCTCCCACCCTTCTTCCCGCCCGGGAGCCCCAGCATTTCAGGTCCACGGCTCGGCTACATGCTGCCGGCATCACCGAGGGTTTCCTCTCCAGCCTGGGAGATCGTTTCCTGACTACGCTGTACAAGGGGATTGCCGCGGCGGACAACTCCGATGTGCTGATCGCCGAAGAAGATGGCATTGTCCTGGGTTTCATTTCCTACACCGGGGACGTCAGGGCCTGCTATCGCCAAATCCTTCGTCGCCACAGCTTGGCCCTGATGTGGGCCTTTCTGCCCAATTTCGTGCGGATTTCCGTCTATCGGAAGGTGGCCGAGACCCTGCTCTACCCCCGGCGTCACCAGGGCGAAACCGGCCAGGAGGAATCCTCCGCCTCCCCTTCCCGGCGCGCCGAGTTATTGAGCATGGCCGTCGGTGAGAAGGCCCGGGGCAAGGGCGTGGGCAAATTGCTGGTCAAAGCAGTGGACCAAGAAATCGTCCGGCTAGGACTGAGCGGGTATTTCGTGGTGACCCACGGGGTCGATGAACGCTCCAACGGGTTCTACCAAAGTTGTGGCTTCGCGCTCCGGCAAAAATTTTTCAGCCACGGGAAACCCATGAACGAGTATTTCAAGCGTTTCGGCCACGATCTTGTGGATCCCTGAGAACCACCCGGGTCCGGTATTCCAGAACCTTCCCCCTGGCCTTGGCCACCACCGAGACAGCTTCGGAAAGATCGCCGTAAATTTCCGAGATTACACCGGCCGGTATCTCCCGCGCATCACGCCACGCTTCCACCTGGAATTCATGATCGCAGGCAACAGTGAAGGCGGCCATCCGCCCTCCAGGCAGTTGGAATTCCCCACGCGAGCCCTCCAGGGTGAATCCTTCCGCCCGCGCCAACCAGTGGAGCCGGACTTCCACCACCGGGTCCCCGACGATGGAATCAATGATCTCCAGCCCCTGCGCGGTCATGCGGATCCGTCGCTGGTGGGTGTGGGTGCCGAATCCCTGGTGCTCTCCCGTCACCTGGAGGCAATCCTTTGACACCTCCCGATCGGTGATCCGGCCCTGGGTCCAGTCCAGCCACAGGAAACGCCCGCCACGCACCATCGGATCGCGCCCATCTAGAGTGATGGTATTGTGCCCTCGCGCCCCGCTGAAGTAGTCGCGATGAGCCCGATCGGTGTTGTACTTATAGGTGCCTGGGTCCATCAAGAGATTGTGACCTGCCCACCAGTAATCCACATGCATCATATCCGCCTGAATGGGGCGATTCCGGTTAGGGCCGCAGCGGAACAGCGCCATCTGCGATCCCATTTTCAGGATCTGCAGACCGCCATCAGGAAACTCATGCAGCCTCGGACCGGGAACGGGGCCGTCCGGGCCACCCCCGACCTTCCCTCGCTCCAGGCCGAGCCACCAGGCCTCTTCCCGCCAGGGTCCCCTGCCTGCCAGCCCCCCCCGTCCCACGGCTAAGCTCAGAGCATGCAAAGCGGGACGGTAGTCGCGAAACCCACAATCGGACCAAGGCAGCAGCAAGGCCCCGTCATTGGAGCCAAAATTCGGCAGGCGGCCGCAGGTGCCCTGCAGTTGGCAAAGAAGATGCTCCAGCAATGCCTCGCCTTGGCGGCGGATGGGCGCCAGATCCAACGGCAGCCCCGCCTCCGCTTTTCCCATGGCCAGCACCCAAGTCAGCAACTGAGCCACCAGCCGAGAATAATTGTGGGATTGCTGCACGTAGGTGCCGTCCGCATATATCTGCCAAGCCAGTTCCCGATCCAGGGCCTGGCTGCCTTGGGTATGCCAGCGGTAGGCATCGGGCAGAAAAGGGCAGACCCGGGCAACGGACAGAAGGGCAACCGCCTCTGTGATGGCGTGGTTGTTGCGGACGCAGTGACGGGCATACCAATGCACGCGCGTGATGAAATGGGCATGCCGGGCCAGCCCCCGAATAAGACCGGCCAGGCGTTCATCCGTGGAGGCCTCCGCTCTGCTCAGAAAGTTGAGGACATAACAAAGGGCCAAGCTACGCATGGCCACTTCCTGGCCGCAACGCCAGTTGGGCCCCAGGCCATGGGGGTTCCTAGCCTGCCAATCTTCCCAGTGGCGCCAGAATGTTTCGGCATAGATCTCCCGGCCACTCCAACGATAGGCCTGGCCCAGGGCAAAAGCCCAGGTGAAGCGGGATTTCTCCCACACGTACTTGATATCCCCCAGTTCTGGTGCCAGATCGGGGATGCGGTACCAAGGACGATCCGCCGGCCAATGCCCTGATTCCCCGGCGAACCAATCCATATCCGCGCGAATATCCACGGGCTTCCCGAAGACCGTCAAGCGGCCCGCGACCAGAGTGTCAGCCCGCCGCAAACAGGCTTCCCGGGGGTCCCCACCATCAGAACCGGATTCCAAGGCTGTCGGAGTATCTGGAAACAGCGGCCGTATTCGGGAATGGAGATCGCCCACGTCGTCATCTTGCAGGACCCGCCTGGTTCGTGCCTCCAAGCCGACAAGACCACGCCGGGTCCACCAGCCCATCAGCCCCGTCCGCAGGGAAAAAGCATACAGGCCGCGCCAAAGGAACCAGCGCCAACCCATGGCCTTGATGATGGATCTGATCGACATCACACCACTTTCTTCCGTAGGAACCGGCGCAACCGGCAGTTGCGGCCGTTGTGGACAAAAATACCCTTGACGGATGACGGACTCTGGCCTTCATTTGTTTTCAGCACAAGAATTTCCGTCGACACTAAAATGCCCCTACCCTAAAATGCTCTTACCTGGAGATTTTGCCAATCTTTGTTCTTCCGGCCACCTGGAGGGTACGGCAAAACACTGACCAAGCCGGGCACCCAGCCGGGCGATCCTGTGTTTCAAGAGAATCCGAATGAACGAGAACCCAGATGAACGAATTGAGACAACAGAACTCAGTTCAGGAAAAAACCCCCGAATCCGGGCTGGTGCTTTTCCTGCGGGACATCCTGGTCCACAAGGTCCTGGGCCTGACCATTGTCTTGATCTGCCTGGCCATCGGCCTGCTCTCCTGGCTGCGGTCACCAACCACCTACGATGCCCGTGTCACCATGCTGCCGAACATCCAGAGCGTCAATTCCGACCTGTTGGGGACTCTGGCCTCCTTCACCGGCATGAAGGGTCTGGAAGAAAGCACCTATGAGCAATTGTATGGCGAGATCCTCAAATCCGACCGGGTTCTGAATACAGCCCTGGGCCAACCCTGGCAGGGCCATGCCCCCGGCGATACCGTGGGCAATCTTCGGGCCCTGGGCCTGGATCCGGAGCACTACCGCGACAATCCCGCGCGCATGCTGAACAAAGCCAAGCGCCTGTTGCGCACACAGACCATCCATTTCACACGGGAAAAATTCACGGGCTACATGAAGCTGCGAGTGCGCCTGGCGGACAACCCGCAAGCCGCTGCCAATCTGGCGAACATTCTTGCCGAGGTGCTGGACAACATCCTGGAGCAGCTGCGCCTGGACAGCGCCCGACACAACCAGGCATTCGTTCGCGACCGGCTGACTTCCGTGGAAGCAAAACTATTGCGGGCCGAACAGGCGCTAGTCAGCTTCAAGGAACAGAACCGCAACTACTCCAGTTCCCCCCGCCTGAGCTATCGCTTTGCCGAGATGCGGCGGGAGGTGGATGCCCTGACCTCCATGTGGGTGACTCTCAAGCGAGAACTGGAAACGGCAGAAATCGAGGTCAACAAGCAGAATATCAGTCTCAAAATTTTGGATCGGGCCGAGCCACCCACCTTACCGTCCGGGCCCAATGCCCTCAAGACTATACTGCTGTCCTTCTTTGTCGGCGTCATCCTGGCCATTCTCGGTATTTTCATCAAGGTGCAATGGCCACGTTTCCGAATGATGCTGACCTCATGAGGGCCATCTTCCAGGTCTTCATGACCGAGGTTCTCGGCAAGGTTCTCATGGGACTTTTCGCCATCATCCTGATCCGGGAATTGCCCACGCGCAGCTTTGCGGACTACACCTTCGCCACCTCCATCGTCGGCATGGCCTCTGGTCTACTGACCGCCTCCTTCAACCGCATCTACATCGTGGGCTACGAAAGTTTGTCCATCGCCAAGAACCAGGCTAGTTTCCTCGGCATCCAGTTCCTCATCACCCTGCTGATGTTGCTGGCCTTTCTTCCCTTCTGGTCCGCCTCGTCGATCCTCCTGTTGAGCACCTTCGCCATGATCGGTGGAAACTGTCTCTTCGTCTTCGCCACCACGGTGGTGCAGCAGAAAGAGGAATTCGGCAAATTCGCAGCCGCCAAATTTGCCCACTCGATGCTGATGATCCTGGCCCTGCTGGCCGTGCTCAGGCTCTGGAGTTTGCAGGAAGCGTGGCAACCCCTGATTCTGCGGGCAGGCGTGATGGCTGTCATCTTTGCCGTTTTCGTCGGCCGCGGTATCCACTGGCCCGGTATCCTGAAGATCGATGCCGCCTGGACCACCATCTACGCCGTCTACCAGCAAGGGTTCGGGTTGCTTTTTCTCTACCACGCCGTGATGGCCGTGTTTGCCAATGTGAATATTTTTCTGCTCAAGGCATTGGTGCCCTCCTATGACCTCGCTACCTTTGGAGCGGGATACCGCTACTACTTCCTGATCTTTCTGGCTTCATCCTCCCTGAAGTCTGTTTTCCTCCCGCGAATCCAGAAAGCGACCTCCACGCCGGAAGTCGATAGCATCTTCCAGCAACATCGCCGACTGCTGGCGGCCTATATACCCCTGGCCATACTGGCCGCCATCCTGGCGCCCTATGTTCTGCCTCTCTTGGATAACGGCAAATACCCCGAAGCTGTGGGAATTTTCCAGATCCTCTGTCTGTCGGCGATCCTCTCCTTCGCCCTCAGCCCCTACATGACTCTTATGATGAAGAAGAAAGATTTCCACTTTTTGACTCTGGCCGCATCCCTCGGGACCATCGGCAGCATTCTTATCAGCTATGCGCTGATCCGGCTCGCCGGCTCCATGGGGGCCGCTGTAGCCACACTTCTGGCCTATGGGGGATTCAATTTCGCCATCTACCTGCGAGCTCGAGCCGCGTTGAGAAAGGATTTAGAACCGTACGAGGAAAGATCCGATGCCACGTCATAGCCTCAACGATCTGGGCGATTTCCTGGCCCGGGTGCACGTCTGGGGGCGCCGCACCGCAGTTGGGCGCTGGCTGAACCAGAGGGAAAGAGAGACCATTCTGCGGACCCGGGTGCCCCTCCCCACACGGAATCTGGAGATCACGCCCCAGTTGGATGCCGACTCCCTGGACTGGAGGGGGATCCCGACTGCGGACCTGGCGGCGGCCCTGCCCCCCATCCTGGAACATCGTTTCGACATCTTGGGATCTGGCCCCGTCCAAGCCAACCAATCCCTAGACGAAGCTGGGCCGCAAGCGGGCACCGAGCGCAGGCCTGTCTGGTGGGATGAGGAACGGGAGACTCTTCTATGTCGGCGGGAACGAGCTTTACAGAAGGGTATCTCGGCCGAATACGCCCCCATCGACTGGTCCCGTGATCTCGTATCCGGAGCCCGCTGGCCGGATATCCTCTGGTTCCGGGAGGCGCGAGCCATAACGCCACCTGGAGCAGACATCAAGGTGCCCTGGGAGTTGGGACGGTTGCAGCATCTGGTCACCCTGGCCTGCGGATTCGCAGCCGGCAAACAACAAAATGCTGACGCTCCCTTGGCCGCCCGGTACCTGCGGGAATTCCAGGATCAGGTCCTGGATTTCCTCCAGCGCAATCCTCCCGGCTTTTCCGTGTCCTGGGCTTGCCCCATGGATGTGGCCATCCGCGTGGCCAACCTGTTGGTGGCCTACGACATCATTCACCAGGCCGGGGCCAACTTCTCCACCACGTTCCGGCGAGCGGTGGGCACGGCCGCTCACGATCACGGAGCCCATATCTTCAGCAATTTGGAACGGACGGGATCCCGGCGCAACAACCACTATCTGACCAATCTGGTAGGGTTGGTCTTCGTGGGCCGCTACCTGCCCGACGATCCCGCAGCCCAACACTGGTACCGGTTTGCCGTAAACGCCCTGCAGCAAGAGCAGGCACACCAGTTCTTTCCGGCCGGCCCCTCGCGTGAGGGTTCCACCTTCTACCACCGCTTCTGTACCGAGATGGTTCTCTGGGCCACCATCCTGATCCAGGGAGGGCCGGCCCCTGCGCCCCAGCTTTCCGCCCAGCTACCTGGCATGGTCGCCTTCCTGAGAGACCTGACCCGACCGGATGGCCAACTGGTCAGCATCGGGGACATGGACAGTGGCTTTTTCCTGGAACCGGTGCCCCCCTTGCAACGCGATGGTCACGTGCCCCGGCAAGACAAGGGCCGAATCGACCACGTGTTGGATCTTCTCGCGGCCCTGGACCCGGAACAGGAGTTGAACACCGCTTCGGCCACCATGGTGCTGGCCCGAGGATTCCGCTCCCTCCGATCCACACGCCTATCGGTCATGCCCAAGGAGGTCTGCCCCTCCGGCGTCACACCCTCGCCCCCCTTGGTGCACAACGGAGAGGTCTCTCGTCTGGAGTTCCCCGTCGGCATCCCGGATCTACGAGCGGGGCTCACCAGCGTTGCCCATTCGGATTTCGGCGTTTACATCTTCCGTTCCGATCATCTCCATTTGACGGTGCGGTGCGGCACGGTGCCCACCCAATGGTCCCATCCCAACGGTCACTTCCACATGGATCAGCTCACGCTCACTGTCCATTATCGGGGCCGGGATGTGATCGCCGATCCAGGCACCTTCGTCTACACGCGGGATGCTCGCCTGCGCAATCTGTACCGAGCCCAGGGCAGCCATTTCGGTCTGCTCATCCCGGAAGATATCGAGCAGCGGACCCTGGCCGGCGGTCTCTTCATTCTGACGGACCCTCCCCAGGGAGTCTGTGAAAAATGGTCGCCCTACAGCTTCCGGGGACGCCTGGAATGGCGGGGAACGGTTTGGGGTGGTTTGGAGATCCGACTGGAACGGGACAAGATCATCGTGACATCCCGAGGGCTACCGCTCGGTCTCCGGAACAACCTTCCCGTCTCCCATGCTTATGGGGAACGGGACACCAATCGGAAAACGGTACACCCGGATCTGTGGCAAGGGTATACTGGGGAGTCGGCCCAACATATGGTCCTGCCACTGGACTGGTAATCCGCAAAGGGAACGTGTTGCTCAATATCCTGTTCTTTTTGGTGATCGTGGCCATCCACGCAGTGGGTTGGCGTTTTGTTCTTGGCCACGGCGGTTTCTGGCAGGCACCACTTTTCGGCATCTACTATCTGGCCATCTTCGCCTTAAACGGCCTAGGTTGCTTCTACGTGATCTGGCCCCGCTTCAGTCAGATCGGGCATCTGAGCCCCGAGATGAGCACGCCCTTCTTCATCATCATCGTTTTCCAGGCCCTCTTCTTCTACGCCTTTTTCGCCCTGGCCTCTCGATATCTGCTTCCGTCCGCCCCCACCCCCTCCGGTCACAAGGATGACCCCGTGATCGCCATCAGTCTCACCTTTTGGACCATCAGCTTGGCTTTGGTTCTGCTTTACGTCCTGCTGATAGGGGTGCCTTTTCTGTTTGCCATCAACCCCCTGAACATGGGACGTAGCGCCCTCATCGCCCTGCGCTCCTCATCCCTTCAGAACCAGAGCGGCATCCTGGTGCGGGGGTTCTATTTCTTCCCCACCATCGCGGCCGTCTTCGCCTACATCCACTATCTACAAGCCGGCCGAGACAGCCAGACGCTCACCCGCAGCCTGCGCGCCTACACCTTTGGTGGCATCGCACTGGCGGCCCTGTTGAATGTGGCTTTTCTGCATAAAACCCCCCTGGTGATGCTCCTGTTTTCCCTGTGGTTGGCTCGAGTCATCATCCTGCGACAAAACAATCTACGCAACACCCTCTCTTTTGGCCTGCTGGCCATGGTGGTTATCCTAGGGTTGTATTTTGTCTATAACCCGAACCGCAGCCTGGCCCAGTACGTCTCCACGTTGCTGCCTAGCATCGCGCGCCGGATTTTCGGCTCCTATACCCAGAGCCTGGAAGCAGTGATTCGGCTAGTGCAGGACGAGGGTACCTGGGGAGGCATCACCATCAGCAACCCCGGCGGAATCTTTCCCTATCGCCCCATTGATTTGCCCACCATCCTGCATTACCAGATCATGGGCAAAGCCGGCAACGCGCCCGTTGGCGCCGCCGGCGAGGGATTCGCCAACTTCGGGCTTCCCGGAGCTCTGCTCTTCATAGTTTTCGCCAACTTCTATGTCTTCGCCGCCCAGCTGATCACGGACTTCGTGGGCCGGCGAAATCCGGCCCAACGAGGATGTCTGGTGATTTTTTTCACCTTTTCCGTGCTCAATCTGCCCATGGCCTCAATTTCCCTTTCCATTCTGGATCCCTTTAATATGATAGCCTTGTTTGTTATTCTTGTGGTGGTCCATTTGCATGAGCATCGCCCCCCCTTCCTTAACCAAAAAATCAATGGAGCAATTTGATGCAACCAGATGTCCTGATGGTCATCAACACCTCGGGTCTGCAATTCGACGACCGCCTGCGCAAAGAGTGCGGCAGCCTTGAGCGCCAAGCAATTCGTCCGCAGATCCTGGCCCTCGATCGCACCAACCGAGCCGCGCGGGGGAGGACGCCATATGGAACGGAATTCGAGACAATCAGCCTGGCTTCACGATGTGTCCTAGCCCACCGGCAAGGTCTTCTGATCAAACTTCTGGAGATGTACCTGCTCTTCTTGCTCGGTATCCTACGTCGCCGGCCTACCGCCCTCTGGGCCCATGACCCGGAAATGTTTGGGCTGGTCGCCCTGGGATTGCTGCTGCGCCAGCTGGGGTTGATCCGCCGAGTTGTGTGGGACCAGCACGAACTACCGCCCGAAACAGGATCGAAAACCTGGGAGAAGGCATAACCTTCGGTATCGTAGAAAATTTTGCGGATCGCCAGTTTGCCGATCTACCAGTCAGCCAACTCCCCTCTGACCTGCGCTCGTGGCTCCGGAAGAGGCCATATTTTCTGGCCCAGGGTGGCGCCAACCCCGGCAGGTATGTCCATGAGGTCATCACTGCTGTCCTGCGCTTGGGCGGTCCCGCCCTAGTGGTGGTGGGCCCCTGCACCGACACCCTGCGAGCCGATCTGCGGCTGACCTTCGGCGATTCGCTCGATCGTTCCGTTTTTTTCACCGGCATGGTCCCCCAGTTGGAATTGAGTCGCTTTATCGATCATTCCCTAGCCAGCGTGGTGCTCTACAGCACACAGACCAAAAACAGTTATTTCTGTGCCCCAAACAGGATGTACCAGGCCCTGTGTCGGGGCATCCCGGTGCTGGTTGGCCACAATCCCCCCATGCGCCGCATCGTCGAGGATTTCGGCAACGGTGTAGTCCTGACTGACGATGGCCGTACCGTTGCCGGGCTGCACGACGGTCTGGCATGCATCCTCCGCGAGCACAAGAAACGGTCCCAGGCTGCCACTGCCCACCGGGACGCATTCTTCTGGGAAACCCAGGACACAAGCCTACGGACTATCTTCCAGGGAGGCCGCGCATGAAGGTCCTCTACCTGCTACCTGTTCAGGCCCAAGCCCGTTTCCGCAAACGCATCGCGGGGTTGATGCGTCAAGGGCTTGATGGCCGAGCGCTGTATTACGAACGGGATTATTATCCCGCCCCCCCCCTCCCCTGCCCCTCCGAGGCCCTAGGAAGGCTTGACCACGGCCGCTACCTGCAGAGAATCAGGGTGTATCTGGCCTCCCTCCGCCGCATCCGCCGGGCCGCCCGGCAGCACGACACCATCTATTGCTTCGGTCCCGATCTGGTTATCCTGGCCTGGCTGGCCACCTGGGCCATGCGACGCCCTCCAAAGCTAATCCTGGAGGTAGGGGACATCCGTCCGTTCATGAACAGCCACAGCCGACCGGCCCGCGCCTTCCAGTTCTTCCTGCGACGTATCCTGAATCATGTCTCGGCCGTTGTGGTCACTTCCCCAGCCTACATCACGGGCTATTTTCAGAAATTCTTTCCTGCCTTTGCGGGCCAATATGTGACCATCGAGAACAAACTGCCGGCCGATTTACCGCCGCCGAAAATCCCTCTTCTCGCACCCACGCCCGAAAAGCCCATACGAATAGGGTATTTTGGCCTTCTGCGTTGTGGCGCCTCCTGGCACACCCTGAAGCAGGTGCTTGTAGAAAGTGAAGGCCGTTTTGTCGTGAAGCTAGCCGGAGAGATCTGGTTTCCGGAAGAAACTCCGGAAACAGTGCTCGGGGTTCCCGGTGTGGAGCACTTCGGGACCTACAACTACCCTGATGACCTTGATGCCCTGTACGGGGATGTGGACATCGTCTGGGTAGCCCACCACCATAGCGGGAACAACCTCAAATGGGCCCGAGTCAACCGGTTTTATGAAGCTTGTTTTTTCAGGAAGCCCATGATCGCCCAGCAAGAGACCCAGGACGGGGCCTATGTCGCCCAGCATGGGCTGGGAATGGTACTGGATCTGGGCGAAAAGCCGCAAGCAGCCCAGAAGATCCAGGCCATAACAGCGGAACAATTGCTCGCCTGGACACAGGCGGTCCGTCAACTGCCTAACGAAGTGTACCAACTCACCGGTGAGCACAAGATGCTTGCCGACCTGATTCGCCAGAACACACGAACCCGATTCGAGAACCGGAGTCACCCATGAAGCAAGTCTTTCTGAATATCAAACGGGGAACCACCGAGGTTCAGGAGGTGCCCGCCCCGTCCTGTCAGCCAGGCATGGTCACCATTCAGAGCACGCGCACCCTCATATCCGCCGGCACCGAACGTATGCTGATGGAATTCGGACGCAAAAACTTGCTGGGAAAAGCCCGCTCCCAACCCGAGAAAGTCAAACAGGTCCTCCGTAAGATGCAGTCCGATGGGATCAGGCCCACCCTTGAGGCTGTCTTTTCGATACTGGGTGAGCCCATGCCCATCGGTTACTGCCAGACGGGAAGAATTCTGGAAGTGGGTCCTGGCGTGGAAGGCTTGCACGAAGGACAGCGGGTGATTTCCAATGGACAACATGCCGAGGTGGTCATGGTTCCCGCCAATCTGTGCGCTCCGGTTCCCGATGCCGTTTCCGATGACGAAGCGGCCTTCACCGTCATCGGCTCCATCGCCTTGCAGGGTATCCGCCTGGCATCCCCCAGCATCGGAGAGACCATCTTCGTCAGCGGCCTGGGCATCATCGGCCTGCTCACGGTGCAGATGCTACGAGCCAACGGATGTGTGGTGATCGGAGCCGACTACAACTCAGAACGGGTGGCCTTGGCCCGCAAGATGGGATGCGAAGCCGTCGACCTGTCCCGCGATGAAGATCCCGTTCAGAAGGCCATGGTGCTGACCGATGGCCAGGGCGTTGACGCCGCCCTCATCACAGCAGCCACCTCCAGTAACACTCCCGTGTCCCAGGCCGCCGCCATGAGCCGCAAGCGGGGCAAGATCATCCTGGTGGGCGTCACCGGGCTAAAGTTGGATCGGGATCAGTTCTATGCCAAGGAATTGACTTTCCAGGTATCGTGTTCTTACGGTCCCGGCCGCTACGATCCCCAGTATGAGGACAAGGGTCTGGACTATCCCTACGGATTCGTCCGCTGGACCGAGAAACGCAACTTCCAGGCTGTCCTGACATTGATGGCCGCAGGCAAGTTGGACGTACAGCCCTTGATCACCAATGTGTTCAGCATTGATGAAGCCCCGGCAGCCTACAAACAGGTACTGGAAAGTGCCGGCAGTTTGGGGGTGCTGCTGAAATACAGCACCGAGCAGCTCCATTTTCTGCACTCCGTGCAACATACCGGGCAAACCGTAGCGGGCCCCACCTTTGCTATCCAGGGAGCCGGAAACTTCACCAAGCTCACCATGCTGCCTGCTCTCAAAAAAATCGGCTGGCTTCCGGTGGGCATTGCCTCCGCTTCAGGCCAGACGGCCGCCGCCGCCGCCCGTTCCTTTGGTATCGGACGCTCCACCACGGAGGCCCGGGAATTTCTGGAAGACGAGAGCATCAGCACAGTCTTCATCACCACCCGCCACAACGCGCACCCGGACCAGGTGGTCGCCGCGTTGCAAGCCGGTAAGAACGTCTTCGTGGAAAAACCCCTCGCCATCGATATGGAAGGGCTACGGAAAGTTCATCACTGCTACCTTGGGCTGGAGAAAGCACCTCTGCTCATGGTGGGATTCAATCGGCGTTTCGCTCCCCACATGCAGGAGATCGCCCGCCGGACACAGAGTCGGTCTGGCCCCCTCTGCTTCCACTACCTTGTCAACGCCGGGGCCCTACCCGCAACCCACTGGGTCATCGACCCCCTGGTGGGTGGAGGACGCCTCATCGGTGAAGGCTGCCACTTCGTGGACCTTTTCCTCTTCCTGGCAGGATCGCGCCCAACCGAAATTTTCTGCACCCACGTGAAGAATGCCGCCGACGGAATTCAAGCCGACAAGTCCAGCATCATCATCAGGACGGAGGACGGTAGCGTCGGGACCATCAACTACTGGGCCAACGGTGCTCCAAACTACCCCAAAGAAAAATGCGAGGTATTTTTCGACGGTAAGACCGTGGTCATGGACAACTACCGGCAGACCAACGGCTTTGGCATCCCAGGGTTCAAGAATTTTAAAACGAGGGGAATGTCCAAGGGGCACCGAGAACAGTTTACCCTGCTGCGAAAGGTCCTTGAGCGGGGCGAGAATCCACTCATCAGCTACGAGCAATTGCTGGATGCCACCCTCGTCACCTTTGCGGCTGTGGAGTCCGCCCGCACCGGGCAGATGCAAAAAATCGGCGACTGGTACGCCCAGCTTGAGGTAGCCACCCCCGAATAGATCCGAAGTGGCTACTTATTGACGATCAACCACACAGTAGCCAAACTGGCCACGACACTGCTGACATCACGGATGATTTCCCAAGTATCCCGGCCCTCCGGCGGGGGCTCCACCGGCACGATGATGGTGGCCCCCGCCACCACCTTGCTGCTGCCTTTGTTGGGCAGGCTCAAGCCGTTGGGCCATACCACCCGAGTGCGGCCCTTGTCGGCCTTCTCCAGATACCCGCCGGCCATATCCACATAATCATCAATCTTCAACCCGTCCTGGAAAACCAGGCTGGTGGGGAAGCCCACTTCACCCCGGACGGTGACGGTGAACATACGGTCCGGAATGACCAGGCGGTCGCCGTCCTGCAGAATGATGTCCTGCTCGCTGCCGGGATTTTCCAGGGCCTTTTTCAGATCGATGGCGATGTTCCCCACATCATCCTGCTCCCGCACGATCCGCGCGCCCAGCAGGTAGGCATCCGGTTTCAGTCCACCCGCCCGGGCAATCACCGAAGACAGGCGCTCGTCCTGCCGCTCCAGGCTGAACGTTCCGGGGTAGAACACCTCACCGAAAATCTTCACCGTCCGCTGGTTTTGCCACCAGGGCAGCTTGCGGATGTAGACCCGATCCCAGGGTTGCAGGACAGGAACATCCTGACGGAGCAAAAAATCATTCCCGAGGCTGACCTCCAGCATCTTGACCGTCTGCTCCGGCTGCCGCCTCAGATCACGGCTTCCGACCGCGGCCACCAGAAGGCGGGCGATCTCGGCATGCAACCAATCCGCGTGGGCCCTCAGGCCCCCCGCCTTGAGCACCAGGTCGCGCAAGGTCATGCCTTCGCGCCAAGGCACCGAAATGTCCTCGTGCACCTCTCCCGAGATATACACCATGGGGCGGTCCTGAATATCCCAGCGCGTGAAAACCTCCAGGATGTCACCGTCCTGAAGGGCAATATCAGCACTGGATCCATCCAGGATCTTCCCCAGCGGGACACTCAGGGCGAAGAGCCCCCCTTCCCGGCTCGTCCGGTCGATGACCGCGCTTTCCTGCAGGGCATCCGGCCAAAGGCCGCCGGCCACACGCACCAAGTCCCCGACCGTTATACCAGGTTCCAACTCATACCGGCCCGGTCTTTTCACCCGGCCCGTCACCTCCACAAAGTTCCCCATGCGATCGCTGATGGTATCGACCAGAACGGCATCCCCGTCCAGAATCGGCACCGGGCCCTGCCGGGAATGCATGGATTCGGCATCGAAGAGCACATCCTCGAAGGTGTAATCCGACTCCCCCGGCCGGCGTTCTTCCGGAGGCAGGATCCGCTGGATATGGATCGCCTCGGTGGCGGCTCGGGACGTGAAACCTCCGCAGAAGGTCAGCAGGTCATCCAGCGTTTCGCCGGGCAGCATTTCGTAGTAGAGAGGCCGCTTAACCTCCCCGCTGATACGCACAATGGGCCCCACGTCGGGCACGAAGACCGTGTCCCCTTCCCGCAATTGGGCGTCACCGGAACGGTCACCGCTCAGCAGATAGCGATAGAGATCAAAATTCGCAATTTTCTCCCCTCCCCGAACCAGCCGCACCGACCGGAAAGAGCCATCCACGGTAGGGCCGCCGGCGGCGTAAAGGGCCGTCAGCATGCGG
>PDWJ01002481.1_pt1 | contig 19601 bp, 12 predicted proteins | sample 1430881 | NCBI WGS metagenome assembly PDWJ01 (sample SAMN01162460, study PRJNA174530) | Oral metagenome, whole genome shotgun sequencing project. | biome: Marine environment; feature: Marine mammal; material: Swab sample of the gingival sulcus; isolation source: swab sample of gingival sulcus...
ACCCTGGGTTTCACTATAGTGAGCAGTCGATTTACGCACAATAGAATCACATTGTTTAAAAGTACTGGATTCCTTGCAGCCACTACAAAGAAAACTTGACCAATACCACTGCGCAGTATTTTCTGTACCACATTTAGGGCAAACAACCAAAAGGTATTCCAACATTCGCTGTTCAACAAAAATCCATTGACCAGCATTAAAACCATTTTCTATCATTTGGCTGAGCTCAAGAGTCCCCTTTTCAGTCAAAGATAAAATCCCCTGATTTTCCTCAATATATCCATTCAACAACGCATCATCAAAACAACTTTTTCCCAAGATCTTCCAGTCCTGGATATCAAGAGGTAAAGCAAGCAATTCGTCAACACTCATCTTGCCCGCAGCACCGGCAACAATATCAAGCAGCAATGCCCTTCTATATTTTGCGGTACTCATTGGATTATAGTGCTGCAACATTTTAGACACAGCATGCACCAGCTTACCACTTACCTGTTCATCCAAAATTGACTCGTCCATACTTTGCCAGTTAATAACGGTAGTTGTTTCCATTTTTTCGGCTTCCTTTCTGGAAAAAACCCGTTTGTAAAACAAAAAATATGACAGGATAACCAACAACAACAAGGTTACCAACAGAGAAATAATCAATGGCGCCAAACGTCTCATGACATCTTCTGTGGACATTTTCTTTTCTGACAGAGACTTTTGTTGAACAGTCTCTTCAACCATAGCCTTTGGCGCAGGCTGTGGTCTTTCATTTAAAGAAAAGGACAACTTTTGCGGATCAAGGCTTTTTTCTGCATCAATTTGAGAAAACCTGTCAGACATCTGATAGATATTTTTATACTCCTGACCTCTAAAAACTGGTGCAGCTTGCAGGTAAGTGTAGGAAGGATAAATTATCCCGGCAAGCCCACCTTTACTCTCAGCACCAAGCTCCCTGAACAGGTGGCTGACTGCAAATTCAGACCAATCGATCCCTTCTCTCGAAGGAATCTGCAGCAGCAATTTTTTTCCTCCAATCATCGCCCTGCTCATGGTTACCAAATGGGACAGCGAAAAATTAGAAATAAAAAATTCATTCAGATTTGGTCGGATCACTATCATATCCAGGTATTGACCAAGCAGCCTGAAATCCACACCTGTTTTTTCCATTTGCCGAAAATTTATCAGTGCCTCATAAGGAAGAGCGGCCGAAAAAACAATTTTATCATTAATTTCAACAACACTCTTGGTTATCGATCGCAAAAGTTCTTCAAGCCTTCCCGCTCGCCATCTCAACCAGGTATCATGGTGTTCACCAAGAAGAATCTCTCCGGCCTGTTCTCGTTCAATCGAGACTTTGTTCTCTCGTTCATATCGTTCGATTGTATCGGAAGAAAAATCGTACTCCAATCCAGGATAAAGGAGTTTATCCAAATGAATGCCATAAATATTGTAATTGACAACAAGGGCTTTAATACTTTTCTTGAGAAAAGATATCATCGCGGCATTAGAAGGCGATATCCAGGAATCTGAATATTGGCCGAAACGGTCCACCATTGCCATTTCCTGATCCTGATCAATCAAATAAGGATTGTGTAATACTGACACTGTCAGATGAATTCGTATCCCGGCTGCAGTCAGGCTTTTCAACAGTCTGTCAAAGATTACCGCGTGCTTATTGTCTTGCCTGCCTGGGTCTATAAATGGTTGTCCATCTTTATCCCAACCAGAAACAAAGGCATCCGTGATGCCAAGCTCCAACAAATCCCGTACAACCTTTTTAACATCAAAATCTTCTGTTATGGAATCAAGCCGGATACCAATCTGTTTCGTTTCAATCTGTTCAAACCGAGCAAAAAATTGATCAAAGGACATACAGGGGCCACCCTGCTGTTTGACATACTTGATAAAATCATTCAAAACCTCTGCGTGTTGAGAAATGATTGATGGATGCAATACAAGAACGAAAGGGCGACCACTGTTTTTACGATTGAGATAATTCTCTTTCAACAAATCAAGCGCCATCTGGTCTTCCAGCCCATAAGTTACAAAAATATCATAATCGGAGAAACGAATACGACCAGTACTGTTATTGGATATCGGAAATTCACTGAGAACCTCCTGACTGATCCAGCGCTCCGACTCTGAGCTGTCATATTTTAAGCCCAATTCACGGGCAAGAGAAAAAAGTGAGCGATTAACTTCAAAGGCTGGTACACGAAACCATACAGGAGATCGCCCTGTAACTTCTGCTATAGCGGTAATCGATTGTTGCAGCTCGCTTTTGGCAATAGCAAGCCCTTTTTCAGTCATCACCTCGTATGCCTTTGAATACAAACCGACCGTTCCCTGATCGGCAATGCTTTTAACCTTTTCCGGGTAATTCCTGGCAAACTCACCAGTAACAAAAAATGTGGCAAACTCTTGTAAATCGAGACTATCGAGATACTCAGCATCACCATCAAGCTCCACATCAAATGTCAGTAACAGAGGAGAAACCATCTCTTCAGCCAGACAGACCACTGCACCTGGAAAAAGAAACAAGAAGATGGCAAGAAAAAAATACCGATTAATAATCATATAAATTGTTTTAACAGATGTATATTTTCTTTGAAACACACAAATCAGACAAACGCCGATTCCTGTCCGAAGTTAAGTATCAAGACACCAATGTAATCCCGACCGATCCGGCAACCACCTCTCCAATACATACCGCATCTTCAACACCGGAAGCCTTCATGGCAGCAACAGCATTTTCAACATCTTCCATCGGAAGTGACAACAGTAACCCTCCAGAGGTTTGGGGATCATAGAGTAATTCTTCAGTTACCGAATCAAGAGTAACATCCCTTGCAAAGTCAAACTGATGAACCATTTTCCTGTTCCCAGCATTGCTGGCAGTAGTTTGACCATTTTTATACATGTCCAAGGCACCAGGATAATAAGAAAGAGCCTTATGGCTGACAATAAGTCTCACACCTGACCCAGCCGCCATTTCCATTCCATGACCAAGAATACCGAAACCGGTAATATCGGTACAGGCATGCAAATCGTATTTAAGGGCTATTTCCATCGCCTTATCGTTAAGCATGACCAGTTTGGGCAGGGTATATTTTTCAAGTTCGTTAAAGGGGTACCTACCTGCACGAACGGCATTAAACAACACGCCAGAACCCAGCGGCTTGGTCAAAATCAGACCATCACCAGGTTTTGCACCCGAATTGGTAATAATCTGATCCGGATGCACAACACCATTTACACATAACCCGTATTTGGGTTCATTATCATCAATGGTATGACCACCGGCAAGAGAGGCTCCAGCCTCAATAACCTTGTCATTTCCTCCCTGTAATATTTCCTTTAACACCCCGATATCAAGCTGCTTGGAAGGAAACATCACTACATTAAGTGCAGTAACAGGACGGCCGCCCATCGAATAGACATCGGAAATTGAATTGGCTGCCGCTATCTGTCCAAACCAGTAGGGGTCATCAACTGGAGGGGTAATAAAATCCACCGTATTGATCATCGCAATCTGCTCAGACAACTTGTAAACAGCAGCATCATCCGAGGTCTCCATACCAACCAGAAGCTTGGGGTCATGACTTTGAGCAAGTCCTGAAAGGGCGTCCGACAGAACCGCCGGACCAATTTTAGCTGCTCAGCCACAGGTAGTTGCCATACTGGTCAATGTCTTTTTCTGCAAAAGATCAATCATTTTCTCTTTCCTTTTCTTATCATCAAAAACCTGTTGCCACACCAATATGCAGCTAACCACTTCCAATTCTTCGTATTCTCGAACGCTATCAGCAGAAAAACAATACCACAATCAACATCGAGCCACATCTTTTACTCATGAAATCGCTCTTTTTACCAGATTCTTTTCAAGCCAAGACCTCGACACCATCAAGATCAAATACAGTTCAGCACCTTAGACAACTTGTTGTCATTTACCAAATTATCAGGACATTTGCATTGAGAATTCTTTTTGATTATTATCAATAAAAAAGGATTATGCTCCAATGCAAACTTAAATTCTGTCATGACTCCACAAAAAAACACACTTCCCAAATATCTGCAAATTGCCCATAAACTGAAAGTCGATATCCAAACTGGAAAGCTGGTAAAAGGAGAGCGACTTGCCTCTGAAAGAGAACTGAGCAAAATGTTCAATGTAACACGGGTCACCTTGAGAAAAGCAATACAACGCCTTGTCTCTGAAGGGTTCATTGAAAGCAAACACGGTTCGGGCAACTATATTGCTGAAAGCCAACTGTCTGCACCCCACTTTACCCCGATCAAAACAGACCTGCATTCAGCCCTGCCCATAACAGAAAAACTCCTTATTCTGCAAAAAAAACAGGTAAAAGACTCGATTGCCACTCTGCTTCAACTCCCCGCAGCCTCAGAGGTGTTATGGGGACACAGACTGCGATTTCTCCATGGGCAACCAATAGTTATAGAAAAGTTTTATCTCCCTACGTCCATTTTTATTCATCAGGATTTGACACTTTTTGATACCGCCTACCAACAACATAGAAAAACGGTACAACAGATGGAACAATCCATTGAGGCAATACCAGCTTCAGAGTATGAAGCAGACCTGCTCCAGGTGGATACTGGCACCCCGCTCCTGCTCGAAAGACAAACCGCCTTCAATCAGGACAATCTTCCCATTGAGTATATCAAAACGCTCTATCGTGGTGATAAATTTAAATTTCTGATGAAAAGCAACGTCGAATAGTTCCTGCTCGTTTACACATCATCCCTCAATAAATAATCGATTATGCTTTTTCCTTTTACTCTCGTTCAAAAGTATCTATAGTACCAAATCATTCACGTACTCGAAAGGATTGACAATGACTGATACCTTGACTCGTATTATAGCCAGACAGGAAAATTTTTTCGGTGTTTCATGCAATACCACCTCCTTGGTAGCCGAAGCCTGCAGAAGACACGATGTCGGGCCTGTTGCAGGAGCAGCCTTGGGCAGGGCGTTAACCTGTGCTGTCTTGCTGGCAGCCCTACTCAAGGATGACCAAAGCATTGCCCTCAAATTTGAGGGGAACGGTCCATTACAAAAGATTATCACCGAAGCCGGTTATAACGGCTGGGCAAGAGGGTATGTTGCCAATCCCAAAGCAGAACTTCCGCTTCACAACGGCAAAATTGATGTGGCAGGAGGTATAGGCCACGCCGGTCTTCTTACCGTAACCAAAGATATCGGAATGAAAGAAAAATATCAGGGCACGGTGGAACTCTATACCAGCGAAATAGGCGCCGATGTCGCCTATTATCTGGCAGAGTCCGAACAGACACCATCAACAGTCAATGTGGGCATTCATTTTGAACCCGATGGCACCGTAGCTGCAGCAGGAGGATACATCGTCCAGTCTCTGCCTCCGGCTGATGAAAAGCTGATCACCTCCATTGAACAAAGAATCGACGATCAGGAACCAATTACCAGGCAACTGCTCGCCGGTCAAACTCCTGAAGCCATCCTCTCCAATCTTTTTCAGGACATTCCACACAAAGTAACCGGCAGTATGGCTCTGACCTATCAATGCTCCTGCTCCAAGGAAAAAATGTATGGTGCCTTGATGACCCTTAAAGAAGAAGAGCTACGGGAAATCCTCAAAATGAAACATGGAGTTCAGGTAAGCTGCGATTTCTGCAGAAACAGCTACATTTTTGAAAAACAGGAAATTGAGCCATTACTCACATCTGCAAGCCAGCAGCAACACTAGAATAAAACCATTTCACCTCTGACCAACACCTGTCATAAAGAACAAAAAAACGTGTTTCGGTAATGACCAATGACCCAGACCCACCAAGGCGACGATACCCCCTCAAAAGGGGAGCTAAGCTAAGCCAGGTTTTGTTGTGTATAGTAGAATTCTGCTACAAAAAATGCCCTTGTCTGTCGCAACCAAATAAAAGCTCCCAACAAAAAAGGTTGCTTAATCTTTGCTTCGTTTTTATCTTGTATGGTCAAAACATAGAAAGTAAGGATTTCTTTTGCTTTTTTTACACAACAGGAGACAAAATGAAAAAAAGAATAGCAACAATTTCGATCATTACACTCATATCTGGTTTTAGTCTTGTTCCTTCCGTATTCGCCGATAGTCAGGAACTTCTATTAAAAAAAATATATCCAAATGGTGAGGTAGCCGCCGACGACATGTTAGTCGACACTCAAGACAACCATGAGAATGCGGTAAAGGATCACAAGAAAAAATTATATCTCGAAAAAAAAGCAAAAGAACGAGATCACGAAAGTTTTCACCAGGGTCGGGATCACAATAGGAATGGTCACAGTGGCCGCGATCGAAATAGCAGAGGAGACAGAGATCATAACAGTAGTCGCGGAGGGCAGCATAACAGAGACCACGCCGGACACAATAGCGGAGGACATGGCAACGGACACAATGGAGGACACAACGGCAGGCACCGTTAAAGCCAAAAGTCATCTATTGTAATCAACTGGAATATAAAAGATGTTCTCCTCTTTTTACAAAGTCAATTTTTTATTCCTCACCCTTGCCAATTGGAGAAAAAACAACAGCAAAAGATAATCATTGGCACGATATCACATATCCGTTTTCAACAATATGGGTCAGGTGTTAACATGAACAGCAACATTTTTTTCCAAAATTTCGCTGCTTGTCCCAAAACCAAAGATATCGTCAACAATCATAAACAAACATGGCACGATAATAAGGGCAATTGCGGTACCAAACAGAATGCCATAGCCTAGAGAAAGTGCCATGGGTATCATAAACCTTGCCTGAAAGGATGATTCAAAGATCATCGGTGCCAGACCACCAAAGGTTGTAAGGGTGGTGAGAATAATGGGACGAAAGCGACGAACACCGGCGGCATGAATAGCTGCAATCGGAGACAGGCCTTCAGCCATTCGCTTATTAGCAAAATCAATCAGCACCAGGGAGTCGTTGACCAAAACTCCAGATAAGGCAATAACTCCCATCATACTTATCACGCTCAAATTATATCCCATTATCAGGTGGCCAAAAACTGCGCCAATTATTCCAAAAGGGATGGCTGCCATGACAACAAGAGGCTTGGAGTAACTTTTTAATGGAATCGCAAGCAGGAAATACATCACAAGCAATGCTCCGACAAAGCCTTGCAACAGCCGCTGCATACTTTCTTTTTTATCCGCCTGACGACCTCCAAACTTACAAGAAAGTCCGGGAAACTGTTTTGTCAGTTCGGGAAGGATGGATTCTCTGAGCGCGGTCGCAATAATTGTCGTATCACCAATGGGTTCAATGTTGGCGGAAACAGTAATAACTCTTCTGCAATCACGCCTGTCAATACTGGTCTGGGCGCGACCGCGTGTCATCTCCGCCACATGGCGTAATGGCACATAGGTACCACCAGGGGTTTTAATGAACATGGACTCAACATTGTACTCACTCGCCCGCTCCTCTTCAGGCAGCCTTACCCGGAGAGAAACTTCATTTCGTCCTCGCTGCTGCTTTAACGACACAACACCTTGATAGCTGTTACGAATCTGGCGGGCAATTGACGCGGAGGTAAGCCCCAGACTCTCACCCTCAGGAGTAATTTTAAAATCCAGCTGCACCTTGCCGGGGGCAAAGCCATCATCAACATCCTTAGCCTGACGGAATTCGCCGAGTTTGTCCGCAAGAACACTACCCGCCCTCTCAAGGACATCAATATCGCGGTGACTCAACTCAACAGAGATCCCTTTTCCTGAACCAGGTCCACTCTGATCCGACTGAAAAAGCAAGGATTGCAGACCAGCCATTGACCCTGCCATTTTTCGCCATTCCCTGGTCATTTTGCGGGTTGGCATGGTTCTGATGTCGGGATCAGCGAGATATGCTGCCACAACAACCTTATTGTCTTGTATACGGGTAGAAATATCGGTAACGAGATCAGTACCTCCATTTTCGTCAACAACCTTCTCCAGGGCATCGACCAGCCTGTCCCGAACAGCTTCAGCACGAGCCAAAGGGCTGCCATGGGGAAGCGTTGCCGTCGCCACCGAAAAGTCGGCCTGAATTCGCGGAAAGAAGATGAAACCAATTCGGCCGCTGAACACCCAGGAAAACACGACCATGAGCAAGGCAAGCCCAACCGCAATTGAAAAGTAACGCCATCGCAGACAAAAATCCAGACTTGGTCCATAGACCCCATGTATAAAACGAACCAGCCCCTGGCTGAATTTTTGTTGTTGACGAGAGAAAAAAACTGCAATCCGATTGGACGGTTTCCCGTTGCTGTGAGCAAGGTGAGAAGGCAGAATATATAAGGCTTCGACCCAGGAGATAATAAAAACGGTGATAACCACAAGCGGAATCACCTTCCATATCTTTCCCAATGCTCCAGGTACGAGAAAGATCGGAAAGAACGCAGCTATATTGGTCAAAATACTAAAACCGATCGGCACTGCCACATCCCTTGCTCCGAGCACAGCCGCCTGGACATAGCCGATATTTTTCTGCCGGTATTCATAGATATTTTCACCTGCAATAATCGCATCGTCAACTACAATCCCCAAGGCAATAATAAAGGCAAACATCGAAACCATATTGATCGAAAACCCGTCAAAAAGAGGTAAAAATAACATTCCCCCCAGAAAGGAGACCGGGATTCCCATGGTTATCCAAAAGGCAAGTTTATACTCAAGAAAAAGCCCAAGCAGACAAAGTACTAACACCAGGCCGATAAAGGCATTCTTCAGCAGTAAATCAAGACGCTGTTTGTACACAGTTGACAGATCCCTGCTCACCACCCAGCCGACGTTTTCAGGATAATCGCGCTCAATCTCTTCCATTGCATCATGGACTGCTCGAGATACCCCCAGCGGTGTCTGATCGCCCACCCTGTAGACATCAAGGGTGATCGAGGGTTTGCCATTGAAGGTGACAATGGTGTCTGAATCTGCAAAGCCTTCCTTGACTTCTGCCATCATGCCCAGGGTAACAACACTGCCCTCATCGGTCTTGATCACCGGAATCTGACTGAACTCGTCGGCCCAGTCACGCCGGTCTTGCAGCCGGATCAGAATTTCCCCACCGCTGGTTTTAATCTCACCACCAGATAATTCCACTGCGCCGGTCTTAATAGTCGCTGCCACATCAGACAGGGAGAGATCATAGGCTCGCAGCTGCTCCTGACTGATATCGACCTGGATTTCAAAATCTCTTGCCCCGACAATGTCCACCTGTGAGATTTCCTTTTGCTGCAGCAATCGGTCTCTGGTCTGCTCAGCCAGCTCGCGTAACCCCCATTCACTGACATCACCATAGATGTTCAGTTTAATCACCTGAAACTTGCGTGAATTGAGAAATACAACCGGCTCTTCAGCCTCATCAGGAAAAGTGGTGATCCGGTCTACCTGCAATCTTATCTCCTGAAGCATTTCCTGCCGATCCACACCCCGAAGCAACTCAGCCACCACCCTGCCACTGCCCTCTGAAGCCTTGGCAGAAATCTTCTTTACCCCCTCAACGGACTTGACAGCCTGTTCCAACACCAACAAAATACCCTGCTCAACCTCTTCCGGACTTGCTCCCGGATAAAACATCTGCACCGTGACACTGTCCCGCTCAAACAACGGAAAGACTTCCTTTTTTACCTTGGTCGAAACCACCAGACCGCCGACCAGGAGAAATATCATCAGCAGATTAGGAGTAACCCCATTCCCCACCATCCAGCCGATTGGTCCTCTAAAGAGCCTTTTCGATTCCATCAATTATCTCCTCTGCTCTTCACACGGTCTGCCGCGCCGGCATCCTTATGCCCCACAGCCTTCCGACTGGTCTTCCCCGTTTCATGCCTGTCACTCTTTCTTACAAGCTTCATCCCCTCTACCGGAGCGGCCAAGCTGGAAATGATTATTTCCTCCTGCTCGCCAAGCGCGGCTTCGATCAACACCGAATCCTTATTCTCAAAAAGAATATCAACTTGACGCAACCCAAGAGTATCATCGGGTTTATAAATCCAAAGCGTATTGCCATCATGGAGATATTTTCTCGGTATCTGCATCGCGTTTTCAACCGTCTTTCCAGCAATTAAAAGCCGGACAAACGAACCGACCAGCAGTTTTGGCTGCTGTTTGTTTCCTGTCTGCAGACTCAAAGGATCCTCAATTTCAACCAGGAGCCGTGCCATCCGCCCGCGATTTTCAAGAGTTGGCAGGAGCTGAAGAACCCGCCCTTCACGGTATTGCTCGCTCCCCCAGGAAGAAGGATTATAGATTTTAACGGCTGCTCCCGTCTCCCCTTGCTGCTGTGGAATATGAATCCACCGCAGTTGATCCTCAGGGATCAAGGCCTCTACCCAAAAGCTGTCAGTTCCAACAAAAGTGGCAACTTTAGCCCCTTTGGCCAGCCAGGAACCAAGGTTGACATCCAGACTCTGAACAATCCCGTTAAATGGCGCCGTTAACCTGGCGTGTTCAATATCAAGCTGCGCCTGCTCCAGTTTTGCCTGTGCTATATCCAGCGTGTTTTCCAAGGATTGCAATTGGGGCTCACGCAGCATTAATCTCTTATCTGCATCAGAAACCTGCGCCCCTGAAAGCTCAAGTTCACGGACAGCAACAATTTGTCGGCCCTGCTCAATTTCCAAATTATTTTCAGCCTGAACAACGGCATTTTCTTGCTGACGGAGCATAAGCTGATAATCACGAGTATCTATTTGCAACAAGGTATCTCCACGGGAAAAAAGACCGCCAGGTAACATGTCAGCACTGAGCGAAACCACCGCCCCGCTCACCTGAGGGCTCAAACTGATCTGTCTGGCAGGTTTTACCGTTCCCATCGCACTGATTGTCGTGGTATGGTTACCAGCGGTTCCTTTTACGGTCTGAACCGCTGGAACATTCTTTTTTTTGGGTAGTTTTCTCGCCTTGGGGCTGGATGAAAAAAGATAAAAACTTACCAAGCCCCCAACCGCAAGGACGATTATCGGCAACACGATTTTACCAATGGTCTGCACAATCTTTTTTTCCCCGCGCTTTTGCTCCGAATAATCTGTCATATTGCTCTGTTGATTGTCCATATCGCAGTTTATCCTTTTATTGTTCATCTGCTCGTTTGTAATCAGCCTCAGCCTGCCCGCTGTATTGCCAGCCACTTCCGATTGCCTTGCAAAGCTGAATACGGTTGAGCAGCAGTACTCGTTTTACCTTGAGTATTTGTTTCTCCAGCCCCTGCTGTGAAGTCGTAGCCGTCAGCACCCGTTGATAATTTTCTACCCCTTTCATATAACGGAACCGCGCCTGGGCAACAGTCCTTTTGGATAGTACCAGCTGTTTCTGCAGACTTGCCAGGTAAAGTTGCTGCTGTTGTTCAGTAATAAGGGCATCTTCTACCTCACCTATGGCAATCAAAAGAACCTGTCCATAGTGATTGAGCTTTGCAGATGCGGCAAATCGTGCGCGCTCGACCTCTGCTTTGCGTCGACCACCATCTATTATTGGACCTGCAAGCCCGGCAACAAAAGAGCCTATATAATCACTGAACAGATTGGAGGTATACCTTCCGGTCGTACTCAAGGTCGCGGTCAACCGTAAGGTGGGAAATCGATCGGCCACCGCAGCGGCAACCCTCTGATCCGCTGCTTCGACTGCGTGTAACGCGCTGCGCACATCCGGTCGAAGCAGAATTATCTCGGCTGGGATACCGGTATCAGGCAGGGGGGAAAGAGAAGGGAGGTGTTTCGGAATCATATCAAGATCAAGGCTGCCGGGAATTTTTCCCACCAGAATAGCCAGCGCATGTTCACTTTGCCGTTTCTCGGCTATAAGACTTGCCAACTCGCCTTTTTTAGACTCCACCAATTGCTGCTGCTGAAGCATATCAGCCAACACCACCTGCCCTGTCTTGAATCGGGAAGAGAGCACTTCAAGGGCCTTTTCGTTGGCCTCGAGCTGATCACCAACAAGCGCTATTTCATTGTGTTGTTCAATCAGGGTAAACCAGGTGGCAGCAACCTCCGCGGCCAAGGTAACTGCTGCCGCATCCAGATCTGCTCGAGTGGCTTCCATATCAAGACGTGCAGCCTCTGCAGTGGAACGGATCCGACCCCATAAATCAAGCTCATATTGAGCAAAAGCCCCGATGGTCAGTTCACCACTGTCGGTGGTTAATCCATCAGATTTATAGGATTTTTCTGTTACTTTCGCTTCACTGTTAAAGGTTGGAAAAAAACTACTGCGATTTTTTCGAAGTACCGCTCTTGCTTGATTCAAGCGATCCCAACTACTTTGCAATGAAAAATTATTGTGCAAGGCCTGGTCTACGAGTTCGTTTAACACGGGATCAGCAAAATCATGCCACCATTTTTCATTTAATCGGGCAGAACCACTTTGTGAAAATGCAGCGGGTAATACAACCGGCACAGCTACCGGCGTGATTTTTCCTTTACAACCTGCGACGATAACAACAATAGCAAAAAGCAACATAAAAAGGTTGTTCATCCCCTTGCCTTTCTTCATATTCCTTTCCTGTTCCGGTTTATTGGCACACCCAATTATTTTGCCCTGGATTTTTTTATATGCTGAACCAATCCTGCAAATATGGCTGACCTTTTTTTCACTCCCCTCTACAAACCCGAAAAACTTCAAGCAAGTCGCCTGTTACAATTTTATTGAAAAATCTAAAATAACATTTCAGCTTTTGTAATACCTTGCCTGGCAAAAAGCAACTCCCTATCTATTTCAATCCTTGCATTTAAGCGTCTCTCTTATTAGAGTTTATGCAATCCTGATCATTTGAGGGAACTCATACTTTCAGTCAATTAAAATCAAAAGGAGAAAATCAATGAAATTGTACAAACTGGTTGCAACAGCCGGGCTTATTCTGGCAATGGGCGCAACTTCGGCAATGGCAAAAGGAAGATTAACCATTTATTGCAGTAACGAACCAAAGCCATGTCAGGTGGCTGCCGATCTGTTTGCCAAAAAATATGATGTAAAAGTACAGATGACCCGATCCGGTTCCGGCTCCACCTACGCAAAAATTCTTGCCGAAAAAGACAATCCCAAAGCTGACGTCTGGTATGCAGGAACCCTCGATCCACACTCTCAGGCTGGTGTAAACGGACTGCTTGAAACCTACAAATCGCCAATGCTTGCAGAAATTGGTGAACAATTCAAGAACCCGGCAACCAACAAGAAAAACCAGACCACGGGTGTCTATGCCGGTGTTCTCGGCTACTCTGTAAACACCGACCTGCTGGCTGAAAATAAACTCCCGATGCCAAAATCCTGGGAAGATCTCACCAAACCAGAATACAAGGGACTCATTCAGATTGCCAGCCCGCAAAGCTCAGGTACTGCATACACCGCCCTGGCTACCTTTGTACAACTCTGGGGTGAAGATAAGGCATTTGATTACTTTGCAAGACTGCATAAAAATGTTGCCCAATACACCAAATCCGGTTCTGCACCGGGTAAGGCTGCCGCACGCGGTGAAACCCTTATCGGCATCGGTTTTCTCCATGATCACGCAAAACAGATCAAAAACGGTTTCCCACTGGAACTGGTAGTTCCTGAAGAGGGTACCGGTTATGAAATTGGTGGACTTTCAATCATTAAGAATTGCCGTAACCTTGAAAACGCCAAAAAATTTGTTGACTTCATGCTTTCCAAAGAAGGACAGGAAATCGGCGGAAAAATTGATATGTTTCAGGTTCCAACCAACGTCAATGCCGCAGTGCCTAAAGAAGCCATTCGTCTTGACGAGGTTAAACTGATTGATTACGATTTTGTTACCTACGGTACTGAAAAGAAACGTACCAGCCTGATTGATCGCTGGGTAAAAGAGATCAAGTCAATCAAAAGATAATTCTTACCTGGCTGTAAATGATGGGGTGTTACCACACACCCCATAAATTTTACCGGACATGCCGGTACAACCTCAACATAGAGACACCTATGCAGGTAACCACAGGTGACCGGAGTTTTTATACCGGCATATTAATTTGGCTCCTGGTCGGGGCAGCATCCTATGTTCTGCTGCCTTGGTTTGCTCTTGAATACGGACTTTTCGACTGCTCAGTTGATGAGTATATTGACGCCCTCGGCTGGCGTTCCGACAAACTCAGCCTGCTTGTCCCGATTGTCCTCGCAGGCATACTCCCCCTCCTGAAACTGATCAAATCCAGACAATTTCAGGCAAGGCTTCTTGTCCTTATCCCCCTTGTTGCCGTGGTACTGATCATCTTTGATTTTTCTCAGGCAGGAGACTCCATGGGACTTGGTACGGGATTCATCCTGATGGTTTTTGCCGCTCTTTTTTCCTATGGAATTGCCCGGCTCGGCTTTCTCCAGGGTGACACCTTTATTTCAGGTACTGTTGTCTTTATTATTTTTATTATCGGAATTTTTGTTTTTTTCCCAGTTATAGAGATTTTCCACAAGGTATTGTTCGACAAGGAGGGCGCTTTTGCGCCTCTTCAGTTCTTTACAATAATCAGCTCCTTTGGCATAGGCAGGGTTATCCTCAATACCCTTAATCTCGCCATTACTGTCGGCATGGTAACCACCTTGCTTGGTCTGCTCTTTGCCCTTTATGCTGTAAGATCGACCTCGCCTCTAAGACATCTGATGCGGGTTTTCTATATTCTGCCAATTATTACTCCGCCCTTCGTGGTCGGGATGTCGCTCATTCTGTTGTTTGGCAGGGCAGGGTTGGTCAGTGATTTCCTGATCTACCTGTTTGGCAGCGGCGGTATATTCATCCCGGAAGGAGCCGAACCACTCTTTACACGATCCGGTTATATCTACGGTTTTGCAGGAATTTTTCTTGCCCAGGTTCTTTCGCTTACTCCAGTAAGCTACATGGTCATCATCGGCATGTTGAAATCAATCAACCCGGCGATGGAGGAGGCATCTCTTACCATGGGCGGTACCAGATGGCTTACCCTGAAAAACGTTACCCTGCCGCTTCTGGCACCAGGGCTTGCCAACGCCTTCCTGCTCAGTGTGATGTCATCCGCCGCAGATTTTGGTAATCCACTGGTTTTGGGCGGTGATTATGATGTTCTGTCAACCGAGATCTATTTTTCCATTGCCGGAGCCCAGCTTGACTTTGCCAAGGCAGCAGCGCTTGGTATCCTGCTGCTCCTGCTGTCCCTTTCCATCTTTCTCATCCAGAAAAAATATCTGGACAACAAATCCTTTGTTACGGTCACTGGCATACAAACTGCCGGTAATGTGACCCCTCTACCTTCGACCCTGCAAAGGTGCTTGACCATTTTTGTCAGTTGCTGGCTGCTGCTGATAGGTGTCCTCTACGCCAGTATTTTCCTGGGCGGTTTTGTTAAACAATGGGGCGCGGATTACACCCTCACCCTGATGCATCACAAGGAACTCTGGGCAAACGGTTTTTCATCGGGCGGTTGGCCATCGTTTTTCAATTCGCTCTTCTTTTCCTTTATTGCCGCACCACTTACGGCAGTTATTGGTATTTTAATCGCCTATGTGCTGACCAGAAAGAAATTCATCGGACATGGCGTAATCGACTTTGGTACAATTTTGATCTTTGCCGTTCCCGGTACCGTAACCGGTATTGCCTACATCATGGCCTTCAACACCGCACCGCTGGAACTCACTGGAACCGCAATCATCCTCATTATCACCATGTCAATCAGGGCCATGCCGGTTGGTATCAGGGGGGGCATGTCGGCACTCAGCCAGATATCGACAAACCTAGAGGAAGCATCTCTACTGCAACGGGCCGGAAGTTTCAAGACTTTGCGTTCAGTATTGTTGCCACTCCTTAAATCAACCATAATATCGTCCACCGCATACAGTTTTATCCGCTCAATGACCACGGTTTCTGCTGTAATTTTCCTGGCATCCGCCGGAACGAATGTGGCAACCACCTACATTCTCTCGCGGGTTGAAAGTGGCGACAACGGTATTGCAGTGGCATACGGCTCCACCCTTATTTTAACCATGTTGTTTTTCACCCTGTTCATCGAGTTCATTACCGGTCGCTCCCGGGTTGACAAGCAGATCTAACCATAAAAGAAGGAAAGATGATGGCAGCTAACAGTTCAATACAGATCACCCTGAAAAATATAGCCAAACATTTTGGTAAAACCGAAGTCATTAACGATCTCAATATTGAGTTCAAAAAAGGTACCCTGACTACTCTGCTTGGACCTTCCGGCTGCGGAAAAACTACCTTGCTACGCCTGGTTTCAGGGCTTGAACCGCCGACCTCTGGCGAGATCTGGTTTGGTGATCAGGATGTAACCAAGCTGTCTGCCACCCAGCGTGATGTGGGTATGGTCTTTCAGTCCTATGCCCTTTTTCCCCATATGAATGTTGAAAAAAATGTCGGCTATGGACTGGGGGTCTTGAAGAAAGATAAGGAATTTATCAAAGAAGCTGTGAGCAAGGCGCTTGAAACTGTCAACCTGCAGGGATATCAAAAGCGTTACCCGGACGAACTTTCTGGTGGTCAGCAACAGCGAGTGGCCGTTGCAAGGGCGTTGGTTCTTGAACCCAAGGTGCTGCTGTTTGATGAACCACTCAGCAATATAGACTCCAAACTACGCCGTTCGATGCGTGATGATATCCGCAAACTACAGCAGAAAACCGGCATCACCTCAATCTACGTCACCCACGACCAGGCTGAGGCTTTATCTGTATCCGATGAGGTTGTGGTTATGAACAACGGTAAAATCGAGCAGCAGGGACCACCCCGGGATCTGTATCGTAACCCACAATCAGCCTTTGTTGCCAACTTCATCGGCGAATCAAATGTGGTCGAAGCAACCCTTGAGTGTGGTAATGTGAACAAAATCCTGCTCGGTGAAGCAACCATCGAACTCGGTGATAGAAAACTGAAAAACAAACCGGGAAAAATCAAGCTTTCACTTCGTCCTGAAATGTTTAAAATCAGTGAGGAAGGAAACCCACAACAACATGTAGTCGGCACAATTTCAAACTCATCCTATATGGGACCAGTGATCGAATACCTGATTTCAACGCCCATCGGGGAACTGTTTACCACAGCCCCGGCAAGCGAAAAACAGTTCCCGACGGGTACCAAGGTCTATCTCCACCTCAGCCCGGAAGAATTGATCCTGCTCCCGGACGATATGGAATAAACTGACAAATAGCCTTCACCACAGGCTGCTGCCAGGTGCTCGGAGAACGGTGTGATCAATCCGGTCATGATCTCCGATGGTGAGACCATGACCGTTTATATTGTCTGTTAGCCAAAACGATTATGGAAAACATCGATGAACTTGTTGAGTTGGATCGACTGAATATGGCGCCGGTTATTGAGCAATTTGGTGGGAAGTTCGATCCTGAATTACGCCGAAGGAACTTACTCTTGGAAATGGAGAAAGGGGCTGTCTTATTCTCGATTCAGCGATCAGGAAAGACCATTGCCTATTTTCAGTATATGCCCGAACCCAATGACAGTTGGAACATAATGTCCATCCAGATTCATCCTGCATACCAAGAAGGCTTGGTTCTTCGGGATCTGCTTTCCGAGGCCAGACAGCGTTTGCAGTTCGATGCTCCCTCGACTATCAGATCTTCGGTGCACTTTACCAACCAGGCATCTCTTCGTTTGCATCGTAAGCTTGGTTTTATGAAGATTGAAAAAGAAGCAGGCCGTATACTCTTCGTGATAGATGGCAAAACTCTCTGTGAGCGGCTTGCTCGTTTTAAGAAAAGAAGAAATGATAGCTAACAAGTCGTTTCAAGGGACGGCGAGAGGTTCGGTATTTTCAACGCCATTGCCCTCACCAAACGCACGAGTAACTTGTCGTTCATTTCTGTAAATCTCCCGTCGCCCCTGAACTCTGCAATTTATGGCACTCCTCCGTTATTTTTTCCTTGCTGCCACAAGTGTCGAAGCCATTTTCCGGTCTTTTTCAAATGCCAACTGGGGATTATTCAACCGCTTCCGACTGGTTTGCAGTAAAAGAATATATCCAAGACCTATCTTTTGGTTTCTTCAATACTTTCGCCGTCAATAGAATCGGTGCAAATTTCTTTAGTAAAAAGACTTCCAAAATTAAAGCGATTGTGGCAGACTGTCTCGTTAGTGAGATTTTGAGGTATTTTTTTGTTTTTATGTTATTACAATATCTTACCTTAGACTCTCACTCTTTTTAATTTTGTTTATGAATTATTCGAATAAATAAAATTCCCCGAAACATGGGTGTATCTCGCTGTCGTTAAAAATATGTATGTTTGTTAGCATACAAGGCAGTCTTAACGAGATTCTAAACAGCCAGGAAAGACCTGGTTTTAAAGAGTACGCGTCAAACTCTTCATGTAATTTTGGTGCAATTCTATCTTAAAGCGTAAAAGATCAACCTTAATATGGAGGACAATTATGAAATACATTTCTAAACTGATGCTGTTGCTTGTTACAATAATGCTTATTGCAACACCAGCAATGGCGGCAAAAAAAGTCCGCTGGAAACTGGCTATGACTTGGTCTTCAACCCTCACCCCCTTGGCAGATTCTGCTCAGAAAATGGCTAAAATGGTCAGTGAAATGACCGACGGCAACTTTGAGATCAGGGTTGAAGGGTCTGAAAAACACAAGGCTCCTCTTGGTATCCTGGATATGGTCAAAGGCGGACAATACGAAATGGGACATACTGCTTCTTATTATTGGAAAGGCAAAGATGTTGCCTCGGTTTTCTTTACCACCGCACCTTTTGGCATGACTGCCGCCGAGCAATATGCCTGGTTGTATTATGATGAAGGTATGGAGTTGCAACAAAAAACCTACGATAAATTTAATGTCTATTCCTTTCCTGGAGGAAACACCGGAGTACAGATGGGCGGCTGGTTCCGTAAAGAAATCAACAGCCTTGAGGATCTCAAAGGTCTGAAAATGCGTATTCCCGGACTTGCCGGCGAAGTCTTTGCCAAGCTCGGTGTCAATGTAACCAACATCGCCCCCGGTGAACTTTACACCTCCCTTGACCGCGGCACCATCGATGCCCTGGAATGGGTTGGACCGGGAATGGATATAAAAATGGGCTTTCACAAAGTTGCTCCCTATTACTACGCTGGCTGGCACGAACCTGCCTCAGATATGCAGTACCTCATCAACAAGCGTGCCTTTGACAAACTCCCGGAAAACTACAAAGTAATACTGAAAACTGCAATCATGGCAAGCACCTTTGATCTCTGCAATCATAATTTTGATCTCAGTGCCAGAGCCTGGGAAAAAATCAGTGTTGAATATCCGAACATCAAGGTCAAGGAATTTCCCGAAGAAGTACTCAAGGCAATGCGGGCAGCAACTGTAGAGGTAATGGAAGAATACGCCGCCAAGAATCCTGATTTCAAACGCATTTACGAGTCCAGAAAGGCTTATATGCAAAAGGCAAGACAGTGGAGCAATATGTCCACCAAGTACTATCTCGAGACCTCAGAACTCCTTGGAATTGGGAAGTAGTATGCTATATAAGATCGAGCAGTTTTACAATCGTGTTGCATTGGTTCTTGGCAAGGTACTTACCGTTGTGATTTTATTGATGACCGTAAATGTCTTTTATGATGTCATCATGCGCTATTTTTTTCGCAATAGTTCGGTGGGCATGCAGGAGATGGAGTGGCATCTTTT
>PDWJ01006582.1_pt1 | contig 19599 bp, 11 predicted proteins | sample 1430881 | NCBI WGS metagenome assembly PDWJ01 (sample SAMN01162460, study PRJNA174530) | Oral metagenome, whole genome shotgun sequencing project. | biome: Marine environment; feature: Marine mammal; material: Swab sample of the gingival sulcus; isolation source: swab sample of gingival sulcus...
GGCAACCATCAGCACCAAGGCCATTGCTGAGCAGAAAATAACCTTGAAAACCCTGGGCTATACCCATAAAGCCAGTGAAAAACTTGCTATCTCACCGCAAACATCCTGGGACGATCTGGCCGACCAGCCCCAGGAACGCTGGCTTATAGCCGTAAGCCCCCAACAGAACCCCAAAGAAAAACAACCGGCGACACTCACCGTGCACCAGGGGGAAAACAGTCTCCAGCTTCCGATAACCCTCCACGGAATACTCGGCGAAGACACCGAGGAAATCTATATCCCTTCAGAATTTGGCGGTATCTTGCGTTTACTTGCCGATCGGCAGATAGAATTTCTTGCAGAATCCCAAAAATTTGTTCTTGCCCGACAGGGATATGCCGGATTCAGACTCTATACGGCAACCATTGACCAGGTGGCAGCCCTTGAAGAAGACCTTGCCCGTCAGGGCATTGCCGTTACCACCCAGGCAGAACGTATTCGTGATGTCAAGGAACTCAATTACTATCTCACCCTGATTTTCTGGATCATCACCGCAGCGGCAGCCATCGGTGGTGCCGCGACCCTTGCCGCCAGCCTCTATGGTTCTGTGGAACGGAAACGCCGTGAAATTGCAGTTTGGCGGCTTGCTCGTGGCTGCTGGTTTTTTCTATTTGCTCGCAGGACTTATTAACCATCTTTTTGCCCATATGATTCGAGAAAATGAAAGCCTCTGTACCCTGGCACCAATCCATCTGCTCTGTTTTTTTGCCGGGATCATTGCCATTGCCATGGTCGCGGCCATTGGTGCAGCCTGGCGGGTAACCGGTCTTGAACTGGTAGAGGCATTACGCGATGAATAACCGTCGCCCCCATAGAAATGAGCTTTTCAGATATTTTCGCAAAGCCCCAAGAGGCCCCGCATGAAAAAGCCCCAGACCATTCTCCAAAACCTGTTCTTTGTTCTCTGCCTCCTCCTTGCTGCCTCCAGTCAGGCCCTGGCCTCTCTGGAAGTCACCGTCAAAAAGGCCGACCCAAATATTTCCAGGGCTGTCGATACCATAAAATGGCCAAAGCGTTTTATCGATAAACAATGGCAGTTTGGTAATGTTGAGAAAAAGAAGGTCTATGGCCACAATCTTCAGCTCATTCCAGGTGGCAAAATTCGTGGTTATTCCCACCCGAACGAGCACCATTGGGGCATAGAAGATGGTGCCGTGGTTTTCTATCATTCCAGCGGCAAGCCATCCTGCCGTTTTAGCGAAATAACAAAAAAAGACGGCAAGGTCGTGATGAGCGGCAGCTTTTTATTGAACGATACCAAAGGCGTTTCCCACTTTCTCCGGGAAATCGATCCGCCCCCTTTACAAGACATCCAGGTCTTTTTCGGCACAATGCAGAGCGCCACCGGCCCCGATGGAAAGGCCCTCTTTACCCCGCTTGCCAGGGGAAAATATCTGCTCAAAATAGATCATCCCGGTTTTCTCCCCTACGAAGAAGAGATTGCCATCTCGTCACGGCAAAAACAGGAAAAGACCATCATGTTGCAGCCCGCTACTCGGGGCAGTTATATCGGTGTGGTAAGCTGGCGTCCCGCAGCGGCAAAACGAATAAAACAGGATCTTGTCCCTCTCCCTGGAGCAAAAATAATTTTTACTCCCCAGAAAACAACACTAACCAGAAATGGCATCCGCACTATTGTGAGTGATTTCAAAGGGGATTTTACCCTTGAAAATCTGCCCTTCGGTACCTATCAAGTGACCGTTACCGCTCCCGGTTTTACACCGCTCAAAAAAGTCATCAACCACGAAATGACACTGTCCACTGCCCTGCCCTTTCTCCTCAAGGCAATTGTTGATAAACAAGAAAAACTAACCGTACGAGTCCAGGATGCCCTAAGCAAACAGCCCATCGCTCACGCCAAAATAACCCTTGCTGAAGCGGGAACCACCGGAATTATTGATGAAAAGACAACAGATACATCTGGCCGTGTTCGCTTTTCCAATATCCCCATTGGCGCAAGGAATCTTGCCTATGCAAATAGGCTTGCCGTAGCACGTCCTCAGGTAACGGTATTGGCCGCAGCCCAAGGCTATGCAACAAAACATGTACCACTCACCCTACCCAGCAAAGAACTCGTGGTGGCACTTGCACCACAGCAGGAAATAAAAGAACAAGAACCGAACAACGATACTGCAACGGCCCAGAAAATCATCGCTGGAACCAGCATCACCACCCGAATCGCAACACGGGGAGATAAGGATTTTTTCCAGTTCCACCTTGATCATCCAGCACGGGTAACCATTGCCACCACCGAACCAGCGGCACTACAGACTTTTTTCCGCCTTATGGATGCAAATGGTAAAGAAATTGCCTCTCACGGCGTACATGAAAATCAACATAATCATCTTATTGCCAGGGGCCTTCCTGCCGGGCAATACCTGTTACAGATCGAGGAATGGGGAAATAATAATAGCAGCACAAGCCCGATCCATTTTCGGGTAACCGTAGAAAACACTCCCGATGCCCTGGAGCCCAATGGAAAACGAGATCAGGCACGGCTCATCGCCATTGGCCAGGAAGTACGGGCAACGATCTTTCCGAAGGGCGATGCAGACTGGTTTCGTTTCCATGTCAATCGTCCCGGAAAAATACAGTTTTCGCTGCTTGCGGCACCTTGGCAGCGTTCCCTCAGCCTCTTTCAAGACGGGAAAAAGGAGGCTCTCACGGAACGGGGAGTTCATGAAGATCAGGAGCTTCGGCTTATCCGTGACCTTGTTCCGGGGGACTACTTCCTTCAGGTTACAGAATGGGGTAATAATAATGAATCCCTTGTCCCTTACACCCTGAAGCTTGATTATCTGGAAGACGATGGCCTTGATGATCCGGCTCCAGACAATATCCCGATGCAACCGGTACGAAATCTCAATAAAAATGGCTTTGCCGCAGGCTCTATTTTTCCCGTTGGCGACAAGGATATCTACCAAATTAAAATTCCCGGTCCGGGACGCCTTCATATCAGAGGAAACAGTCCGATACAACTGCACCTATCCCTCAGCGACAAAGAAGGAAAAAACCTTGTAAAATCAGGAAGTCATGAACACCAAAAGAATTCTATGAGCTATGACAGCAATAGCCCGCAGACCTTAAATCTAGTCGTGGAAGAATGGGGGAATAATAACGCCTCAACAGATCTGTACACCATCGAAACCCATTGGCAGCCAGCAGACGCACACGACATGGTACGGCGCAACGAGACCATGGAAACAGCACAGATGATCAAACCGGGCAAGCGTCTCCGTCATACCATCTTTCCATTAAACGATAAGGATTTTTATCGCATAGCCATTGATCACCCCGGTTTTCTCCAGGTAAAAGGACGAACACCGACGAACGAGCAGATCTGGCTCTGCTGGCTTGATAACAAAGGGCAGCAGATTGGAAAGAAAGGATACCACGAAAACCAGACCATTGATTTCTCTACTCCTGTACCAGCAGGTCCCTATTTTCTCCAGGTAGAAGAATGGGGAAACAATAATTCCTCGGTGCAACCCTACGACCTGGAAATCCTCCACCGCCGCGCAGAACCAGGGGAAGCCAACCTGGATGACAGCGATCCCCCCCGCGTCTTGCAGAAAGGCATTGCCCAGAGCTTTACCATCGACTGGAACAAGGATGTGGATCATTTTCACTACCCGGCAAAGGCTGGAGAAAAGCTCTTTCTCTCAATAAAAAGCCCCCTTGAAGTTTACGTATCCATTAAGTCAGATGCCACTGACACACCCCTCTTAAAAAAGGGTTTCAACGCAAACAGTACCGCCAATATCCCAATCACCGTTACCCAGGATACCACACTTGATGTCCGTGTCATAGAATGGGGCCAAAACAACCATAGCCCAGATGCTGCTCTTATTATGGTCGACGACAAGCCCCATGATCTGCCTCTGCCACCGGTCATTACGGGCATTCCCTGTGGTGGAAATCCAGGGAGCAGCTGCTTTACTGTAGAGGCAGAAAAAGAACAAACCTTGCCCAAAAACATCTCCATTGATACCAATCTTGATGGTCGTTTTACTCTTCGTGTTGACCCGCAAAAAGGTGAGGAATACCGTTTCAAAAAACCTGGGGTATATGAGGTGGCTGCCCAAATGTCCTGGGGCGGCAAAGACCCCATTGTTGCCCAGAGCCGTATCTGGGCCGACAGCCAGCAAGCCGGAAAACAAACAGGTGTAGAGCTCTCTTTAGACGGACTCGAAAACAATGAGAAGCTCACCCAAAAACGCCCCATAACCCTTTTTGCCTCCCCATCCTCGGGGGCAAGGCTATCTCGTGTTGTCTGCCTGCTCGATGAAAAACCACTGAAAACAATGTACACGCCCCCCTTCACCATTGAGCTGCCCTGGCTGCGACTTGGCGAGGGACAGCATCATCTCAAGGCCATCGCTTTGGACAGCCGAGGCAAGAAAAAGAGCCTGGAGCGCATTTTTTCCCTGTCCCCGTATTTTGGCCTGCGCCCGGCCGATGGGGCAAAGATCACCGGGGAAAACGTACGCATACTCTGGAGCGGACAAAAATTCGGCCCGGCCACAGTACGCTATCGGGAAAGCGGCAGCAAAAAATGGCATACGGTACACGGCGAGAGCGGCCGGTTGCGTAGCGTATTACTTCGTGGTCTTTCCCCAGGAAAGAGTTATCAGTATCAGGCTGTTGTCGGCAAAGAGCCCAGCGAACAGCGAACCATTCATCTCCTCAAGGGTCTCGCCTTTGGTAAGTCAGATTATGGAGCAAATATCAAGCGGGAATATGACCAGCGGGTAGGGATTTCGGTACGCAATAACGGCACCAGAAAACTCCAGGTTCGCCTGGAATGCGGCAAACCTGCCGACCCATCGTTACTGGTAAGTTTTGTTGGTGAGGGTTCAGAAGACAAACCGTTCATCCTGGAGCCCAAAGAAGAACGCCAATTCATGCTTGCCATCAGCGCCCAGGATGTCAACACCGCAGACCATTCCTTTCCGATAAAAATCGTTTCAGAAGATGGTCTTGCCGACGAGGCCATGGTCAATCTCCATGTCCGCCTCCCCGTAGTGAAACTGGTCTGGCAGAAACTGGGCGATGTCACCTATGGCATGGGCCAAAAATACAGGATCTCCAACCGTGGAGACAGCATTACCGATCTCTCGGTGGGAAACACCAAAAACACCTTTTATACCATTCCCAGCATTAATCATGGCAATCTCCCCTCGGGAGCTTCTGTGGATATCACCGTCTATCCCCGACTCTCAGAAGGGTTCACCCATGCTGAAGACATTTTGGTTGCCCGGGGTATGGGCAAGGAATTCCGCCAAAAAGTTGCGGTACAGATCCCCGATGGCGAACGTCTCTTTGAAACCTGGCTCATTCCCGGCGTTGACCCGCGACAAGACCCCTTTACCTATAACAAGGCATTAAGCAATCTCAACAAGGCAATGGATCTTGACCCCAGCACGGTGGACTGGAGCAGTAAAGAAATGCCTGAAGATCTTGATCTGGACGGCAAACCAGACCGCTGGACAATCATGGATTTCAACAACGACCTCATCTGGGTTGGCGATGACAGTACCGGCGATGGCCAGATTGATTTTGTGCACGCCGATCAGGGCATGGACGGCATTTTTGAGTTTTCAGCCTTTCGTAAAGATAAGGGCTGGCAACGCACCAATCTGGTCGAGGCCTGGCTCGAAATGGGCTTCAGTCTGCCCTGGGCAGCAAGCGCCTATAAACCCCATGATGCCGACATCCTCTTTAACGACACAGTCATCGGTCGTCTCCGTGATACGATCCCCAATGGCAACTACAGTTTTCGTATCCCACCCCACCTGGTGCATTTTAACTCCCAGGGAATCCCCGAGGGCAACAGAGTCGGTATCAACACCAAACACTTACGCGGCGGCCATTATGTGGTCAACAGTGATTACCGCTTCACCTTCCGCCTCACCGCAACTCCGGTGTGGAGCGCCGCGAAAAATAAAGAAGAGGCCTTCACCAAGGCCCTTGACATTGAAGGACTCGGCCTGGATACCCCGGATTACAGCATATCATCTTCAGACACCCGACTCACAGGAGCCACACCAGAGCAGCTCGAACCTGGTCTTGATCTGAAGATAGAGTGTAAAATCAGAAATCTGGGATCAGCATCTCTCTCCCAGGTGCCGGTGGCCCTGTTTGATACCCGGCCAGGGCAAAATAGAGAAGAGGTGGCCCGAATCAAACTTGATAATATTCCGATGAACGGAAAGAAGAGTTTCGAGGTTCCCTGGAAAAGTCGCGGCGGCCGGCATGTTCTCGAATTAGTCGTTGATCCTGAGAAGGCATTGGGAGACGCCGAATACCAGAACAATAGTGCCAGTCTGCTGGTTACCATTCCCGGAGATGACGAGCCGCCGGAACTACAGCTGGTAACACCCAAAAAAAATGGAGCCATTTCCCAACCGGTAACAGACATTGTTGTCATGGCCAGGGACATCCAGGGGCTTGCCGAGGTATCAGCCAGCATCGATGGTGGCCTGTGGCAGAAACTCCTTCATAAAAAAGGCCAATACCATGGAAAAATGCTGCTGCAACCTGGCGAACATCTCCTTCGGGTACGGGCCACGGACCTTAGCGGCAACATTGCTGAAAAGCAGCAACAGCTTACATTTTCTGCAAAAAAACCTGATGTTCACATCATATTCCCCCATACCAAGGCAAAAATAAAGGCGCGAAATACCAAGGTCATGATAAAAATTCCCCCAACAACGGTGGGGGCCGCAGCACGGGTCGAGGGGGGCCCCTGGTTTGGGGCCCGCATTGCCGGAAATTTTGCCAAAACATTTGTCCCCCTGCGCTATGGCACCCAGAATCTTGAAGTCATGCTGATACGCGAAGACGGTATCATTGGCAGCAAAAAAATCGCCATTACCTGTACCCGGCAACCTCAGGAAAACGATAACGAGACCCTTGATACCGGAAAAAATATCCTGATTCCGGTTCAGGGCCTGGGACGTATGCCACTTTTTGGCGATTGGAACCTGGTCGTAGAAAAAAAATACTCTACCGTAACGGAGTAAGATCATGAAAAAGACTCTCATCTTCTCTTTACTGCTTGCCATAGGAACATTTTGCACATCCAGTCCTTGGGCAGCAACGGCCGAAGAGTTAAAGAAGGTTGGCCAGGAATGGCAGGAAATCGAAAGACTCTGGACACAGGAAAAAGCCAGACATCAGGAACGATCTGGAGCTATTGAACGCTCCAATCTTCCAGAAAACCAAAGAAAAATATTACAGAAAAAAGAGCTTAATCGCCATAAAAAACGCAGCAGGAAGCTGGCGCGCCGCCGGAACAGCGTTCACAACAAAATCATCGCAGAAACAAATGCCAGACTTGGGAAAAGCGGAAGTATTCAGGCCCCGCTGACAAAAACTGCAGGGACCAAAGTACATCAAAAAGGCCATAGAGGTATGGCCGGGGATCTTGATCTTGGTGGAAGTCCTGTTGCCGCAAAAAAGATGCGGGAAGTCATGGCGGATATGGGTATTGATGTCCCTGTTAGTGAACACGCAGGAACAATAAGTTTTGGCGATGGGAGCGGATTTGAGCTCACTATTAATAAGGGAGGATTAACAGCCACACCAGGAAGTGAATTTCATAAAATTCAAGTTGAAGTAGATGCGGCAAATCCAGAGACCTATCTCTCAGAAAGCATGAAGCAGAGAGATGCTCGCGGCAAGGTTGTCAAAAAAAATGCTGGTGCCGATTATGTTGAAATACAGGACCATAGACGCAAGGCACTCAAGGGACATACGGCGAGTAATACTGAACTGACACGAAAGGGAAATAAATATATGCAGCCGATGGCCAAAGGGACCAAAAAAGTGCTGGATATGGGTGTTCTCGACGATAAAACCGTCCGTAAGATTCTTGATACTAATGGTATGGAAGATCTTTCGGTGAAAGACTTTAAGGAGATGCTCAATAAAGTCAAAACGGGAGATATAGAAATAAAAGGAAAGGCAAAGGCTGCCCAACTTCGCGAAGCCAGTAAGGATATCTTTAGCGTTGCAGAAAAAAAAGCTTTCCAAAAGAAACAAAAGGAAATCGCCCGGCTTCGTAAGGATATTGCGGACCTTCCATCCAATAGCCCGAAACGAAAGGCCTTGAAAGACGAACTCATTGATTCACTGGAACGAATTAATACCTCAAAAAAAGTCAACGATGATATTTTTTCTGGAAAACGCCAGCCAGAACCTGAAATACATCGTAACCCCAAAAATGTAGCAACCGCTAAAAAGGCACCGCAAACTTTTGATTCTGACATCAAGCAAATTACCAGAGGAGGTCTCCAAAGAACTGTCGACAGAACTGTAATAAAAGCAGTAGGCCACAAAGGGGCAAAAACAATAAAACAAGTTACCCGAAGGGGTCTTAAAAGGACTGTGGACAGGGCTGTAATAAAAGCCTTTGGCTATAAAGGAGCAAAAAGAATAAAAGTTGCCGGAAAAGTCCTGGGTGGTGTCATGCAGATTGCTGATATCGGAAACACCTGTAAACTTATTCAAGAGTATAGAGAAGGCAAACGCCACCTGAGTGACGTTGTGAAAACCTTGATTGATATTCCCCTTGGAGGTGCAATTTCCACTGGCGAGACCCTTGGAACCAAGTATCGTGACTGGACAGAGACCAAGGACGCCATCAACGACGCAAACAAAAACAATATGAAAGCCTTTTTACAGCAATGGGAAATCATACTGCGCAAATCCGGTTTATCAAAGGAAGAAGCCAGAAAATATGTGGCCACCGCCGTTGAATTGGGAAATCTCAATGTTCTGGAAAGAAAAGCCGACGAGCTCCGAGCCCAAGGCAAGAAGATAACAAGTCCAGAGCTCATTATAGAAACCTATGAAAGCGATGACACCCTTTGGCAACGGACCAAAGCCGTGGGAACAGGAATGGTTCAAGGTGTCTGGGATGGAACAAAGTATATAGTTACAGCTCCTTATCGTGTGGTAACAAGCTGGAACGAGAAAAATTTTGCGGAAAATGAACTCTATAAAGACCTTGCCAGGGCGAACCGCATGAAGGTAACCCTCTACCGGAAATTACGGCGAGCAGGCGTCAGCTCAAAGCGGGCATTAGCGGCAGTTAATGATTGGGAAAAGGGCAAATTTGCTAAACTCAGGGAAATAGTTCGTGAAAAGAGAAAGGGTAAATTTGTTAGTGTCCGCAGGCATCAAAAGGATTGGTACTGTACAAACAGGCCAGAAATCAGGTCTGATGCAGCAATGACAGAAATGATCAACGAGGAAATTGATCGCCGTAATAAAATCAACTCTTTTTTTGGCCTCCCGCAAATGGAGAAACTTCAATAATTTTCTTTTTACGGACTTCACATGACTTTTTTTCACAAAGATAAAATCAACCAGATAGTTGCTGCGGCCCACATTATTCTCCTCATCTGGAGTACCGCCTCTTTTGCGGCAGATCTTGAAATTACGCTTCCCGAAGGAGAAAAGATAGCCATGCAGCGCATTTGAAACGCTTTACCCTCGGTGACCCCAACGGAGGTCATAAAGAATCACCGACAGCAATGATCCTTGGCGGTGCCTTTCCTGATGATGAAAACAACCGCCAGGACTGGTGCTACTACATGGCAACAACAGAGGTTACCGTGGGCCAGTATCTGGCAATCATGGGGGATGCGGCCAGCCCTGAGCAGAAAAAAAAGGCCAATAAGAAAAAATATCCCGTTGTGGAGATCAGCTGGTACCAGGCTCAGCAATTTATTGACCATCTCAACCAATGGGTCTATACCAATGCCCTGGAAAAGCTCCCCAGATACGGCATCGGAGGCTACGGCTATTTCCGCCTGCCCACCGAAGAAGAATGGGAATTTGCGGCGCGGGGCGGTAACAAGGTCTCTGCAGAAACCCTTGATAAGGCAACACCGTATCCTTCAAGAAAAATTGCCAGTTACGAATGGTTTTCCGGCCCAAAATCTTCACATAACAAACTGAAAAAAGCGGGGGTACTCAAGGCAAACCCCCTTGGTCTTTACGACATGCTGGGTAATGTGGCCGAAATGACACTCAATCTGTATCGCGTTGAATACTACCAGGGACGCAGCGGCGGTTTTGTGGCTCGGGGTGGTCATTATCTCACCAGAAAAAAATCATTACGTTCCTCGGCACGCAGCGAACAACCGTTTTATCGCTGGAACGGCAAACAAAAAAAGATGGAAGTAAACGTCCAGAAAACCCTGGGGCTCCGCCTGGTTCTCTCCACAGTTCTTTATCCCGAACGGGCGACGGCAAAGGCCATGGAAGATGCCTGGGATTCCTACCGCAGAACCAGCGGTGCCAATTTGCCAGCGGCAGTATCCGTAGCCTCAACGAACAAACAGATCACCGTCCAGGCCACGGATGCCAATAAGCATCTCGAACGTCTCAAACAGCAGCTCACCCAGCTCGGCGGAAATGGGAAAGAAATGCTGCGTGAAATCGGTTTTATTGAGGCCTCACTGGCAAAAACAGAACAGATCAGGACACGGGCAGCAAAAGAATCAGCCTATGCCTGGGTGCTCATTGCCGGAGAAAGGGCCTTAAACGTCCACCGCCAGCAGAAACGAAACCTGACCGTGCTCAGTTCCCTGTTGAAAATAGCCAGACAAGATGGTAATGCCAAAAAGACGGAACTGTATACCAGGCGTATCAAAGAGGTACAGGAAAACATCCACACCTCACTCGAGGGCTATGCCACCGCAATGCGCCAGCTGGGCACTGTTGAAGAGTCGGCAACAGATGATGGTCTTACCAGATACAACGATTATCTCATCCGCCGTAACGCCACCGAACAAATCCAGATGCTCCCGGTAATTATGAAGCATATCAAGGAGTACCGTGCCAATCAACGAACAAACCTCGAACAATGGCACAAGGAGCTGATTAACGATTAACTGGTCTTTTAATAACAGGGAAATTTGGCGGGTACAACAAAACCACTGCCTCGTGAAATTTCCATCATTTCCCCAAAAGTAACCTTAACCAAGAGGAGAAGAAAAATGAAAAGGATTCAGGTCGTTGTCTTTTTGAGTATATTTTTATTTTGTGGCTGTGCCGGCATGTCAGATTCTGATACCACCCGCGCCCAGGGAGCAGGCGCAGGCGCAGCCGGTGGTGCTGCAATCGGCGCCCTTCTGGGACAAATCATTGGTGGAGATTCCGAATCAACTCTACTCGGCGCAGGAATCGGGGCGGCTATTGGCAGCATAGGAGGCTACACCTACGGCGATCATGTTGCCAGACAAAAAGAGAAATACGCCAGCACAGAGGACTGGCTTGACGCCTGCATAGCCAGTGCTGAACAAACAAACAATGAAGTAAGGGCCTATAACGAAAAACTGGCCGGAGAAGTGCACAAATTCAAAAATGATGTTGCCGCGCTCAAGGCTCAATATCAAAAGAAGCAGCAAAACCAAAAAGCACTTCAGGTGAAAAAGGCAGAGATAGACAAGGCCCTTGCCAAAGCTGAAGAACAGCTGCAAAAGGCCCAACAGGAACTTGAGAACCAACGCTATGCAGCCGCTGAAGCCCGAAACATGGAAGGCGGCAGCATTGACGGCAATGCGGAAGTACTGGATAAGAAAATAGCCCAGCTGGAACAGAGCATCGCCGAACTACAAGAGCATACCACCTCACTTGCAGCGGCATCAAGCAGCATCGCTGTATAACCAGAAATCATTTCCATAAAAAAGAGAACCTCATGACAACATCGATAAAACCATCTCCTGAAAAAACAGTTACGAAATGTGCCGCTATTGCAGCTGTGGTCTGCTGCGCTCTTTTGCTGGCAGGTTTTGGATATGCCGGACAAAATGAGACCAGGGCCAAACAGCTTCAACTTGAGGCAACCAAACTGCAACTCAAGGGCGATCTGGAAAATGCCTTGATAAAATACAGGGAAAGTCAGGAACTTGTGCCGAACCCGCGTCTTGAGAAAATTGTTCAACGACTGGAAAAAAGGATGAACAAAACCCAGGCCCCGGCGGCTCCCCTACCAGAACCACCAGAGGAGACGGCAGCCGTCCAGCCGACCGAAGAGCTTTCACCACCGGCCAGCACAACCGTACCAGCCGCAAAGGCGGTAAGCACCGAAACGGTTGAACCGATACATGCCAAGGCTGCTGAAATGGTAACTGCTGAAGAACCTGAGGCAGTTAAAACAGTTGAAGCACTGGAAACACCTGGCAGCCAACAGGAACAAACCACGGATACCGTATCTTCTGTAAAAAAATACGTCCCCAAGGATCCCCAGGAACAAAGAATTTGTAATTACATTGACAAACAGCTCAGCTATTTCCCAAAAAAGAAAGATGGCAGCTCCATTGTCCAAAGCCAGTACACGATTGAGAAAACCGCTACGGATTATTATAAGGTACTCTTTGACATCTTTGTCATCTCCTGGGATAAAACAACCCTTGATATGGCCCCAATCCAGCTTGACATTATACCTCAGGAAGGAACCCTTGGTCTTGTCGCCCAGCTTCCCCGGACATTTGTTGTAAAAGATGATAAGGAGAAAATTGAGCTGGCTTTCTCAGAGCAGTTTATTACAGCCGTGTGGAATGAAAAACTGGAAGACTACAAGGCAATGGATGCTGCATTTTCGGATGTTTCCATAAAGGAAAAAGGCAGTGATACCGCCATAACCATAGGCTCGACAAAAATATACAATAAAATAAAGGAAACTCCTGAAAACAACTGGAGCAATGGCTTTTCATTTGCCCTTGGTGATATCACCATAAAAGGAAAGGATGAGTCTACTGCGCAGTTACATATTGATTCGCTGAGCGGGGCAAACGAATTCAAGGGGAAAAATATTTCCCTCTATCTTGAACAACTACATAAGAACTCGGATTTCCTGAACACCCTTTTTGTTACGGAACAACCTCAAAAAGTCACCCGGCAGGAGGAGAGCCTTGCCGCCCTTGATACCGTCATGGAGTTGTGGTCAGAGACAACAGGAGATATCGCACTGCATGGTATCAGCCTGACCGGAGACAACATGCGCTTTAACCTGGATTCCATAGAAGGGGAAAGTTCTACCCAAAAAAAACCCGCAGATAAAAAGATTGCATCCAAGGCAACGCTTACAATAAAGGGAATCCGCATAAATGAAGAAAACACCGAAACACAAAGCGCAATTGAACGATTGAATCTGGAAAACCTCACCTTCTCCACCACCGGAAAGCTCAACGCAATCCCTACCGGGCTTTTTGCAAAAACCGGAAAGCTTATCAATGACATTATTCAGGCAGAAGACAAACAGCAGTATGTGACTCAAGGCAAGGAACAGCTGTCGGAGTTTCTGACCCTGTTTGCCTCCTGCGGAGTCAATGCCGAACTGCACAACATTACAGTCATCCCTGACGAGCCAGATAACAAGGTACATCTTGATACCATGACCATAAAAAACAGTTTTGATGCCACCCCAGAGTCTGGAGGACTGATATCCCTGTTCTACAGTCTTTCAGGCCTGAAGGCCGATACGGAGCCGGAATTCACCGTTCCCGAAGCAGCAAGGCTTTCCATGGAGTTACACAATATTCCGTCGCTGGTAAAATTTATCGAGAACACCATCGATCAAACACCTGTTGAGAGTATCGAGGAAAAACTTCCCGACCTTCTCCTGCAAAACGTCATGTCCAGCAACCTGACCCTGAAAATTGCCGATACTTTTATCGCCTTCCCGCAATCCCGGCTGCATATTGACGGCACATCAAAACTTGCCCCCGATTCTCCATTTTTCTCGGTAAATTCATTTCAGGCCGTCATAACAAACCCCGAGGACTTTCAAAAAAACACTGAGGCAATACGTGCCTCTATTCCTGAAATAAGCCGGGCTATGGGAACCTACACGGCGCTGGCCAACCGAACAACCACCGAAGACGGGATAACCACAGATACTCTTGCTATTGAGACAACACCGGAAGGCAAAATCTTCAGTAACGGTAAGGATGTTACCTCGATGTTACTCAAAGAACAGTAAGAAAATTCCGAACAACCTCCCTTCATCCAGCTTCTCGCTCGAGGAGCTGGATGAAATAGCCATACAGTAAGAGGCACACAGGTTTCACGAGATACGGGGATGCAAGCGTTCTCTTGCTGAAATTGAATCTAACCAATGTCCTCCTTTTATTAAATTGACAGAAAGAGAACAGGAAGATAACCTGCAGTTTTTCACTGAATTTACAAATTGAAGATGTGGTTAGAGGAAGTTTTTCATGTTTATGTCACAATTAAGGTTAAAACTCCGCAGTTTGCTGCCAGCCCGGGCGGCGGATGCAGAAAAGCAGGATACAGTTAAATCGGCAACCCTGAGAAAGTTCAGCAAAAGATTTTTATCGACGGCTGTATTTCTGGTAATGGCAGTATTTTTGGTGTACCGGGAACCAACCGCCGAAATTGCCTGGGTCAGCTCGATTCTGCTGCTCACCATCTATCTCTTTGCCTTTGAGGTTGTCGCTATTGACGTTGCAGCCATCAGCATCATGGTGTTACTTGGTCTCACCAGTGTATTTGCCCCGGTAATGGGTCTGGAGCAGGGACTGGTTGATACCAGGCATCTCTTTGACGGCTTTTCCAGCAATGCCGTGATGTCGATAATTGCGGTGATGATTATTGGTGCAGGGCTTGACAAGACCGGAATCATGGCACGGGTTGCATCCTTTATCCTCAAAATTGGCGGAACGTCTGAAAAAAGCGTAATTCCAATAGTTTCGGGCACAGTGGCTCTTATATCCTCTTTTCTACAGAATGTGGGCGCTGCCGCCTTATTCCTCCCCGTTGTCTCAAGGATTTCCGCGCGATCCGGCCTGCCGATGTCCCGCCTGCTGATGCCCATGGGGTTCTGTGCGATCCTTGGCGGAACAGTGACCATGGTTGGCTCTTCGCCGCTTATTTTGCTCAACGATCTTATCCTGACATCAAATACGACCTTGCCCGAGGAAATGAGGATGCAGCCCTGGTCTCTTTTCTCCACAACCCCTGTCGGCCTGGCTCTTGTAGCCACTGGAATTATCTACTTCCTGCTCGCGGGACGTTTCATTCTTCCAGCCACAGGCCCCAGCAAAAACGTAACCTCCGGCAGGAATGTGATGCAATACTTCCACAATGTATACGGCGTGGACTATGTAATGCACGAAGTCGTGGTAACCGACAACAGCACATTGATCGGCAAGACTCTCGAAAACATTGAAAATCGTTATGCAATCAGGATTATAGCAACAAAATTCCCTGGAGAGGAAACACATATTGGCCCCGGCGCACTGGATCGTGCCACCGAAATTTCTGCAGGAATGGTGCTCGGGATTGTTTCAGAAACAGAAGATCTCAGCGCATTCATAGCAAAATACAACCTGAAAAAGCGCAGCAGGCTCCGAACCTTTGCAGACGATTTATCACCAGCCAAAGCGGGAATCGCCGAAGTGCTTATCCCCCCAGGCTCCGAGCTCATAGGCAAGAGTGCCAGGGACATCTGGCTGCGAAAGACCTACGGGCTTGCCCTGGTGGGCCTGCATCGTGACGGCACAACCATGCACGAAGGCGAAAATATCCGAACCATGCCTTTCCACTCCGGCGATATGCTTGTTGTACACACAACATGGAGGGCACTGATGAGGGTGGAGCAATCTTCCGATTTTGTTGTAATTACCACGGAATATCCACGGGAAGAATTACGCCCCCAGAAACTGGGCTATGCAGCGTTGTTCTTTGGTATTGCTCTTTCCATGGTGCTTTTCACCGACGTCCGGCTCGCCATTGCCCTGCTGGCCGGAGCCATAGGAATGGTACTATCAGGAGTACTCAGCATCGAAGAGGCCTATCGTGCGGTTTCCTGGAAAACTGTCTTCCTGCTGGCAAGTCTTATTCCTCTGGGAATGGCGGTAGAACAAAGCGGCACAGCACACTGGATAGCTGAACAAACCTTATTGGTTGCAGCGGATATGCCGATTTGGGGAGTTCAACTGGCAGTGGCCCTGCTGGCAACCTTTTTTACCCTGGTTATGTCCAACGTCGGGGCCACGGTTCTGCTTGTTCCCCTGGCGGTGAATATTGCCGTTGGTATCGGAGCAAATCCGGCGGTATTTGCCCTGACCGTTGCCATTGCAACATCAAATTCCTTTATTATCCCGACCCATCAGGTAAGTGCGCTGATTATGGGGCCTGGTGGATACAGGGTACCGGATTTCATCCGCGCCGGAAGCATTATGACCATACTCTTTCTGGTTATTTCAGTCGCGATGCTGAATCTTGTTTTCTAACCATAGGCTGGCGGAAAAATCGACCACCCTGTTCCTGTAAATACACAAATAAAATCCCCACTGCCCTGAAAACAGCAATCCCCGCTAATAAGCATATAGCAAATTATGCGGGGAGCACTGGCACTTTTAGCGGAAAACTGTGGCTGCACAAAGACAACCCGGCAGCCGAGCGCCCTTGCCTTCTCAATTAATTTTATCAGCTGTGCAGGTTTTGGAGATTTACCTTCCACTTCAACAGGTATCTGCACCAACCCGTAGGCATCAGCAAAATACCCCCAGGCAGGATGAAACACAATGAACTGCATCCCTTGAGAGCGGGAGAAAATCTCCTTCAGTTTATCATCAAGCCTGTCGATCCTGATTATAAAATCCTGATAATTTTTCAGATAGTTTTCCCTGTGAGCCGGGTCAACCTCCTGGAGAGCCTTCAGAATAGTCTCCGCCTGAATTTTTACCAAGGGGGGAGAAAGCCAGATATGTGGATCAAGCCCAGCCTCAGCCTTATGTTTTTGCTCCCGTCCATGGCTGCTGTGATTATGCCTGTCATGGTCCGCATCATCACCACGATGTGATACGCTATGATGCGAATCATGATGATGTCCCTTCATGGCCAGCTTTTTTATATTGCGGTCTGTGTGAATAACCGGGATATTTTTACCGGTTTCAAGGAGTTTTTCCAGGCGGGCTTCTTCAAATTCCACTCCCACCGCAAAATAAAGATCGGCCCTTGAAAGGGCGGTCATCTGCTGCGGGCTCGGTTCATATATATGCGGATCCGCACCAGGTTCAACCATTACCTGCACATCAACAAGCTCCCTGCCAATCTGTTCCACAAAATATTTTTGGGGTGGAATTGTCACAAAGACAAGGTGCTTATCAGCAGCAATCCCCACCCCCGGAGCAATGCCTGAAAATAGCGCTGCTGCCAGACAATAAAGAATAAAACGATACATTGTTATTTCCTCAAAAATTAAAGTTATCCGCCACCCGCAATCACAGGCTACAGACCATATTCCTTACCATATTGTTCAATAATAAAATCAATATCCTTATCGCCCCGCCCTGAGAGATTAACCAGAATGGTCTGATCCGCAGCAAGCTCTCCAGCCAGTTTCACGGCATAAGCTACGGCATGGGCGCTTTCGATGGCGGGAATAATACCTTCTGTTCTTGACAGTTCAAAAAAGGCTTTAATGGCTTCTTTGTCACTGGCAGTAACGTAATGTACCCGGCCAAGATCATGGAGCAGACTGTGCTGCGGCCCAACACCGGGGTAATCAAGACCGCTGGCCACAGAATACACAGGCAAGGGCTCACCGTGCTCGTCCTGAAGGAGATAACATTTGAAGCCATGAATTATCCCGGGGCTGCCCTTGGAGATTGTGGCCGCATGATCCCCCGTTTCCAGACCCCGCCCGGCAGGTTCGACCCCATAGATGTTTACCTTTTCATCTTCCAGAAAAGCGGAGAACAAACCGATTGCATTGGAACCGCCGCCCACACAGGCAATCAGGTTATCCGGCAGTGTTCCACAGATTTCCTGAAACTGTGCTTTCGCCTCATTGCCAATAACCGCCTGAAAATCCCGGACCATCATGGGAAAAGGATGAGGCCCAACCACAGAACCAATGGCGTAGAGCTGGTTTTCAGGATCTTCAAGATAGGCCTCAAAAGCGGCGTCAACGGCGTCCTTAAGAGTTCTGGTGCCCCTGGTAACAGGAACAACATTGGCTCCCAGAATTTTCATGCGGATAACATTGGGATATTCCTTTTCAATATCAATCTCTCCCATATAAATATCGCACTCAAGACCCATAAGAACCGCAGCAGTAGCCAGAGCAACACCATGCTGCCCCGCACCGGTTTCGGCGATAATCTTCTTCTTGCCCATTTTTTTGCACAACAGCGCTTCTCCCAGGCAGTGATTGATTTTATGCGCTCCAGTATGGTTCAGATCTTCCCTTTTGAGATAAATCTGCGCTCCGCCAATTTTTTGTGAAAGATTTTTCAGATGGAATATCGGGCTGGGACGGCCAACAAAATCACGATAGAGTCTGTTAAGCTCTTCATGAAAAGAAGGATCCTTACTTATCTTCCTGTACGCATCGGTAATATCTTTCAGAACATTTTCCAGAACGGGTGGGATATAGCTTCCGCCATATTCTCCGAAGTATCCTTTATCATCGGGCAATTTAATTTTTTTTATCTCTGACATGCCACTCTCTCCTTTCAATTGAGTTGTTGCCTTATTCTTATTTTTTGTTTTCTTGTAATAACCGCATTATAGCCGAGTTTTTTTTCTTCAGTATTCTGGAACCACGGGTGATCTTACACAAACTGAGTCCATGTCTCTCAGCTATCGCCCTCTGGGGTTCGCCCCTGTGAAGCTCCTTTAATAACTGCCATCTCATGGCGAGATCCTTCATTTCCCTGGGGGTAAGCAGCTCAACAAGAACGTCTTCCATCTCTCTTGCATCGGATATATCAGCAAGTATTTTGGGCAGGTTATTCTCTCTCTCCATAGTCTCTCCCCTTTCAATGTTTCTATATATAGAAACATATACAGAAAAAATCAACCTTTAATCTCGCAGGACTTCATACTATTTTTCTGGAGCCCTTCTCCCGCAAGGAATTCTGCTGTTTTTTACAGTTTCATTTGCTTTTTGGCATAATACCATAACGATGACAGAGCAGTTCATACTTTGGAGCTCGAAAGGCACCATTACAATTATGGAATCACTCTATACAACCTTATAAAATAAAAAAACTGGGGTGTTGTGTCGGACATCCGACACGACACCCCAGCAATACGAAAAGGACAGATAAAAACAGTTTTCTTAAGATTCAACAGGTTTAACACCCAAGTTCTTTTTAAAGAAAAAACAAAGGGAAGTTCACCCGGACCAACCCGGATTTATCATGGGCAAAGTTTTTCGCAGGCCAAGGCACAAGGCATGTTGTTGTAGTAAACTACACGGAGCGCCTTGTAACGAAGGCCCGCAGAAAAATCGCCCACCCTAATCGGAATTAGTGGAAGTTTTTTTTGTTTCTCTTGTGAAAAACAGACTGTCTTTTAAGGAATTTTGATGCAAAATAGTATCATGCAGTTGTCTAAAACAAAAAACTCATGGGAGATCCGGGCTAGCGACAGCGGCACAAATAATCTTCTCTTCCTTTTTGGATAGGAGTGCAAGCTCTCCTCCTTCAAAGATTCCACTTTCGACCATTGCAGCAATATCTTGATAGTCTTTCAAAGAAAATCTCTGCAAAATAATGCAGAGTTCAG
>PDWJ01002604.1_pt1 | contig 19595 bp, 21 predicted proteins | sample 1430881 | NCBI WGS metagenome assembly PDWJ01 (sample SAMN01162460, study PRJNA174530) | Oral metagenome, whole genome shotgun sequencing project. | biome: Marine environment; feature: Marine mammal; material: Swab sample of the gingival sulcus; isolation source: swab sample of gingival sulcus...
TACTCCTGTTCGGGATTTCATCAGTGACACAACTCGGTATACGATAAAAAACGGCCGCCGTTTCCGAGCTCTTGATCCGACTGGAAAAGATATTGAAATTCCGCAGGCCATCAGCAACCCAAGCTTTCAAATTGTCGGATTCACCAACAAGATGTTGCGTCATCACCTGTCAGGATCATCTTTTGCTGCACGACGAACGGATAAGCAGCTGTCGGCGAAAACAAGTCGCTGTTTGCGTCTGCTCAGAGCACATGGGATTATCCGTAAACTTCTCCGACAAAATAGATATCTGTTGACGATCAAAAGGGTACGGTTAACCAACATATTGAATGCCTTTTTGGCCGCATCTACTGAAAATTTATTGAAAATGGCAACTTGATTTTTTTGTTTTTTTATGACAGGAAATGAGGAGTAAGGTACTAAAATCTCTTACAGCAAGGGGAACACTTTTGGATATTTCAAAGAAAATTGCAGAGTTAAAAAAAGACCCGGGCTTTACTGAAAATGTGGGTATGATCCTTGTTCATAACGGTACGGTACGTAGGTGGTCCCGCAACGACAGATCCCCGGTGAACAGAATAGATGTCTCCTGTGACCAGAAAAAAATCAAGAAAATCTGCACAGAAGCTGAGCAGCTGCCAGGGATTTACAAGGTAGTGGCAGAGGCAAATTCCGGCACCCTCAAGGCTGGAGATGATCAAATGTTTCTCATTGTTGCCGGAGATATTCGCGAAAATGTAAAGCCAGCACTGTGTAGAGGGCTGCAATCTCTGAAGCCTTGAGTTTTTTCGAGTTTGTGAGAAAGCGGTACACCTTTCCCGTTTCTGGATCGCGATATGTGATCTGGCGAAAAGTAAATTGATGGCCCGGAAGCTTTACTCTGGTTTCCGCCGGTTACCGAATTGACAAGCCCCTGAGTTTCTTTTAAGGCGGGTAATAAAGGTGATCTCTTTCTTGTCCAGTTCACCATACCAGGCATAGTCTGTGTAGCCACGGTCGAAAACAAGGCAGGAGCCTTTGGGGACAGAGAGAGTCCTTGCTATTTCAAGATCATGCGTTTTACCTGATGTCATGTCCATAAAGACAGGAAGGTACCCGTTAACATCAAGCCCGAAGTGAAGCTTTATTGCTCCTTTGGCTTTACGGTATGTTGCCCAGGGAAAAACGGAAAGACAAAGCTTTATGACGGTTGCATCAAGAAGATAGATTTTTCCTTTAAATTTGAATTGATGTCGTGGAGCCCCCGTTTCACATCGTTTGAGTAATTTGAAGAAAAGTTCACGATATAAATTGGTTGGCTGCTGTTCATTGACCCGAGCAAGAGTTGCTCTACTTGTTGATTTCATGCCGAGGTGATAGAGATTTTTTCCCTTAACCGCAAGATTGCTGACGAGATCGTGGAGGCTTTTCCGGTCAGTTAGTTGGGCAACAGTCATTGCCATGAATTGAGTCCATCGGTTAAAGGAGCGAAAATTTTGGCCCCCATGATATTGCTGGGCCAACTTTTCAAAATCATGTCTTGGAATAAATGAAGCTATTTGATGAAGAATTGTGTTAGAATGTGCCATGGCTCGGATCTCCTTGTGTTTTATGACTTATGCCAATTTCATTATAACACAAGAATCTCTCCGAGCCTTTATTTATTTGATATCATGTGAAAATTTATGAGACAGCAGTGGACCTGGATAGAGGTTGCATACAGATTTTTGCCACAGTCAGGGCCTATGAACGAACCGGCGTTGAGATGGAAGCTATGGTTGCATCCTCTGTTGCCGTCCTGACCGTATACGATATGTGCAAGGGGAGTGACAAAAGTATTCGCATAGAGGAGGTACGCCTGGAGTATAAGGAAGGCGGCAAAAGCGGGGTGTACAAAAGAGAAGATGCCAGACTCCCGTAAAAGCAGCTGTTCATACCTTAACCGCAGGTACCGCCCACTCAGTTGAATTACTATCATTACGACGCTGCCTGATCACAGCCCTGAAGCAATCAGGCAGCGTCCATTTCAGATAAAGCCTTGCAGACTACCATTCATGTTCCTGTTCAGCAATCTACTTCATCGAGAGCAAGGTTATATGTATCTCTACACTGTGTTATATTTGGATTATGTATAACAATACCCTGAATGATTGTATTTACAATCTTTGTTTGGGAATTAAGTATAATGGCTTCTCCATTATCTCCCCACAAGACTGAACTGTTGACATGGCTGGTGCTGTTCGTTGAATTATAAAGGGCTGTCGTTTCTCCACCGATGGCTCTTACATCAACATCAGTAAGACGAAGATAAGACTCGTCCAAATTACAAACAGCCATGATAGTAGCTGCCTGCTGCGATCCCGGGAGCATCAGCACACTTACATTTTTTAGAAACACGTTTTTAGCACCACTACAATAAAGACCGACAGCATAGTCTAAGGAAGAGCTCAGTCCCAGATTGGCAATGGTAATATCACTGAGTTCCACATCAGAGGCGCCTTGTATAATGGCTGCAGTTTCCGCGGAAGCTGAACCGATATTGCCCCACAATGTTGTTACTTTTTGGCCGCTGCCGGTAATACTGACCCAGGGTTTCATTGTAATACTCTTCTCTACTTTGTACCGACCTGGTGCAATGACTATCAGATAGGGATTATCCCTGTCTGCATCAGTAATTGAATCTATGGCCTTCTGCAGATCTTTAAAGTCCCCGCCGCTTTTGGCCACAGTGACAATATTGGATACCTGCTTACCTCCAGAAAGTGGAAGAACAACCACCTTCTCCTTTGCCTGCAACGACGCGCCAATCATCAACATACCAGCCAAACTCAGTAACAGTATCATATGCTTTTTCATAAAATCCTCCTTGTATTGGTGTGTTGCTCACATACCCGAGAGCCTTATCGGTTTATCACGATGAAAAATGATAAATCTCCGTGGGAAAAACCAATGCCAATCAACACAATCTTCTTGCCTTTCCCCTGATATTTCTCAGTGTAACTATCGATTTTGATCTGAGCAAGGGCCTTCTGTTCCTCCATATCCACCTTGAACTCAATCAGATAGATGGTCCCACGCTCATATCAATACGGCCCTTGTTGGTGCAGTCTTTCAACAGTGAGCTGCAAATGGGCGGAAGAAAGCCAGGCAAAGATCACACTGGCGTAACATCCTGGTAGTGTCAAATATTTTTCGCACATTTGATTTTTAAGGTAACCAGTTAATCCATTTTTTTTCTTTCCTTCACTTTTAGTTCCAGCACAGCAAAGGGTCAAATTGCAAGGTTGTGAGTGTAGCGAACACCCGAAGGGCTTGACCTTGTAATTTGGCAGTGCTGTGCTCTACGCAGCTTCAAATTGTCTTTCCTCCTCATGCTCTCTAAGAAGCTGCATATTCAAATACCGCTTGCTACTCCATTTTGTACCAGCTATACGTCTTAGCCTGGCAGCTACAAGCATTAGTGCTGAGTTACCATCTGAAAACGCACCAACCACATTTGTCCGTCTGCGGATCTCACGCATTATTCGTTCAAGCGGGTTGTTTGTTCTTATTCGCCGCCAATGCTGACGAGGGAAGCTGTAGTAACTCAAGGTTTCCGCTATGCCTTCTTTCAATTTATCAGCAGCCTGGTGTAGTCTCATTTTCCGTAATTTTGCTTCAACTGACTCAGCTTTCTCATGTGCTGCTTGTAGATCCTCAAAGGCATGTATCGCTTTTAGCATAATCGTCACTTCTTTCATTTTTACCTTTGGCACAACACTAAAAATATTCCGATAAAAATGAACCGTACATCGCTGCCATAATGCATCAGGATAAGAATCACCCACGGACTCCACAAGACCTATGCAGGCATCACTTATAATCAGCTGGACTCCATTTAATCCTCTTTCTTTAAGATGTTTGAAAAACCCTGACCAACCGGCTTTATCTTCCTTAGCACCTTCTGTTACTCCAGGTATTTGACGGTGTCCATTTGCTGATATTCCTACCGATACAAGCACAGATACATTTCTCACCTCTCCTGCCCAGCTACGTTTCAGGACTATACCGTCGAGATATACATAGAGATAAGCACCAGTGATTGAACGATTACGCAATTTTTCAATACGAGCATAGATATTTTATTGAGATTAGAAACCGTACCAGGACTGACTTTAGTACTCCAGAGAGCTTCAGTGATATCTTCCACTCGACGAACAGAAACTCCTGCAAGATACTTATATACATGACTGAACCCTAACTTATTTAAAGTCAGGTGTCAGCCCCTACTTTTAAGTGGAGTCTCCGCACCGGAGCAAGCGAGCAAGGCGTACACTTCGTGTTCATACAGAAAATCTCTGTTTTCCTGCTGGGCAATTCGAAAAAGCTCAGTGATACGCGAAAAATCTATCCGGGGTTGTATGGGGTTTGCCATGGGGGACCTCTCCTGCAATGAGGGGGCTGTTAAAAGCCCTGCAGCAGGACTGATTATCTTTGATAAAAACCGATTTTCCAGCGAGAAAACTGGCAAAGGCTTTGTTCCTGCCTAAACAACAACCAGTTCAAAAGCTCGTGGAGTGTAAACAACACCGGCCAATCTCACAAATAACTTGATGCCGGCCTAGGCAAACTCTACTTACTGACCAAATCAGCATCGCGAGTACGGAGGAAGGAGAGGGAAAACGATCTTTATGGCCGATGTGTCCACTGTTTGACGATTCACTCCGGTTCTGCTAAGTAGAACCTCCACGGGTTCCGGAGATAAAAACTGCTCACGGTTTGAACCTCCCCGGATATTGCGAGAGACACCGGCAAACCATCCCTTACTCAAAACCTGCACAGGGAAAAGCACCGTCTTTGTCTTACCGGCTCCCTGCCTGATCCCCTCTTTCCAGTTTTTTTGTTGTGGCTTTTCTGGATATCAGGTAATTATAGTATATTCATGGACTTAAAAGAATAAAAATTACCAAAAAGAACTAAAGACAACCGTAAAACACCGATTGTTGTTGCAGGGCAACAATCTTTTGCGCTCATGGAGGTTGTGCGTGGTGATACCGAGGTGGAACCAATGAAATCAATTCCTGTGGAACAGGCAGTCGGCACGATGCTCTGCCATGATATCACCCAAATTGTACCTGGAGAATTCAAGGGCCCTGCCTTTCGTAGGGGCCATATTGTCACCGATGAGGATATCCCGAAACTTCTCAATATCGGCAAGGCCAACCTCTATGTCTATGACCTGGAAGACGGGTATGTCCACGAGGATGATGCAGCGTTGCAGTTGGCGACGTTGGCCAGTGGTCAGCATCTGGAGATGAGCGGCCCCACCGAGGGGAAAATCATTCTCAAGGCTGCCATTGACGGGCTTCTCCACATCAACACTGACCGTCTGCTGGCTCTCAACCTGATCCAGGACATCACCTTCAGCACCATTCACACCCACCAGTTTGTCAAACAGGGCCGATCTGTAGCCGGAACCCGGGTGGTGCCACTGGCAGTTCCTGAAACCCTGATCCAGGAAGCAGAGGAGATCTGTGGTCACGGCCCCATTATTGAGGTCCGGCCCCTAAGGTCTGTGCAGGTCGGGGTAGTGACCACCGGTAGCGAAATCTACCATGGCAGAATCAAGGATAAGTTTGGCCCAGTGCTGCAGAAGAAGTTTTCAGCCCTTGGCTCCACTGTCCTTGCGCAGATTTTTGTCTCAGATGAAGTGGAGATGACTATCCAGGCCATCCACGACCTAGTGGACAGAGGAGCAGATTTCATCGCAGTGACCGGGGGTATGAGCGTCGACCCCGATGACCAGACGCCTCTTTCCATCCGGAAAACAGGGGCCCGAGTTATCTGTTACGGAGCACCAACGCTTCCCGGTGCCATGTTTCTCCTCGCCGACCTTAACGGCATTCCCGTTGTCGGCCTGCCAGGTTGCGTCATGTACCACCGAGCCTCGATATTCGACCTCGTGGTCCCACGTATCCTCGCCGGAGATCAACTAGCTCGCGAAGATATCGTCGCGCTGGGGCATGGGGGATTCTGTGAAAGCTGTACGACCTGCAGATATCCAGTCTGCGGCTTCGGTAAACAATAGTTCTGCGGTCTGCATATTGGTGTTGCCACCGGACATGCACACCGTGACAACTCCAACAAGAGAGGGGGGGGGAGACAGATGATCAAGAAAGAACTGATTGTTAATGGTATCCAGCGCAGAGTCATGATGAATGCCAACACAAGCCTGGCGATGGTGCTGCGGGAGCATCTCGGCCTGACCGGCACCAAGATCGGATGTAAGGCCGGTCAATGCGGGGCCTGCAGTATTCTCATGGACGGAAAGGTTGTCCGTTCCTGTCTCATGAAAATAGGCAGAATTGCAGATGGAACCGCTATCACGACCATCGAGGGTATCGGCACTCAGAACAATCTGCACCCACTGCAGATGGCATGGATGGCTCATGGTGGTGCTCAATGCGGCTTCTGCACCCCTGGTTTCATTGTTTCAGCCAAGGGATTGCTGGATACCAATGCCAATCCCACCCGTGAGGATGTCCGCGAATGGTTTCAGAAGCACCGTAACGCGTGTCGCTGCACCGGTTACAAACAGCTGGTAGACGCAACCATGGATGCGGCAAAAGTGCTGCGCGGTGAGATGAGCATGGAGGACCTGGCATTCAAGATCCCCGAAGACGGGCGTATCTGGGGCACCAAGTATCCAAGGCCCACAGCAATCGCCAAAGTCACCGGTACCTATGACTACGGTGCCGATCTCGGCCTTAAGCTACCAAAAGAGACCCTGCATCTCGCCCTGGTTCAGGCCGAGGTTTCTCACGCAAAAATCAAGAGGATCGACACCGCCGAAGCTGGCCTCATGCCCGGCGTCCACTCCATCATCACCCATAAGGATATCAAGGGGAAAAACCGTATCACCGGCCTTATCACCTTTCCCACCAACAAAGGTGACGGCTGGGATCGCCCGATCCTCTGTGACGAAAAGATCTACCAGTACGGTGATGCCATTGCCATTGTCTGTGCCGACACTGAAACCCAGGCTAAGGCCGCTGCCAAAAAGGTCAAGGTTGAACTTGAGCGGCTACCCGAGTACATGAGTGCCCCCGCTGCCATGGCTGAAGATGCCATTGAAATTCATCCAGGAACCCCCAACGTCTATTACACTCAAAATATGGCCAAAGGCGAGGACACCGCCCCGATCTTCGAGGCGGCGGACACGGTGGTCGAAGGTGATTACTTCACCACCCGCCAGCCCCATATGCCCATTGAGCCGGATGTCGGTTTCGCCTACATGGACGACGAGGGTAAACTGGTCATCCACTCCAAATCCATCGGGTTGCATCTGCACCTCTACATGATTGCGCCGGGACTCGGCATTGAGCCGGAAAACATCGTCATGATCCAGAATCCCACCGGCGGCACCTTTGGCTACAAGTTCAGTCCAACCATGGAAGCGCTGGTAGGAGCAGCCTGCCTGGCCACAGGCAGACCGGTCTACCTGGGATATGACTGGTACCAGCAGCAGACCTATACCGGCAAACGTTCGCCACAGTTCACCACGGTGCGACTGGCCGCAGACAAAGAGGGGAAGCTCCTTGGGATGGAGACCGACTGGACCGTGGATCACGGTCCCTATTCCGAATTTGGCGACCTCCTGACCTTGCGTGGTGCCCAGTTCATCGGCGCCGGCTATGACATCCCGGCCATCCGCGGTGAAGGCCGTACTGTGTGCACCAACCATGCCTGGGGCTCGGCTTTTCGTGGATATGGCGGGCCTGAGGGCGAGTTTGCCTCCGAGGTGCTGATGGATGAGCTTGCCGAAAAATTAGGCATGGATCCTCTGGAGCTCCGCTACAAGAATGTCTACCGCAAGGGGGCCACCACCCCTTCCGGTCAGGACCCTGAGGTCTATTCCCTGCCGGAGATGCTCGACAAGATCCGGCCCAAGTATACCGAGGCCAAAAAAAAAGCGGCCGCCGCATGCTCAGAGGAGGTCAAGCGCGGTGTCGGACTTGCCATTGGCGTCTACGGGTCAGGACTTGATGGCCCAGACAGTTCTGAAATTGATGTGGAGCTCAATCCAGACGGCACTGTCACCGTCTACAGCTGCTGGGAAGACCACGGGCAAGGCGCCGACATGGGAACCCTGGGCTCTGCCCATGAGGCTCTCCGTCCGCTGCAGATCGGCCCCGAGCAGATCAAACTGGTGATGAACGATACGAGTAAGGCTCCCAACGCTGGCCCTGCCGGCGGCAGCCGCTCACAGGTTATGGTTGGCCAGGCAGCCAAAATTGCCTGCGAAAGCCTTATCGAGGCCATGAAAAAGGCTGACGGCAGCTTCCGCACGTACGACGAGATGAAAGCTGAAGGCCTTGATCTCCGGTACCAGGGTAAGTTCACGGCACCGGCAAAAGAGTGCGACGAGAACGGCCAGGGCAGCCCGTTCTGCTGCTACATGTACGGGGTATTCATGGCCGAGGTCGCTGTCGAGCTCGCCACCGGCAAAACCACCGTGGAAAAGATGACCATGGTTGCCGATGTCGGTAAGGTCAACAACTACCTGGTCGTTGACGGACAGCTCTACGGTGGCCTGGCTCAGGGTATCGGCCTGGCACTCTCCGAAGATTACGAAGACATCAAGAAACACTCGACCATGATGGGTGCTGGATTACCATATATCAAGCAGATCCCGGACAACATGGAGATCATCTACGTTGAAAGCCCACGCCCGGATGGCCCGTTTGGCGCGTCCGGCACCGGTGAAATTCCGCTATGCGCCCCGCACCCGGCAATCATCAATGCCATTTATAACGCCTGCGGTGTTCGTATCAAGGAACTCCCTGCCCTGCCAGAAAAAGTCCTGGCAGGACTCCAGGCAAAGTAATAACGATAACAGCTGCCTCCCCTTTTCAGTGGAGGCGGCTGTTTCCCGCAAAGGTGGACCATGGACCAGGCCGGTTTACGTGCATGGGAAGCGAAGTGCATCCAAGAAGAACCACCGCTCTGCCAGGCTGGCTGCCCTCTGGAGATGGACTGCAGGGGCTTTCTCACCACCCTCGCCAGTGGAGAGCTGAAAAAGGCCCGGACAATCCTTGAAAAACGACTGCCGCTCCCAGAGATAACCGCCAGGCTGTGCGAGGCTCCCTGCGAGGGTCACTGTCTTCGCGGTGAGTTCGGCGGGGCAATTGCCATAGGTGCGCTTGAACGACACTGTATTGAAAACACCCGGTCCACGACCAGGCTGCTGCGACTGCAACCACGACCAAAAAGTATTCTGCTCATTGGCGGCGGCCCCTCTTCCCTGACTGCGGCCTTTGATCTTGCCAAAAAAGGATACCCTGTCACTCTGTACCATACAGGTGAAATGCCCGGCAGCTGGCTGCATGACGTTGCGGCCTTGCCGGCAGCAGCCTTGGAGCAGGAACTGCAACGGCTGCGTGCCTTAAACGTCACCTTTCATGCCACACCCTCACTTGACGCAGCCCTGCTCACGGCCGCGACTCATGATGCTGTTTACGTGGGCCAGGATGACCATCTTGCCCCTGAGCTTCTTACTCTACTCGCTGCCCCCGACAAGCTGACCTTTGCCATCGAAGGCAGCCATCATTTCACTGGGGGTTTCTCCGGAGCCGGACATCCCCACAGGTTCATCACAGACATCTTTCATGGCAGGCAGGCAGCACTTTCCATGGACCGGTTTCTTCAGGGAGCCTCGCTGATCGCTGACAGGCCTCCGGTACGTAACGGCCAGACCAGCCTGTTCACCAACACCGAAAATGTGGCGGCTATTGCCGGCGTCATCCCACGCGAAACGAACAGATATAGCCAGGAAGAGGCCCGCACCGAGGCTGGCCGCTGCCTGAACTGTCAATGCCTTGAATGTGTTAATCATTGCGTCTACCTCCAGCAGTTTGGAGGATACCCGAAGACTTATGCCCGGCAGATCTATAACAATTCCGCCATTGTCAAGGGCCTTCACAAGGCCAACCTCCTCATCAACTCGTGTGCCCTCTGCGGCCAGTGCGAAGAAGTCTGCCCCAATGATTTTTCCATGGCCGACCTCTGTCTGGAAGCCAGGCAGCACATGGTCAACGAACAGCGAATGCCTCCGTCGGCACAGTGGTTTGCCTTGGAAGAAATGCGCTCCGTCCGTGCATCAAGTTTTTTTTTCCAGCAGGACAAAGCCATTACCCATCTGTTCTTTCCGGGTTGTCAACTAGCAGGTATCCGGCCAACGCAAACCGTGCGCCTGTTTGACCACTTGTTAACCATTTATCCTGCCATGGGAATCTTGATGGACTGCTGCTCAGCCCCGGCAAACTGGGCAGGTAGACAGGCAGAGGCTGAGACGATCCGCAACAACCTTAAACAGCAATGGACTGAGGCCGGGTGTCCAAGGCTCCTCACTGGCTGTTCCAGTTGTCTGGAAATGTTTCGCCGTCACCTGCCCGACATTCCAACTGAATCCGTATGGAGTGTCCTTGAAGCGCACCCGCCAGCACAGAACATTGCTGCTCGACGCGTCGCGATAGCCGACCCCTGTACCAGCCGGCATGACCGGCACACCCAGGGGGCAATACGCAAAATCATCGCCAACCTCGGCCTCACAGAGGCGCCGCTGGCCATGTCTGGTACGTTGACCGAATGCTGCGGCTTCGGTGGTCTCATGGAAAACGCCAATCCCGAACTGGCGGCCAGGGTGACAGCGGCCAGGGTGAAACAGACCGACGCGGAAATTCTGACGTACTGCGCCATGTGCCGGGATCAACTGGCAAAAAACGGGACACCGGTTGTTCATCTCCTCGACCTGCTGTTTCCCGACATTGCCCATGCACCTCTCGAAGCACCGCAAACCCTCTCGGCCCGCCGCGCTCACCGGCGGATACTGAAAAACACCCTCTCCAAAAGATATCGACCTGGGCAGTGCCCCCAGGCTCCACCATGGGAGAGCATTGACCTGATCCTCACAGAGGGCGTCTCAGACAGTATGGAGACACGCCGCATCCTTGAGGAGGACATCAAACAGGTTCTCCATGCGGTCAACACCGGCAGAGGAACTATTTTCCGTCATGGCGACGACAGGATTGCCTCAGCCCTCCTTGGAGAGGTCACCTTCTGGGTGGCTTTCCATTTACAGGGCCAGGCCTATCTGATCGAAAGATGTTGGAGCCACCGCATGACCATCGGAGGGATGCTTCCATGAAGCTGAGCTTTCTCCAAGAAGGCATGGACTGGAGCTGTGCTCGTTGTGCAGAAAAGCTTGTGGCCCGCAAAGTGGAACTGAGGTATCTTGGCAATGTTTTTCAGGTGGAGCTGCCAGCATGCCCCACATGCTCGGCAGTACTCATTGTCGAAGAACTGGCTATGGGCCGGATGCTCGAGGTGGAACAGCTCCTGGAGGATAAATGAGATCGCCCTTTCTCCATGCCACGGTCCGGCAGGGCCTTGCCCCTTATCTGCGACCGGGGGGAGAAGTGCTTACCAAAAGGATGCTGGAACTGCTCCAACCTGGGTCCAGTACCCGGATACTCGACGCGGGTTGTGGAACCGGGGCTACCCTGAAACTGCTCCAACAGTCTGGTCTTCGCAATCTGGTGGGCATCGACAGCCAGCATCACCACATCCGGGAGGTCCTGCACAACGGCAATCTCGCCCTCCAGGCAGACTGCGCCGAGCTTCCCTTTCCCGGTAATCACTTTGACATGCTCATCTGCGAATGCGTCTGGAATATCACCAGAAAACATCACAGCCTCGCTGAATTTTTTCGGGTTCTTTGTCCAGGAGGGACGCTGGTACTCAGTGATATCTACTTCAGAGGTACCGCTCTAGGGCAGACAAACTCCCCCTGGCCGAGCCGTTCCTGTTTCTCCCAGGCAGAGAACCTCCAGACAACGACTGACATGATTACCGCTGCCGGGTTTACCCTCCTCCATGTAGAGGACCAGAGCTACCTGCTCAAACAGGCGGCCGCTGAATTCGTTTTTGCCCATGGTTCCCTGCAGGCCTTTTGGCAGCATGTCCTCGGTGACCAGCAACGTGCCGATGCGGTCTGTGAGGCCACAAGAACAAAGCGTCCCGGCCTTTTTCTGCTCCTTGCGCGACGGAATCATCCATGAACACCGACGATTTCGATATCCTCCGACTCGCCTCCCAAGGATACTGCTGTACACAGATTATCCTGCAGATGGCCCTTGATCTCCAGGGTAGGGAAAACCAAGACCTTCTTCGGGCAGCGTCAGCGCTTTGCCGGGGATTTCCCGATGGAGACGGTACCTGTGGAGCCCTCACCGGAGCCGCCTGTCTCATAGGATTATACTGTGGTAAGGGCGACCCGACAGAAGAGGAACATCCACAGTATCCGCTGTTGCTTGACAAGCTTGGCGAATGGTTCAGGGGATTTTGTGGGGAAAAGTTCGAGGGGATTACCTGCAGGGAGATCGTCACCGATGCTCAGCCAGACGCGGAAATTTGCGGCGGACTGATATCCGCCTGCTACAGTCAGGCCATGGCACTCCTCCTGGAACATGATATCGAAGTGGCAGAATAACATGGACAACGAGGTGACACTGCGCCGGGTCCAAAGCGTCTGCCCCGATTGTCTGCAGCGCATTGACGCCCGCCTGGCAAGGCATGGAGACGAAATTGTCCTTACAAAGCACTGTCCGGATCATGGCGCGTTCACCACCACGGTCTGGCGTGGAACCCCCGAGTTTTCCTCATGGTTTCGGCCTGATCCCGGCTTTGACCGGCAACAGCAGACCAGCAGCTCACGCTGTCCCTCTGCCTGCGGACTGTGCACCAGCCATCAGCAGCGCAGTTGTACAGTCCTTGTTGAGGTCACCTCGCGCTGCAACCTGCACTGCCCTGTCTGTTTCGCCAATGCCGGTACCGGCACCACTGAGCCTGCTCTTGATACAGTAGAAAAAATGTTTGCACAGGTGCTGGAGGCCACCAATGGCTGCAACCTGCAGATCTCCGGAGGGGAACCCACCCTCCGCGAGGACCTGGTAGAGATTATCTCCAAGGCCCGGCAGACCGGTTTTACCTTCATCCAGCTCAACACCAATGGTATTCGCCTGGCCGATGATCCTGATCTGGCCCTTCATCTGCGAGACGCCGGCCTCAGCTCTGTCTTTCTCCAGTTTGACGGGATCGATGACACCCCATACCAGGTCCTGCGTGGCCGTCCGCTCGCCGAGACCAAGTGCCGGGCCATCGAGCACATCGCCCTGGCCGGCATAGGCATCGTCCTTGTACCGACCCTGGTTTACGGCGTCAATGATAACCAGCTTTTCTCCATTGTCCGTTTTGGCCTGGAACGCCAGCCCCATGTCCGGGGCGTCCACTTTCAGCCCATGAGCTACTTTGGCAGATACCCGGCTGACCATGCTCCCCGCCACATCACCCTCCCTGAGGTCATACACAGACTCGCTGCGCAGAGTGGTGGCAGCCTCGCCATAGACGATTTTTCTCCGCCAAGCTGCGAACACCCGCTCTGCTCCTTTTCTGCCAGGTATCTTGTCCATGAAAACGGACAACTGCAAAGACTCGGGAAAAATCGCTGTACCTGCACCCCACTGCCAACGAACGAGGGTGCGCTGACCTCCATCAGCGTGACCGCAAGACAGTGGCGGGGCGTGGAGCTCCAGCCCTCTCCCTGTACACCCAAAGACGATCTTGACCGCTTTCTTCATCGTGCCCGTACCCACATCTTCTCCATTTCCGGCATGGCCTTCCAGGACTGCTGGTCCATGAACCTGGAAAGGTTGCGCAACTGCTGCATCCATGTCGCCACCAGAAATGGCCGCCTGATCCCGTTCTGCAGCTACAACCTCACCTCCAGGGATGGCAGGCCTCTGCATCGTCGGTTATCATGACCCGTTGTCCGCAGCGATCCCCGGTGGACAGGCTGGTCGCCCAACGCCTGGCACTGCCGATGAACTTTTCCAGAAAAGAACTGCAGCAGGCCCAGTATAGGTGCCTTCATGCATCGCTTTGCCATGCACTCTCGTCCAGTTTTTACCGGCAACGCTTTGCCAATGTGATGCCGGAACATATCACAACCCTGGAAGATCTGCAGCAACTGCCCCTGCTCTCCGCAGAAGAAATTCGAAGCGACGGCCACCGGATGCTCTGTGTCTCGCAGAGTCAGGTGAGCAGAATGATGACGCTCTCCACTTCAGGGTCGACCGGAGCACCGAAACGCTTCGCCTTTACAGCAAAGGATCTGATGGCAATCACTGACTTCTTTTACCAGGGGATGTTGAGCCTCGTTGATGTCCACGACCGGGTTCTGGTGCTGCTTCCTTTCATGCAGCCGGCAAGCACCGGGCACTTGTTGCTGGACGCCCTGCATAAGGGCGGAATCACCGCTGCCGGGCTATGGCCACCACGGCCTGGGGAGGTCGTCGACCACATCATCACAAAAAAGATGACCTGCCTTGTTGGCCTGCCGCAGCACCTACTCGAAGCCTCGACACACCTTCCGGTAGCGACAGTACGAACCATGCTGCTCTGCTCGGATTATGCCCCACCCGCACTCCGCCAGCGTATAGAAAAAAACTGCGGCTGCAAGACCTTTCTTCACTACGGCGCGACAGAGTCGGGGCTTGGCGGCGCCGTCGAATGTGCATGTCATGACGGCTGCCATATCCGAGAATCAGACCTCCTCCTGGAGATTATCGACCCGCTGACCGGTCGACAGCTCAAGGACGGCCAGTCCGGTGAGATTGTCCTGACAACCCTGGGGCGAGAGGCCATGGGCCTGTTCCGATACCGAACCGGTGATATGGCTGTGCTCAATACTAATATTTGCGATTGCGGTGGCGTCACAGCCAGATTACAAGACATACAGGGAAAAATGGACGCCTGTAAACTTCGGTCAGGACACCTGCTCCGGAGTCAGGATATTGATGATGTGGTGTTTGCTATAGACGGCGTACTGGACTATCGGGCCCATCTTCTCTCCGGTACTCCAGACATCCTGCACCTGCACTACCAGGCCGTTCCAGGAGGGGTTGACCTCACCACCCCCCTCCTCGATGCACTTGGTCGTGTCGTGGTCATCGCCCAGGCCATGACCTGTGGCGCCCTGGATACGCGCGTAACACCGGCGACCTTTACCGCTGATCATCTCAGGAAACGCACCATTGAGGATAAACGCCTCAATGGCTAACCTGCAAACTGTACACGAGGAATTGCCATGCGTCATGTGCTCAAGCATCTGCTCTCCTCCCTGCAGCAGGGACACGGTGTTGTCCTCGCCGCCATTCTCCAGAGCACTGGCTCGGTGCCACGAAGCTCTGGCGCCCGAATGCTTGTCAGGTCTGACGGCTTCCTTGCCGGCTCGATAGGCGGAGGCCCCCCAGAGGCAACCTGTATCCAGGCAGCCAGAGACCTGCTCAACAGCCCTGAAACCTGGGCAGATCTGGACTTTACCTTGGATAACACCGCAGCTGCGGACAAGGGCATGATCTGCGGGGGCGTGGTACGGGTTCTGTTGCACAAGGTGGAACCGGAACAGTTACCGTTTTTCACCTCGTTGTATCGCCAGTACACCGCGCACCAGCGGCCCCTGCTGCTGACATCTCTGCCCACAGGTGAGACGCCGCTGGAGCTCAGTATCGTCGGGCCAGAGCCGTGGAATCCCCCTGAGGACGAGCTGCTCGACCAGCTCCTGACAACGGCTAAGGGTGTCCCCTTCCACCTCGATTACGGCGCGACGAGTCTTTTTATCGAACCACTGGTGCATCCAGGGACAGTCCATCTCGCCGGCGGCGGCCATGTGGCACTTGCCACCGCCCATCTTGCCACCTATGCCGGTTTTGAGGTCGTGGTCATGGATGATCGCCCCGAGTTTGCCAGTGCCGAACGTTTTCCCATGGCCAGCGAAGTAAAAGTCCTGGAGGGTTTTCACCAGTGCTTCTCCCCCTCGCTGGGCATGGATGATTATGTGGTAATCGTCACCCGCGGCCACAGCCATGACCGTGATGTCCTTGCCCAGGCCTTGAAAACCCAGGCAGGATATATCGGCATGATCGGCAGCACCAAAAAGAAAAAGTCGACCTTTGCCGCCCTGATGGCCCAAGGATTCACCGAGGAGGACCTGCAACGGGTACACTGCCCCATCGGTCTCCCCATCAGCGCCGACACTCCAGAAGAGATCGGATTCAGTATCCTCGCCGAGCTGATCAAGGCGCGAGCAGGGAGTCTCGCATGAACTTCGGGGCGCTCATCCTTGCCGCAGGATACTCATCGCGCATGGGTGACTTCAAGCCATTGCTGCACATAGGCGGAAAAAGCGTGCTTAGTCACGGTATTCATCTTTTTCGTGCCGCAAGTATCGAGAAGATTGTGGTTGTCACCGGGCATAGACACCAGGACGTCACCAGGGCGGTGCATCAGGAAGGGAGCCTGGCCGTGCACAACACCAATTTTGCCCAGGGCATGTTCTCTTCTGTGTGCACGGGCCTGCCGCATCTGAAAAGCCTTGATGGTTTTTTTGTTCTGCCGGTGGACACCCCTCTCGTTCGTGCCGCCACCCTGGAGATCCTGGCCCGCGCCTTTAACGGCTCTCAGGTCCTTTTCCCCTGCCGTGATGGTATACAGGGTCATCCTCCGCTTATCCCTTCGTCGATGATTGCCCAAATCATGGATAGCAGCGCAACAGGTGGGTTGCGCCAGATCCTGGCAACACTTCCCGGGCAGGCAGTGGAGGTCTGGGATGACGGCGCCTTCATGGACATGGATACCCCGGAGGATCTGTCACGAATGCGGCAGCGCTTCGAGCTGCTGACAAAGGGGTCTCGCCGGGAAGTCGAGGCGCTGGCCCACCTGACTATGCCGCCAAAAGGTATCCGGCACGGACAGGAAGTTGCCCGGGTTGCTGACAGAATTGCTCGGACGCTGGTCTCCTGTGGCTGTCGCCTTGACCTGGAGATTGTTCATAACAGTGCGCTTCTCCACGATATTGCCAAAGGGCAGGCAGACCACGAAATTCGCGGCGGTAAGTTGATGCATCGGCTCGGCCTCCACGACCTGGCCGATGCGGTTGCCAGCCACCGCGACGTAGTGACGACAAGCGGCAACCATCCCTCTGAGCGAGACATTGTCTGTCTCGCCGACAAACTTGTCAGCGGCTGCCAACGGGTTTCCCTGCAAGAGCGCTTTCAGCAAAAACTTGACCTGTACCATGAAGATAAAACCGCCTGCGAGGCGATACACTGTCGCCTGCGCAACGCCCTCCTCTTGCGCGATAACGTCGAACAGCTCACCGGCATCTCCCTGGAAACACTGCTACAGGAACCATGACCACTCTCCATCTGCTCCGGCATGGACAGATTCCGACCTCCTCCCCCCGGCGATTCATCGGCAGAACAGACCTTACCCTCACTGATACGGGCAGGCTGCAGATGCGCCGACTCGGTGCACACCTGCAGCCGTATCCCATACAAAGGATTGTCACCAGTCCGCTGTGCCGCTGTCAGGAAAGTGCTGAAATTCTTGCCCAGGCCCTGGATTGCCAGGTGGAGACGTGCCCTGATCTTGCTGAAATTGACCTTGGAGCCTGGGAAGGGTTGAGCGTCGAGGAAATCCGGCACCGGTTTCCCGGCGGCTATGAGCAGAGAGGTCGTGATATTGCCGGGTATCGGCCACCTGCCGGTGAAAGCTTCACCGATCTTTTGCACCGGGTACTCCCTATATTTACAGCCATCACCGCCACTGGAAAGGAGACAGCGATAATGTCCCACGCAGGGGTGAACCGGGTGCTGTTATGTCATCTTCTGGGCATGCCATTACAGGAGTTGTTCAACCTGCCTCAGGAGTATGGCTGCTACACTACCATCATCGGCGAGGAGAACCAGTTCGTGGTTGGTGATATCAACAAAACACCTTGAGATACAACGAGGTTGTGCTATACCCAAAAAGGTATTATCGGCTGCCTGAAACGCTTTCAGGGTATAGGGGTGTCCTCCGACAGCCAGTAAACAGTCATTGCAGCATCAACATGGAGTAGGCAATGCTTACAAAAGACAGTACAGGACTCATTGTTATTGACATACAGGGAAAACTGGCCCGCCTGGTTCATGAAAGCGAAATCATCATCGCAAATTGCAGGAAACTGATACAGGGTGCTCAGGCCCTCAGTCTGCCGATCCTGTGGCTTGAACAGTATCCGGAAAAACTTGGGGCAACGGTTGATGAAATCAGGCCTCTTTTAAAGGAGCTACGTCCAATACCAAAGTTTACCTTTAATGCCTGTGAGGAGCCCCTTTTTCTTGAGGAAATAAAAAAAACCGGTGTGGATACATGGCTTGTCTGCGGTATTGAATCGCATATTTGTGTGTATCAAACAGCACTACATCTCAAGCAGACAGGCTATACAGTACAACTGGTTTCCGACTGCACTTCTTCACGCACCCTTGCCAATAAGCACCTGGCAATACAAAGGTTGTCCCAGGAAGGTGTTCAGGTAACCGCAGTGGAGATGTGCCTGTACGAGCTTGTCAAGGACTGCCGATCAGTGGAATTCAAGGAGATACTTGGCTTGATCAAGTAGGGCTATCTCTGTCGTTGTACCCAGGGTAGCGATCCCCCCCTGGGGAGCAGAGTTAGAGCAAGCTAAAGGGCGTGATCCACCCCCTGAGTTTGAAATGTTGTATTATACGAATACTGAGGACGCGGTTGCATGACTCAGATAACATACTCTCCCATAAACTCGGGGTGGTTCACATAGTGGTGAACTGGCTCCACCGGCTTAATGTGTGTGGTACTTTCGCTGAGGCCGAAAAGGTCCCTTGTATTAACATCATGTCTATCAATAAGTTTGAACAATTGTGCGAATACTGTGTTACTCTGAGCCATGGCATGAATCTCTTTGTATGTTCGTGTATTATCGACAACAACATTATACAAGAAAGAAGCTCTTCAGAGCCTTATCTAGTTTCTTAATCGGAGGACAGCAGTAAAAAACAGATAAGCCCCCTGGAAAAATATCCAGGGGGCTTATTCTAACTCAATGATGTTACTATCTTGCTATATAACAGTAACATTTGTGGCCGCAGGACCTTTCTGTCCATTTTCGACATCAAATATTACCTGATCTCCTTCGTTAAGGGATTTAAAACCAGCTGCATTGATCCCTGAATGATGGACAAAGACATCTTCTCCACCATTTGCTGACTCGATAAAACCAAAACCTTTTGCGTCATTAAACCATTTTACAGTACCACTCGCCATATCAGTATTCTCCTGATAAAAAATAATAAAAATCGCTTCTAACTTCGGGGGCATTCACAGGTTTACCAGGACTACACCTTAGGCAGGAAACTTTCACACCTCGGCGGTGTGACTTTCTTATAGTATACAGTAACAACAGAAAATGTCAAGGGCAAAGCTAATAATTAATGGTAACTACCCAGAAACAAATCTCTTCTATCGATCAAGGTTTTTTTACTATGATTAACGATACAATCATAAAAGCAACACCAATCAGAGCAGCCATAAGAATGGAGAGATCCTGCAATCCATTAATGCGAGCCTCGACAGACGCCTCTGTTATGTGCACAAAAGAAGCAGTGCTGTGAAGCTCTGTCTTGAGCACCCAGACAACACTCCAAAATGCGACCCCAACC